>Ga0308163_10000189_pt1 | contig 162930 bp, 109 predicted proteins | sample PhyTR1_FD_201037 | JGI IMG/M metagenome (GOLD analysis project Ga0308163, IMG submission 201037) | Phyllosphere microbial communities from UC Gill Tract Community Farm, Albany, California, United States - DLSLT.R1 | ecosystem: Host-associated > Plants > Phyllosphere > Unclassified | place... | reverse complement strand
TCATTTGTACCGTTGGTAATGGTTACATCTGCCAAAGTTGGAGCAGTTGTGCTGCCGTTGTAATTGTCATTTGCCAAAACATTAACTACAGCTGTTCCACCGGTTACCGAGTTTGCCGAACCGGCATCATCTTTGGCCAATATCGCACCCGAAGCTACCGTTACTTTTACCGTTGCAGTCGAAGTTTTGCTTGCATCCAGTTTATCGGTGATGGTATAGGTTAAGGTATAAACGCCAGCCGGAGTATTCGCTGCTACGCTCACTGCGCCTGTTGCAGGATCAAGCGCTACTTTCCCATTGCTATCATTTGTACCGTTGGTGATGGTTACATCTGCTAAAGTTGGTGCAGTTGTGGTGCCATTATAATTATCATTAGCTAATACGTTCGCTACAGCTGTTCCACCGGTTACTGAGTTTACAGATCCTGCATCATCTTTAGCTAATATCGCACCAGAAGCTACTGTTACTTTAACCGTAGCGGTTGAAGTTTTGGTCGCATCAAGTTTATCGGCAATGGTATAAGTTAAGGTATAAACACCAGCCGGAGTATTCGCTGCTACGCTTACAGCACCTGTTGCAGGATCGAGTGTTACTTTTCCGTTGCTATCATTTGTACCGTTGGTGATGGTTACATCAGCTAAAGTTGGGGCAGTTATGGTACCATTGTAGGTATCGTTTGAAAGTACATTCGCTACTGCAGTGCCACCAGTTACGGAGTTTGCTGTACCAGCATCGTCTTTAGCCAATATAGCACCCGAAGCCACTGTTACTTTTACTGTAGCGGTTGAAGTTTTGCTTGCATCCAGTTTATCGGTGATGGTATAAGTTAAGGTATAAACACCAGCCGGAGTGCTTGCTGCAACGCTTACTGCTCCTGTTGCAGGATCAAGTGTTACTTTTCCGTTGCTATCGTTGGTACCATTGGTAATGGTTACATCAGCTAAAGTTGGTGCAGTTGTAGTGCCATTATAATTGTCGTTCGCCAAAACATTCGCAACAGCTGTTCCACCGGTTACAGAATTTGCTGAACCGGCATCATCTTTGGCCAATATCACACCCGAAGCTACCGTTACTTTTACTGTTGCAGTAGAAGTTTTGCTTGCATCCAGTTTATCGGTGATGGTATAGGTTAAAGTATAAACACCAGCCGGAGTGTTTGCTGCAACGCTCACTGCGCCTGTCGCAGGATCGAGTGTTACTTTTCCATTGCTATCGTTAGTTCCGTTGGTAATGGTTACATCAGCTAAAGTTGGCGCAGTTGCAGTACCGTTGTAGGTATCGTTTGAAAGTACGTTTGCAACTGCTGTTCCGCCAATTACGGAGTTGGCTGAACCAGCATCATCTTTAGCCAATATCGCACCAGAAGCTACCGTTACTTTTACTGTTGCAGTAGAAGTTTTGCTTGCATCCAGTTTATCGGTAATGGTATAGGTTAAGGTATAAACACCAGCCGGAGTGTTCGCTGCAACGCTTACCGCTCCTGTTGCAGGATCAAGTGTTACTTTGCCATTGCTATCATTTGTACCGTTGGTAATGGTTACATCAGCTAAAGTTGGTGCAGTTGTAGTGCCATTATAATTGTCATTCGCTAATACGTTTGTAACAGCTGTTCCACCGGTTACTGAGTTAGCTGTACCAGCATCATCTTTCGCTAAAATCGCACCAGAAGCTACCGTTACTTTTACTGTTGCGGTAGATGTTTTAGTGGCATCCAGTTTATCGGTGATGGTATACGTTAAGGTATAAACGCCAGCTGGGGTGTTTGCTGCTACGCTCACCGCGCCTGTCGCAGGATCGAGTGTTACTTTTCCATGGCTATCGTTAGTGCCGTTGGTGATGGTTACATCAGCCAAAGTTGGCGCGGTTGCAGTACCATTGTAAGTATCGTTTGAAAGTACATTTGCTACTGCTGTTCCACCGGTTACTGAGTTTGCCGAACCAGCATCATCTTTCGCTAAGATTGCACCCGAGGCCACTGTTACTTTTACTGTTGCAGTAGAAGTTTTGCTTGCATCCAGTTTATCGGTGATGGTATACGTCAAGGTATAAACACCAGCCGGAGTGTTCGCTGCTACGCTTACCGCTCCTGTTGCAGGATCGAGTGTTACTTTGCCATTGCTATCGTTAGTGCCGTTGGTGATCGTTACATCTGCTAAAGTTGGAGCAGTTGCAGTACCGTTGTAGGTATCGTTCGAAAGTACATTCGCAACAGCTGTTCCACCGGCTACAGAGTTTGCAGATCCTGCATCGTCTTTGGCCAATATCGCACCTGAAGCTACCGTTACTTTTACGGTTGCAGTCGAAGTTTTGCTTGCATCTAGTTTATCGGTAATGGTATACGTTAAAGTATAAACACCAGCCGGAGTATTCGCTGCAACGCTTACCGCTCCTGTTGCAGGATCAAGTGTTACTTTTCCGTTGCTATCGTTAGTACCATTGGTAATGGTTACATTAGCAAGATTCGCCTGAGCACCATTATTATAAGTGTCATTTCCTAAAACATTTGCTACAGCTGATCCACCTGTTACTGAGTTTGCCGAACCGGCATCGTCTTTAGCCAATATTGCACCTGAAGCTACTGTTACTTTTACCGTAGCGGTTGAAGTTTTAGTCGCATCCAGTTTATCGGTGATGGTATAAGTTAAGGTATAAACACCAGCCGGAGTGTTTGCTGCAACGCTTACCGCTCCTGTTGCAGGATCAAGTGTTACTTTTCCGTTGCTATCATTTGTACCGTTGGTGATGGTTACATCAGCCAAAGTTGGCGCGGTTGCAGAACCATTGTAGGTATCGTTTGAAAGTACATTCGCTACCGCTGTTCCGCCGGTTACTGAGTTTGCTGTACCGGCATCATCTTTGGCCAATATCGCACCTGAAGCTACTGTTACTTTCACTGTTGCAGTCGAAGTTTTGCTTGCGTCCAGTTTATCGGTGATGGTATAAGTCAAGGTATAAACGCCAGCCGGAGTGTTTGCTGCAACGCTCACTGCACCTGTTGCAGGATCAAGTGTTACTTTTCCGTTGCTATCATTTGTACCGTTGGTGATGGTTACATCTGCTAAAGTTGGAGCAGTTGTGGTACCGTTGTAATTGTCATTCGCCAATACGTTTGCAACTGCAGTGCCACCAGTTACCGAGTTTGCCGAACCGGCATCGTCTTTCGCTAAGATTGCACCCGAAGCTACCGTTACTTTTACTGTTGCAGTAGAAGTTTTGCTTGCATCCAGTTTATCGGTGATGGTATACGTCAAGGTATAAACACCAGCCGGAGTATTCGCTGCAACGCTTACCGCTCCTGTTGCAGGATTAAGTGTTACTTTTCCGTTGCTATCATTTGTACCGTTGGTGATCGTTACATCTGCCAAAGTTGGTGCAGTAGCAGTACCGTTGTAGGTATCGTTTGAAAGTACATTCGCTACCGCTGTTCCGCCGGTTACTGAGTTTGCTGTACCGGCATCATCTTTGGCCAATATCGCACCAGAAGCCACTGTTACTTTTACTGTTGCAGTAGAAGTTTTGCCTGCGTCCAGTTTATCGGTGATGGTATACGTTAAGGTATAAACACCAGCCGGAGTGTTTGCTGCAACACTTACCGCTCCTGTTGCAGGATTAAGTGTTACTTTTCCATTGCTGTCGTTAGTGCCGTTGGTAATGGTTACATCTGCCAAAGTTGGCGCAGTTGTGGTGCCATTGTAATTGTCATTCGCCAAAACATTAGCTACAGCTGTTCCACCTGTTACTGAGTTTGCTGTACCTGAATCATCTTTGGCCAATATCGCACCCGAAGCCACTGTTACTTTTACTGTTGCAGTAGAAGTTTTGCTTGCATCCAGTTTATCGGTGATGGTATACGTTAAAGTATAAACACCCGCCGGAGTGTTTGCTGCAACGCTCACTGCGCCTGTTGCAGGATCCAGCGTTACTTTTCCGTTGCTATCGTTAGTACCATTGGTAATGGTTACATCTGCCAAAGTTGGTGCAGTAGCAGTACCGTTGTAGGTATCGTTTGAAAGTACATTCGCAACAGCTGTTCCACCGGTTACAGAATTTGCTGAACCGGCATCATCTTTGGCCAATATCGCACCAGAAGCTACCGTTACTTTAATTGTTGCAGTAGAAGTTTTGCTTGCATCCAGTTTATCGGTGATGGTATACGTTAAAGTATAAACGCCAGCTGGGGTATTCGCTGCTACGCTCACTGCGCCTGTTGCAGGATCCTGCGTTACTTTTCCATTGCTATCATTTGTACCATTGGTGATGGTTACATTAGCAAGATTCGCCTGAGCACCATTATTATACGTGTCATTTCCTAAAACATTAGCAACAGCTGTTCCTCCTGTTACAGAATTCGCCGTTCCGTTATCGTTTACCGCTACTATTGCTCCGTTTACCAAATGAACTATAACTGTTGCCTGTTTTACATTTCCAGGGTTTGCTTTGTCCTCAATCTGATAAACCAAAGTATAATCTCCCACTGGTGTGTTTGGAAGCACTTTCACCTCGCCGGTAGCCGGATTGATTGAAATATTTGGATGACTGCTCGAGATCTGGGTAATGGTTACATTTGTTAAGGTAGCCTGATTTCCATTCAGTTTATCGTTAAGCAAAACATCTGCAACTGCAACACCACCACTTACTGCGTTTAATGTACCTTCATCATTGGCAGCATAAACACCTGTAGCAGTTACTGTTGGTGTATCGTTAGTTGCGGTTGTACCGGAAACATCAGTTACATTTCCGTTCGAAGGATTTTTCCCCGTAACTGTGGCCGTATTACTTACCGAACCCGCTGCTTTTTCTGCTGCTGTGATAGTGTAACTTGCGTTGGCAGTTGTACTGGCTCCCGGAGCTAAAGTTGTTGCGGCTAATGTAATCGGCCCGGTTACTTTACTATCGGTTATCGCCAGATTATTAAGCGTAACGTTACCTGTATTTTTAACCGTAAACACATAAGCAATGGTATTTCCATTCAGGTTAAGCGTACCGGTTTTAACTAAAGTAATGGCTGGCGAAAGCGTAACATTAACATCTGCAGTTGCTGTTTTCGCTGTTGGCAGCTCCGTAGTCTGAACACTTGCTGTATTGGTAATTTTTCCAGAATTATTAACTGGTTTACCATTGTTATTTAAATCAGCCTGAGCTACAGTATAAGATCCACTATAGGCCCAGGTCTCCCCTTTTTCTAAAATATTATCCGCATTTCCTGTTTTTACCGGATTGCTTAAAGTTCCACCCAATAACGGATCGCTAACAACCACATTGGTTTGATTTGCATTTCCGGTATTGGCCAATGTTACCGTGTAGTTAATGGTATTTCCAGCCTGATTAACCGTAGTTACATCGGCTAACTTTACGATCGAAATCGATGAACAAACCGGAACGTTTACGGTAACGGTAAATGAATTACCCACGCAGGCACCAGCTACCGTTGCTTTCGGTGTTACGGTATAAGTTATGGTTTGTGCTGCATTACTGGTATTAATTAAAGTTTGGTTAATGGTATTCCCCGAGCCATTTGCAGCTCCGGTTACGTTGCTATTTGAACCAACGGTCCAGGTAAAGGATGCCGGCACAGCATTTCCGCCATTGGCCGTATTATCAATATTTGCGGTTTGAAGGTTATAACTGAAACTGCCCGTGCAATCAACTGTTTTGGTATCATTAAAGCCTTTTGGGGTTTGGTAAATCGTTACGGTAATCTGCGCACGGCTTGCACTTTCGCAGCTGTTTGCAGTCTGACTAGCGTAATAAGTTCCGTTTGTTAAAGCAGTCGTCGAAGCCAAAGCGGTTCCGCCGGTAGCTTGTGTATACCATTTAACCGATGTTCCGGTTGCAACGAGGTTAGCTACTTTCGCATTGGCGATTTCGCAGAAAGTTTGGTTGCTTGCGGTTGGTGCTGGCGTTGCAGTAATGGTTACTGTAATCTGTGCACGGCTTGCACTCTCGCAGCTGTTTGCAGTTTGACTAGCATAATAAGTTCCATTCGTTAAAGCTGTGGTCGAAGCCAAAGCAGTTCCGCCGGTTGCCTGAGTGTACCATTTAACTGATGTACCGCTTGCAGTTAAATTAGCAACAGTTGCGTTCGCGATTTCGCAGAAAGTTTGGTTGCTGGCAGTTGGTGCTGGTGTTGCAGTAATGGTTACGGTAATCTGCGCACGGCTTGCACTCTCGCAGCTGTTCGCAGTCTGGCTGGCGTAATAAGTTCCGTTTGTTAAAGCAATCGTCGAAGCCAAAGCAGTTCCACCGGTAGCTTGTGTATACCATTTAACTGATGTGCCAGTTGCAGCTAAATTAGCAACAGTAGCATTGGCGATTTCGCAGAAGGTCTGGTTGCTGGCTGTTGGTGCTGGTGTTGCAGTAATGGTTACCGTAATCTGCGCACGGCTTGCACTTTCGCAGCTGTTTGCAGTCTGACTAGCATAATAAGTCCCATTCGTTAAAGCAGTGGTCGAAGCCAAAGCAGTTCCGCCGGTAGCTTGTGTATACCATTTAACTGATGTTCCGGTTGCAGCTAAATTAGCAACAGTAGCATTGGCGATTTCGCAGAAGGTCTGGTTGCTAGCGGTTGGTGCTGGTGTTGCAGTAATCGTTACCGTAATCTGCGCACGGCTTGCACTCTCGCAGCTATTCGCAGTCTGGCTTGCGTAATAAGTTCCATTCGTTAAAGCTGTGGTCGAAGCCAAAGCGGTTCCGCCGGTAGCTTGTGTATACCATTTAACTGATGTACCGGTGGCCACTAAGTTAGCTACTGTAGCGTTGGCAATCTGACAGAAAGTCTGGTTGCTGGCGGTTGGTGCTGGTGTTGCAGTAATCGTTACTGTAATTTGTGCACGGCTTGCACTCTCACAGCTGTTTACTGTTTGACTTGCGTAATAAGTTCCATTCGTTAAAGCTGTAGACGAAGCCAAAGCAGTTCCACCAGTTGCCTGGGTGTACCATTTTATATTGGCTCCGGTTGCAACTAAATTGGCAACAGTTGCGTTGGCAATCTCACAGAAAGTTTGGTTGCTGGCAGTTGGTGCTGGCGTTGCTGTTCTAACCAATACATCAAAAGTAAAGGTAGCGCCCGTGCAACCATTATAGTTTGGTGTAACGGTATACCTAACTGTTGCATCGGCACCCGAAGTATTAGATAAAACCTGCGAAACTGGTGCTGAAACAGGAGTTGTTTGATTTGAAAAGCCGGTAGCTGTTCCGTTAACCAAAGCGGCTGTCCAGCTGTACATTGTACCACTAACATTACTGGCAGGAGTTACGCTAAATGCCGAACCCGAGCAGGCAGTAGTTCCTGATGCACTGGCAGTAAGCGTTGGCACCACATAAACTGTAATGGTAAATGCATTACCCGAACAACCCGAATAGGTTGGGGTTACTGTATAAGTGGCGGTTTCAAGAGCCGTGCCCGAATTAGTCAGGGTTTGATTTACAGCCAGCTGACTTGTGCCCGCAGTTCCACCTGTAATATTCGCAGAAGACATTACCGGAGCCGACCAGGTATAGGTTGTTCCGTTAGGTACATCAACCGGGCTAAAATTAAAGCTACCCGTTTTGCAGATATAATAAGTTTGATTTGCAATTACCGGCCTTGGAGTTACCGTTACCGTTGCAGTTCCCGAAATGGCATTTGTACAGCCATTACCCGAAACTATGGCACGGTAAGTAGTGGTAACCGGAATATTGGTATAATTTAAGGTTGTACTGGTATTGGCAATCGCAGTCCAGTTGATATTATCGGTTGATGATTCCCAACGTACCACGGTAGTTGGTGCACCTGTTAAATTTAAGGCTCCATTCGATCCTGAACATACTGTGGCAGCTCCGGTAATGGTTCCGGTTGAGTTAATTGTAACAGTATGTGTTGCGGTTTTATTTCCGCACGGACTAGCTGCTACAGCTGTAATGGTTGCTGTACCACTATAATTGGCCGACCAGGTTACACTCCCGGTCGAAGCATTAATAACACCCGAAGTAGCCGGGCTAATGCTATAAGTAATGCCGGTAGTATTACTTGCCGTAGCCGTATAACTTTGTACAGCAGCGCCCTGGCAACGGCTAGAAGTAGCACCTGCAGCAAATACCGGTGTTGATACAGCCGGGCGAACCGTTATCGATCCGTTTGCAGTAGTAATCGTTGTAGATGGTAAAGCGTAAGTTGCCGTTACCGTATAATTGTAAGTCCCTGCATTCGATACCGTACCACTGTTAATGGTCAGAATGGTATTCCCGCCTGAGGTGGTGGTTCCGTAAGTTAAACCCGAGGCACCTAAACCTGAAACCAATACAACCGGCGTTCCGGTAATTAGATAAGTAATGGCCGTGGTGGTACCTCCAACACAAATCGATTGTGCATCTGTTCCCGCGCCCGATGTTAACACAATATCAACTGGCGTTACACTCGCCGAAGCTGTATTATTGGATGTTACCGGATCGCTTTGCGGCCCAGTTACAGTAGCGGTATTGGTATAATTGCCCGAGCTTTTTACAATGGCCTTTATGGTTAAGGTAACGGTTTGGCCCGAAGCCATACTGCCAATCGACCATAAACCGGTTGTCGGATCGTAGCTTGTTCCGGCAGTAGTTGTATTCGAAACATAAGTATATCCCGAAGGAAGGATATCCGTTGCCGAAACCCCAATTGCATTACCTGTTCCCGATACCGCTCCTGAAGCTACATCTGAGTTTTTTACAGTAACAGTAAAATTAACCGTTGCACCTTTTGCAGGCGAAGCATTGTCGACGGTTTTATTCAGTACCAGATCAATATTACACAAAGCAATGGTTACCGGTAGCGACTGCGAACTAACGCCGCAATCCAGCATTGAAGTAATGGTATACGAACCCGATACCGCAGCACGATAAGTTGATGAAGTTGCACCTGCGATAGCCACCCCGTTAAAATACCATTGGTAAGGGGCAGTACTGTTCGGATCGGCGCTTAATAATGCCGAAGCACAGTCTGACTGTAAATAAGTTGGTTTACCAGCTTTCTCCGGAAATGGTGAAAGAAAGTTCGACATCGAAAAACCACCACCCGATTGTACCATGGCTACAGTAAGCCTGCTGTTACTTGTGATGAAAAAAGAGCTTGGATTACCAATATTTGCGTTATCAAAATCAACTGCGTAAGCCCCTGTACTTCCCAGCTGCCTGCGTGTACCTACCCCCGAAATGGTTTCAATATCTGTATTCGTAAAAGCCGGAGAACCACCGGTAGTAGTCAGGTAAATTTTATCGGTCGGACTCTTGGTAACCAAATAAGCGAAGTAAGGTAAATCAGTCAGGTTATTGGCTCTGAATTTAGCAGTTTCCGCTTTTAAAGAACCTCCGCACGAATTTAAAGGTGCAAGGGTAGCAATATCCACCTCGCATTGATTCGCTGTTCCGGAATAGGCTACCACATTTTTTGTAGCCACAATCCGCGAGCCCGAAAATGGGTCCCCTACCTGAACGTTACCGGTTCCTGTACCTGTTTCAATACCATTTGGAAAAGTAATGAAACTACCTTCTGCAATCAGGTTATAGCTGTTGGTAGATTGAAGCACACCGTTGTGATCAAAATTCATTACGGTCACGTTTGTATTGGCTTCGGTAGCAATTACGGTTGTTTGTTCTGCCGTTTTATTTCCCTTTCCCCTGATTACAACGTACTCATTACCCAGCGAGCTAACCGGAGGAACTGGGTTGTATGCACCATCCCCGCAGGCTTCTGGTGCATCTACGTTAATACCCGTATTCATTACCGCCGGACCAGATGTTTCGACCAAACTACCCATGGCAGCCTGCAAAATATAACTCTGACCTGCGTTTAAAGTCGTAACGGCTGTACCATTTACTTTAACCGTAGTATTATTTTCGATAGCTAAAACGCTGTAAACCGGTCTGATGGTCGAAACCGAAGCACTCACGCCATTCAAGTCTCCGTCACGGTAGTAACCTACCCTGAAAGTATTGCCAATAGCCGCGTCGCCAAAGCTGAACAGCGATGCATTTCCTTTAATATACTGATCGTTGGTTGAGCTATATGATCCTGACGGAATATCATCAGAAGCAATGTTTCGAACATTTACTGCAATCGGGTTATTACCGGTTACAATAATCCCAGCGCCGTTTAAAATGGTATTAAGACTGTTTTTTGCCAATCCAACCGGATCGCCCGAAAACCGGTAAACCGCCGGGGTTCCTGGTGTGGGCGTTAATGTTGTTATTAAAGTACCATCACTTTTCTTCACGGTTGCCGAAGTACCAGCAACGTTTGTAGATACAATAATTTCGTTTGCACTACTCCAATATTGCCATGGTGCCGGGGCAATATAATGTGTTTTATAAGTTTGTGCATTAACTGAAGCGGTCGAAAACATCAAAAACAATGACAAAATCATTAGTTTAAAATAATTTTCTTTAGGATAACCTGAGAAGAGGAGCTGTATCAATTTATTCATTTTCCACCTGGGAATAATAGGGTAATTATTACTTAATAATTTCTCATCCGATGAGCACAACATCTGTTAGAAAAGGTAGGTCCTTAAATAATCCGCTGCGTGGATGTTAGCCAGGTTGTTAGCACTGAGAACAAAACATACTTGAAGGGATAGACTTTATTTTAAAACCTTGTTTTGGAAACTGAAAACCGAAATTCTCAACATTAAGAGCCAAAAACTGTCTTTTGAATACTACAAAGTAAAAGAAAAAAGATAATAAGATTTTGTACATCTAGTCATAAGAGTGTTTAAAAAGATGTTTTTTTGACAATAATCAACAACTAAGTTCTAACAAGTATTATTTATAATACAGTTTTAGAGCAAAAACGTAAAATTTAGACATAAAAAAACGGAACAAAAATTCCGTTACAGTCTTTTCTCCCGTTTATTGTGATAATCTGGAAAGCAGTAGAAATTAATTAGATCTTAGCCCGTATACGGCTCAGTGTTTCCAGCCTGATGGCCAGAAATGATGCAATATGCTTCAAAGAAACCCTGTTTATTAAATCAGGAAACGAAACCAGAAATCGTTTATATCTTTTTTCAGCAGATGAGATTCTGCAGAGGTAGGCGCGTTCTTCGGCAGAACGGTAATATTGTTCCATCATTTTTCTTCCCACAATATTCGCCTCAGTAAAATTTTCGTAAAGGTATTCTGATAATACATGCGGAATGGCAATTAAATCTACATCTTCCAATGCCTGCAAATACTCTTCCGAATCGCCATCTATCCATAAATTACGTATGGTTCCAACCACTTCATTCTCTTTCGCAATCCAGGTAGTAATTTCAGTGCTTCCATCTTTAATAAAGCCCCTCACCACTCCTTTTACAATTAAAAAAAGGAATTTATTACGGTCAACCGGCGAAACGAGAAATTTATTTTTCTTATAGCTAATTGGAAAAGTATGCTGATTAATGCGTTTTTCTATCTCATCGTTTAGTGGATGAAACTTTTTAAAAATGGAGATTAAGGGCGAAAAATTGTTGTATTTCTTCCACCTGTCTTCGTCAGATAAGTTAACAGCGATCATAGAAATTATTGTAGGGATAGACAATATGCTACTCTAAATAGTAGAACTACTATGTAATAATAGGAAGATAGAATTTAAAAACGAAGTTTTTTTTTGACTTTTCTCAATTTTCGGGCAATCTTACAGCACCTTTTCAACGCCAAGGCCAAATAAGGCAAAGTCATATTTTACCGGATCCAAGGGATCAAATTCCTTCAAATGAGTGGTCAATTCTACGGCAGTTAGCCAATCTGTTTGCTTCCGGTTAATTAATCCAAGCAAGCGCCCTACCCGGTCTACATGCACATCGCAAGGGCAAATCAGATCTTTTGGCTTTAGCGTATTCCAGATGCCAAAATCAACGCCCTTATCATCAACCCTTACCATCCACCTCAAAAACATATTTAAACGTTTACAGGTCGATTTTTGCTTTGGCGAAGAAATATGCTTTTTGGTCCGGTGCGGGAAATCATCCAGCGAAAAGAAATACTGTCTGAAATAATTGAGACATTGCTCGATAGACACCTGCAGCTGACCGGACAAACAAACCTCCGAAGTATTAAATACTCCGCCTGTTTCAGCTGATACTTGCAGGTAGGCATCGAGAAAAACATCCTGCTTTGGAATAAAAGCTTGCTCCAGACTATCAAAATTACTGTAATGCATCTTGAAAAAGGAGATAAAATAAAGCAGGTCGGTATCGTTAAAGGTGCGGTGCTTAAAGTTGAGTAAACGCTTTAATTCTTCATCGCTGTGGTTCAGTACAAAATCATAAGGCGCATTATCCATGCGGTTAAGTAGCTCCCGGCATTTATTGATAATGGTTTTACGCTGCCCCCAGGCCAGCACCGCAGCAAAGAAACCTGCAATTTCGATATCCTGTTTTTTTTCAAACAAATGTGGAATACAAACCGGATCGTTCGCAATGAAATCGGGCCGGTTGTATTGTTCTACTTTATGATCGAGAAAATTCTTTAGTTCGAGAAACTGCATGGTATAAAATTAGTAGAGGTGAGCGTGGCGGTCAAGGATAAATGGAAAGATATACTTTCTTTATACCGTCATTCAAAGCGCAGGCTATTATACAAGTTGAATGCACTTAGATAAGTCCTCTTCAAAACCGTCATTTCGAGCGGAGCGCAGCGAAGTCGAGAAACCTGCCTGAAAAGATCTCTCCATTTTGCTGCGCTTCAGTCGAGATGACGATATTCGCAATGACAGAATTTTATTTTTTAAGCCAAGGCGCGTTCAAGATCTTCCAAAAGATCGTCGATATCTTCTACCCCAACGCTTAAACGTAACAGGTTATCAGTTACGCCTACTTTCTCGCGTTCTTCTTTCGGTATCGAACCATGCGTCATGGTAGCCGGGTGGTTAATCAGCGATTCTACGCCACCAAGCGATTCGGCAAGCGTAAATACTTTAAAATTTGAAGAAATCCGGAATGTTTCCTGTAAATCGGCACCTTTTAAGGTAATCGAAATCATACCACCAAAGCCACGCATTTGCTTTTTAGCTACATCATGGTTAGGATGATCTTCAAAACCAGGCCAGTAGATTTTATCCACCTTCGGGTGCGTTTTTAAATAACGTGCTACACGCTCACCGTTTTCGCAATGTGCTTTCATCCTTAAATGAAGCGTTTTAATTCCCCTTAAAACCAAAAAGGCATCTTGTGGCCCAGGCGTTGCGCCACAAGCATTGTACACAAACCAAAGGTCTTTATACAAAGCTTCATTATTGGTTACCAAAGCACCCATCACCACATCAGAGTGACCACCAATGTATTTCGTTACCGAGTGCATTACAATATCAGCACCCAAATCAATCGGGTTTTGTAAATATGGCGAAGCAAAGGTGTTATCAACCGTAAGAATTAAATTTTTCTCTTTGGTAATTTTAGCTACTCCTTCAATATCGATAATCTGCATGGTTGGGTTGGTAGGTGTTTCTATCCAAACCAGTTTGGTTTTATCGTTAACGTAAGGCAATATATTTTCAGGGCTGGAAAGATCCAGAAAATGGAACTTAATGCCATATTTGGCGTAAATTTTAGTAAAAATACGGTAAGATCCGCCATACAAATCGTTTCCGGTAATAACCTCATCACCAGGCTGCAACAAACGCAATACGGCATCGGTAGCTCCCATCCCGCTCGAAAAAGCCAGACCGTATTTAGCATTTTCTAAAGCAGCCAAACAATCTTCTAAAGCCTTACGCGTAGGATTTGTTCCCCTCGAGTATTCATAACCCTTATTATCGCCGGGCGATTTTTGCCAATAGGTTGATGTTTGATAAATCGGTGTCATTACTGCACCTGTAGTTGGATCAGGCTCCTGACCCGCGTGTATAGCTTTGGTTGCGAATTTCATTTTTTCTAATAACTAGGATGATTAACAAGTATCGAAATAAGATTTGAAAACATCTGTTTCGGCGATACTATTTTACATTAAAATTTAAAATCGTTAGCTGAGACGATGAGAATCCCAACTAACGATTAATTTAAAAGTTGCAAAAACAAAGTCAAGACTAATTCTGGCCATTGGCTGGGCCACTCACGACTCCAAACCCACGACTCAGGGTTATGCTAATATGCTCTTGCAAATAATACTCTTTGTATAGATGGCTTGCCTGAATAAATACAAACGCCATCTTCCAGTTTATTATCTAAAGGAATACAACGGATGGTTGCCTTTGTTTCCTCTTTAATCTTTTGTTCCGTTTCTGGTGTTCCATCCCAGTGAGCCGAAATAAAACCTGCTTTGGTATCTAACAACTGCTGAAACTCTTCGTAAGAATTGGCCTCAGTAATGTGTTCATCGCGGTAAGCCAAAGCTTTGTTAAACATACTTTGTTGTATATCTTCCAGTAATTTGGCGATATAGATATCCAAACCTTCCTGCGGAACAGTTTGTTTTACCTTAGTATCCCTGCGGGCAATTTCTACCGTTTTATTTTCCAAATCGCGGCCACCAATAGCTATACGCACAGGTACACCTTTTAATTCGTAATCGGCAAATTTAAAGCCCGGACGCTGTGTATCACGGTCATCGTATTTTACCGAAATACCCATACCTTTTAAACGCATACTTAACTCATTAACGTATGTCGAAATTTTAGCCAAATCTTCATCGTTCTTATAAATCGGAACAATTACAACCTGGATTGGTGCCAGTTTTGGTGGAATAATTAAACCTGAATCATCGCTATGCGCCATAATCAAAGCACCCATTAAACGGGTAGATACACCCCATGAGGTTGCCCAAACGTGATCTAACTTACCATCTTTACCGGTAAACTTAACGTCGAATGCTTTGGCAAAATTCTGTCCCAAAAAGTGTGAAGTACCAGCCTGCAATGCTTTACCATCCTGCATTAAAGCCTCAATGCAATAAGTATCTAAAGCACCTGCAAAACGCTCGTTTGGCGATTTACGGCCTCTGATTACCGGAACCGCTAGCCAGTTCTCGGCAAAATCGGCATAAATGTGCAACATGCGTTCTGTTTCTTCAATCGCTTCTTCTGCTGTAGCGTGTGCGGTATGTCCTTCCTGCCATAAAAATTCGGCAGTACGTAAGAACAAACGTGTACGCATTTCCCACCTTACTACATTGGCCCATTGGTTAATCAAAATAGGCAAATCGCGGTACGACTGAATCCAGCCTTTATAGGTATTCCAGATAATGGTTTCTGAAGTTGGGCGTACAATCAGTTCTTCTTCCAGCTTAGCCGTTTCATCTACAACGATGTTTCCATTGCCGTCGTTTTTTAAACGGTAGTGTGTTACAACAGCACATTCTGTCGCAAATCCCTCAACATGAGAAGCTTCCTTCGAGAAAAATGACTTTGGAATGAATAATGGAAAATAAGCATTCTGGTGACCAGTATCCTTAAACATTTTATCCAGTACTGCCTGCATTTTTTCCCATATAGCATAGCCATTAGGCTTTATAACCATACATCCGCGCACTGCCGAATGCTCGGCCAGGTCTGCTTTTAATACAATATCATTATACCATTGGGAATAATCGGCTTCTCGGCTTGTAATTTCTTTGCTCATCTTATGTATTTGGAACGTAATTTGTATGTTAAAAACTGTAAAATTAGATGGCAAATTTATAAATTTATGCCTACAAAAGTTTAACAAAATATTATCATTTATTTAATTGTTGTTTTATGCGACTAATTAAATAGTTATATTTGAATATATTCCTTACATCCCATGCACACACACAACTAAATATAAACACAATGAAACCAATTAAATTATTACCCATTGTAATGATTGCTGCCGCAGGGCTGGTGGCATCATGCTCTACATCAAAATTGGCTCAGAACAAGTCGAATGATGATGTTTATAACACTGTGGCTAAGGCCAGAGAGGTAGAAATTGTTCAGGTACAACCCCAGCAACAGGCGCGTAACCAGGGACAGTACGACAACCAGGAATATGACGAATATTATGGCACAAGTAATCCTTATTACGACATGGATTACTCATCAAGGATAAACCGTTTTCATAATGGTTACAGCTTTCAGGGCTATTACGACCCCTATTTCGATAACTACTACTATGGCAACAGCTATGGTGCTTCAAACTACTTAGGCATTGGCTTAGGCTGGAGCAACGGTTATGGTTTAGGCTGGGGTGGCGGATACTACGGCGGTGGCTGGGGCTACGGAAGCATCTGGAACAACCCATTCTACTATGGCAACTATGGCTACGGCTGGAATAACCCCTGGGGCTGGAACTCATGGGGACCATACTCTTACTACGACCGTTACGGTTGGGGTGGCGGCGGATACTACGGTGGTGGCTGGGGTGGCGGCTATTATGGTGGCGGCGTATATACCAATAGAAATTACAGACCAAGACCAGGAAGTGATGACCGTGGTGTACCAAGATATGGCAGCAGCGCCGGAAACGGCGGCAGACCTGGCAGATCAGGTATAGCTAATCAAAATGGTGGCGTTTCTTACGCACCCAACAATAATGCTGGAAGACCGGTTAGAAACCAGACAAATGGAGGATATACCCAAAACCAGGGCACACAAAGTGGCAGACCAACCAGAAACGAGAATTATTCACCTCAACCTCAAAGCAGCAGACCTACAAGGAATGAGAGCTATAACCCTCCTGCAAGAACCGAAAGCAGACCTACTTATTCTCCTCCACCATCAAGTGGCGGTGGTTCAACCGGCGGTGGCGGTGGTGGCGGCGGTTCACGTCCATCAAGAGCAGGAAGAGGTTAATCAATTTAAACACACAAGATGAAAAAATATATTTTAGCTTCGCTAGTAGCTACAGTAGCTGCTATGGGATCGGCTTACGCCCAAAGTTACGCACCAGATGCTTATCGGTTCTCTCAAACCAATTACGGTTCTTCTGCCAGATTTAAGGGCATGGGAGGCGCACAAATTGGTGTAGGTGGAGATATTGGTTCTATCAATGCCAACCCTGCGGGCTTAGGCTTGTTTACCAAATCAGAATTTAGCATTACACCAGAATTTAATAGCGTTTCTAATCAAAGCGCTTTTTTAGGCAACAACATCAAGACAGATAAGAACCAGATTAACCTGAATAACCTGGGGGTTGTTTTTTACAGCCCTGCAGCCAGAATGAAAGGCAGCGATGTAAGTAAAGGCCTGGTAAGTAGCGTTTTTGGATTAAGTTATACCAGAAATAACGATTTTTTAAATAATATCGGCTACAACGGTACCAATACAAACAGCTCAATCAGGGATGCTTATGTTGATCAGGCTAACAATTATGGCACTGATAACAGTATAGCCGGCGATGCTTACAACAGCTATTTAATTAATAAAAATACGCCTACTTTTCCAAATCAATATTCGGCAGAGCCTTATAACAATGCTACTTTCAAGCAAAACTGGGATGAAGCACGTTTAGGTTCTACCTCAGAATTTAATGTTGCTGGAGCACTTAATTTTGGCAACAAAGTTTACATTGGAGCCACAGCTAGTTTCGTAAATGTAAAGTACACCAGCGATGCTACTTTTACCGAATCAGGTATTCTCAATTCATACGATGATGGAGCGACTGTGCCAATATATAACGGAAATGAAAATTACAATCTTACCCATTTCAGAAACCAGGAAACTAAAGGTGGTGGTTTTAACCTAAAACTGGGAATGATTTTCAGACCGGTAAATGAACTGAGGATTGGTTTGAATTTTCAGACTCCAACATGGATGAACCTGGAAGATAATACAGCTGAAACTTTGCAGGCAAATACTTTAGGCAATGCAACAACAGCACCTACAAGTAAGAATAACGCGACTAGATATTACACTTTCAGTTACAACTTACGTACTCCACTTAAAGCTTCTGCTGGTTTAAGTTACGTTATAGCCGGTACTGCTTTAATATCTGCCGATGTTGATTACGTAGATTATTCATCAATGCGTTTTTCTGCTGATAATAATTCAGACATCTCAACCATTAACAGTTCTAATGATTTTATCAAAAATTCGTATAAAGAAACTGTTAACTACCGTTTTGGTGCCGAAGTAAAGGTAACCAATGAAGTAAGTTTAAGAGGTGGTTACGGTGTAAACGGAAGTGGCATTAAAGGTGGCGATAATAAATTCTATCAAGGCCAATACTACACAGGTGGAATTGGTTATAGAGTAGATAATTATTATTTCGATTTAGCTTATCAAAACTATAAAACTAATTTTAGCTCAAGTCCTTACGAATTGAATGATTACTCAGAACCAGTAGCTGATGTTAAAAGCAACAGAAACAACGTATTCTTAACTTTTGGTGTAAGGTTTTAATACTAAACAGTTTACCTAGCAATTAAAAAGCGCCAGTTTTCAATCAGAGAACTGGCGCTTTTTTTTGCAACAAAAAAGGATACCCAATCCTGGGTACCCTCATCATTATTGACTAACCTTATTTAATTCACATCCCACCACAACCTGTCGGTAATTTTAGCCTTTTGTTGTGGCTGTGGGTTTGCTGTAATTTCGGTATTCGGGTAAAGTACCCTTCTAGGAATTTCTGAAAGTGCGTTCTTCACTTTTGTTAAAGCCGGGAACCCGGTGCGGCGCCAATCGGTATAATTTTCGGCATTAAGAAAGTTCGCAACCGACTTTTCTTCCATAATTAAACGGAGTGCATTTGTACTGCTAAGTGTTCCGCGCGAAGCAACATAGGTATTCATATCTGCTGTGCTCACCCCTACTTTGGTCATATGTTGTTTGATACCCTCCTGATAAAAAGGTTGTGCAGCCGTAAAACCAGATACAACCAGCGTGGCTTCGGCTTTAATGAATAAGGCCTCGGTATAATTTACCAGATAATTATTGGCATTGGCCCCTGCATAAAAATCGGCAGGAATAGAGTAAGCCTCCAGACTACCAATTTCATCTAAACCAATCTGCCGGCCTGTATATAAACCGGTTTGTTTGGCGGGTTTAACCATTTTGCTTAATCTAGGGTCGTTTCTGGCAGTAAAAGCATCAACAAAGGTATTGGCAAGCACAAAGGTAGTACCTGGTAAAAAATTTTGTTGCCATGGGTTTTCTGCCCCTGCTGCACCGCTAAAAGCAATTTTAGCATCATCATCATTGCTTTGCATCCCGTTTGTGAGTGCTGTTAAAGCCAGTTGTGCCTGCGCCGAAGCTGTATTCCCGGGTGCTTTACTTAAGTGCATGTAATAACGCGCTTTTAAAGTATAAGCCAATTTTCTCCACTTGGCCATATCGCCGCCATAGATGTAATCGTCGCTGCCGGGCTTAAGGCCACCATTTTTTGCAATATCGGCTATTCCATCATCCAGTAGGGCTTGAATCTGAACATAAATCTGCTGCTGACTATCATACACCGGAGTTGGCTGCCCTACCCCTAAAAAAGCCTGACTGTAAGGCAGATCGCCCCAGGCATCTGTTGCATAACCCAAAGTATAAGCCGAAAGAATTTTAGCGATGGCTCCATAATTAGAATTGCCATTAGCGGCAGCTTTAATCTTTAGTAAATTCAGGTTGTTTAATGTTCTTACATACACATTATTCCAGTCGCCATCCATATCAACATTATACATAAGATAAGTACCAAAATTTGGTGCCACCTGATTAAGCGCCATTACCTGAAGATATTGTTGCAGCACCACACTCAAATTCCCATCGCCTGCTGCATTGATATTTTGTGATATCAGCATTTGTATAGGTGGTAACATCAGCGATTCTTTAACATCAATCGGTCTGTTTGGATCATCATTTACATCCAGGTATTTTTTGCATCCGGCTAATGCCACCATAAGGGCAAAGCCTAAAATAAAATATATCTTTTTCATGTTATTTCTTTCTAATTGTTAGGGGCTATAAAGTCAGTTTCAAACTAAAATCAACAGATCTTGATGTTGGCGTTGAGAACGAATAAATCCCTTGCGAACCATTTGAAGAGCCAAACGAACTTACTTCCGGATCTCCACCGGTAAAGTGTGGTGCATAAATCCAAAGGTTGCGGCCCGTTACCTGAAACCCAATAGTTTTGAAAGGTGTTTTTTGCAACCAGGCAGGTTTAACATTATAGCCAAGGCTTACATTTCGCAATTTAACATAGGTTCCATCCTGAATTACCGATTCGAGCACGCTGTTTGCTCGTTGATAATAAGCTTGCCCTGAAACCGAAACTGTATTCGGCAGGCCTGTTGTAGCATTTATGCCCTCAACTACACGCGGTCCGCGATCTTCGGTAACTTTAGGTGTACCATAGAAATAGCCATAACCATCTACGTTATTTTGGATATCGCCACCCTTTTTTATATCAAAAGAGAAGCTAAGCGTAAACTGCTTATACTTGAAATTATTGACAATACCACCCATCCAATCTGGATTAATATCACCGATAATACCTTGCTCATCGGCAGCAAAAGGAAGCCCGCCATCATCAGTAAGCAACTGTCCGGCTGCATTTCTGGCATATCGGGTACCATAAATTACACCATAAGGCTGGTCAACAAAAATAAAGGTAAAGCCATTGCCAACCTGTTTCAGGTCTTTATAAATAGAGAGTACTTTGTTTCTGATTCTGCTATAGTTTATGGTTAAATCCCAGCTAAAATCCTGCGTCGAAATTGGTTTAGCATTTAATAAAACCTCAATACCACGGTTGCGCATAGCTGCAGAATTTACACTGGTTGCATTAAAACCTGTAGATGGAGCTAAAGCCACAGATGGAATGATGCCATTTTTAGTTCGCTTATCGAAATAGGTAAACTCAATGCCCAAGCGATTTTTAAAGAAACCGGTTTCTAATCCAACTTCAAACTCGTTAATACGCTCATTCTTCAGGTTCGGATCGCTAAGCACCTGGCTGATTAAGAAACCCGATTGTCCCTGATAAGGAAAGGTTGTATTTCTAACTGTTTGCGATTCGTAAGGCGTAAGCAAACTATACGGACCGATACTTGCATTCCCTACCGTACTGTAAGAAAGTCTTAACTTACCAAAGTTCATCACATCAGCAAGGCCTTTCGAGAAGAAATTAGAGAAAATAAAACTGGTTGCAGCCGAGCCATAAGGGTAAAACCTGTTGTCTTTAGCCAATACAGAAGTACCATCGTACCTGCCGGTTAAAGAGAGGATAATGAACTTTTTATAATCGATGTTCGATTGCAGATAAAAGCCAACTTTCCGGGTTAGGTAACTGGTTTCTGTAAACTTAACCGTCGATGCAGAACCGATATTATTAAATCCAGGAATCGTAATTCCTAATCCATTCGCATAACCATTTTGCGAATAAGTTGAAATGAGGTTGTTACCCAGTAAGGCTTCGACATTAAAATCGCCAAAACTTTTATTGGCATTCAGTATCAAATCATTATTGTACTGTCTGAAATTAGTATTGTTATTTACAATTCTTCCGTTAGGATTAGAAACCGACAATAAAGACTCGGTGTATTTACCTTGCTCTACATAAACATCAGCACCAAAACGCTCGGTAATGGTTAACCAGCTTAAAGGCTTATAATCGGCTGTAAACGTGGGCAGAAAACGGTTAACAACAGATGTATTGCTGATATTATCTAACACCCAATAAGGATTATTACGCGAGAAACGGTATAAACGCTGACTACCATCCGGATTTACCGATGGCTGCAGATCGTAAGAAACGGGAGCGGAAAAAATGGTCCACACCGGACTTTCCAAAGCATAACCTTCAGGTAGCCTGTGGTTTTTGGTATTGGCATAATTTAAGGAGAAAGTAACATTCAGGTCTTTAATAATTTGTGTAGTGAACTTTCCAAAAACGGTATTCCTATCGAAAGAAGTAGTGGGTACCGTTCCATCCTGCGCAAAATTGGTATAAGACAAGAAATAAGAGTTATAAGCCCCGCCCCCGTTTATGGCAACTGTGTTGGTATAAGTTTTTCCGGTTTTGAAGAATAAATCAGACTGATCGTACACCTGTGCTGGCTGGCCATTAATTTTTAAGGTGTCCATTCTAGCCCCCCACGAAGTACTCGTTTTTTGGTTCACACCATCAAAGTACACGCCATTAGAGCCCAGTGAATATTTATTCTGGATTTCCGGCAACAGCGGTTTCTCCATCGAAAAAGAAGAAGAAAAACTAATTGAAGGCTTTTTATTCAGACTTCCGGCTTTAGTGGTAATAATAATTACGCCCTTTGCTCCGTCAGATCCATATAAGGCTGTTGCTGCACCGCCTTTTAATACGTTAATGCTTTCAATAATATTTGGATCAAGATCGGCAATTCGGTTAGTGCCGGGACCTGAGTTGAGGTTGCCGGTTTCATCATTGTTAACCGGAATACCGTCAATTACCATCAAAGCTTCGTTGTTACCATAAAGGGAGTTAGCACCCCTGATGACGATACGAGATGAACTGCCCGGCGTACCCGACGAACTGGTAATCTGTACACCCGAAACTTTACCGGCCAATGCATTTACCAGGTTAGGTTCTTTTGATTGGGTAATCTGATCGCCTTTTACCTCTTGCGAACTATAGGTTAAATTTCGCTTATCGCGTTTCACACCTAAGGCGGTTACCACAATCTCGTTCAGGTTTTGCTGGTCTTCGCTTAAGGTGATGGTTATGTTGCTTTGCCCGCTGTAGGCAAATTCTTTGGTTACATAGCCAATTCCGCTAAAAATCAGTGTGGCCGGGTTTGCACTTTTAATAGAAAATATCCCTTTCGCATCCGAAGAAGTCCCAACGGTGGTTCCTTTAACTTTTACCGATATACCTGGGATTGGCTGCCCCAAGGCATCGGTAATTTTACCGCTGATGAGCGATGTTTGACCATAAATCTGCATGAAACAGAGCATGGTCAAAGTGAACAAAGTAATCTTTAATTTGGTCATTGTATTCTGTTTAGTTAGTAGTATGACCAAAATTAGGCTTATAAAAAGCCAGATAGAACGATGATTTTAACACGTATTGACCAGAAATTAACGCAAATGTTACAATCGTCGTAAATACGTTAATAAATTGGATTTTACTTGTGGATAAAACAAATTTTTCAGCTACTGGTTGGTGTATGCGCCTGCCAGATTCTGTTTCTGTCGGTGAGACACCAACCGATAGCGTAATAAAATAAACTGGTTTAGGCTTTCATTTATTGGCTGGTGTCTGCACCTGCCAGATTTTAATTATCCGTTTCGGTCGGTGGGCACCCAATTGATTGCACGAAGCGTGCTGGCTTGGGCTATGCACTTGCCTATTGTCTTTTTACTGTTATTTCCTGCTCACCATAAACCACACCATTATCAGTTACCCCTTGTACAATGATTTTAAATTTGCCGGTAAGATCACCAGTATTGAAATTCAAAGGTGTTTCGCCGTTTACCAGCACCTGGTAGTTCCAATAAACCGTAGCAAAGTTAATGGGTTCGTTTTTGTTCAACACATCCGAAACGTAAAACTCTTTAGGCAGGTTAATTCCTTTTAAGATCACCAGATTCGATTTAGATGCATCGTCTGTACAGCCCTGATAAACAACCGAACCACCTGTTCCGCCTACTCTATAGGTTTGGCCTTTAACAGGCTCATGGTTGTCAAAATCACTAAAATGGTTTGGGCAGTTTAAAATATTGTATCTGCAAACATAATCGCCGCACCTGTTATGCCCTTTCATGCTAAAACTGGTACTGTTATCTTTGGTTTTATTAATTTCTACATCTTTTAGTTTAATGCCAGCAGCAGAGGTAATGCTTTGGGTATTTTCGTCAGCTACAGCAGTTTTACTTACTGTTTGTACAAAATCCTGCTGCCTCAGGTAAGTTTTAATCTCTTTTTGTGGCTCGTTGATCTTTAGCTCGTAGTTTTCGTGTTTTTCGGTAACCATACTTAACCACACATTGGGTTTGGCTTCACCGGTAAGCAGATTTGCGAAAGGGATACTAAACTTGCCACTGCTATCGGTACTTAAAAAGTTTATATTTGTACCGGCAATAGTACTCAAACTCATAGGGACTGCTAAGGGCTTCTTTTTCCGGCTTATGTTTCCGCTATACTCCAAACTTGAAATTACCTGAGTAGTTTCAGGCTTCGCCAATTCAGTTTCGGGCCATTTATACTTTCGCCAGCCCTTCACCAGGAGTACATCGTTTAAATAGTTCTTATCGGCATATTTCAGGCCAAAACTATTGTTCGGGAAATCGCTCAGGTTATTGTTTAAGTAATAAGCATCAACTATGGTGCTGTTGTTAGCAAGCAACAGCCGGTTTGCCTGCACACAGGCAACCGAAACCAGCCCGGTTACAGGTTTATGCTCCTTGTCGGTTATTTTCAGTTTTAAATTTACCTGTCCACGCGTTTCATACTCGCTTTTATCAGGTTCAACTGCAACCTGATTGATCCGATCGTAATGCGCAAAGAAAATCCTTTCGGCCAGCGGTTTATAGTTGCTATCCAAAACGGTTATGGTATGCAAACCAACCGGTACCGAATCTAAATTAAACCTGATGCTTTGCATTTTTCCAGTTTTTAAAGCTAAGGTGGTCTGTAAAAAAATATCCGAAAAATTATGAACCAGCACGTGCACATTGGTATTAACATTGGCTTCGAGCTTGATTTTAAATTCATCATTACCAATGGCCGATGCCGTACCCAAAGCCACACCTTTATTTAGCGCAGGTGGTAAATGGTAAGCATGTACCTGCTGACCATCAGCCAATAATTTCACACTATAGCGCTTAAATAATTTTGGCATCAGGTAAAAAGCACCAATACCCATCGAACTGGTTGCAATGGTATCAATTGCGGTATCATCCTCATACAATACCCCTCTCCCTTTTATGCCTGCTCCGGTTCCATCTTTTATTTCAAACCCCACTTTAGTCATTAAATCAATAACCAGGTAGCCGCCTTCCGGATAGAAATTTATCTGATATTTTGGATTATTCTTCACAGGAAGCTCAAATTTAACATAACGGGTATGGCTTCCCTTTTTAATGCTGATGTTTAACAGGTTATTTGCCGCTGTAATTTTATCGGCCGGATAATCAATCATCAATTCGCCAATAACACTGCTTTTGGCTACCGCCGACTTTAAAACCTGTTTATCGCGCCCGATATGGTATCTGATTTGGGCATCTTCTACAAAGCGGTTTTCGCTTGTTAAAATTTTCAATAAAACGGTACCATTGCCTGTACGTTCATCGTAAGGTTTAAAAATAGATACCTGATCAACCAAAGGGCTTAATGTGGTCGATTTAATGGTAAGGGGCTGAATAAATTCCGCATCGGGCTTGCCGTTTAAGGTGATGTTGGTATTGGCCACAAAACGGTATGCCCCACCGGGCAACGAATCGGGAAGATTTAACGCGCCATAGCAAAATCCTTTATCCATTAAAAACTTTCCCTGATATACCACACTGCTGTCTCTGTTATTCACCAGCGATAAATAAAGCGTGTGGTAGGCTTTCATATCAGTTACCGCTTTTAACAGGTAAGCGGTAAACCAAACCTGATCGTTATTGGTGTACACATTCTTATCAAAATGTACAAAGAGGTTCGAATGGGCAGTACTTAAACCATAATTATTCAGGTTTGTAGCCACGCTATCGAGTTTATGTTCTTGCGCCCTTGCCATTACGCAAAGCAGCACCAATAAAAAAGTAATTAGCCGGGATGTTGAAAGCATATCGTATATATGCTTAAAAATCAGTTTTTTATTTTAATTATTCAAAAAATTAAAATCGCTCTAAATTTTAACAATGCCATTCTTTACAGCATAAAGTGCTAATCCAGTACGGCTTTTAGCTGCAGCTTCTCACACAAGGCATTCCGGTAGCCATCAATGGTGCGTGGGCTTACAAACATTTCGGCGGCAATTTCATTATATGTTTTTTCGGTACAGGTATACTTCAGAAATTCCATTTCGCGCTCAGTTAATTTTACAAAACTCGATATTTCCGAATTAGCGGATAATGAATTTAACGACTGCATTACTTTCCGCGTAACCAGGTCGTTATAAAAATATCCTTTACTAATCACCTCATCAAAAGCACGTTTCAACTCTTCGGGCTCAGCATCTTTTAGTACATATCCTTTTGCACCGTTCGTAATCATTTTGATAATGGCGGTTTCGGCATCCATGGTACTCAATGCAAGTACATTTACTGCGGGGTAATTAATACGCAACCAGGCGGCTGTACTGTAACCATCCATTTCGGGCATGTTAATATCGAGCAGAACAATATCGGGTACACCGTATATTTCAAGTTGCCTGATGAAATCTTTTCCGTTGGCGGCCTCAAATGATATTTTATAAGCCGGAAAATAGCTGATGAGCGCCGCAAGCCCCTTCCTGAACAAGATATGGTCATCAACTAAAGCGATATTTTTAATATTTTCAGACATATGGGATGGTTAGGATGATTGTAGTTCCTTGGTTTAATGCACTGTTAATAGTTGCTGCTCCGTTAATGAGTACGGCCCGCTTTATGATGTTTTGGAGTCCAAGTCCGGTTTCCGTTTTCGCGCTTTGATCGGTACTAAACCCAACTCCATCGTCGGTAATGCTTATGCAGAGCTGTTCATTTAAAAACTCAAAACCAACCGATATCTTTTTAGCAGCCGCGTGTTTCAATATATTTTGTAAGCTCTCCTGCACAATGCGGAAGATGATTATTTTCTTTTGCTCTGCTACAGGCTGTTCGTTGCCGGTTACTTCTACATTGCAGATAATAGTTCCGGAGCGGCCAATTCGCTGCAATTCCTGCTCTACCGCCTGGAGTAAGGTAAGTTGCTGAATGCGGCTGGTGCTTAAACTTTTGGCAATGTCGCGCAAATCGGTTAATGCGTTACCAATGTTCCCCTTAATATCTGCAATCAATCCTTTATCGTTCAGTTCCTTTTGTTCTACAATACTGAGCTGAAGTTTAGCCAAACTGAGTAACTGCCCTACATTATCGTGTATCTCCTGACTAATGCTATCGAAAGTCTGCTCCTGCATTTCGAGTCGCGATTGAAGCAGTTGCTCGGCAAATTGCTTTTCCAGTTCGTTCTTTTCTCTCACATATTGAAACTTCTTTTTCTGAAAATAAAGCATAAAAAAAACGATGGCACTACTGAGTGCAAAAAAAATAATTATACTGGGGATAATTACAAAGAGGACTTCCAGGTCTTGATCGTACTGCATAAAAAGGCATAAGCAAACAGTAAATACATAATAATATTGGTTATTAAATTTAGCTTTTTCAGCTTAACGGCTAACTGCTCATAGTTTATAGTCAAATAGTGAAACATTCCCATGTAGGGTACAACACAGGTGTAACAAAGAATTAAGCCTATAGCGACCCAGAACTCACCCTCATTAAAAAGTGATGTAGTTTCGTTTGATGTTAATTTTTCGTAGCAATAAATAAGCGCAAAAAAGATAATAAATGTTCCGCCAAACACAAAAGCATAACTGCTCCACTGGAGTATATTAAAACAGTAAAAACTAAAGATATACCAGAGAACCGGAAACATAAATAAGAATAAGTTTATTGTTTTAAGTAAGTAAGCATTTTTGATGATCTGTTTAAAGAAATAGGCATAAAACATGAATTCTACCAAAATAAAAAAATTATATTGGGGCAATGTATTTCCTTCGTAACCAAACTCTTGCTTAAAAAAGAACACACTAAATTCGAATAGAAACGTATAAGTACATAACAAAGCAACTGTTTTTAGTTGCTTTGTTAATTTTAATATTCGGTAAAGACCCGCGATTGAGCAAATACCAATTGAGATGAGATATAAATACTTGAGATACATAAATTTAAATATGTATCTAAAATAAGAATTTACTATTCATCTGAAACATCAAGTTCTGCTTTATTGCCGGTTGATGGAGGTGGGGTCGGATCTCCGGTATCAAAAGTATCGCCACCAAGGCCTTTTTGCATTTTCGTAATTTTTAACCGTTCTAAAAATTCTGTTGCATCAATCTGCTTAATTCCTATATCCTCGCCCTCCCAATCAATAAATGTAAATCCTATGGTAATTCTTTTATGATGTGGAACTGGTTTTAAACTGAGGAATGAATAATCCTGATCGGTGTAAGATGTAAAACGAACACCAAAGCCCTTAACAATTTCAGGATGCCTGCCCATCTGATATTTCATTTCGATAATAATCGATTTTATTTGAGCTAGCGAAAACCATACATGTTTGGTTTCTTTACAAGGATCTTTCACATCCATAGTTGTTAACAGTTTGGGTCTTATATTCAACTGATAGTTATGCACCCAAGGCCTTACAGTTGCGGTATCAAGCTTATTGCTATCTAGCTCACCATTTTTAAACCCGTAATAATTTTGTACATCGGCAGTATCTTTACCTGCAGTAGCGCCAAATATCAATGTAAGTCTACCAGATTTAGCTGAACCTAGTGGCATGGATGCAAAATAAACCCGTACACCTGTAATAGTATCCTTACCCGCCTGGTTTATAATAAGTTTTTCAAAAAAGTCAACTGCCACTTTTAAGCTTTTAAAATCCAGTTTTTTATTCGTTGGCACGCCTGCTTCATCACTAGTTAAACTACTTATTATTGGCAGCTTATGATTGTTAAACCAATCTTGTCTTCTACTGCTCTCACTTGTTGTAATATACGTATTTGGCAGAGCAATTAAAGAGCCAGTAGCAATCCGACTCTCTGCTTTTTGATCTTGGTGGCTACACGATGTAAACAGTGATGCAATTGCACAGATCAATAAAATTAATTTCTTTCCTGGTCTTTCAATGGTGGTTAGTTTTAGATAGTCCATAGCTTTAATTTAGTTTGAGGGTTTATAAATAACTTCTACCTAAATATACATGATACTGATTTGGAATTAAAAACCTACAAATAAGCTATCCATCTCAAAAACAGATCACTACCCACCTAAAAACCTAACCCTAACTTATTTAAAGAGGGTTTTCATCACTAAGCACATTATCTATTTATTTTAAAATACCGCGATTTTACGGTAGAGCGTTGCGCTTTTCACGCGTATAAATTCGCGTGCTTTCGCGCTTGATTTAGGTAGGTTTTCGGAGGTAGTTTTGGGTAAGAAAGATCAGCGAAATAAAGCCAGGTCATTTTATTAAATCCTACCTAGAAACAATAGGTTGGAAATTATTCAAAACCTAAAAACCAAAAACATGACAGAAAAAGTATTATCAGTAATTTCTAGCACTTTAAAAATACTCAAAGATGACCCATCTATCCTAATAATCAATGCTTATGGCACAGTTAGCACAGGAGGCTGGTCAAAGGGGAAATTAAGTCCGTATGTCTATATAGTGCCTCCTCCAGATGGTATATATGAATTTGATTTTGTAGCCGATAAACCTACGGGCATTGCTATAGAAGTAATTACTCCTATTCGTTCCAAGCCATATTTATTGGCCAACTTCCCTTCAGGTTTAAAGGGTGTTAAAATATACTCTTCTACAGATTTTATAGTAGAAATGCTGCAGTAAAAAACAATCATTAAAATTCTCACTCTTAAAAACTTTACTATGAAAACGATATTCTTATTTTCATTTATTTTACTCAGCTACTCTATAGCTATCTGTCAAATAATAAACAAGAATGAACCGAATAGGTATTCAAAAAACATCGACTCATTTTATCACGAGTTCCAACTTGATCCTGTTACCTTCAATGCTATTATAAAAAAAGAGTTTAATGCTGTTGTTAATAGCAGTGGAAGAACAACTATCGGAAATTATGCTTCTGCAGATATAAAAGATGGAAAAGTAGCATTTAATGCGACAAAAAATTTCAAAAATGGCGACATGTTCTCCATTAATGCAAGCGGTGGCATAACCGATGGTTTCTTCGCTATTTTTAATCAAACAAAGATTAATAGTAATGTAGGTATTAATTTCAAATACAATTTTCGATTAAGTTCATCTTCAATTTCATTTCATACAGATGAAATTAAAAAGTTGAAAAAGAAAATAAGTGATGCTAAAGCAGAGACGATAATCAGCAAAACAATTAACGCCCACGATTCTATTCTATTACGGCGCAAAATTGCCTTACTGGCCGCTGAAATAAAGACAATAGATTCAAAACTATCAGCTGTTGGTTTAAATACCGAACAAAAAGCTGATTTCGAATATCAGTTGGCATTAAAAACATTGCAACAGGATTCCCTTCAACTAAAACAACAAATATTTCCTTCATCAAAAGAGGCAGACCAAAAAATTAAAAATGCGGAGCTGAAAACAAAAGCAAAAGCACTTTTAGATTTTAAATATACCGGTATCTCATTTCAATGGATAAGTATCGGTGGTGGTCTTCAGAACAACAATTTTAACCAATTCCTCCCTCGTTTCGCTTCATTGGACAGTCAGATTATAAAACAGAATAATGTTGTATGGAACATGACAGTTGAGTACAATTCGTATAAATGGAACCAATATAGTAAACCAACATATTATCTTCTATTTGGTTTCAAAGGGAGCATCGACGATAATTTTTCTGATTTAACCAAAGTTGAGATAAATGAAACAAATTTTTATGGAAGTTCGGTTAATCAAAGGTCCACAATAAAAAAATTCAATGCTTATAAAGGTGATTATACAACAAAACTATTGGCGGCTAAATTTTATGCTGATTTTTATAAATTCTTCTTTAGAAATGAGGCAGCAATACATATTTATCCTGAAGCAAATTTTATACAGGATAGCAAACCGCTTTATAACGCCGGCATCGGTTTACTTTATTCATTTTATGACCTAAAAGACAAAGAAAATAAGGCCAGGCTTAATGCTGAACTATATTTCAGATTAAGTGATCTGTCAAATACTACGGCATCCAAGCTATCAACCCTACAAAGAAACGAACTGGGTTTACGCCTGTCTATTCCTGTATCATTTTTTAACTTTTAAACATAACTATTATGCCACAGAAAAATTATCACGATCATTTTACCTTTAGCTTCCGCGCAGATTGTACAACATGCGAAACCTATGTAGGCCGAAGAAGAAAATCAGAGCTAGAAGCATTAGCTGATGCTCAAAAACACAAATCTATTTCTGGAAATGAAGAACACGATGTAAAAATAGAAGTAACACAAAGTCATCACGTTCTCATACCTTAAACCACTCCAAATAACTCTCTTCCTTCTCTACTCATTTCATCAATCTTAGCCTCTACCGCCGCATCCTTAATCAACTCGGGTGCGTGGTGAGGCTTTTTGCGTGCATCGATAATCAGCGAACCTTTACAACCCCAGTGCTTGTTTTCGGTAAAATCGTTAATACCGTAAATATCAACTGCCGGATTACTCCTTGTAAAGGTCACCCAAACCAGGTTATCGATGTTTGCCGCAGTAAATGAAGCATCATCTGCCAGTACAATTAAAGGCAAACCTGCCAAATCCTGATCAATTAAAGCCATATTGAGTTGGGCAATTTCGGCAGCAGTTTTCTCGGCGTTTAAATAAGCCCCGGCTTGCAGTACCAATACGCCCGGCATCGCTATGTGAGGCTGCGAAAATCCATTAGCCAGTTGCAATCCCTCTGGAATGCTGCCCCAAAGCTCGCGTTTTACGTTTCCGGCAGCAGCAATAACCACTTTCGAACCGCTATTTAAACCATCTCCACTATAATCGAGCGTATCGATGGTGGTATTGGTATAAAAATGAATATCGCGGGTGAAATCTATGCGGGCTAAAATATGGCTTAAAAAGCCTTCGATGTGATGTGTATTAAGCTGTTCATCGTCTTCTTTAGCAGCTATAAACACGTATTTGGCTAAACTCAGCTGGTTTTTACCCAGAATATGGTTCGCAATGGTTAAAATTTCCTGCGGACGGCGTTCTTTTAAATAAGGGGTATAACGTTCGCTGCCAATGCTAAACAATAGCGGGTGCACACCTGCAGCATCTACAGCATGTACTTCTTTCAAACCATGTATTTCCTGGGGAATAGCCGAACCTGTAATCTCGTGTATCAGGGCACCGAAACTGGTATCTTCCTGCGGTGGCCGACCAACAACGGTAAAAGACCAGATGGCATCTTTTTTATGGTACACATTATGCACTTTCATTAAGGGAAAAGGATGCGTTAAGCTGTAATAACCCAAATGATCACCAAAAGGTCCTTCCGGCTTATTTTCGTTCGGGTAAACTGTACCCGTAATCACAAAATCGGCATCGGCAGAGATACAGAAACCTTCATCATCATAAAAATAACGGAAGCGCCTGTCGCCCAGCGCGCCTGCAAAAGTCATTTCCGATAATCCCTCGGGTAATGGCATTACGGCAGCAAGCGGGTGCGATGGCGGACCGCCAACAAAAATGCTTACTTTTAAGGGTTGCCCCAGAGCATTGGCTTTTGATTGGTGCACACCAATCCCCCTGTGAATCTGGTAGTGCAAACCAATTTCCTGATCCTGTATATAATCGTTACCGGCCAGCTGAATCCGGTACATACCCAAATTGGCATTTAGTACACCCGGCTTGTCAACATCTTCGGTATACACCTGGGGCATGGTAACGAAAGGACCACCATCCATTGGCCAGTTTACAATTTGCGGTAGTTTGCTAATACTTGTTTTTAAGAATTTATTTTTAGCAGACGGCGTTTTGAATGGTAGTGCCGATAATGCCGACATGGCAGAACCTGCATACTTAAAAGGATTTTTTAAAGCTTTAATCGGGTCGTTACGTAACGAAACCAACTGCTGTACTTTGGGTAAAGTATCTCTGAAAATAAATTTAGACCTTTCGAGCGTCCCGAATAAATTAGAAACTGCCGGAAAAGGACTTCCTTTTACTTTTTCGAAGAGAATAGCCGGTCCCTGATTTTCATAAACCCGCAAATGGATGGCTGCCATTTCTAAATAAGGATCTACTTCTGCTTTAATTCTGATTAAATGACCATGCTTTTCAAGATCGGAAACACACGCTGCTAAACTTTTATATGCCATGGCCAAAGATAAATATTTAAGCTTCTATAAAACAAGAAAGCCCGTAGATAAACAGATTTTACACATTTCTATTTATCTAAGGGCTTATCAGCGTGCAGTTGGCAATTTGCAGTTCTCAGTTGGTTTAGGCTGCACACCAATGAACTAATCAGATCGCAGTAGGCAGTTTGCAGTTGCCAGTTGGTTTAGGCTATGCAGCAATGAACTAATCAGATCGCAGTAGGCAGTTTGCAGTTGCCAGTTGGTTTAGGCTATGCAGCAATGAACTAATCAGCTCGCAGTAGGCAGTTTGCAGTTGCCAGTTGCTTAGGCTTCGCAGCAATGAACTGATCAGCTCGCAGTTGGCAATTTGCACTTCTCAGTTGGCTTAGGTTTCGCAGCAATGAACTTATCAGCTCGCAGTTAGCAATTTGAAGTTGTCAGTTAGTTTAGGCTATGCAGCAATGAACTAATGACTAATGAACCAACAACCTTACCTTTTACCAGCGAAAGATCTTAACATCCAGGTATTTTTCTCTTTAAACTGCATAAACTTGTTCACCATATCGTTCGTTCCATCGTCGCCGGCCTTATCCGAAGCCTCCATTACCTCACGTTCAATTTCAATCAGCTTGGCCATATCATCTAAAATAGCCTCAACCATATCTAAATCTTTCATGCCAATGGTATTTACTTCTTTTATCTGCGATTCTTTAATGTAATCGGCAAAGCGGCTGTGCGGTGGTTTCCCCAAGGTTAGTACCCGTTCGGCTATTTCATCAATAGTAAGCTGGGCATTGGTATACAATTCTTCGAACTTAATGTGAAGGGTAAAAAAATTCTGCCCTTTGATGTTCCAGTGGCATCCCCTTAATTTCTGGTAGTGAATATGGTAATTGGCCAGGTAATCGTTCAAAAGATCTACCACAGGCTTTACTTCTTTTTCATTTAAGCTTATTTCTTTTGCGTCCATTTTTGTTTTGTTTTTTACAGTGTATTTACTGCTTAATTAACAACCTGAGCGGATAAAAGTTTTGGACATTAACTGCTTTTGAACAATACCTGATTTATAAGTACGTTTAATATTCGACAACATAAAATTAACTGTTTCACAAACATTTGTTAATGAATAGGATATACAGAATACAGTACAAAAGTCATCTTATTTTTACTTAAAAACGAGTACACGAACTTAAGATGGTTGACAATATTTTCGTATAATTGTTCCCTTTGACTTAGAAATTTACATAAAAATAAATGCATAAAATATATTTATCTGCTGTAGTGTTATTGGCTTTAAATGTGGCGAAGGCCAAAGCCAGTACAGCAAGAGATTCTATCGGTGTAGAAAACAATAAAGGAAAAAAACTGATCGTTCACCAAACCGTAGCCAAAGACACATATTACTCTATCGGGCGCAGATATAATGTTGCACCTAAAGATATTATGGCTTTTAACGATAATAAATACCTCCAGGTTGGGGTAATTATTAAGGTGCCTACTAATATTCCTTTCACAGGCACCTCTACTCCTACAGCCTCCACACAAGATGTTCCTGCTGGCAATGTAATTGAACATACCATTAAGGCTAAAGAAAACCTGAACATGCTGGCCGAAAAATACGGCACCACCATTAACGAAATCAAAGCTTTAAATAACCTGAAGGGGAATAATTTAAGCATTGGCCAGGTACTTAAAATCCCTGCAAAAAACGCTTCGCAGGTAGCAGCTGAGGAGCCTGCACAACCGGTAAAAAACAATTCGCAAAATTCAACAGTAAACAATCAGCCAGCCGATAGCGGAACAATGATTGAACACGAAGTGAAGCCAAAAGAGTTTTTAGGTAAAATTGCCGAAAAATATGGCACCACTGTAGAAGAGGTTAAAAAAGCCAATAACCTATCGGGAAACAACCTCCGTATTGGACAGAAACTTAAAATACCTGCGACTAAAAACATCGACGACAGTAAAGTAGTTGCTGCAGCAGAAGAAAAACCAGTTCAGGAAAATAAATCAGCAGATGCTGCCGGAACACATACTGTATTAAGAAACGAAACCATTTTCACCATTGCAAAGCAATATGGCATAACGGCTTATCAGATCAGAAAACTGAACGATTTACCAGATAACGCAATCACCATTGGGCAGGTTTTAAAAGTACCTGGAGGCATTGTTGCTGATGTTCAGGTACCTAAAGAAAAACAAGCCGAAAACACCAGAACCAAAGAAAAAGAAGTACAGGTTCCTAAAGAAGAAAGTTTTATCCATACGGTTGCTACCGGAGAAAACATCTTTTCGATTGCCAAAAAATATAACCTTACGGCGTATCAGATCAGAACAGCAAACAAACTGGAAGACAATACCCTAAAAGTTGACCAGAAACTGGTAATTCCTAAACCGCCACAACCTAAATCGGTAAACGATGTTTCTAAAGAAGATCAGGAAAACAATCCGGATAGCACGATGGTTAAGGACCCAAAACTGCGTCGCGACCCAAGCGTTTACGGTTTAAGCCAGATTGAAGAAAAAGGTACAGCAGTCTGGATTGCCGACCAGGATCTTGATGGCACAAAAATGCTGGTTTTACACCGCACCGCACCTGTTGGAAGGGTTATTAAAATTACAAACCCCATGACTAACCGTACCACCTTTGCCAAAGTTGTTGGTAAATTTACAGAGAACGAATCCACAAAAGATGTTATCATTGTAATGACTAAAGCTGTAGCCGATTCATTAGGCGCTTTAGACAAACGTTTTTTCTGCAATTTAACCTATAGCGCTCAATGAGTTTAAACAAAAAACCATTTATAATTGGTATTGCCGGTGGTAGCGGATCTGGCAAAACGTTTTTTTTAAATTGTTTCCTTCATCATTTTAAACAGGATGAAGTAACGCTTGTATCGCAGGATGATTATTACATCCCGGCTGGCGAAATGACCCAGGAAGAGAATAAGCTGTATAATTTCGATCTTCCTTCAACCATTGATAGCGAACAGTTTTTAAGAGATATTAAACAGCTTATTAATGGCGAAGTGGTATATAAAAAGGAATACAACTTTAATAACCCATTGGCTGTTGTAAAAATCCTGGAAATTAAATCAGCACCGATTATTATTGTTGAGGGGCTGTTTATTCTTCACTTTAAAGAAATTGCAGCATTGTTAGACCATACTATCTTTGTAGATGCCGACGAAGAAATCGCTTTAGACCGCCGCATAAAACGCGACGGATTAGAACGGGGCTATCCGGAAGACGATGTACTTTACAAATGGCATAACCACGTAGTGCCTGCTTATAAAGAGTACCTGCTGCCCTACCGCAGCCAATGCCATAAGGTTGTAATGAACAATACCAACGAACCCGACGAAATTATTGCCATAACCGAGGCCATTTCGAACGATTTGAGAAATACTGTTTTTGAGGATAAATAAATACAGGAGAAGTCAAGTTTTATAGCGCAAATGGCGTTTAAACTGGACTTCTCTTTTAAGTAAAATTTAGTTATACCGAGCAGAGTCGAAGTATTTACTAAACAGCAATGGTTTGTGTCTTCACTAACCATATTTCTCCTTAATCTAACCTCATTTCAGGAATTTCTCCTTCTACAACCAATCTACCGGCTGTACTTTGTTGTATAAATTCAATGCTTACGCCCGGTGCCCGCTCCAAAAGTTTAAAACCGCCTTCGGGCAAAACATCCAATACCGCCAGCTCTGTTACAATCTTCTTAATGCATTTTACGCCTGTTAAAGGCAGCGTACATTTCGGTAATAATTTACTTTCGCCTGCTTTGTTAATGTGCTGCATGGCCACAATAATATTTTTAGCCGAAGCTACCAGATCCATGGCACCTCCCATGCCTTTCACCATTTTACCAGGTATTTTCCAGTTGGCAATATCACCGTTTTCCGATACCTCCATGGCCCCTAAAATGGTCAGGTCTACCTTTTGCGCGCGGATCATCCCAAAGCTCATGGCCGAGTCGAAAATAGATGAACCCGGCAAAGTGGTGATGGTTTGTTTACCTGCATTGATTAAATCGGCATCTTCTTCCCCTTCAAACGGGAAAGGCCCCATGCCCAGCAAACCATTTTCGGATTGCAATACCACGTTTATTCCTTTTGGGATATAATTGGCCACCAGTGTGGGAATACCAATCCCAAGGTTAACATAGTAACCGTCTTTTATTTCTTTAGCAATACGCTGTGCGATCTCTTCTTTTGAAAACATAAAATTGTAAATAAATGAATTTTGAATGGTAGAATTGATTGAATGAATGATTGATTGTTTGAATAAGTGAATGTTCTAATCTCCTATTCGACTACCAAATTCAGACTTCGGACTTCCTAACCGTTCTTTGTTCAATCCTTTTTTCATAATCTTTCCCCTGAAAAATGCGGTGAACATAAATGCCCGGCGTATGGATATAATCGGGATCAAGCTCGCCTGCCTCTACCAGTTCTTCTACTTCGGCAATGGTAATTTTACCTGCCATGGCCATTACAGGGTTAAAGTTTCGGCTGGTAGAACGGAATATCAAATTTCCGGCAGTATCGCCTTTCCAGGCTTTCACAATGGCAAAATCAGCATCGAAAGCATATTCCATCAGGTAATCTTTGCCGTTAAAATTGCGGATTTCCTTACCTTCGGCTACCTCGGTACCCACGCCCGCTGGCGTAAAAATTGCAGGCATGCCATATCCGGCCGCTAAACAGCGTGTAGCTAATGTACCCTGCGGAATAAGATCAACCTCCAGTTCGCCACTCAGCAACTGCCTTTCAAATTCAGCATTTTCGCCTACATAAGATGAAATCATTTTTTTAACCTGGCGTTGCTTCAGCATCAAACCAATACCAAAATCATCAACCCCGGCATTGTTCGAAATACAAGTCAGTTGCTTCACCTGCTTCTTTACCAAAGCATTTATACAATTTTCAGGAATGCCACAAAGTCCGAAACCACCAAGCATAATGGTTGCGCCATCTGATATATCACGGATGGCTTCTTCGGCCCCAGATACCACTTTATTTATCATTTTACGAATTATTGGTTAGTGTGGCTAAATTACAAATTGCCTTCAAAATAGCAGTAATATAATTTTTAATTCGTTGAAGTAAAATTATTGATTGGAATTAATCTAAATAACTATTACCTTTGTGCTGCAATGATTTACGAGAGAGAAGATAATATATTCATACTGCCTACCGATCCTGAATTTCAAAAAGGGATGGGCTTTATATTCAGTTGTACTGCCGAGCACAAAAAATGCTGCGAAAAATTTAAAAAAGGCAAACGCTGTAAAAAATGCCCTGCTAATAAAAAAAAGAAATAAACTTATTTCGCAATTTCAATAATCTTATCGTCGCTTCCGTTACTCGTGCAAATATAAATTTTTCCTTCTGGTGATTGGGTTACGGCTCTGATCCGTCCGTAAGTATTTACATAAAAATCTTTAGTGCCTGTTATTTTTGTCTGGCCCGCATCCAGTTTAAGCTGCATCAGCTTCGTTCCTTTTAACACGGCCAGCAACAACGAATTTTTAAACTGAGGAATGTAATCCGAATTATAATAAGCCAAGCCACTTGGTGCAATAGTTGGTGTCCAATTGATTAGCGGCTCCGCTACATTATTGGTTGAGCAGAAAGATTGTTCGCCGGTTTCATTACAAAAACCTTTAATGTTTGGCCAGCCATAATTCCGCCCTTTTTCAATTATATTAATTTCATCATCCGAATCAGGTCCGTGCTCAGAAGAAAATATTTTGTTCCCTACCTGAACCAGTCCCTGCGCATTGCGATGCCCAAAAGACCATACAGGGTTATTCGGATAAGGGTTATCGGCAGGAATTGATCCATCTAAATTAATCCGCAAAATTTTACCAGATACAGAGTTTATGTTTTGTGGAGTCGATGTATCGGATGCATCGCCTGTGCTAATAAACAGCTTTCCACCACTGATGAGCAACCTCGATCCGTTATGAATAGATGATGCAGGAATTTGATCGAGCAAAACCAGTGGACTGGCTAAATTGTTTCCCGAATAAGTATACCGAACAACTTTAGCCTTGGAATTAGTTCCATAGCAATAAACCACATATACATATGGATTACTTGCAAAATCGGGATGTAAGGTCATACCCAGCAAGCCACCTTCGCCAGCTGTACGAACTCCTGTAATAGTCAATAATGGTGTGATTTGCCCTGATGAAAGATTTAACCGACTGATTTTACCAGATTTTTCGGTAAACCAAATGAAATTATCCGGCCCATATACCATTTCCCAGGGAAGCTCTAAACCTGAAACAACAACTTTTGTCTTTAATTCAACATCCGGCAGATCACCAGGATCTTCATTATTATTGTTGTTATTGTTATTGTCACCATTCTTTTTGCAAGTTGTGGTCAGCAGTACCACAACAAGGCAGATCAGGATTTTTTTCATCGCCGTAACGTTTTAAAAATAACAACGTTACGGCGATAAAGTTTTATTTTATTTATGCTTGCGCTCATTTCTTACGAGTGCATAAATGGCTTTACAATTCAATCGTAAAAGGATTAAAATTTGCTATTAAACAGACTCAGGTATAGTGTCGAATGGTAACGTCCAACACCACAATAAATCCCTCTTCCATCCTCCCTCTTCCATTTTCCATCCATCATCCATCCTCTCCTAGTTCAAATAAACATAAGTAATCCCATCTCCGCCTCTATCAGCATGTTCATCTTCCATCCTGTTCACCTGACTGTATTTACGGAGGTATTCCCTGATCATCTTTCTCAAAATACCATCACCTTTACCGTGGATCAGCTTAATTGAAGGGAAACCGAGCATAATCGCTTTATCCAAATATTTTTCAACTTCAAACAAGGCATCTTCAGTGCGCTTACCCCGTAAATCAAGCTCAGCCCTAAATCCCGAAACGGCCTCATTCATCCTGCCTGCAAAAGAATTTCCGCTGCTTTGAATTGCCTTTTTAGCTTCCTTGTTGCTGATTTTCTGAACGCGGTTTTTCTTAACAGTCGAACGCAAATCGCCAATGGCCAATATCAGTTCGTTCCGGTTAATTTCCAGCACTTGTCCGGTAGTTTCGCTATCGTTAAACTTTACCCAGTCACCAACTTCAACTTCGCCGCCAACAACCACCTGTACCGGTTTTGGCCTTTCTTTAGGCACCGTATTTTTAACCAGTTCACGTTGCAGGTTTTCACGGAGTTCTTTGGTAACCGCTTTATCTGCTTGTTTTTCTTTAATTTCAGCGATGGTATTTTCTACCAGTCGGTTAGCATTTTTAATGATGTTCTGCGCTTCCTGTTTCGCTTCTTTAATGAGTACCTTCCGGTTTTCTTCTAAAAACGATTTCAGTTTCTCGTTCTCAGCAACCAGATTTTTGGCTTTATTCTGCTGGTTAGCCAAACTTACTTTAGCGTCGTAAACATTTTTCTTCTCGCGTTCCAGATCAACAAGCATTGTATCTACACGGTTCTGGCTGGAACCTGTTTTCTCCTTTGCCAACGCGATCACTTCTTTGGGTAAGCCTATATTTTGCGCAATTTCGAAAGCATAAGAACTGCCTGGTTTGCCCATCTCCAAAACGTAAAGCGGTTTCATTTTGGCATTATCGAAAAGCATAGAGGCATTTTCCAGTCCGGGCGTATTGCCGGCAAAGAGTTTTAGATTGGAGTAGTGCGTGGTAATAACGCCCCTCACCTTCTTGTTGTTCAACACCTCTAAAACCGCTTCGGCCATGGGACCGCCAAACTGCGGATCGGTACCTGTACCAAACTCATCAATCAGCACCATCGTTTTGGGCGAAGCGTGCTCTACAAAATAGCGCATCTTTTTTAAGTGTGCACTGTAGGTACTCAAATCACTTTCAATCGATTGGTCATCGCCAATATCTGCGAAAATATTTTCAAAAATACCTACTTCGCTATTCGCATCCACCGGAATTAACAAGCCTGTTTGCAACATAATCTGTAATAAACCAACCGTTTTCATACAAACCGATTTACCACCTGCATTTGGTCCTGAAACCAATACCACCCGTGTTTCAGCATCGATATGAATATTTAAAGGGGTAACGGTTTTCTTTTCTGCAGCAAAAGAGATCGATAGCAAAGGGTGCCTTGCATTAATCAGTTTTGTTTTCGATTCTTTTAGCAAGCCTGGCATTTCGGCTTCTATATCCATGGCAAACAAGGCCTTGGCGCGTACAAAATCAAGTTTGGTTAAAAAGCCATGATACGAAAGCAACAAAGGCGAATAAGGTCTCAAATCGTCGGTTAAGGCGATCAGGATCTTAATAATTTCCCTGCGTTTGTCGAATTCCAAATCGCGCAGTTTGTTATTTAAGGTAAATACCTCCTCCGGTTCGATATACACCGTTTGCCCCGTTGCCGATTCATCGTGTACAAAACCTTTCAGCTTACGCTTATTTTCTGCCAAAACCGGAATACACATCCGGCCATCGCGTACAGTTAAACTACCGTCGGCTACCCAATTATTGGCAATAGCCTGCTTATAAATCGAATCCATGCGCTTGCGCACATCTTGTTCCGTTCTCGAAATGGCCGAGGTAATGTCCTGCAGCTCTTTCGAAGCGTTGGGTTTAATTTTTCCTTTCGGATCGATTACCGTTTCTATTTTACGGAGGATATTTTTTTCAATAGGTAAATGCTCAAATAAAGCTTCGAGGGTTGGGTAAACTTCTGCCCTTTCTTCAAAAAAACGGAGTACCGAAAAAACCGTTTGCAGTGAGGTGTACACCTGAAACCATTCATCTTCTAACAGATAGGTTCCTTCTACCCTGATTTTTTCGACCAGTGATTTAATATCAAAAAAAGTATTGATCTGCAAAGGCTCCTGGTTTTGCAGAATGCTTTTAAACTCGTTGGTTTGGCGTAAAAATTTATCGATTTGATCAAAACGGTTCATCACCTGCATCTTTTGCACCATTGCCTGCCCCATCGGACTTAAACAATGTTTGCTTATCAGCTGCCTTATCTCTACAAAACCTAAACGTTCTAAACAATTTTCGGGATATAACATATTTTATAGTACTGCCGGAGCTACTTCTAAAGTCCCGGCCTTTTTAATTTTAATCAGCGAATCGGCCTCTTTTTTCTTTTTAGCAATTTCGGCTACCGCTTTAACCTTCGATAACGAATCGGGTTTCATCTTTTTCCGGATGGCAAGCGAATCGGCCTTAAATTTCTTTTTGATGGCTATCGAATCGGTTTTAAATATTTTCTCTTTAATTAATTTATCGGCCAAAGCAGTTCCTTTCTTCTGCGCAGCCAGCATTTTCTGGATGTTTTTGTACATCGCATCCAGCTCCTTGGGGTTAACATTGTACCACTTCAGGCTTTTATTGTATTGCGCCGAATCGGTTTCAAATTTTTTATAAATTCCCTTATAATAACCCGCTGCCACTTTCCGGGCCGAATCGGGAATGTAAATGGTAGACAGGTAACCATCTACAATATGCATATCGTACAAAATTTTTTCCATCTTATCAGGCTTTATAATATCGTCGGGCACGCCTGGCTTACAACCAAACCATAATACCGAGGTCATTAAAACCCATATTAGTCTCTTCATGCTGAATTAAAGTATTATTTTTTGCCCAAATTGCGGCAAGGTTATTAATTTTACCAAAAATAGTTATAAATGAGCATAGCTGATAATCTTAAACAATATAAAAACGAAGTCGAATCGGATGGTGTAAAACTAATTGCAGTTTCAAAAACACAACCTGTTGAGTCGATTTTAGAAGCATACAATGCCGGACAGCGTGTTTTTGGCGAAAACCATGTACAGGAAATGGTTGATAAGCAGGCACAACTCCCGGCAGATATTGAATGGCACCTTATTGGCCATTTACAAACCAATAAAGTAAAATATATTGCACCTTTTGTTCAGCTGATCCATGGTGTAGACAGCATAAAACTACTTCAGGAAATCAACAAACAAGCTGCCAAACATAATCGCGTAATCGACTGCCTGTTACAGGTTTACATTGCAGATGAAGATACCAAATTCGGACTGGGTTTTGATGAGGTAGTAGAGCTTTTACGTGATGAAACCTATCCTGAATTAAAAAATATCCGCATCGTTGGTTTAATGGGCATTGCTACCAATACCAAAAACGAAAAACAGATTGCAATTGAATTTCATGAGCTAAAAGTCTTTTTTGATGGCATTAAAGTGAGTTTCTTCCGTAAAGATGAAGCTTTTAAAGAAATCTCAACCGGCATGAGTGCTGATTATAAAATAGCCATTGAAGAAGGAAGTACCATGGTGCGCATAGGCAGCAGTATTTTCGGAAAAAGGGTTATTAAACATTTTAAATCAAACATTTCAGCTAATTAGTATGAATTTAAATATCAGATTCGCAGTAGCTGAAGATTGCTCGCGGTTATTGGCGTTAATTAACGAACTGGCCGTTTATGAACGCGCTCCCGAAGAGGTTACCGTAACCCTGGAGCATTTTGTAGATGCCGGTTTTGGCGAAAACCCCGTTTGGAAAGCTTTTGTTGCGGAGGTGGATGATGTTATTGTTGGCTTTGCCTTATATTATACGCGCTACTCTACCTGGAAAGGATGCCGGTTATACTTAGAAGATTTTATCGTAACCGAAGCTTTCAGGGGCAAGGGACTGGGTAAAATATTATTCGAAAAAGTAATTGAAGAAGCTAAAAACGGCAATTACAGTGGCATGGTTTGGCAGGTTTTAGACTGGAACGAACCTGCGATTAATTTCTACAACAAATACCAGGCACAATTAGAGAGCGGCTGGCTAAACGCAGCTTTAGCTAAAGAACAAATCAAGGCATTTTAGTATGGATATTTTTAAATTTGGTGGTGCTTCGGTAAAAAATGCTGAGGGAGTAAAAAATCTGGCCAATATTGTACGCGATTACAAGAAAGGCAACCTGCTTATTGTGGTTTCGGCAATGGGCAAAATGACCGATAAGCTGGAGGCACTTACGCAGGCCTACCTATCGCATAGCGAGGATGCACACGCAATTTTTGATGAGGTAAAGCATTTTCACTTTAACATTATCGAAGAGCTGTTTCAGGGCAAACCCAATTCGGTTTACGATGATGTGGCCAATACTTTTGTGGAAATTGACTGGCTGATTGAAGATGAACCCGACAATGACCACGATTACATTTACGATCAGATTGTATCGATTGGCGAGGTAGTTTCGACCAAAATTGTAGCAGCCTGGCTTAACGAAACCGGCAATAAAGCACTCTGGGCAGATGCCAGAAACTATATCCAAACCGACAATACCTACCGGGAAGGAAAGGTAGACTGGGCAAAAACCAATCAGATTATACAAAAAGACCTGGTCCCATTGCTAAACGAAAATATTATCGTTACACAAGGCTTTATTGGAGGAACCAGCGAAAATTATACTACCACCTTAGGCCGCGAAGGCTCTGATTATTCTGCAGCAATATTTGCTTCATGCCTAAATGCAGCTGCGTTAACCATTTGGAAAGATGTTCCGGGGGTGTTAAATGCAGACCCAAAATGGTTTGATGAGACTGAGAAAATTGCACAGCTTTCCTATCACGATGCCATAGAGCTGACCTATTATGGCGCTACGGTAATCCACCCTAAAACCATAAAACCTTTGCAAAACAAGGGGATTCCGTTGTTTGTGAGGTCGTTTCTTACACCAGAAGGCGAAGGAACAGCCATTACAAAAGAAAACAACCCTTTGCCCATACCATCTTTCATATTTAAGATTAACCAGGCGCTGATTTCGATCTTCCCTAAAGACTATTCTTTTATTATCGAAGAAAACCTGAGCAATATTTTCGAGCTTTTCCATAACCATAAGATCAAAATCAATACCATGCTCAACTCGGCCATCAGTTTTTCGGTAAGTGTTGATGATCATCCTACTCAAATAGAAAGGCTGATTAAAGATCTGTCAGAAGAGTTTACGGTAAAATACAACAAAGGCCTGGAACTGGTAACCATCCGTTATTACAATCAGCATACCATCGACCGGGTAACCGTTGATAAAGATATTTTATTGGAAGTAAAAAGCCGCCATACCTGTCAAATGGTGATGAAGAATAAGTAGGGAATTAGTAGCAAGTACAAATATCAGGTATAAAGTATCAAGATTGTTCATCTATACTTACTACCTGATACTTATTACTTAATACTCATCACTAGATACTTGCTACTTGACACCCCATACCTGATACCCCAGCCCCCTCCACAATGAACAACAACCTTTTAGCAGCAGCCGTACAACAATACATCAATGCAAACCTAACTGCAGATGTAAATCAGATTGCACTGGCTAAAAGTCCATTTGAGGGAATTACATCGGCTGAACTCGCTACACAGATTACCGCAAAAAAGAAATCGGAAAAGAAACTGCCTACCTGGTTCAAAACGGCCGATATCTACTATCCCCCTGTTCTCTCTATCGAGCAAACCTCTTCAGAAATTACGGCCAAATACAAATCAAAATTAGTTAAGGGCGAAAGTTTAATCGATATTACCGGGGGCTTTGGAGTGGATAGTTATTATTTCTCCAAACAAGTGGCTAATGTAACCCATTGCGAAATCAACAGCGAACTTTCGGCAATTGCATGCTACAACGCCAAGGCATTAAATGCGCATCATATTACTTTTGAGGCAACCGACGGCATTAACTACCTAAATGCAAGCGAAAAAAAGTTCGATACCATTTATGTAGACCCGGCACGAAGGGCTGAAAAAGGCAAGGTTTTTATGCTTAAAGATTGTACACCCGATGTGGTAAGTATAATCGACACCTTATTAGAAAAAGCACAGCGAATTATTATCAAAACAGCCCCCTTGCTTGATATTTCTGCGGGCCTATCGGAGCTGAAGCAGGTAAGCGAAATCCATATTGTGAGTGTGAAGAACGAATGCAAGGAGCTTTTGTGGGTAATAGATCGTGTATGTAATCAGGATACGCAGATTATTGCCGTAACCTTGAATGAAGCTGAAAAGCAATTTTCGTTTAAAAAATCGTCAATTCAGTCGCTAGTAGGTTTCTCTAACGAGCTCCAATCTTCCGGTTACCTTTATGAGCCCGATGCTGCTTTATTAAAATCAGGTGCTTTCAATTTAATCGGCTTAACTTATGGGCTGTTAAAATTACATCCTCAAACGCAGCTATACACTTCTCCTGAGGTCAATAAAGCTTTTCCCGGGCGGATATTTCAAATAACAGAAATCCTGACTACTGCTGCGCTTAAAAAGGCTGGAAACTTAACCGGAAATGTAATCGTTAGAAATTATCCTGCAAAACCAGAAGACCTGGTAAAGAAATACAAAATTAAACCTGATAAGGATCAGTTTTTAATTTTCACCAAGGTGGCCAATGGCGACAATGTGATTTTAAAAGCCTCCATTATACAGTATTACTAACCAGGTTTCCAGCGCCATGCTGAACTCGTTTCGGCACCTCTTTAAAGCCAGGGAGTTCTTTTCTATCTTAGGGAAAGTTTTTTAAGATAAAACTTTGGTTTTCTAATCCCCTATATTGCCAGCCCTTAAATCAAATGAGCATTGTGGTAGATATTCAGAGCACTAAATAAATCAGATAGCTATCCAATCAGCGTGATAATTTGCTAAAATGCAAAAAGCCCTTCTATAAAGAAAGGCTTTTTACAGGGATGAAGATATAAATATTGTATCGCTTAAACTTTCTTAACGTTTACTGCCTGTAAACCTTTTCTGCCTTCAGCTACTTCAAATTCTACTGCATCGTTCTCTTTCAAGCTTTCGATTCCACCTAAAACATCTTTAAAATGTACAAATAAGTCTTTATTGTCTTCTTGAACAATAAATCCAAAGCCTTTTTGCGTGTTAAACCATTTAACTTTTCCGGTTGCCATAAAAAAAATAAAAAATTGTATAAAATAAATAAACCCTTATGCTTTGATTCGCATTTAATTTAACCAATTGATCATTATCATCAATAAAACAATCAGATAAAGCGTTAATATTGAAACAAAACTACCAAATATAATAATTTGCAGATGTAATGCAATCCCAAATCAGCTATTCAACAAGAAAGTTGCGTAAGCGAGAAAATCGTTCTTAAATTACTTATTAGGCTGTGGAGTAGTACGTAAATATGGCTTTATTACCTGGTGTCCTTTCGGAAATTTAGCCGGAATATCTTCCGTTCTAATACTGTTCACTACAATTACGTCTTCTCCATCTTTCCAATCAGCAGGAGTTGCTACGCTGTAATTAGCGGTGAGCTGCAATGAATCGATTACACGCAATACTTCGTTAAAATTACGGCCTGTAGAAGCAGGGTAAGTAATGGTTAATTTTACTTTTTTATCGGGACTGATCACGAACAACGACCTTACCGTCAAGGTTTCAGAGGCATTCGGGTGGATCATATCGTATAAATTAGCTACAGTCCTGTCAGGATCGGCAATAATCGGAAATTCGACAGATGTGTTTTGAGTCTCGTTAATATCGCTGATCCAGCCTTTATGAGATTCTGCCGAATCGACACTTAAAGCCAGTACTTTAACATTTCTTTTTTCGAACTCGCCCTTTAAAGCTGCCGTTCTTCCCAGCTCGGTCGTGCAAACCGGTGTGTAATCGGCAGGGTGTGAAAACAGTACACCCCAGCTATCACCTAAAAAATCATAAAAATCTATTTCGCCAATTGAGGTATTGGCCTGAAAGTTTGGCGCGGTATCGCCTAGTCTTATACTCATAACAATAATATTTAAAAGTTGATTAAAACAAATCTAAACAATACCATAGTAAATACATAGACATAATATTATTTTCAGACGTATAAATTACAATTTAAACAAAAAACCCTGCAGAAATGAATCAGCAGGGTTTAAGCATATTAATTTATTTGGGGGTTATTCAGCTTAGTATACTTTGATCATGAAAACATAATCCTCAAGCTTCTCGATCTGTTTAGTCCGTTTCAAACCCGACAACAAACTTTTCTTGTTAGCACTTAATCTGTTTACACCCAACGAATCTTGTGGAATTGCCCTCATGGCTTCCAGAATATATTTTGATTTAATCGCAAATGCAGCTCCTTCTGTCTGGTCTTGTTTACCACTGATGATACCAACCAAATTTCCGTTGTTATCTAAAAGCGGACCACCACTATTGCCCGGATTAACCAGTATAGATACCTGATATTGAGTCGTATCGCCAACAAACCCACTTCTCGAACTTACTGAGCCCTCGCCCAATACAATATCATCTTTAGGATAACCTAAAGTATATACGTTTTCGCCAATGCTGCTTAAACTCTTTTTAATAGTATAAGGAATAGTAGATAAACCATTAAAATGTTTATCACTTATTTTAAGGATAGCGATATCATTCTGAGGATCAGTGTAAACAGATTTTACTTTAAAAGATTCGCCCTTACTGTTCTGCACATATAAAGAATCTGCTCCGTTTACCACATGAAGATTGGTAAGAATATATCCGTTTGTAGAAACCGCAAAACCGGTACCGCCAAAATTACCCGGATTAGGTTTTTTAGGCGAATTGTGCATAGTACTTGCTTTAACATCAAGAACAAGGTTATTTTGTGACTGTTTTACACGAGATATCTCTCTACTCATTTTCTCGTAGATTGCTTCCTGCTTGTTATTGTGCTGAATGGAGTAAATCGATACCAGCGACAATACAATAAAAGAAGCTGCAACCGCCACAACAGATTTATTTTTTCTCCAAAGCTGAACAATTTTAGATGGATGCGGCCTTAATGCATCAGCAAGGCTTTCTACATCAATTTCGGCATGGATGTGATTTAACTGCTCTTTTAAACGCACCTGCTCGGCAAAAGCCTCCATAGATTCTAAAAAGAATTTATGCGAAACCACCTTATGATCTACAGTGGCATCATTCCGACGTAACTGTTCAAAGGCCTCAGTTTCCTGCGGATTAAGTTTACCTAAAAGATAATCTTCAATAATTGCATCTAACTCCAAATCGTTTCTCATTTCAATTACTAGTGTTGAAAAAATAATTTCTTTAACCGTTGCAGGCACTTATATTTCTGTGTTTTGGCATTATCCGTATTGGTATAGCCAAACTTTTCGCAAATATCCTGCATGGATAAATTGTGGATATAAAAATCCTGAATAATGGTTTTACAAGGTTCGCCAAGGTGTTCGAGCGCCGATTGCATCTTTACAAACTGAAGATCTTTCTCTTCATGTTGTTCTACATCCTCCTCTACAGCAAACACATCTTCATAATCGGTAATGTTACCGGCTTTTTTGCTGTTCAGGTTAAGTTTCTTTAACCAAATGCGCCTGCACACCGAATAAATATATGTTTTAAGCTTACTGCTCAATTCAAAATTGCCTTCCTTAACTTTGTTATACAAAATAATGATGGCCTCCTGATATACATCTTTTGCATCATCTTCATCCCCGTTATTATTGAGGATAAACTGCAAAACCATTGCATAATAGCCCTTGTATAACTTGTTAAGCGTATCTGCTGAGTTATTTAGAATACCTAAAATAACCTCTCTATCTGTTGGAACTGAACTCTTTAAACTGTTATTCACTAGTTAATACATTTTTCTATAAATAGTAACCCAATATTAGACAAAAAAATATTTATAGCTACTATCCTGCTTAATACAATCTTGATACCTGGGGTAACCCAAAGCCTGCGAAAAAAAATATTTTAACTTTTTTTCAAATTATCGGGTTACCTTTTTACCTTTGCGGCATTAACAGGAAATTAATTACTTAAAAAATTCAAAAAATGAAAAATGCATTCAAATTAGGCTTTTTAGCTTTAGCTTTATCTTTATCAGTTGTTGCTTGTAACTCAGAAAAAAAAGCTGAAGGTGCTGATACTACTTTAACTGATTCTTCTACTATCGTTACTGATACTACTGCAAAAGATACTACAGTTAAAGATTCTACAGTTAAAGATACAGCTGTAAAAACTACTACTACTACAACTGAAGTTAAACACTAGTCTTAACTTTACCATAAAAAAAGGCCTTGAATTAATTTTCAAGGCCTTTTTTATTTTTATTTATTTTTTTTTCAATTTACCGGGTTACCTTTTTCATTTACCCGTATTAAGAGTGTAAATTAATTAATTACTTAAAAAAACTTCAAAAATGAAAAATGCATTCAAATTAGGCTTTTTAGCTTTAGCTTTATCTTTATCAGTTGTTGCTTGTAACTCAGAAAAAAAAGCTGAAGGCGCTGATACTACTGTAACTGATTCTTCAACTATCGTTACTGATACTACTGCAAAAGATACTACAGTTAAAGATTCTACAGTTAAAGATACTGCTGTAAAAACTACTACAACTACAACTGAAGTTAAACACTAGTCTTAACTTTAACATATAAAAAATGGCCTTAAATTAATTTTTAAGGCCATTTTTTATTTTATTTATTTTTTTTCAGTTTACCGGGTTACCTTTTCCGGTTTCGCGTATTAAGTACGAATTAATTAATTACTTAAAAAAAACTTCAAAAATGAAAAATGCATTCAAATTAGGCTTTTTAGCTTTAGCTTTATCTTTATCAGTTGTTGCTTGTAACTCAGAAAAAAAAGCTGAAGGCGCTGATACTACTTTAACTGATTCTTCTACTATCGTTACTGATACTACTGCAAAAGATACTACAGTTAAAGATTCTACAGTTAAAGATACTGCTGTAAAAACTACTACAACTACAACTGAAGTTAAACACTAGTCTTAACTTTAAGCATACAAAAGCCCTTGAATTAACTTTCAAGGGCTTTTTTTTATCTTACGGGTTACCTTTTCCAATTCAGGGCATTAAAAGTATATTTAACCCTAAAACAAAATCAACATGAAAAATGCATTCAAATTTGGCTTTTTAGCCCTTGCTTTATCGCTTACCATTGCAGCTTGTGGCGGATCAGGAAAAAAAGCAGAAGTTACAGGCGATACTACCGTTACAGATTCTTCAACAATTGTAACTGATACTACAGCAAAAGACACTACAGTGAAAGATTCTACAGTAAAAGACACTGCTGTTAAAACCACAACCACCACAACAGAAGTAAAACACTAGTATATTCCTAAAATAACACAGAAAAAAGTTTTGATTTTACAATCAAAGCTTTTTTTTTATTTATAGCGGGTTACTTTTTTAAGTTTTTTGCATAAATTAGTAAGTAATTAATTTAAAAAAAACCACTACAAATTAAAAAACATGAAAAATGCATTCAAATTAGGCTTTCTAGCGCTTGCTTTATCTCTATCAGTTGTTGCCTGTAAATCAGAAAAGAAAGATGGCGCAGCAGATTCTTCTAAAGTAGACTCTACAGTAGTTGATACCACTGTAAAAGATACTACTGTGAAAGATTCAACAGTAAAAGATACTTTAGCAACAGATACTACTAAAAAATAGTAGCTTCGGTTAACCTAATAAAAAGGCTTCAGGTAAAACTGAAGCCTTTTTTGTTTTTAATCTGAATTCTTTAGCTTTTAAATCCCTTAAAATCCATCAATTGTAGTAAATTTGCGGCAAAAATATAATCCGCATAATGAATTTAACATCACTACAAGCTATTTCACCTGTTGATGGTCGTTACAGAAAAACTACCGAAAATTTAGCTGCTTACTTTTCAGAAGAAGCGCTGATTAAATACCGTGTTTTTGTAGAAATCGAATATTTTATCGCCCTTTGCGACATCAACCTGCCTGGCTTGCAGAACTTTGATAAAAATCTTTATGCCGAATTGCGTAAAATACACGAAAATTTCTCAGAAGCTGATGCTTTAGAAATTAAAGAAACTGAAAAAGTTACCAATCACGACGTTAAAGCAGTTGAATATTTCATCAAAAGTAAATTTGATGGCTTATCGCTTCAAAATTATAAAGAGTTTATCCATTTTGGCTTAACCTCGCAAGACATTAACAATACAGCCATTCCTTATTCGATTAAGCTGGCTTTGAACGAAAGTTATTACCCTGCAATTGCCGAACTGATTGCCAAAATAAACGCGCTGGCTACCGAATGGAAAGAAGTTCCGATGCTGGCACACACGCATGGTCAGCCGGCCTCTCCAACCAAACTGGGTAAAGAGTTTCTGGTGTTTGCCGAGCGTTTGAGCATCCAGGTAGAAAATTTAAAAGCTATCCCGAACAGTGCCAAATTTGGTGGCGCTACCGGAAACTTTAATGCACACCACATCGCTTACCCTGAGGTAAACTGGGTTGATTTCTCGAACCAGCTTGTAAACGAAACTTTGGGCTTAAGCCGTGCGCAGCACACCACACAAATTGAACACTACGATCAGTTTGCAGCACAGTGCGATGCTTTAAAACGAATTAATAACATTATCATCGATTTAGACCGCGATATCTGGACCTATATCTCTAAAAACTATTTCAAACAAAAAATAAAAGCAGGAGAAATCGGTTCATCGGCCATGCCACATAAGGTTAACCCAATCGATTTTGAAAATGCCGAAGGTAATGCTGGTATCGCAAATGCTTTATTCGAGTTTTTTGCAGCTAAACTACCCATTTCGCGTTTACAAAGGGATTTGACCGACTCGACCGTTTTAAGAAATGTGGGTGTTCCATTTGGACACACCTTAATAGCCATCAATGCTACATTAAGGGGCCTTAACAAAATTTTACTTAACGAAGCAGCTTTACACGCCGATTTAGACGAAAACTGGGCAGTTGTTGCAGAAGCTATACAAACGGTATTGCGCAGGGAAAATTTCCCGAACCCTTACGAGGCTTTAAAAGAACTAACGCGTACAAACTCGAAAATTAATGCAGCAAGCATTGCCGAATTTATTGAGGGCTTGGCGGTAACAGAAGCAGTAAAAGCACAGCTAAGAACGATTACTCCGTTTAATTATACTGGTATTTTCTAATCAAATTAAATTGACGCTAAGCAGACAGCCGCGCCACGTTTTATTAAACACGAATTGTTAATTTTGTTTATTCAAATTGATTAGGACATGACCATTAACGTATATACAGAACAAACTCCAAACCCGGCTACCATGAAATTCATGGTAAATAAGCTGTTGATAAATGGTAGCGAAGATTTTGCGACTAAAGAAAGTGCAGAACACTCGCCATTTGCCAAGGAGTTATTTAAATTTAGTTTTGTTTCTGGTGTTTTTTTCGCCAGTAACTTTGTTACAATTACCAAAACAGACGACGCTGAATGGGCTGACATTGAAGCCATTTTAAAGGAGTTTGTTAAAGGAGCTGTTGAATCTGAATTAAAAATTAAAGAAGCAACTGCAGATGAAGTACCAACTTTTGAGGGTACTGAAACTGAAATTAAAATTCAGCAAATTTTACATGACTACGTTCGCCCGGCGGTTGAGCAGGATGGCGGTGCTATTACTTACAAATCATTTGATGAGGGTGTGGTAACTGTAGAATTACGTGGCTCTTGCAGCGGCTGCCCATCGTCAACGATTACACTTAAGTCGGGTATTCAGAATTTGTTACAAAGAATGGTACCGGAAGTAACCGAGGTAGTTTCGGAAGCCTTATAATTGCGCATTTTTCATTATACATAAAGAAAGAGGGTTTGCTAATTAGTAAACCCTCTTTTGTTTTTAAGCTGTTTTAAAGAAATCAATTATTCCCCACACATAGCACAGATTTAACCGCAGATTTAAAATTTCGGGTCATACTGATCTGGGTAGCCATCAGATTTATTTTAGCATCTCTTTAATTCGTATGAGACCCTGAAATAAATTCAGGGTGACGATGGCGAGTAAATTACTAAAAATGTCTTTTAATGGCCTCCAGCATTTCTGCTGTTAATTTGCCATTGGTTGCCAGAATTTCCCTTTTTTCGAAGTAATTGTTACCACCCGAGAAGTCGAAAACTTCGCCACCTGCCTGTTGCACAATGAAACAGCCAGCTGCAAAATCCCATTGTTGCAGGTTGTATTCGAAAAAGGCATCAAAGCGCCCACAAGCGGTATACACCAAATCGATTGCAGCGGCACCAATTCGGCGAACACCGTGGCTTTTCTGCATCATTTCGGCCAATAATTTTAAATATTTATCCTGATTGTCGAACTGGTAATAAGGAAAGCCTGTGGCTAGTAAACTCGATTTTAAATCGGGATTAACAGACACATTAATTTCTTTCTTATTTAAAAATGCATTACCACCTTTAAAAGAATAGAACATTTCGGCCCTGTTCAGTTCGTAAACGACTCCAACAACAGGCAAACCATCTTCGTACAGCGCTACACTAATCCCATAAGCGGGAATGCCGTGAATAAAATTAGTGGTCCCATCTAAAGGATCGATAATCCATGTATAGGTTTTACCTACCCTGCTAATCGTTTTTTCTTCGGTGATAAAACCGGCATCAGGAATCAGTTTTTCGAGGTTCTGAACCAGTTTCTGCTCTGCAGTTTTATCTACATAAGAAACCATATCATTTAAACCTTTGTATTCAATTTTTTGTGCATCGAACTGCATGGCTTCTTTACGGATAAAATTTCCGGTAAGCCTTACAATAGCGATCACCTTATTGCATATTAATTCGTAATTCATAACTGTTGAACAAAAACCGCAATGGGTTGTTGGGTATAAAATGAATTTAAAGGAAAGTAATTTAAGCCAGTTTATTCTTGTTTCTTAAGGCATAAGCGCTTAAAGCTATACCGCCTACAACCAGAAAAGTTGAAATCATTTCTGCCTGGGTAAAAGATAAACCGAACACATGATATTTTGAGTTTACACGGATTAATTCGACACAGAAACGTTCAAGGCCGTTTAAAATCATGTAGATCCCAAACATTAAACCCGGTGCTTTTATTTTATCTCTGATGCTCCATAGAAAAGCAAAAAGTATTAAACAGATAATTACTTCGTAAATTGGTGTTGGGTACACTCCCTGGGCCAGTTCGTTGCAAAATTTACCCGACCCGCAACCCGGAATCGGAATGCCCTCACCTACCACATTGTTTGGGTATTTGTAAGACCATAACCAATCTGGCAGCCATGAAAATGGTTTCGGATTAGCATTAACAATCCCCCAGTCGCCATCGCCAGCCATGTGGCAGCCAATACGACCTACAGCATAAGCCAGCATCATTCCCGGCCCACCTACATCGAGCATGTGCAAAGGTTTAATACCGTTTCTTCTGGCGATGATTAATACTGCAGCACCACCACAAATTAAGCCTCCGTAAAAGGTTAAACCACTAAATGATAAAAGCCTTTCGATAGGATGTTGCACAAAATCATCCCAATATTCTAAATTATCAAAGAATTTAGCGCCTAAAAAGCCCCAAATGGCTGCCCAAACTATCAGGTTGCTCATTATTTGGTATGGGTGAACGGTAACCTGGGTTTCTTTGGGTTTATCTAACTTGTGCTTGTTTTTCTCGGTATAATCCCAATAAGCAAATAAACCGGCAAAAAATAATCCGCCAATAATATTTCCTTTAGCCGACATTAAAACCGACTGTGCATCGTTTACAAAAAGCTTATAGTTTAAAAATGCATAAACCAGCTTATAGCCAATCACAAAGCCAAAAAGACCATTCATAATCAGCTCTGTAGTTGTGGCAGGTTTGCCTATAACAATCGTTTTTTTAATCGGCTGAAGAATGCCTAATGCTTCTTTGCGTTTAAGCTCTTTTGTAAATGCCCAATAGCCAGCTACAAATGCTAGTGCTACAAAAACACCAAAAGTGTTAAAGGGAAGCGGCAGGTTAATTCCGAATAAATACTCTAAGAAATGTGAAACGGTAGGAAACATACAAATTATTTGTTGCGAAGATAGGAAAGAAAGAGTAAAGACCAAAGCCAAAAGGCTAAAGGTGAAAGTAGAAAAACTAAAGTGGAAAGCTTAGATGTGCTTAGGTGTCTGAGGTGGTTAAAAGACCGAAATTCCGGAAGTCGGAGATCTGAAGATCAAAGCTTAAAGACTAAAGCGGAAAACTAAAAGATTTCTCGGCTACACTGCGCTTCCACTCGAAATGACGATCATGGTGAATGAAGAAACTAAACTACAAACTCTGAAAGGTATGAAATGCATATGAAACCAAGCATCGGAGATAGAACGCGCGACTTCTGACTTTCTTAATGATGCGCGTAGGTGGTTTCCAGTTCGGCTACTTCCACTTCCCCGTCGGCAGTAATGGCTACAAGTTTAACTGCTTTTAGCTCATTAACCATTACAGGATCGTATTTGGCACGTACTTTTACATAGTTTTTGGTAAAACCATGCATGTAGCCCGATTTTTGATCGGCTTCGAAAAGTACCTCGGCATCGCTGCCAATCTGCGATTCGTAGAAAGCCCTCCGCTTTTTATCAGACAGGATATGAAGCATTTTACTACGTTCGTTTCGCTCGCTACCTGCCACCACACCTTTCATTTCGGCAGCAGCAGTTAGTTCTCGCTCCGAATAGGTAAATACGTGTAGATAAGAAATATCCAATCCGTTTAAAAACTGGTAAGTATCTAAGAAATCTTCTTTGGTTTCGCCAGGGAAGCCCACAATCACATCAACACCTATACAGCAATGTGGCATTACTTCTTTAATTTTAGCTACACGTTCCACATATAAATCCCTGCGGTAACGCCGGCGCATTAAGCCGAGGATTTTATCAGAACCCGATTGCAAAGGAATATGAAAATGCGGCACAAATCTTTTCGATGTAGCCACAAACTCAATAATTTCGTTGCTTAACAAATTGGGTTCAATGGATGAAATCCGAATCCTTTCAATGCCTTCAACTTCATCAAGGGCCTTTACCAGATCAAAGAATTTATCTTCGCGTTCCCCATTGCGGATTCCAAAATCGCCAAGGTTTACCCCTGTTAGCACAATTTCTTTCACACCGCTTTCGGCAATCATTTTGGCGCGGTTAACCACATTTTCAATGGTATCGCTACGGCTTGCTCCACGGGCCAAAGGAATGGTGCAATAAGTACAAGGATAATCGCAACCGTCCTGCACTTTTAAAAAAGTACGGGTCCTATCTCCAATCGAATAAGAAGCAATAAAATTGTGGTTTACCTTTTCGATATTCTGCTGGTGCACCACCGCTTTAGGCTGTTTGGTTAAATCGCTGATATACTCAACAATCCTGAATTTTTCGGCTGCCCCCAAAACCATATCAACGCCTTCTATTTCGGCAATTTCTTGTGGTTTTAACTGCGCGTAGCAACCTACAATGGTTACAAAAGCATTTGGAGAATATTTTAAAGCCTCTTTAACCACTTTACGGCATTTTTTGTCCGCATGGTCGGTAACAGAGCAGGTATTGATCACATAAACATCGGCCTGATCCTGAAATTCTACAACAGCATAACCTGCATCGGTAAATAAACGACCGATGGTAGAGGTTTCAGAGAAATTGAGTTTACAACCTAATGTATAAAATGCGACCTTTTTCATTGAGGGTGCAAAGATAAGAAATTTGTTCGGAATTAGGCTTTTAGAATGGCTTTAGCATACAAATTACAGTGAGATAACAATACATCCAGCGATTTTCACTGGCAGGCCATTGCCTGCTGCAAAAGGCCAATTGCTAAACAGAAACTACTTTTCCTGCCAACGGTAGCTTTCCTGCTCGAAGCCAGCCAAATCCAAAACCCGGCTAATTACTGTAGCGGCAACTTCTTCAATTGTTTTGGGTAAACTGTAGAAGGATGGGTTTGCGGGGCAAATAATACCACCTGCCTCGGTAACGGTTTTCATGTTGTTGATGTGGATTAAACTAAAAGGTGTATCGCGTACTACTGCAATCAGTTTCCTGCGTTCTTTCAGGATTACATCGGCAGCTCTGGTAATTAAATCATTAGAAATACCATGTGCAATGCGCCCCAGTGTCCCCATTGAGCAGGGCACAATAATCATGGTATCGTACTTTGCCGAACCTGAAGCAAAGGGTGCATTAAAATCGTTTTTACTGTAAAATTTAAATTCGGTAAAATGATTGTAGTCCTGGTTCCCCAGTTCGAATTGCCACACTTCTTTGGCGTTATCACTCATCACCACCCCTACTGCTTCGATCTGATCTTTTAGTTTCGATAACTGGCTAAGCAGTACTTTTGCATAAACTGAACCGCTGGCACCTGTAACTGCCACAATCACTTTCTTTTTAACCATAAAAACAAAAGTAGGCTTTCTGAAGTTATAAAAACAAAAAAGGGCCAGAACAATGTTCTGACCCTACATCTACCTATGAAAAACATACCCTCGAAAGGGTAAGAACAAATATATATAAATTTTTAAAAAAATGTAAGCAAGAAATGTTAAATCGTATAAATGACGTTTTTTAATCGAAAATAAAATATAACACACTGATTACTAATACAATAATTTTCAAAAAAATACACAAAAATCATTTTTAAGCCTAAAAATCGCCAACTTAAGACACCATATTCAAAAAATGTGTATTACAAATTAGTCGAAATAAAGAAATATAGCGTTACAACTAAAAAACGCGTTAAAATTTCGCCATGTTTTCTTTACATTTTTTTTACTTTAAAATAATACTAAAATTGAGCATAACTGACTAAAAGACGCTTACACTCCGGGAAGTATCAATAACAAATTAAAACAGGATATAGCAGCCATTTTAGACCTGATGCGGCTGAGGGTTTCTACCCGCATACAAAGAAAAGAAGCAATATATTTTAAACCTACCCGGTTTACCAGATCGGGATAGGATTGTATAAAACGGATATATTTTTTTTCTGCAGTTAGTAATCTCGAGATCAGTGCTCTCTCGCAAGACTGGAAATAATGAAGCTGGACAATTTTCCGCCCGATATAATTTGCAATATGATCAATATTATAAAGTTGCCCGTACAGATTATAAGGTACAGCAACCGCTTCTACATCTTCTAAAGCCTGTATATATTCATCAACCGGCTTCTTAGCTTCATTAGTATTGTATACATTGCCTATCAGCTCGTTTTCGCGGGCAATCCATGTTGTAATTTCCTTCTTATCATCCTTCATGTAGCCACGGGCAACACCTTTAACAACCAGGTAGGCATATTCATTCCGATGCAGAGGCGAGGATATAAATTTATTTTTTTTAAAGACAACCGGGAAAGTATACTCATTGATAAAATACTCTATCTCTGGAGTTAAATCGTGATATGATCTAAAAAATGTAATTAATGGCGAAAATCCATTGAAAGTCCGCCACTTATCTAAAACATGTTTTTTTTCGAAATTCATGATCTCAGTTAAAGCGTAATTGCAATTTAAAAATAAAGGGCATTTAAAATATAAACAACTCCTCAGCAAACACACTTATGCCAAAAATGTTTGCGATAAAAAACATTTTTACCTATAAAATCAAGCTTAAAAATAAGATGAAACCTATTTAAAATTCGAGAAAACACGTTTTTCTTACAATTTAGACCAGATTGTATGATAATATTACGCTAATGATAACAATTTGGTTGCTGATTAGGGGACTAACGGTTATATTTGAATAAGCGTGAATCAAACTTATGATAGACTTAACTTCGTCCCTACTAAAAGCCTTATTAAAACATGCTCATAACCCAATAATTATCTTTAAAATAAAGCCATTATTGGTTGTTGTAGAACATAACGACGCTTATCGGGCTTTGATTGCGCGCATAGGAGGAAATTTAAAGTTTTATGATGTAGACATCATCCCAACTTTGCTATCGGATTCGGAAAGGGATTTATTGATTAGTACAGTACAGGAAGTAAGTGAGCTTAAAAAACAAACCAGCCTGGTTATTCACCCCATTTACTCCAATTCGCCAAATGTTAAGTGGGAATTAGAGTTTTCGCCTGTATTGCAGGATAGCTGTCCGGCGGAATATATCATCTGTTCACTGAAGGAAATTCCACTTAATGAAAATAACCTCGAGCGGATTTTATTCGAACTATCTGAAAGTGAAACCCGGTTCAGGGGCTTTTTTGAACAGGCCCCATTAGGTATGTGCGTTTTAAGAGGTACTGATCTGGTAACAGAATATGCCAATGATAATATTTTAAAACTTTGGGGCAAAACAAGAAAAGAAGTAATCGGGATACCGCAAGAGCAGGCCAGACCCGAACTCGCCCAGCAAAGGCCAATATTAAATCGTGTAAAAGAAATTTTCAGAACTGGTGAACCTTTAACCATTAATGAAATAAAAATTTCGACCGCTGTATTTGATGGCTATTTTGTTGCCATGTACCAGCCCTTGAAAAATGACAAAAATGAGGTTACACGTGTTTTGGCCATTATTAAAGATATTACGGAGGAAGTAAATTTTAAAAAAGAGCTTTTAAAAGCGAAAGATATTTTAAAACTGGCCATGGATGCTTCGGAAATGGGCTCGTGGAATGTAGATCTGGAAAGTAAAAAGGTACTTTTATCGGAACGTGCACAGCAGATTTACGAACTGGAAAGCAACCGCATGGGAATTGAAGAAGCCAAAGACTTAATTGCCGAGCAAGATATCGAATTTCTTTCGGGTAGTATACGCAAAGCGCTGCACAACCGATCGGCCTTTAATGTTGAGTACCAGATTAACCTTAAAGGGTCTGCAAAGAAAACAAAGTGGCTGAGAACAGCCGGTAAGGCTTACTACAATGCAGATGGCAAACCTATGTACATTGCAGGCGCAGTTTTAGATATTACTGAGCACAAACAGGATGAAATCAGAAAGAATGATTTTATTGGTATGGTTAGCCACGAACTTAAAACTCCGCTAACCTCTTTAAGCGCGTATGTACAACTTTTACAATTTAAACTTAAGGAAACAGAAAATGCTTTTGCTATTGATACGCTTGATAAGGTAAACCTTCAATTGAAGAGAATGTCGTTAATGATCGATGGCTTTCTGAATGTTTCGTTGCTGGAATCGGGCAAGATTTTATTGAATAAGACAAATTTCGATCTGATTGCCTTAATTAAAACTATTGCAGAAGAAAACAGAATGGTGCTCCCAAGCCATTTTATACAGGTAATCGGCTTAGAACAAACGATAGTAAATGCTGATATGGAAAAAATTGGCAACGTAATTAGTAACCTGATTGGAAACGCAGCCAAGTATTCTAAAAAAGATTCGTTTATTGCCATTAAATGCGAAAGAGTAGATGCAGAAATAATAGTGAGCGTGGAAGATGAAGGCATTGGCATTAAGGAAAACAATATACCAAAACTCTTCGACAGGTTTTTTCGCGTAGATAGCGCAGTTACCAAAACAATTTCGGGTTTTGGTGTGGGATTATACATCTGTGCCGAGATTATTAAAAGGCACGAAGGAAAAATATGGGTAGAAAGTAAATTTGGAAAAGGATCTACATTTTATTTTAGCCTGCCTGCAGAAGAACAGCTTACATAAGCTTAAACATAACCTGGATTAAATAGATATTTCTATCTTTTCGGGCACAACTTTAACTGCCACCAGGCCCGAATTTCCTAAATCAATTTCAAAAATCACTTTCATATTCAAAGCAATCTGACCGGAGGTTTCATCTAGCTGAAACTGAATATCCTGACAATTTTCATCGATAATGGTACCCACGCCATTTTCAACGTCAATATGGATAATCTCTCCCCTTCTTCTATCGTCCATTTCCAAAATAATAAGCCCACAAATAATCAACAATTATAGTTAATTTACGTATAATTAAAAATACATAATTTAAAATAATTGCACAACTTTTAGTTGTACAGCTTGCTTTGTTTTTTACTAAAACGAATTAATAACACCAAAACGCATTATTGGTTTAGCATTATTTGCCAGCAATTAAATTACTAACTGAGAATCAGCAATTTATTTTTCGCTTCATGGAAAAACGTTTTACCAAAAATATTTTAACTAACTGCATTACAGCTTGTTATTGTAAATAAAAAAAACTAATTTTATCACATTGAGATGGCTTAATAAACTGAATCCCAAATTTCCTTTCAATTGAGCATTTCATCATGTTTTGTTTATTAGCATTCACAAGGGTATAGCTGGCTAATCAGGACTATTTTTTTCTGATAAAGCTATTGATTCGGATAAACCGGAGCAGCTTAAGCTGACGCTTATGCATTGAGTGATAAGTGAAAACCCATGAAGGGAATGCGAATCGAAGTCAGGTTATTACAGTTATTTATAAATTAATTATCGCGACTATGGAAAATCCCAACCAAGCCAAAGGTATTCAAGACGAAATTATCTTGTTATCAGAAGAAAAAGACCGCAATTATTGGGCAAACCGCCTTGGCGTTTCTTCGGAAGCATTAAAATCGGCTGTAAGAGCTACAAGGTGTATCACCTTACATCAAATAACTGCTTATTTAAGTCAGCAAAAGAAAAACCTGTCGGTACCTAATTCGTAGGTTGCCAAACAGCATATTTTTCTAAAACATGTAATGAGGGTTCGCTTAACGGCGATATCTGTGCCACACCCTATACCATTTTTTATTAATGGGATAGCTTCTTTGTGATGTACGGTTATTAACAAAAATGGCAACCACTAATAAAATAACAGCGCCTGTTAATACCGGACTCAATACGTAGAGGTAGCCCAACGACTGGATTTTCGGTGAGCCAATATTGGCAATGAGTGCTGTTGCCCCTCCCGGAGGATGCAGGGTTTTGGTAATCTGCATTAATACGATGGATAGTGCTACAGAAAGTGCCGAGGAAAGCCAAAGCTCGCCCGGAATAAGTTTATGGATGGTTACCCCAACCAGCGCACAAACCACATGCCCGCCAATTAAATTACGTGGTTGTGCCAGCGGACTATTGATTATACCATAAATAAGCACTGATGATGCGCCGAAAGATCCAATTATAAACAGATTATCGTAAGCGGTATAGTATTTAGAATTGAGTAAGCCCATAATGGCGATCCCCAGAAAAGCACCTATAAATGTCCAGAAGTGCTCTTTAAAATCAATTAAGGTTTCTTTATAGACTATATATTTTGCGGTACGATAATGCCTCCTAATTCGTTTTCTCATGATCTTTGGATAAGGAGCCGCAAAATTAATAAATTATCAGGTTTACGATGAATTTGTAACACAAAAGAGGCAGCTCAATTGAACTGCCTCTTTTGCACTTGAGGTATAATTACTCTTCAGTTAAGCCGGTAATTAAAGTTTTTACCTGTTTTAGCCAGTCGTCGCTTTTCACTTCGAAATCACTATTACATTTGTACTGCTTAAAATTAATCTGCTTATTATCAGATTCAAAAGGGCCGCAAACGCCAACATAGGTAGTGCTTTCTCCTTCTTCCTCTCTGGGATAAATAAATTCAAACGCGTAATATGTTTTTCCATTTTCTTCTATCTTATCCAGTAACTGCACTTTCTCTGAATAATCGAGTTCTTCGCTCATGTAATTGGTAAGCAAAAGTTTGGCAATTTCTTCGTGCTTCAGGTATTTAGCAGGCACCTGATCTAACTTCTTAACAGCATCGAAAGCCATTAAAATATCGTACCTGCTGGATAGGCTATCCAACTTTGCATCTATCAGTTTCTGATCGACTGCCAAGCCAGCCTTAATTCTGGCTACCGTTGCACTGGTTGCGAGATAAGTATTAGAATCGGTAACTAACTTACTGGTAAAGGCGTTGGTAAACTCAGGCATATCGAGTGCGGGCAAAATCTCCAGGTAACTGTAAATCGAACCCCCGGGATAATTATCGTTATCTTTAAAATAACCATCCAAATCGAGCATGGACTGTGCAGTAATTTTATCTTTATTTTGCTTCACTTGTGCAAGATATGCGGGTTTTTCACTGCTTACCATTTCTGAAATCAGACCAAGAACACTTGAACGGTACGGTTCCTTATTTTTCAGTGACAACACCTGATCAAAATGTTTGGATACATACGCTAACGAATCGGTAAGTGCACGAAATGTAGACCAGTAACTCTCCAGCTCCAGGGCTTTATTATCGGTAAGGCTTTTCAAATACCAGTCGTACTGGTTCGAATCTAACCTTACAACTTCTGTTAGTGCTTGATTTCTGACGATGCTGGTATTTTTAACATCGGCAAAGAGTTCTTTTAATAAGGGGATGCTTTTTTCTTTCTGCAAAGCACTTAGTTCCTTAATCAATTTTACTCTTACCCCGTTGGTGAGCGTATCGTCAGCATATTTAATTCTCAATGCAGCATTAATAAGCGGAATTTCGGTCTTATCAAATTCGTAGTAGGCTAATGCACCAAATGCCGGATTATAAACCAATGTATCTTTGCTTTTCAAGTGATCAAAAATCAGTTTAGCTTTCGAAGCCTTAATATCGAAAGGCTTTGGCGTAGTGGTTACACTTACAGTATTAAAGAAATCGAGCGCTTGTTTGCTATCCAGATCTTCTTTAGTGCTCATTAAGTTCAGATAATAAAAGCGCTCGCCATTTATCCAAAACTTTGCCTTTTTCTGCAAGCCCGAAGCACTATCTACATAGGTAAACACTTTAGCCTTTGAAGTACCTACAACAACATCTTCCGTTTTGATGATACTATCTGTCTCTTTCTTCATCCTATTGATTGTTGTTATATAGAGCGAATCGAGATCTGTTGTTTTAAAATACTTGTTTATTTTGCTTGTTCCGATGAGATATGCCCCACCTGTATTTTTATTGCGCGAATAAAAGAGTTTATTGTCGCTCAAAAACGAAGTGTGGTCTACTTCATCTTTTTCTGGTGCTGTTGAAGGTTGTGCAGGCGTAAAAACTTTTAAATCATCAACATTATAGAAATCACTTTTGCCTTCAACATATTTTTCAACTTTAAACGAACTAAAATACTCGTCGTCTTTCATCTTATCCTCCCCCATTTGGTTTTGTTTCATTAAGAGATAGGAACGGTTACCCCTCAAAAACATTTGCACTTTCATATAAGTACCCTGCAATACGATACCAATTTCGCGCCCTTCGAGGCCATCTTTATAAATGGTTACCGGGTCATCTACAATTTTACCATTTTTTTCGAGCTGGCTTTTTATACCATTAAAAAATGTGTTTTTATCAGACAGGTACATCCCTTCGGGAAAATCGTTATAGCGGAATAAATAACTAACAAAATTTACCTTATCCAACATGGTGTACAGGTTCATTACATAAGGATGTGCCGGAAGAGTTGGATTTGGTATTTCTTTGGTGCTTTCTTCAGGCTGCATGGGTATTTTCAAACTAAAACCCGCTAAATCATTCTTGTAATCGAGCCAATTGCCGTTCTTAGCCGTAACTGCATCAGAAATTTTAAAAGTTGAGAAAAACTTATCTACATATGTTTCGTGAAGGTTGTTTTTTTCGGCTTCCGCGCTTATCATGTATAAGGTATAATTTTTATGTACCAGTACACTACGCGAAAATTTACCTTCTTTTTCCAGCTCAACAGCTAAACCTACTCCACCATACCTGTTTTCGCTTTTTTTGCTCACCAATTTCATGTCTTTTTTCAAGTATTTGCTCAGCACAGTATCTAAATACTGCTTTGAAGTCATTTTCTCGAGAGGCCCGGTATAACTCGACTGTACAGCATAGTGCATATTGGTAATTATATCTGCAGAAACGTAAGATTTACCAATAATCGCCTTGGTAATAATGGGTTCGGCAGGAAATTCTACTTCAAAGTTTTCTGAAACATCCTTATGTTTTACCCAATCCATTTTAGCATAATCGACCTTAAATTTTTTGGCTACGCCGGTAAAAGTAGCTGTAACCGGCCTTAAGCTATAGCCTGCTTTTTTAAGCAAGGCGATTATTCCTTTTTCACCGGCTATATGTGATGCACCCACCACAGCAAAAAGGTTATCAGTTTGCATTAACTTCATTATGCCAGTAGCCATTACCTCGTTTCGATTAACCAGGTCGAGCTGATCTTCAGTTTCTTCACTTAGCAGCCCAGTAATTCCATTCAAATCGCCTTTTGCATAAACTTCGACCATCTTCTCTATGTCTTCGGCTGCAGCTTCTTCGTCAATATCGAATAAACCGGCAATCTTAGCATCACTGCCATACAATAGTTTCACCTGGTCTTCGGGCTTTTCCAAACCGTAAATCTTTTTTTTCAAGATTCGGGCAATACCATAGAGATGGGCATCGACAAAGGTTTGCATGTCGTCTTTCCTGTTAATATGGTTCTTCATTAGCGAGGCCACAAGAATCGGATTATCCAGCATTGCTGAATCGGGTGCAAAACCATTTTTTGCTTCGAACCGCTTAACGAGTTCGGCAATTTGTTCGGCTGTGATCAGCTCTGTTATTTTCTTTTTTCCGGTCCTTTCTACGTTGGCCGCAAAAAACGATTTCATTAAAGAATCGGGATGCACTTCCAATACAAAGCCCGAACTGGATTCGATGGCATTTATTAGTGAATCGCTAAAATTAAAAGCACGTTTATCTTTAACGTGCATTGAGCCAAAAAGATAGGAAGGTTTAGTTAAGCCATTACCACTTATTTGCCAAAGCAAATTGTAATTTGATTTCTTTTCTTGCGAAAAACTCTTGAAACCAATAAAGAAAAGAACCAGAATTAGGGACAAAATCTTTGAGCGAACCTCAAAGTATAAAGGAAACTTCATAAAGAATGGAGCGTTTAAAAATACGCTCCAAGATAGTAATTTTGTTATATCAAATAAAATGTTTTAAACCCGTTAAACAAAATAGGCAGCCCAAAAACTGGACTGCCTATTTATCAATTTTATAAACCCGGATTTATTTCTGAGATTGCTCCGGAGCTTTACCAATTAAATCCATAAACTGATCTAATTTAGGTGTAATAATGATTTGTGTACGTCGGTTTTTCGCTTTACCTCCTGCAGTAGTATTATCGGCTATCGGATTAAACTCACCACGTCCGCCCGCTGTTAATCTTTTCGGGTCGACAGCGTATTTGGTTTGCAGTACCTGTACAACAGATGAGGCACGCAATGCACTTAAATCCCAGTTGTTGCGAATATTGGTTTGAGCAATAGGCACATTATCGGTATTACCTTCAATCAGCACATCATAGGTATCGTAATCTTTAATAATTTTAGCGATTTTACTTAACGTTTCGCCTGCTTTATCAGAAACCTCATAACTACCTGATTTATAAAGCATATTATCAGCCAGCGAGATATACACCACACCTTTAAGCACCTGAACATCAACATCGCCTAATTCTTCGCGACTTAACGATCGGGTTAAATTATTAGTTAACACCATATTAAGCGAATCGCTTTTGTTTTTGGCATTTACCAGTTGCTTAATGTATTTATTCGAACTATTGATCTCATCAACCAGCTTGGAAATATTTACATTACCCTGGTTGCTTGAATTCAGACATTTATTTAAGGCATCCTGTAAAGCCTTAACATTTGCCCTTTCCGAAGCAATCTGTTCTTCTAAACTTTTTACCCTACTGGTGCTTCCGCTCAATTCGCGCTGGCTATCCTGATATTTATTACTCAGCTCCTGATTCCTTTCCCTTAACTTAGCGTAAGTATCCTGGAGTTCGGCATATTTCTTATTACTTACACAACCTGCGGCAAGTGCCACAGTAAAGAGCATTATTGGGATTGATTTGTATAATTTCATAATTATATTGTTTTATAGCAATTACGTTAACAAATTTCTTGCCGCAAAGTTTGATATGGGGTTTAAGCGATGTTAAAAAGCGTTAATCTTTACCGAATCGAAACTGGCCAACGCTTTGTACGTCCTCAACCCAATACTACCCGACTTGTACTGGCTATCGGTTACAGAAAGAACCGGTTTAGCAGCACCGTTAACAAAAATATCAAATTTGTCGGCTTTGGCAACTACTTTTAAGCTATACATTTTATTCATTTCTACCGGATATTTTTCGGCTTTGAGCAGTTCCCACTTTTGGCCGTTGGCTTTGCCAAAAATCACATTGCCATTGGGCTGATCTAAACCTACGTAATAGCCCTGGTAAGCGTCTGGACCAATTGCGGGATCTGAAACCCTGAACATTAAACCAGCATCGCCAAGGGTATTGATCTTTACATCGGCCTGATAGGTAAAATCTTTAAAATCGGTACCATTGGCGACATATTTAGAGCCGTTTATACCAAAGCCTCCCGAACCTGCGTTTGAAGCGGCATTAACCTGGCCATCTTTCCAGAACCAGCCGCCACCATAAAACACCCAATTGCGGGGCATACCCTGATCAAAATTTTCGGTCAGGCTTTTGGTTGTTTTTTTGAGTGTTCCGATTACCGGGAAGCAACTTAAACGGATATTTTCCGATCCATAGGGCACTAAAGTAACTTCTTCATCAGGTTCGGTTGAAAGTACCGGACTAAAAGGCACATCGAAGGCCGCCATTTTATGATAAGATAAACCCCACGAAGGAATCTTTTTTGCCTGCACTTTTAATTTAACCGGTGAAGTAGCTGCAATAAAAGGATTTTCAGTCATGGCCGATTTCACAACCCTGAAGTTGCTGCCCAGTTTGCCATTGTTTAGCGATAATCCGTAATTCCAGGGCGATTCGGGACGGATTTCATAATCGGTGAAACCTGCAACAGCATGTGTTTTGGTTACTTTATTCGCTGCTTTAATTTCGAGGGCATAAACGATTGGCCCCCGCGTGATGCTTAAAGCATTATTTACCTGTTGCTCGCTGCCCACTTCCATCGGGAAGCTAAGTTCAAGCTGATCGTTATTTTGCCATTTTCGTTGGATTTTAAACATTTCGCCAGCTTTTACGCCGGTTAAAGCCTGTCCGTTTAACTTAACTACAGGTTTTAAAGCCCAGGTGGGTACCCGCAATACCAGTGGAAAAGTGGCAGCGGATGAAAGTGACACTTTTAAATTAATCTGTTCTTCGAAAGGATAGTTAGTGGTTTCGGTAATTTTTATTTTTTGGTTACCGTTAACGAAAGTCTCTATTTCCATAGGTCCGTAGGTTATAATGGCGATACCTTTATCGGGAGTAGCTACGGCGCTGTTTTTTACGTAGTAAGGCCAGCCCATGTGCATGTTGTAGCGGCAACAGCCATAGCCTGAATATGGACTCGAAACAATGCCCGAACCATAATCCTGGTTAAAACCATGTTCGCCATGTACGCTCTGAACCTGATTGGGCAAGGTATAATAAGAATGGTTTTTAAAATCGCGGCTAAACTGCGCAGGTAGTGCATTAAAAGCTACTTTTTCGAGCTGATCGCCAATGTTGGCTTCGTGGATAATTTTAGTAGCCGTTTCCAGACTTTGCATCCACTCTACCACTGTGCAGGTTTCTACACCTTCGATGCTGCTTGTTCCTGCTAAAAATTCTGTTCCGGAGCCCAGGCCTTCTGGTTGGCCATGATCGTGCATGATGTGCGCTATCCCTTTAGAAAAGGCCGCAGTATTGGCCGGGCTATCGTGAAGCTGGGCATAAACCACTGGAAATTTAAGTGCCTGCGCCACATTAACCATGTGTTTAGGTTGGAAATCATCGCCATAAAAGTAAAATCCGTTGTTGGTGTAAATATCAATCCATGGGTAAGCCTGCTGCTTTAATTTTTCTACCAGCTTTAACAAATTCTGATCGCCGGTTTTGTTATAAAGCCAGATGGCGATTTCCATATTATCGCCTGCTCTTGATTTTGCCCATTCCTTTAATGGTTCGGCATCGAGATTGGCCAGCTGATATTTGAAATACTTAGTTAAAAAAGGAACTACTCTGCTATCATTTGTAGCTTCGTAATAGTTTTGTAAGGCATACATCATCGGCATACGCGGCCACCAGTCTTTCATTTTAACCGGCCCAAACAAGCCGTTGGCCTGCTGGCTATTTAAGGTCCACTCAATATACTTCTGTGCTTTTGCTTTCAAGCCGGCATCATCAAGGGTATAAGCTAATGCCACCAAACCTTTAACATAGTATGGTACGCGCTCCCAGCTGCTGCCATCACCTCCTAACCAATCGGTTTGCTTACCTAAATCATCTTTTGCTGCATATAGTTCTTCTGCCATTCCGGTTGCTCCGTCGCGTTGCTGCTCCAGCTGTTTCAACAACCAGCCTTTGGCCTTAATGCTACCTATTGGCAATTGTATATAAACATCTTGCTTAAGAGGGGCTTTATTAAACTCATTTAAAACTTGTGCTTGCGAAGTATGGATTGATAGACAGGAAACTAGGAAAAAAAGTGGTTTTACTATTCTTTTCATAAAGCAGTTAATTGGTTAGCTATTTTTTTATAAAAATAATTATTCTAGTCTAATATTAAAACGATTTAGTAAGCTGTTTTAAAATAATTATGCCCGAAAGCTTTTTTATTAACCAAGCGATCCTGCAGCAAAAGATATTTTAAATGGCAAAAAAGCTTTACAACTTCAAGGTGTAAGGTTTACACTTTAACACGGATATTAGCATGGTTCTGTTACACTAAGCTTTGCAAGTATGCCCGGAGCGCCTGAGGTTTTTGGAGGAAGTTGAGATTAGTTCTATATTAGTACCAGAGAGCGTTAATTTAGAATCGGGGGATAGCCTTAAAGGTTGTTCCCCGTTCTTTTTTTAAGTTCATTAATTAAATGGAAATGCTGGTACAGCTGGCCGAAATCACTTTCCAGTCTTCCTGTACCTTTGCCCATACCCTTAGCCATTGATATTTACCGTTAAGCAGTATATTAGCATACTTACCTTTTATAAAAAGGCTGGCCGAAACCACAACAATAGAATCGAAAACACGTATCTCGCGCTTGGATACGTTGATTTTATGGATTGAAACCAGGCCATTGCGATAGGAATCTATATCCATTTCTTTATCCAATACATTGCCATACTGATCATGAAAAATCATTCCATCGGCAAATAACAAGTCTAATGTTCCAAGATCTGTTTTTTTAACTCCATCAAGTAATTTTTCTTCGAGATCTGCAATCAGGAGAATGGTTTCCTGATCGGACAAAGTATTTGGCATAATTTCCGGTTATGCTGTAAAAATATAAAGCAAGCCACAAAAAAATGTGGCTCTTTAATAATTGCCTCAATTGCACGTTTTTAAACACACAAATTGCACAAATTTACAGCAAACCGAAAAGCTACTTCTTTCCAAAAGTTATTCCCTGCCAGGTATCGGTTCTGAATGGTGAAGCGGGTAAACCATCGTTGCTAACCAGATTGCAAACAGGGTTATTTCCCCAGGCATAACGAACAGCTACCGGATTGGCTACCTCGCTACTGCTTACTACCACCTGGTTTCCTTTTATTATGGCCTTTGCCCAATAAAACTTCTTATCGGCACCCGCAATGGCAAAACCTTTCAGTTCAGCTCCGTCGCCAGCTTTAAGGCCGTTCTCAGTATTACTAAAAGTTAATGTGATTTGTTTTCCTTCTGCTTTTTGCAATTGATAAACCGGTCCTGAATAGTTTATTTTCTGACCATAAGTTTTGGCTAAAGCAATCAGGCCCAGTCTCCTTCCAACCTCCTGCTTGTTTTTAGGGTGAATATCTTTGGCTTCGCCAATATCGATAATGGTGGCCATGCCTGTATTGGGCAGCGCAAGTGTTTTTTGCTGGGCTTCACGCAGTTCGGCCCAGGCCGATTCAACAGGTGCCTGGTCTGCCTGCATAAAATTAGCAAGTTGTACAAAGTAGAAAGGAAAATCGCCTTGCCCCCATTTTTGGCGCCAGTCTTTAATCATGGTTGGAAACAACTCCCGGTACTGATAAGCCCTGTCGGCATTGCTTTCTCCCTGGTACCAAATGGCACCTTTAATGGCAAACTGAATGTAAGGGTGCATCATAGCGTTATAAAGCACCGTAGGCCTGTTCGGGCCATTTTCTTCGAAAGGTTTGGCTTCTGCTTTTTTTAAATCGAGGCCAATTTTATAACTCCAGTCGCCGGTTAAAGCAATTTGCTCACCGCTTGCATTGTTCAGGTTTAAATCTTTGGCTTCACCATAAATGCCACCACCACCGCCAGTGTCGAATACACGTACGGCAATGGTATTTTCACCTGTTTTCAATAAATCGGCGGGTAAGGTGTATGTGCGACCAACATTGTAGCCTTCGGTTTCGCCCACCTTTACGCCATTTACAAAAGTAATATCGTTATCATCGATTGTTCCCAGATTAAGTTTAGCGCCATTTTTCTTCCAGTTTTCGGGTATGTTTACTTTTTTGATAAACCATACAATACCGTCGAAATTTTTAAGTGCAGCATCTTCCCATAAGGTTGGAATGGCCATTTTCTGCCAGCCATTTATGTCTGCAACAGCCCATTTGGCCTGCCCGTTCAGGTAACCTGAATCTTTTTCATTAGTACTTTTAACCCAGTTTTTAACTTTTTCTTCGTAGGTAAGCGGTGACGGATTTTTAACCGATTTTTGAATTTTATCAACAGCGGCAGCAAAATCAGGCATCTTTTTTAATGATTCGGCACTGGTCCATGCTTCAGCAATGGTACCGCCCCATGAGGTATGGATTAATCCGATTGGGATTTTTGTTTTCTCGTAAACCTGGCGGGCAAAGAAATAGGCTGTAGAAGAAAATCCGGCAACATATTTCGGATTACACTCCTGCCATCCTCCGTTGGCCACCTTTGCATCATTTAAGGGAACGTTGCTGGTAATATGATCGGCCTGTAATAAGCGGATATTGGGAAATTTGGCATCGGCAATTTCTTTTTCATAGTTTAGAATTTTACCCCAGCCGGCCAGTGGCATTTCCATATTTGATTGCCCTGAGCAAATCCAAACATCGCCGATTAGCACATTATTGAGCACAAGGGCCTCTCCATCAGAAATGGTAATGGTATAGGGCCCGCCAAAGCCGGGTGTACCCACTTTAATTTTCCAATTTCCATTGGCATCTGCAATGGCACCATAATTAATTTTATTCCACGATACCGTTATTTTTACAGCTTTGCCGGCATCGGTTTTACCCCAGATAGCGGCATTGGTTTTTTGCTGCAAAACCATGTTATCGCTAAATACCGAAGGCAAAATAATTTTTGCCTGCACCAAGGGCGAACAAAACAGAAATAAAGCAATAAATAATAGAGATTTTAACTTATTGAGGCTCATATATCAAGACTGGTTTTTATGATTAGATAACGAATGTACATTTTCTAATACTCTACATCAATATTTATCAGTATCAATTATAAAATAATGTTAAAACCCAACAGTTTTTAGCCAATTCGTTTGGGGAAACGCGTCATTTTACTTATTTTGCAGACCTAAAAGAACAGCTCAGGATCGGAAATCGTTTCGGTCTGCGTTCTAAAAATGACAGTACAAATGGTTAAGATTTTTATAGGCGGCCTCCCTGACAACATCCAAGAGATGGACCTGGCAATTTTTGTTAGCCTTCATGGCAGAGTGGAAACAATTAAAGTTGTTCGCGACAGGGCTACAGGGAAATGCAAAGGTTATGCTTTTTTAGAAATCTTTAGCCTTCCCGATGCCAAAAACATTGTTTCTACCCTAAATGGAGAAACGTTTAAAGGCAATATTATTACAGTAAAAATTTCGGAAGAGGATAATACAGCTAAACCGGCTAAACCAAAACCAAGCCAACCTTTTAAAACGAAAAGACCGCGTTTACAGCGTTAAGCGTTATCTTTATTGTATTAAAAAACCAAATCTTTCATTTCAGTCACCCGGGCAACAAGAATTAAAATCTATAAAAAGAGTTGGCCAGGCACCCCCAAACCAACTCCTGTTTATTATTAGCGCAATGATTTAAAAGCTTTGCGTAATTCTTCTGCAAAAAGTTGCGGTTCTTCCCATTGTGCAAAGTGACCACCTTTATCTACCTCATTGAAGTAAATCAGTTTATGATAACTTTTTTCGGCCCAGCTGCGTGGAGCCTGGTAAATTTCGCCGGGAAAAACAGTTATGGCTGCAGGGATTGAAATATTTACAGCATTAAAATTATTAGCGTTGTTTTCCCAATAAAGTTGCGCTGATGAAGCAGCCGTATTCGTTAACCAGTAAAGCGATATATCATCCAGCATTTCGTCAGCTGTAAGCGATTTTTCAGCATTTCCGCCGCTATAGGTCCATTCGTTAAACTTATCCAGGAAAAATGCGGCCAGGCCTACCGGCGAATCGGTTAACCCATAACCTAACGTTTGCGGGCGTGTAACCATCATGGCTGCATAACCGCCACCTTTAGTGTACAATTTATTGAGGGAATTAAAGGCGGCTTTTTCTTTTTCAGATAAACCTTTTGGGGCCGGATCTCCATTTTTAAGCGCCGTAGCCACATCAGCCGGAACGGTTGCCGGCATATTTACGTGAATGCCCAGAAGCCCTTTGGGTTTTTGTTGTGCCATTTTATCGGCTACTACCGAGCCCCAGTCGCCACCTTGCGATACGTATTTTTGATAACCTAAGCGTTTCATCAGTACATCCCATGCTTTGGCAATGTGATCGGCATCCCAGCCAGTTGTTTCAGGCCTGCCCGAAAAGCCATACCCTGGCATAGAAGGGATAACCACATCGAAAGCATCTTCGGCTTTGCCACCATAAGCTACCGGATCGGTGAGTGGACCAATAATTTTAAGCAACTCGAAAACCGAACCTGGCCAACCGTGCGTAATAATTAATGGCAATGCATTTGGATTTTTAGAACGAATGTGCATAAACTGAATATCCAATCCATCTATTGTAGTTATAAACTGCGGATAAGCATTTAGTTTAGCTTCTGCTTTTCTCCAGTCGTAACCAGTTCCCCAATAGCTGACCAGTTTTTGAATCTGCGCTAGTCTTACGCCTTGCGACTGATCATTTACAGTTTCTTTAGCTGGCCATCTTGTAGCCAGTACCCTTGCACGCAGCTCTGCTACAGCCTGTTCGGGTACTGATATTTTAAATGGTCTGATTTCCGAATTTTGCTGTATAGTTTGTGCCGAACCTACCAGGCCCATCAGCACAATTACAGCGGCAATAACAGTTCCTAAGATGATGTTTCTTTGATTTTTCATTTTAATAATGATTTGTTTATTTACCTTGATGATGTGTATTTCTGATTCAAAACTACCACCATACTTGCCCCATTAGTAGCTTAATCGTGCCCGGGTAGGCATAAAGCCTGTTAAACCCGTTAAAGCAGGTGATGAAATAGACAAGCGTTTTTTCGGGTTTGCCTTTGCAAATTAGTTTCAAACCTATATTTTGCAGACTAGTTAAGCCTTACATGGAAAATTATACCATCATTATATTCATTTTAGTGGTGATGATTGGCCTTTCATCAGTTGCCGATCACATTAAAATCCCCTACCCTGTTTTATTAATTATTGCCGGAATAGCGGTTGGTTTTATACCTGCGTTGCGGCCAATTGATATTAATCCGGAAATTATATTTTTGATTTTCCTCCCTCCGCTACTTTACGATGCTGCTTTTAACATTTCCTTTAAGGAGTTTAAAACCAATATCAACACCATTGCAACGTTATCAATTGGTTTGGTTTTTATTACCGCCATTGGCATTGCAGTAGTAGCGCATTATATGATTCCGGGGATGAGCTGGCCAGTTTCTTTTGTATTGGGTGCCATTTTATCGGCCACAGATGCAGTTGCTGCCATGAGCATTACCAAAGGTCTTGGCTTATCGCACAAAACAAATACGATTTTAGAAGGCGAAAGCCTGGTAAACGATGCATCGGCATTGGTTGCCTACCGTTTTGCGGTAGCCGCTGTAACCGGAACCGCTTTTGTATTCTGGAAAGCATCGTTATCCTTTGCTATATTAATGGCTGGCGGCTTTATAACCGGAATGGTGATGGCGAGAATTCTGGCCTTTATACTTAAAAGAATTCACGATAACCGCCTGGCAACGATAAGTTTTATGCTGCTAATGCCTTTTGTTACTTATTTAATTGCCGAAGAAATTCACGTTTCGGGAGTTATTGCGGTGGTTATATTAGGTTTGGGTATTTCGAGATTTAGCAACCAGGTATTTCCCGAGCAGCTTAAAAACCAATCTAAAAACATCTGGGATATCATTATTTTCCTTTTAAACGGCCTGATTTTTATTTTAATTGGCCTGCAATTTCCTTATGTGTACAAGAGCATCAATCAAGCCGATATTTTACCTTACATCGGTTACTCGCTGGTGATTACCATTGTGGCTTTACTGTTGAGGATGGCCCGTGTTTTTCTACAAAAAATCAACCTCCAAAAAGCATTTCAAAAAGGGAAACACCGGATTACGGAAGCTGCATTGCTGGATTTTAAAAACAGCCTAATCATCAGCTGGTCCGGTATGCGTGGCATTGTTTCGCTAGCCATTGCCATTGGGTTACCGGCAAGACTGGCAAATGGAAACGTTTTTCCGCAGCGTAATGCTATTATATTTATTTCGGTAGTGGTGGTATTATTTACCCTAATTGGGCAAGGATTAAGTTTACCATGGCTGGTAAAAAAACTGGCAGACGAAAAAGAACAATAAGGCAGGCAATAAAAAAGGGATAAAACTTGAATGCTTTACCCCTTAATTCTCGTTTAATTATATATTGGGTTAGATTTTAGCTATATAAGCTGGTTCCGTTATCGGTTTGCACAGTATAGGCATCCAGTTTAAGACCGAACTGCATCTGGTACTTAGTAGAGAGTTCCTCAATCAAGCCAGGAATATTTTCTTCCTTCACAATGTTGATGGTGCAACCACCAAAGCCACCGCCCATCATCCTTGCGCCTAAAACGTAATTTAATGGTTTAACCGCATCAACCAGGAAATCGAGTTCTTTACAACTTACTTCGTAAGCTGCGCTCAAACCTTCGTGCGTTTCGAACATCAGTTTACCCAAACTCTTTAAATTGCCATTTTCCAATTGCTCGGCTGCATTTAACAAGCGACCAATTTCTTCTACTACGTAACGACATTTAGCATAAACCTCGGCATCTTTTGGCTTTACAAATTCCTCCAGCATAGCTAAATTCACATCGCGCAAACTGTTTACATTAGGATAGTGTTCTTTTACCCAGCTTACACCCTGCTCACACTGTTGCCTTCTCTTGTTATAAGCCGAATCAGAAAGCGCATGTTTTACATTCGTATTTAAGAGTAAAAGTTTGTATCCATCCAGTTTTAAAGGGATGTAAATGTGCTTCATCGACCGGCAATCGAGCATCATGGCATGATCTTTTTTACCAAATACCGATGCAAACTGATCCATAATACCGCAATTAACGCCTGCAAAGGTTTGCTCGGCCTTTTGGGCAATCAGGGCAAGATCCATTTTAGGTACCGATAACGAAAAAAGCTTATCTAAAGCAAATCCTGTAGCGCACTCTACTGCAGCAGAAGAAGATAAACCTGCCCCCAAAGGCACGTCGCCATCGATATAAAAGTTAAATCCGCCCAGTTTGTAACCACGCTCTTTTAACTGATCGGCCACCCCAAGTATGTAATTGGCCCAGCTATTTTTTGATTGTTTTAAATCATCAACAGATGAAATATCAAATTCCTGGTAGCTTTCTGAAAACAAGTGGATTTCATGATCATCTCTTTTGGATATGGCCACATAAATAGCCTTGTTAATGGCCGCAGGCATCACAAAACCTTCGTTATAGTCGGTATGCTCTCCAATAATATTAATCCTTCCCGGCGAGCGAACCAAAATAGGCTCGGCATTGAAAAGCTTTTTAAAGGTATTTTTTAAATGTTGTGCGTTCATGAATTCACTCCTTAATCTTTCTTAATATTTTTATAGTGTTCGGTCGACATTTCTCTTAACCTGCTGGCAGCAAATTCGGCCGTAATATCGCGTTGTGGGTTGGCCAGCATTTCGTAACCAACCATAAACTTCTTAACTGTTGCCGAGCGCAGCAATGGCGGATAAAAGTGCATGTGCCAGTGCCACTCAGGATAATATCCGTTATTTACCGGTGCCTGGTGCATCCCAGCCGAATAAGGGAAAGAGGTTTCGAACAGGTTATCGTATTTGGTGGTTAATACTTTGATGGCTTCTGCCAGTGCCCGTTTTTCGGCCTCGGTAAACAATTTGATACTGTTTACATGGCGTTTGCTAATGATCATGGTTTCGTATGGCCAAACTGCCCAAAAAGGCACCAACACCACAAAGTGATCATTTTCAAAAATGATACGTTCATTCTTTTTCAGCTCCAGTTTTAAATAATCGCCCAGTAAACTTCTCCTGTGGATGGCGTAATGTGTTTTCTGGCGTTCGGTTTCTTTAGTAATTTCGAGCGGAATATCGCTTTGCGACCAAATCTGTCCATGTGGGTGTGGATTACTGCAACCCATTATTTCACCTTTATTTTCGAAAATCTGGATGTATTTGATCCATTCGTTTTCGGCCAGGCTATTAAATTCATTTTGCCAAACATTTACTACAGCCGTTATGCCCTCAACACTCATTTCGGGTAAGGTAAGGTTATGTTTTGGACTGAAACTGATTACCCTGCAAAGCCCTCTCTGGTTATTGGCTACGAGTAAATCGTTCTCGTTCATCTCGTTTTGAGGTGTATCTTCGAGCAATGCCGCAAAATCGTTATTAAAAACAAAGCTTTCGGTATACTCGGGATTGCTATCGCCATCTGCCCTGCCATTGCCGGGACATAAATAGCATTTTGGATCGTATTCGGGGCGGTTATCGGGTGTAATATCTTCAACCTTACCCTGCCAGGGCCTTTTGGTGCGGTGAGGTGAAACTAAAATCCATTCGCCCGTTAATATATTTAAGCGGGTATGCGGATTACTGTCGAGTTCGAATGTCTGGTTCATCTTGTTTGATATAATTGGTTAGAACAGTTAGCCTGATTAGCGTAACCTATCTACGCCGCCAAATTATAAAATTATTATTAATTGTCAAAACGACAATTAATAATAATTTTTATATTCGTGAAAATTTGAACATATTAACGGTTCAAAACATGAATTAGAAATGATTGAATATTCAGGACAGCCACATTACCTTGTTGCTGTTGATTGTATTGTATTTGGCTTTGATGGCGAACACCTTAAAATTTTGTTGGTTAAAAGGGGCCTGGAGCCCGAAATAAACAAATGGAGTTTAATGGGCGGCTTTGTTGGGCCAGATGAAAGTCCGGATGATGCTGCCAACCGGGTATTGAAAAAGATGACCGGTTTGGAAGGGGTTTACCTGGAGCAAATGCAAATTTACGGCGAACCGAAACGCGATCCGATAGAACGTACTTTATCGGTAGGTTATTTTGCATTGATCGATATCCATAAATATGAAACGCAGTTAAATGACGAATACGAAGCAGAGTGGTTTTTGATTAACGAACGGCCTAAACTGATTTTCGACCATAACCAAATGGTGGCTGATGCGCGGAAAAAGCTGCGCTATAAAGCATCGCTCCACCCTATTTTGTTTGAAATGCTACCTAAAAAATTTACCATCCCACAGTTGCATATCCTTTTTGAGGAAGTTAACGATACTAAAATCGATACCCGAAACTTTAGCCGTAAAATTACTTCAACGGGTTTGCTGATTAAACTGGCCGAAAAGGACAAAACGGGATCAAAAAAAGGTGCATTTTATTTTAAACTGGACAAAAAGAAATATACAGCCAACTCGCAGGCTTTCTTAAATTTAATGCCCAATTTAAAAGTTTAGATTCAATTAAAAGGGGGTTGTTTTTGAGCATTTCCGCGCTGTAGTATAAGTTCTTTTAAAAATCATCGTTATAGCTATAATCATTTTATTAGTATGTTTGGCAACAAAACACACAATAAACTTAAATTAATCTAAGAACATGAACATTACCAAAAAACTTTTATTTACAGCGCTCGTTGCATCATTAACCTTAAGCCTTTACTCGTGCAAAACAAAAAAGCTGGTAGCAAAACCTACTCCTGCACCTGTTGAGAAACCAGCACCGGTTGAAGAGAAAAAACCAGCTCCGGCACCCGAAAAAGAGCCAGAAAAACCAGCTCCTGTTGAAAAACCAAACTTTAACCTCGACAATATTCAGTTTGAATTTAACTCGTTCGTACTAAAAACCTCGTCTTTTTCTATTTTAGATAAAGCTGTTTCAGAAATGAAAAAATCGCCTGAAACCAAGTTTGTACTTAATGGTTATTCATCGGCAGAAGGAACACCGGAACATAATATGCAATTATCTGTTGACCGTGCAAATGCAGTAAAATCTTACTTTGTAAACGCTGGTTTAAATGGAACTAATTTTACGGTTGTTGGCCATGGCGAGAAAAACCCGATTAGCACCAACAACAGCGAAGAAGGCAGAATTATAAACAGAAGAACTGAAATTAAGGTTCAGAATTAAAACGTATTTTAGACCTTGCAGGTTTTAAAAACCTGTAAGGTCTTTTTTTGTATTTATTTCTGATAAACCCTTACATATTCAACCTCCATCCGATTCGGGAAACGGGTATCATTGAGGTCACCACCATTCATACCACCCATGGCCAAATCAAATAAGATATAATGCTTTTGTTTAAAAGGATGAAACGTTGTTCCGTTCTCGTTCTCCAGCTGGCTCAATAGGGTTTTATTCATTAAAACATCATCAACAAAAAGGCTGATTGCTGTTTCGTCCCAGTCCATTCGCCAGGTATGAAATTCGGAAGCCCATTTCTTTCCACCAAGCGAATCGGTTGATTTGGTATTGCTAAACCATTTGGGTTTATCATTTTTACCTATACTGGCAATATTGGCCAGTATTTTACCTCTGTAATATTCCATTATATCAATTTCGCCATTGGCCGGCCAGCGACCTTTTAGGCCTAAAGTCCAGAATGCTGGCCACAAGCCTGCTGAAATGTCGATTTTAGCTTTCATTTCGAAACGACCATATTGCCAGCTTTGCAAATCTTTGGTAATGATACAAGCCGAAGTATATTCGATATTTTGAGGCATTTTGCGCCAGTCTTTACTTCCTGCAACGTACAATGGATTAGGCTTTTGTTCTTTCCGGGCTTCGATAATTAGCTTACCATCTTTACAAAAAGCATTTTCAGGTTGATACCACTGTAATTCTTCATTACGCACAAAACCTTTTTCGTAAGTCCAGTTAGCGGGATTGGGTATTCCGTCTTTTTCAAATTCATCGCTCCAAACCAATTTGTAACCTTCGGTGGCATATTTGGCAGAAACATCCTTAACTTTTTTTACCGCACAAGACTGGATAACAATGGTTAATAATAAAATAAGGCAGATTGGAATGTGTTTTTTCATAGATTTTCCTGAAAGACTAATTTAGTTACCCTAAAGAAACGTTTGATACTAATCATATAGAATCGACAATTTCGGGTTACTATAAAAATGCATTAGCAATCTAAAAAAATTAATTTTCAGATTGCTAATGCAACACTATATGCTATAAATAATTAATCTTATATAATTTAACAGATGTTATTTTCGCATACTGGCCTGTGCTACCTGTCCCGGTTAATGATGCTGCAAAACCTAAAGACACCTGCTTGGCCTGAGTCAATTCAAAGTTAAGCACCTTACTTTCAAGATTAGAAAAGGCAATGCTCGAACCAGTAATATTGGCCACATTAGGCACGCTAGTTCCTTCGGCAACGGTGAGATACCTCGACCCACCGGCATTAAAATCGGTCATTACGATTTCAAACCGATAATTACCTGAAGGAAGATTGATAGTCTGGTATATTTTACCATCGGTAACATTGGCAAGCCCCCATCCTGCTTCGAGCGATATGTAACCAACGTTACTTTTCTTTTCGTAGCCACCAAAGCCACTCGCATTTTTTACAGAGGCGCTTGTAACCCAATCGCTTAAAATCCCCCACCTGTTAGCGCTGTTGATAGATGAAAAATTTACGTTGGGGCCCACATTTTTTAAATATGTTGAAGTCACATCGGCTTTGATAAATTTTGGAACATATAAACTTGTGTAATCGGTATAAAATGTATCCACACTTAAAGAATCGGGCAAGAATAAAGTTCGGTACTTAATTGTTCCTTTTTCTTTAAAATTGGCCAAAGTAAAGTTATTGGTATTAATGGGTACCCTTACCGTTTTGTCGACATTAGCATTGTCAGTATAAATCACTTCTGTTGCAAATACTCCGCTCACCCGGTCCATCCCGCCGAATTCAAGTGCTGTTACCCCATTTTCATTTGTAAATGCAGAATTTATTGCCCTGTTCGATAAAGTAACCTGATACCGATCGCCATAAACCCTTCCGGTTTTATATACCGGAATTGATTTATTACCCGCACCATCGTAAGTGTATATAGTAAAGTTCTGCACCCCTTCTTTCATATTGTTAATGAAAAACTTAAGTGTATCTACATTTGGGGTTCGGGTTACCGGAATAATGACCGAATCGGCCTTATTATTCCAATATACCACACATTTTTTCACTTTCGGATCAGCAATAAACAAACCATTTACCAATACACGGTATTTCCCGGAATTGATTTTAACAGAATCTAATTTCCCGGTATAAGAGATCTCTCCACCTGCTACAAACTTTTTATAATCGTCTTTTTTTGTACAAGCCAGTACTGTTGTAATGAATAAAAGGGCTAATCCTAACTGACGTAGCCGGATGTTATTTTTTTTAAAAATCCTTTTCATGTTAATTTTATTTAGCATTATCATATTATCTTGGATCGCCATAAAGCTGAATTTCTCCGATAGCCATAAATGTTGTTCCCTGCCAGTTTTTTGAGCTCTTAATGCGGATGTAACGTACTTTTGGGATACCTGCATCAAAGGTGTAGTTTAAACCGGCGGCTCCTATTGTGTTATCTTCTGCCGTATTTACACCATAGGCACTGCCTGATGGTTTTATAGACTTAAATGTGCCTAATTTGGTCCAGTTGGTAAAACTGCCATCTGATGGTGGATTATCTGTTCCCCAAATTTCGAAATCCAGTAAATTACCACCATAATAATAGGTACGGCCATTTAAATACTCGGGATAATCCCATATTACAATGCGACTTAATGAAGAGAGTTTACCAATATCAAACGTTACCCACTGAGGAGTTAAAACGGCAGAACTGGTCATCAATACCCGCGGCCAGCCATTGGTATCTCCATCCCACATTCCTGCTATTGAAGTTGAGGTATTCAGTGCTACGTCGCCCGGTAATGTAACGGCTTTATAACCCGATTTTGGAATAACAGCTTCGTAAAGTGGGGTTAACTTGGTATATAGTGTATCGCTGTAGTTTAACCACCTATCTCTAATGGTAATGGCAAATTTGCGCTCAACAGGATCATATCCCCTTATTGCCTGATCTATATCCACAATTGAGGTATATATATTTTTTGAAGTGGGCACGAGTTTGCCTTTGCTATCTTCAGTTAGGATTTCTATCGCCAGATCTGCTTTAGCAATATTTTTTGCTGTAAATCTCAATCCTCCAAAATCTGCCTGTGCTTTAATGCTCCTGAATACTCCCCAAATCGGATTTTCGAGAGGTTTTACCTTTACACTCACAGGCGCAGATTCTATTTCACTTCTGGTAACGGCATAAAGCTTTACCTCATGTTCTTCGGTATCGCCAAAACCCTCAACTTTTAAAGTATTACCATAATACGAAGCCTTTACTTCCATTACACGCCCTGAGGCAAGCGTATAAACAGCTTTAATATATAGCAAATTATTATTGTTAGGTACAGCATAGGTTAGGGTTGCATTGCCTGGTCCGGCAGTCCATTTCACATTGGAAACAGTGCCTGGTACTTCTGTATTTTTTTCGAGGGGTTCAAGTTCATCAACCTTACAACCTACGATTAAGGTTATCGCCAATGATAACAGGAGTACAAGATTTAATTTCATATTGTTCATATCTGAAAATGCTATTTGGTTTATAAATTACCAGCCTGGATTTTGAACCAGTTTGGGGTTTACAGTAATATCATAATTTCTAATTGGTGCCAGATAATCGCGTGGAGCAACAAAATTTTGGGTATAGATTGTTCTTACTCTATAATAATCTAAGGTATTGGCTTGAAATACGCTCCAGCCTGTTATCGCCTGATTAAATACTTCGCCCGCTTTCTTCCACCTTTTCATATCCCAATAACGATTACCTTCGAAAGCGAGTTCAATTCCTCTTTCCTGATGGATAATTTCTCTTAATCCATCTTTAGTTGTTGGTTTACTCGGATTATTGGAAAAGCTATTCCACGATTCTACTACACCTGCCAACCCGGCACGCTTCCGAATTCTATCTACATATTCAAAAACATCGTTAACCGGCCCCTGACTTTCATTTAATGCCTCTGCATACATCAGATATAAATCTGCCAAACGGATTTGCGGCCAGGGATAATCGCGATAAGAAACCCCATTAGTACTGTTAGTCATATTCCAGTCTACCAGTTTTTTAACGTAATAACCGGTTTCATTGTAAAAACCCACGTGTGTAGCACCTGCCAATTGGGTGTACTTACCTTCTACTACCCAGGTATTTTCATCAGAATTAGAAGGACTATCATACTTATACCATACACCGCCATCAAAACCAAGGGCGGCATAAAAACGTGGCTCGCGATCAAAATTTACACGTGCTGTTTCATAACCGACTTTGATATAGAAACGCTCTTTATTAACAGCAGTTCTTAAACTATACTTATTCGAAAAATTTAAAACCTTATCTTCATTAATAGGAACCCCATTGCTTGAATAAAACATTTCTGCAATTTTAAGTGGAGCGGCCAACTGCATTCTTGCATCGCCACTTGCCCCTCCGGCAGCCAGTTTAGGCATGGCTACGCGTTGTAACATATTTGCCCTGCTGTTCGGATTTGCCCAAACATGCTCGGTATTCCACCGTTCTGTAACTGCACTCCTCAGCGTTAGTTGCAAATTTGTAGAGTCGGAAAGTTTAAACGTTGAGCCCGGAAACTTATATAATGCGGCACCTGCCTGTTCTGCAGCATCAATAGCTATCTTGGCAGCATCAGCCGCATTTTTCCATTTCGTAGCGCTATACGCTGCCGGGAAAAGATTTACACCATCATGGTCTTTAAAATTGGCATAATCCTGATTTCCGTTAAACAACGGACTTGCAGCAAGCAATAATAATTTAGCCTTTACAGCCAATGCTATCGGTCGGGTGATCCTTCCCAACTCCGTAGTTCTATCCGTAATAATGGGTGGCAGATTTATGGTAGATTCATCGATCAATCCGGAAATATAAGCCACACATTCGTCAAATGGTTTACGTTTAATCCTTACATCTTCTTCCGGTGCACTAATATCTATATTCTGATCAACCAATGGAATTGGTCCGTACATCCGTAAAAGGTAATAATGGTAATATGCTTTTAAGAAAGTAACCTCTGCTATCCAACGCGCACGTTCGTCAGGGCGCAGGTCTCTTACTTTGCTTTCATCTTTTACATTTTCTAAAAAGATATTACAATTTCTTATGCCCTTCCATAAACCAAAGAAATCGCCGGGGCCTCCACCCTGATAATTGCCATTCCATGCATTCATATATGGATTGGCAGCATTCTGACCGCCTCTGGCACCTCGCCATGCATAGGATACGAATTCCCATTCCTGGGTTGGAATCCAAAGTTCATCACCTGAAAGCAAACCCACATTATAAAGCGGATCGCCATCTTTCGGCAAAAAGGAATAACAGGTAAACAGATATTTTTCTGCCTCAGTTCTCATGGTGAAAGCATTATCAATTGTTGCTACGTTATCAGGAACGATATCTAAATACTTTTTACATGCAGACATGGTGCATAGAGTACCTGCAAAAAATACGGTTACCGCTATATTTCTAACACTATGCTTTATTTTATTTATTGTTATATTTTTCATTTTATTATGATATTAAAACCATGTGTTTCTAATTAAAATGAGGCTCTTACACCCAGATTATAAGTACCCTGAATTGGATATCCCAATCCTCTGCCTCCCATTTCCGGATCCCAGGCTTTGAAGCTGCTGATATATCCTAAATTAGTTGCACTTACGTATAAACGGAGCGCTGTTAAACCAATTCTTTGCGTAAACCGCTTATTGGCATTGTAGGCAAACTCCACACTTCTCAACCTCAAAAAATTCCCGCTTCTCATCCACCAGGTTGAGGTTTGATTTAAGTTGTTGCCTTCCCTGCTGTTATTTCTTACAAAGTTTGGACTCAACCGTGGCCACATGGCATAAATATTTCTGTTCTCTTCGGACCAGTAACTATCAGCGATAGTTGACAATAATCCGTTCTGACTGCCACCGTTTAATACAAAAGGAGCTATATTTTCAGAGTTGATAAAGAAAGAAGAACGGGCGGAACCTTGAAAAAAGAAACTAAAATCGAAGCTTTTATAGCCAATTGTACCTCCAAAACCGTATATAATTTCGGGCGAAGTTGGAAGACCAATCGGCACCTGATCCTGGTCGTTAATCAACCCGTCACCATTTACATCCCGGTATTTGATATCACCTCCACCATAATTTAAACCAGGGGTACCGTCAAATTGCAAAGGAGAGTTTTTAGCTTCGTTATCATCAATAAATAAACGTTCTGCGATATAGCCAAATCTTTGTGTTGTAGGAAGGCCTACGCTCGTCCTGTAATATTCGTTTGCTGGGTAGGTTGGCTCATCGTTAATCAATATTTTACTTTTGGCATAGGTAAAATTACCTCTCATTTGAACTGACCATCCATTGCCGAAAGATTTATTAAAGGCTGCTGCAAAATCAACACCCTCATTTTGGGCTTTATTGGTATTAGCCCTTACCGAAGCCTGTAAACCCATCGTAGTAGGAATATAGGTACGTGAGGTTAAAATATTGGAACGTGTATTTCTGTAAACATCAATATTAATATCCAGTGCATTAAAAAACCTGAAATCTACCCCAAGATTAAGTTGCTCTGATCTTTCCCAGGTAATTAATGGATTAGCATATCTGTTGACCAATATTCCATCTTTATAATAGCCATATTGCTCTCCAAAAGAGGCACCATAAGTGCCGTTATTCATGTTAACCTCCGACATGTAAAAGAAACGATCATCGTCATTTCCGATCTGATCATTTCCAACAAAACCATAAGTAGCCCTTAACTTCATGCTATTGATTACTTTAGTTAATGGCTTAAAAAACTCCTCGTTAGAGATTACATAACCTAAACCAAATGATGGAAAGAAACCAAAGCGGTTATTATCTGCAAAACGTTCTGATCCATTATAACCAAAGTTGAATTCGGCCAGATACTTATCATCATAGCCATAGGTTGCCCTACCAGACAAGCCCTGGTTACGTGCAGGAAGCGACAGCTGCAAACTACCGGCATTACCCGACAGGTAGTTACGCATGGTAGTGATGAGCATACCGCTCACGGAATGTTTGCCTCCAAATGTTCTGGCATAATTTAAAGCCAGTTCAGCATAAAAAGTTGAATTTAAGATCTTTCTTCCTTCCGAATAGCCCAAATACTCTGTACCGGTTGCACCTATAGAGCCTTGTCCACCGGGATTCAGAACTTGTAAGCCAACTGCTCCATTTGGCTGTTCGCTGGCTGAATAATAGAAAGGATTGTAGCTTCTGGATACATCAAAATAGGAATACCGTCTGGCATAGGTCATTAAGCGCGCACTTAAGCCTTCTGTAAATGCCTTTAAATCCTGTTTCAATTCAATCTGGGTTTGTAACGTCGAAGCGTTGTACTCCGAATAACCCTTAACCATTTCGGCATAAGGATTTACATATAATCCGTTATTGGGCGTAATGGCATTACCAAATAGTGCGTGTGTAGCAAATGGCGACAATTCGGCCGGATAAACGGCCGGAAAGAGAACAGGGTTAGACCAAATGGTTTGGTTAAAAATTCTTTCGCCTCCATTTTGCCCGTTGGCTCCTAATAGCGGGCCTGAATAATCATCAAATTGTCCATAAACCCGGATGGCTGCTTTAGTGGTTTTGGTTAAATCAAGGTCTACATTTGAACGAACCGAATAGTTTTTCAACTTTACGTTATTGTTAAAATTGTTCAGTCCTTCAACTTTAAGTACTCCATTATCAATATTGTATGTGCCTGCAACATAAAACCGGGCTTTCTCTCCTCCACCCTGTAAGCTAATATTATTGCGCGTGTTTATGGTATAATCTTTAATTAACTGATTGATCCAGTTATTGCTTGGATATAACAATGGATTATCGCCCCTGGCGGTTCCATCTATTTTAGTTTGGAGATACGGTAAAGCGGCCTGAGGATTTCGGGTTAGTGCGGCTTCATTTGCCAAACGCATATAGGTGATGTTGTCAGCAAACTGAAAATTCTTGGTATTAGATGATACCGCTGTTTCAGATCTTACCGTAAAATTTGTATTGCCAGCTTCTCCCGACTTTGTTGTAATTAATACAACACCATTTGCCCCGCGCGCGCCATACACTGCCGATGCTGTAGCATCTTTTAATACGCTGAAAGAGGCAATATCATCTGCCTGCAAACGCGCCATATCATTTTGCGTAGATTCAATTCCATCAATTAAAATTAACGGATCTTGCTTACCTGTACCAAAAGTACCTAAACCACGGATGAAAAACTGAGCGTTATCTGCTCCTGGTTCTCCACTGCGTTGATAAGCGATCATACCTGCAACACGGCCCTGCATCATGGTCGTTAAATTACTGGTAGGCCCTTTCAGTTCTTTTGGGCTAATGGTCGTAATAGAACTCACCATACTGGCCTTTTTCTGGGTACCAAAGCCAACAACTGCGACTTCATCTAATGAGCCGATGTCACTCACCAATGTTACGTTAATGATGTAAACTCCCTCTTTGTTTGGCAAATAATCTGCAACTGTTACTGTTTTAGGTTTATAACTAACACCTGTAAAAAGTAATCTTCCAGACCGCGCCATTTTAATAGAGTATTTCCCATCCGAATCTGTCGAAATTCCTTTGAGCGTACCCGACACCTTTACGTTTACGCCAGGTATCCCTCCCGATTCGTCTTTAACGATACCCGTTACTGTTACTTCAGTTTGTGCTGTTGCCGTTAAGCAGGAAACTGTTGTTACTAAATAGATTAAAAATTTAAAAACTGATCTAAAAGCATTACCCTTTAGATGGAGCGGCACTTTATTTCGTATTTTTTTCTTCATAAAATGGTTTAATTGATTAGTTATTTTTAACGAGATCCTTATTACTCAAAATTGTAAAGGCATTAGGGTATTCATCCGATCGAAAATATTTTCGTCAGACATGGTTGGGAACCTGAGCTTAAGCCCTAAGTTCCATGTCATTTTCAGAGTTAATTGGTTTGCTTTTATAAAAGCATCAGTGCGGAGTTAATTTTGACTGAGCTGTAAACGGGGTGTGGAGTAGAATTAACTTTCTTCATATATTTTGGTTTTGAGATTAATTTGATAAAGGATGAATTACAGAAAAGGCTGCATCACCAGTTCAGGAAAAATCAATAATCTGGAGATACCGAATTCGCTCTTTTTTGTCTTTTCATGATTAGTTTTAAGTTTGGTTTTACCCGGGAAAAAACTGGCTGCAACATTCATTTTTAAAATGGCTACAACCATCAATTATTCCAGGTAGTTAATCTTCGAATAATTTGGATCGGCTTATATCTTATACTTGGTTTTAACAAATTAACCATAAAAAAGAGCCTGCTAGTGAGGGGTAATCCAGTAATAAAAAGGGGTCAAATTGTTATTTTTTACCATTTTTTGGGCTTTTTAGCGTTTTTCGAATAAAAATTCATTTTTATAAACGTCAATTATACGTTTATAATTCAAAACTTAAGGTGGTAATTTTACCGCTAAATAAACCAGGATTTTGAGCGTTTGATTCTGCGCAAAACAAAAATCTACTGCGCTAAACGATCTAATGTTTTGATATGTTTTAATCTGGTATCCATTGTCTTTCTCAGGCAACTGAATCAGCCGGTATAAACTAGATACAAAATGCTTTTCTAAGCTTTTTTCAAAAAATCATGATTTTGTGCTTCCGATGGCAGGAAAGTTTCATAACCCTCATGATTTAACGCTGCATACTGCAGGAAGCTTTCATTTAAATTGATTTATTTTTAGGTACAACGCATAATTTAACCGCAGAGAAAGAAAGATTTTAACCGCAAAGGACGTAAAGAGAAGGCATAGCATTCACATTTAACCACAGAGTAAACAGAGAGAAATCACTGAGCACACAAAGCAAAATTGGTAGCGATATTTTAATTACATGAAACTTAGTGTACTTCGCGGCTTGGTGGTTTATAAATTTTAAGAATAACAAACTCAGCGTACTTTGCGGTTAAATTAAAGTACTAAATTTTTAAAAGAGAAGGCGCAGCGTGCGCAAAGCAATACTGGAAACTTCGTGTACTTCGCGGCTTGGTGGTTTATAAATTTTAAGACTAACAACCTCAGCGCACTTTGCGGTTAGAAACAAAAAAGCTCCCCAACTGCACAAAGCAGTTAAGGAGCTAGAATAAATATAAAAGGACGGGATTAATATCCTGGGTTTTGTTCTAAGAGCGCATCCTTGTTCAATTGGATTTCAGTTAACGGAATAGGTAACAATAAGTTTTTTGAAGTCAAGCCTTTTAAAGGTTTTGCAGCATCGTTACTGTTTAAGTTAATAGCACGGTCAACCAAGGTACCTGTACGCATTAAAGTCATTCTTCTGTTTTCTTCGCCAATTAGTTCGCGTGCACGTTCATCCAATATAAAATTGAGATTAATGTCTGAAGCCTGTACCTGCCCACGGGTAGGATAATCAACAAATGCCCTCTTCCTCAACTCATTAATGGAAGCTGCCGCATCGATTAGCTTACCTTGTTTAAACTGTGCTTCTGCCAGTAATAAGTAAGTTTCTCCGAGGCGCATCAGAATGAAATCTTTAATCATTGCGAAACCGAAGGTATCGTTAGGGTCAAATTGATTCCATTTGGTAATAGAAGGGTTAATCTTAAATAAAGTATCCGGACCAGTATAAGGAATAATCTGTCCGTATTTGGCATTTGTAGGGTCGTTATAATAAAATCTTCTTTTCACATTGTATTGCGAGTTTCTGATATCGCCAGGCTTGTACAGGCTATATAAAAACCAGTTGCTTAGTCTTAACCTCGATAATCCTCTACCGCCTAAAGAATCGGCTAAAACCATCCCCTGTATAGCGTAATATCCTGTACCCCATACCCTTCTTTGTTGCGGGTTATTGGTAATACCGCCTACCACACTTGATGGGTTTTCTTGTTCTAAGGTCCAAATTACCTCTTTGTTATTTTGAGAACGGCGTTGGTTGCCATACACAAACAGATCTGAATAGTAATCACCAGGTAAACTGGCTTTAACACCAAAACGCGCTTTATTTAAGCTAAATTTACCGCTGTTGATGATGCCCAGGGCCTGTTGCTCGGCTAAATCATTTTTACCCATTCTGAGGTATACTTCTGCCAGTAACTGCATAGCCATAAATTTATTAGCCCTGCCATACATTTTACCTTTTGTATTCGATTTAACGGCTTCAATATCGGGTAAGTTTGCCACTGCAAAAAGCAGATCGTTCACAATAAAATCGTTTACCTCATTAAGCGGAGCCCGTACAAAATCGGTTTTAGGGGCGGTAAGTGCATTTTTAATTAGTGGTACTTTGCCGTACAAGGTTGCCAAAGTATTATAAGCAAAAGCCCTGAAAAATTTGGCTTCGGCGTTAATTGCTGCTTTTCCTTTGCTACTGATTGCCGTAACCGACGGATTTTCTATTCCATCGATAATTACATTTGAAAGGTTAATCATAATATAATTCCGGTTCCACATGTACGCAGCAGCCCCATCAGTTGGCGTTAACTGGGTATAATCGTAATAGGGTACTTCGACCCCCTGCTGGTTGGTTGTAGCGTTAGCTACATCGGTACCCACCTGCCAAACACTCGGCCAGCCCTGCTGATCGGCATAAGAATAGATGGTACTTACGTGGTTGTACAAGCCAATTAAAGAGGCCTCAAAACCAAGCGAATCGTTTAAGGTAATGGGCGTATAACTCGAATATGGTTTTTCATCCAAAAACGCTTTCTTGCACGAAGAATAAAACATCAGCGACACTGCAAGAGAAGAGAACAGTATATATTTTAATTTTTTCATGATCTTCTTTTTAGCGATAAATTATTTTAAAGAAATATTTGCTCCAAACACAAAAGAGCGTGTTAAAGGATAGTTATTGGTCCAATCTCCCGAACCACGGCCAGAATAATCGTTTTCAGGATCCCATCCTATCCAATTGGTAAAAGTGTATAGGTTTCTGCCGCTTGCATATAGGGTTAGGCTGCCCAAATGCAGTTTCTCCATAATTTTCGGAGAAAAAACATAGCTAACTGTTACATCTTTTATACGGGTATAACTCGCATCTGATGCATATCCATAGCCTCTGGTGTTATTGTAAGATAATGCCGGACGTGTGTTACTTGCGTTACTTACAGTCCAATAACCAATTTCTGCAGGTGTATTTCTTCTACCTGTTTCATCGCCATAATTTAAATCGGTATTGTTTCTGGTAATGCCTTGTGCAGTTTGAATAAATACGCTTAAATTCCAGTTTTTGTAATGGAAAGTATTGGTTAAACCACCTGTCCATTTTGGAGCACGCTGACCAATAATTTCGCGATCTTTATCTGCAGTAATTACGCCATCACCATTGAGATCAGCAAATTTCAGATCGCCTGGCTTTGCACCCGGATCCTGTTTTGAAGCATCTTCTCCGGTTTGCCAAACACCAGTCATACGGTAATCATAAATCACACTAATTGGTTTGCCAATAAACCACCGGTTACCTAAATCATCCTTTCCATCTCCGTACAGTTCTACGATCTTATTCTTATTGGAGCTGAAATTGGCCGAAGTTTCCCATTTAAAATCGCCCTGAGCAATATTTTTTGTATTAATGGTTATCTCAATACCTTTATTTTGGACTTTACCCAGATTATCTAAAATTCTTGAATACCCGGTGATGATTGGTAAACTTCTGTTTAGCAGTAAATCTTTTGTTTTGCCGCTATAAACATCAATGGTACCATTTATGCGGTCGCTAAACAAAGAGAAATCCAATCCCAGGTTTGCTGTAGTTGTACTTTCCCAGTGCAGGTTAGCATTACCTAAATTGCTTGGCGTAACACCAATGGTGCTAAGTCCGTTAAACGGAAAACGCAATGCGCCTTCAGTAGTTATGGTTTGATAAACACTAACAGCTTCATTACCTGTTTTACCATAAGAACCTCTTAGCTTAAGGTTATTTACGAATGAAACATTTTTCATAAAATTTTCCCTGCTGATATTCCATCCGGCAGCTACTGAAGGGAAAATACCGTATTTGGTAGTATTGGCACCGAATACAGAAGAACCATCACGTCGGGCCGTTGCGGTAAATAAATAACGGCTATCGTATGCATAATTAACCCTTACCATTTGCGAATTTAAACGGTATTGATCGGCATACGAATCGCTGGTTTGCGTAGCACCTGCGCTTAACTTATTATACGAAAGCTCGTCGTTCACAAAACCTACGGCACCAGCAGTTGTATTGGTATATTTTCTTTGCTGCGCACTGTATAAACCTGTAAAATCGAAATGGTGTTTCTGAATATCTTTGGTGTATGTCAGCAAATTTTCGAGTGTATAACTGTTGGTTTGCGCGTAAAAAGTCCGGGCAGTACCCAGCATATCATTTGCCTTTCTTCCGGTATAACTGGCAGAATTTTCGGGAAAGAAAGTATAACCACCGTTTAAGCGATATTTTAATCCTTTTAGTGCTCCGGGAAACTTAATTTCTGCATAACCATTTCCATTTAAATTGGTGCTTCTGCTAATCCTGTCGGTTTTTAAACCAAGTAATGGGTTGGTGTATAACTGCTCAGGCTCCATTGGAAAAATTTTATATTCTCCCTTGTCATTATACACAGGAGCATAAGGACTCATGGCTGTAGCAAAAAGCAAGTTAGCCCTGCCACCATCGTAGTTATTGCCTGCAAAAAACAATGATGTACCAACCGTTAAATAATCGGTAATGTTAACATCTAAATTAGAACGTAAGCTGGTTCTGTTATATTGATACCCTTTAATCGGCCCCCTTTGATCCAGGTAACCTCCTGAGATAAAATATTTCACATCCTGGCTTCCTCCCGAGATGCTTAAATTATGGTCTTGCATCACACCTGTTTGGGTTACTTCCTTTACCCAATCGGTTGTAATACCTGCATTATAATTGGCCAGTTCGCCGAAGTTTGGAACCGGGCTGTTTTGTGGCTGATTAATCTGTTTTAAGAAATCGGCATATTTTTGAACATATTCTTCACCAGTTCTTGGCGTTAAAATGTGTGCGATATTTTCTACACCTGCATAAGCATTGTATCTGATTGTAGGTTTACCCGTATTTCCTCTTTTAGTGGTAACCAGGATAACACCATTAGAACCATTGGTACCATAAATAGCGGTAGATGATGCATCTTTTAATATTTCTACAGAGGCAATATCGTTTGGATTAATGTCATTTAACGAACCACCCGTTTTGCTTAATGGTACTCCATCTACTACAACAAATGGCCCCGTACCTGCAGTAATTGAATTTTGGCCGCGTATAGAGGCGCTTGGCTGGCTTCCTGGTACTGAAGAGCCACTGGTAATATTTACACCAGCCACTGCTCCTTGTACAGCCTGCAAAACATTGGTAACAGGTAGTTGCGATAAACGTTCTTTCGAAAGTGAGGCCACTGCACCGGTAATATCCGAACGCTTTTGTGTACCATAACCCACCACTACTACTTCTTCCAGGTTCTTGTCTTTATCTTCGGCAAGGGTAATGCTGAGTTGGGTCTGATCGGCTATTAATATGGTATTGGTTACATATCCCACAAAAGTAATCACTAAAGTTTCACCTTTTTTAACAGCTATTTTGAAATTCCCATTCGGATCGCTGGCTACAACCTGATTTGTTCCTTTAACACTAATGGAAGCTCCTGGTATCGGGTTGCCCTGGTTATCTTTTACTTTTCCGGAAATTGAGGTTTGAGCGTTTGTTTGCGCAATGGCATCGTTTGATTTACCTAATGATAAGATTAAAGCAAACAAAAATATTACTGCACACTTAGATGTGGCTAGTAGTTTTCTTTTCATTTTTAAAGATTATTTGGTTAGTTAATAATTGAATCATTTGAAAGATTCAATGCTGGCTTACTGGCAAAGCACTAGCCTGACTGGATGTATAAATTATGCATGAATGGGATGGATTAATTACAACAAATTAACCATTTAAAACCGCGCCGGAGTGAGGGGTAATACGGTAATAAATAGGGGTTAAATTGTTACTTTTTGTTAAATTTTGGCCTTTAACCCCTATTTTACGATTTTTTAAACGTTTAATCAACGTTTAATTTTTTAAGCGTGTTTAAGATCGGCTGGTCTATCGTTTTTAAAATTTGCTGATCGGTTTTAAGCAATTCTAAAACGGCTACCTCATTCTTACCTTTCTTTAACCATTCTTTGGGTACGTACAATGTTTGTTGCGGACCAATTGCCCAGTACTTGCCCAGGTTATGTCCGTTTATCCAAACCACACCTTTTCCCCAATCGGTCATATCCAGATAAGTATCGGCAACAGTATTAATGGTAAAGGATCCTTTTTGTACTGTTGGCCCATTACCACTCTTCCCGGTAGCAGTGGCTTTAGCCGCGAAATTATTGATGCTACTAAAAGGAAAACCATACATCGACCAGTTTTTAACTTCGGCACCTGCAAAATTTACCTGTTCGGTAATTCCTTTTTTGTTTTCTAACAGGTACTTGCCAAAGTTTACACGTCCCATGTTTTCTACAAAAATATCGAGTTGTACTTCTCCTGCAGGAAGGCTGATTTCCAGGGTATTTTGGTTTAACCGTCGATCTAAAACCCCTGCCCTTTTCTGGTTAACAAACACAATGGCATAATCGCGTAATTGTTTCATCTCCAGTGCTCCTTTGCGTCCACCCTGAATGGTAGTACGATAAAGCACATAACCGTAATCTTGTTTCAGGTCTTCGAAAGTTAAGGGATTAACATTTTTAACCGCAGCTGGTAAGGCATCAAATAAAGCTACTGTTCCGCTTAATTTAAATGGTGCAATGGCCATAGCGGGTTTTGCTGCTGGCACTGCGGGTAAAGTCTGGCCTTTTGGCAAATGTTTCTCGATTACGCTTCTAAACTGCATAAACTTCTCCGTAGCGTTTCCTGCTTCGTTTAAAGGAGCATCGTAATCGTAGCTGCTGGTTTGAGGTTCGTAAGGCGAAATGTCTTTATAATTGGCTCCGTTCATGAAGTCACGTGTGGTGCCACCATGAAACATGTACATGTTAATGGATATGCCTGCCGCCAAAACCGAATCGAGCTTTTTGGTATATTGTGCTGCCGGTACCGTGTGGTGTGCTGTTCCCCACCAATCGAACCATGCCGGATACCATTCTGCAATAAAATAAGGTCCTTTGCCATCGTGGTTTTCATTTACCAGCTTTCTAATTTTTTCGGGGTTATCTATGCCGTTTACTGCAGGCAATAAACCAGATAAATGTCCGTCTTTTACATCTGGTGCAGGATCGCAGGTATAGAGCAGACCATCAAAACCTGCATCTATAAACATTTTACGGTTGATATCCAGGTAATTTTTATCGGCTGCGTACGAACCGTATTCGTTTTCTACCTGAACCATAATGATATTACCTCCGTGGTTAATCTGCAATGGAGCCAACTGCTTTCCTACTTGCTGGATATATTTCCGATATTCTTCGAGATACTGTTTTTCGGTACTTCTTACCACCAGGCCTTTTTCGTTCTGCAACCAGTATGGATAGCCGCCAAATTCCCATTCGGCACATACGTAAGGGCTTGGCCTTAAAATTACCCAAAGTCCCTCCTGCTGCGCAATTTTTACAAATTCGGCGATGTTGTTGTTACCGCTAAAATCGAATTTATCTTTCTGCGGCTCGTGCAGGTTCCAAAACACATAGGTTCCGATGGTATTTAAGCCCATGGCTTTAGCCATTTTCATCCGTTCGCGCCAGGCTTCTTTGGGTACGCGGGGATAATGGAGTTCGCCTGATATAATCTGAAAGGGTTTTCCATCCAGCAAAAAGTCTGATTCGCCTAGTTTAAAGGTATGTTTTGCCTGCTGCGCCGAAGCAGATAGGGAAAAACATATCGCCATCAGCCATAGTAATTTCTTTTTCATCTTGTACATTTTGTTTTTAAGTAATCGGATTTTTTGGGCAAAAAAAATCCCCTTTTACGCATTTTCGCGCAATTCATCATCTGGGTTCTATATTAAAAAAATCGGTTTTTTTGCTACTTTTTAAACACGCTCAAATCCCACTGATCGAGCCAGTTTATTGTGATTTTATCGTTTTCAAATCGAATTGGCAACCATAAATAACGGCCATCTATCGCATTTTTAGGTTCCCATTTATCGGCCATAAATATGAATTCGCCTTTTTTACCCGGTACAGGCAACACATGTGTGCTTTGACCTCCATAGGTAAGTTTAGCACCCTCGCCCTGGCATGGATTGCCCATGTAGGTCCACGGCCCCCAGATTGAACTGGCTTTAAACCACCTTGCCGGGTTTGGTGCCCAACCGGTACAGCCCGACCCAACCATATAGTACACGCCATTTTTCTTAAACAAAGCAGGCGCTTCGGTTTGCTGACCTACGTAAATACGGATAAACTTGCCGGTATGGCCTAAATAATCGGGGGTCAATTCGGCTAAATGCAGGGTAAAGTTTTCTTCTGATGAAAAGATGTGATAAGCTTTTCCATCATCATCTACAAAAACAGTCATATCACGTGCCATTTGCCCACCTGGTAAATCCCTGCAGAAAAAACCATCGCTTTTATTGGCAGGTGTTTCGCAGTTTACCTTGTCTTTATCGGCAGTTCCTTCGGCATAGAAAGGCATCTTGCCCGGATTTGGGCGATAGCTTTTGATAAAAGTATATGGACCCGTAGGACGATCGGCTACAGCTACTCCTGATCTGGCTGCTGCATAACCTTTACCCAAAAGCTCGAGGTGAAACCACATCACAAACTTTTTGGTTTTCTTATTGTACACTACTTTTGGTCTCTCCAAAATACAACCTTTGGCAATATCACTGGTTAAATCCTCAGAAACCGGTAGTGCAATACCTTCGTCTTTCCAGTTGTATAAATCCTTTGAAGAATAACAGTGCACACCTACCTGCGCGGTATTCCCTTTTTCTCCTTCAATTTTATGCTCTCCAAACCAGTAATAAACACCTTTATGTTCTACAATACCGCCACCATGAGCGTTAATGTGAACGCCTTTATCGTCTTTCCAGATTTTACCCGGAGTAAAGGAAGTGTTGGTTTGCTGTGCCCAAACATAACTGTTCAGCATTAAGCCGAAAGCCATAAATCCGGCTATAAAATTGATTTTCTTACTCATAATTTTCACCAATATTTTTTTAACGTTATAAAGACGGTAATTTACTTAACATCTGTTTCACTTCAATAGGTATCTACCAAATAATTTATTCACTTATTTTAAACTTGCGCTATGGTCGTTTTCAAAGTTCTCGCCACTCCATATTTTTTGCGCACTCCATTTGGCGGCAGGTGCCGACCAAAACACGTCAGTTTCGGGCAATCCCAGGGGTAAAAAGATATTGGATGCGATATAAGGGCTACCCTGGTTGTTGTAAAAATCGCCCAGGTTAGGCTGATCACCATAAAGACCAATAGTTAACCAGCCATTTTTATAGGTTGTAGGACTTTCTAAAGTTTTTTTGATTACCGCGGTTAAGGCACAACGTACCTGCGCCGGACTTAATTGTTTAGGCAAAACCTTCCTCCAGGCCATATCGGCCAGATGGTGAAATGCTGCACCACGATAAACGATAGAGCGCCCGGTGGCTGGATAAGTACCATCGGCATTAATTAAACGCTCCTGAATAATGGCATAACGTTCGTTGCGCTTTTTAATTTTCTCGAACATTTCTTTGTAAGCATTCGTTTTTGCACCGATAATATCAACCAGAGCGGCTAAATAGGGATGAATTACATAGCTGTTGTAATAATCGAAGGCATAAGAGGTACCATCTGTGTACATGCCATCGCCGGTGTACCATTGTTCCATTTGTTGCAGGGCATAATCTACCCGCATAGGATCCCAGCTGTAGCCAAATTTGGCTAAAAAGGCCTCGTTCATGGCCGAAAACAGCAACCAGTTAGAGAAAACAGGTTTAAAACGTCTGGTAGTGACGATGGATTTCATCATCAGCTCCTTGTTTTTCTTATCCAGGTTTTCCCATAACCATGGCGCACGTACCAGCGCAAAGGCTACATAAGAAGCATCAACCAGTTGCTGGCCGCCAATATCGAAGTTCATAAAATCTTTAGCGTTCGAATCTAAAGCGTTTTTTAAGCCTTGAATAGCCCATTCGCGGTATTGCTTACGGAGGGCCACTTCTGCAGCCGAACCTCCTTCTAATTGTAACCAGGGAGCTATACCACTCAAAACTCGACCTAAAACCTCTACGTATTGTACTTTAATGCGATGCTCTTTATTGTCAATGTGTACCGATGTAACTTTAGGCATTGCAATGCGCAGGCTATCTTTAGCCAGGTTGTACAACACCGGACGTACCATTTTGTCCATTTGCTGCAACCAGAACTGCCTGTCGGTTAATACTTCGGCTTTCGTATTTTTGGCTTTCTTTTGTGCCATAACCGGGGCAGCAAGTACGATAAGGAATGTAAAGGTTAATGCTGTATTTCTGAATTTCATTGCTAATAAAACTTATTTGTTGTTTGATAAATAACGGTACATTTCGCAACCGGCCAATAAAAATGCGCCTACACCAAAGTTGGCTGTAGAATTGGCATCCACTACCTGCCCCGGAATGGCTTTTTCGCCAATGGGCTGTACATAGCCCAGCTTGCCGTCTTGTTGTAAAGCTGTTTTAGTAAGATAATCCCAGCCTTTTTGGGCAGCCGGTAAATAGGTCTTCTCTTTTAAATATCCATTGTTAACTCCCCAAAGCAAACCATAGGTAAAAAATGCGGTTCCACTGGTTTCAGGCCCAGGTGCATGGCTTGCATCGAGAATACTGCGGGTCCAGTAACCATCAGCCTGCTGGCTTTTGATAATGGCTTTGGCCATGTTTGTGTATTTCGTTAGATATTCGGCACGGTGCGGATCGTTAGCAGGCAGGTCTTTCAACACCTTGGCCAAACCGGCAAACACCCAGCCATCGCCCCTGGCCCAGAAATCTTTTTTACCGTTTACACTTTTATGTTGCGGATAAACATATTTAGCATCGCGGTAGTAGAGTTTCTCCTCTTTATCGTACATAATGCTGTTGGCGTACATAAAATACTCGTAAAGCTTATCCGAATATTGCTTGTTGCCTGTAAGCTTGTATAACTTGGTCATTACTGGCATAACCATGTAAAGTCCGTCGGCCCACCACCAGTAATCGTTATTGGGCGTGCTCATTTCGTATTCCATTACTTCCTTGGCACGGGCTACTTTATGGGCTTCGGGTTTAATGTGGTATAAATCAATGTAGGTTTGGAAACAAATCTGCCAATCGCCAAAAAGCACGTATTCATCTGTTTCGCCGTACTTATATTTCCATTTGGTTTTATCAGTCGATTTTGCGCCCATCCATTGGTTGTATTCTGCCCAATCTTCCGAATATTTCAGGTAAGTATTATCCTGAGTAAGTGCATAAAGTTCCATGTTGCCGGTATGGTAGGCTGCATGATCCCAAAAAGCGCGTACCTGTGGTTTATTGTTGGCTTGCCAGTATTGGTTGGCGAGGTTAATTTTAGCAAGCACATCTGCTTTGGTTTGTGCATAAGCACTTATCGAAAATAAGGCGAGGCAAAGGGTTACAAAAATTGATCTGTATAATTTAAACGGGTTCATTATTGTACTGGTTTTATTCCTTTTAAAGTTGGTTCTACGGCTTTAATTGTTCCGTCGGTATTGAATTCCATTTTATCGATGCAAACCTCGCGGTTGTAACCGGCAGCATCGCCCATGGTAATTCCTTTTGGCCTGTTAAAACGGTGGTAAACCATGTACCACTCATCTTTACCCGGCACCTGGATTACGCTGTTGTGCCCGGTGCCATAAATTCCCTTTTCGGGTCTTTTGGATAGGATCAGGTTATCGGTTGGGATAATCATTTTGCCTGTTAAAGAATCGGCATAGCCGTAACGCACGCGGTAATTTTCGCTACGGGTATCATCTTCTGACCATAGGAAATAATATTTCCCCTTGCGGTAAAATACCTCGGTTCCTTCGCGGAAGCTGTTGTTTGGTGTAATTACCCTGATGGAAGTGGTATCTATTGAAACCATATCGTCGTTTAGTGCTGCTACAGCCATATGACCGTTACCCCAAAACAAATAACTTTTTCCGGTCTTTGGGTCGGTAAAAACATCAGGATCAATCTCTTGTCCGCCACGTGTACCTGCAGGTCTTTTCGAAATTAAAGCCTTTCCGCTGTCTTTAAATGGTCCGGCGGGATCATCAGCTACCGCAACCCCTATTTTTTGTGCTGCCGTAAAGTAATAGAAGTATTTATAGCTTCCATTTATCTTTTTCTCGGTAATGGTGGGTGCCCAGGCATTCTTTTTGGCCCACGAAACATCTTTTTCCAGATCGAGTATCACACCTTCATCTTTCCAGTTCACTAAATCGGCTGATGAAAAAGTTTTAAAATAAGTGCCGCTCCAGCCGGTAAAACCATCACTGGTAGGGTATAAATAGTATTTTTTGTTTTTATTGGAATAGATGATTTCCGGATCGGCATAATACCCGTTCAAAACCGGGTTGTGATCTGCTGATACACTAACCGCATAGGTTTCAGGAGCCTTATTTCCTACTTTAACCGTGTATTTCACAGCCCCTTTGCTAAAATCAGCACTACCCGCAGGCGAAATTGTAACCCCAAAAGCATTTGAAAACTGTGGATTGAAAGCCTTTAAACCAGTACCTGGCTGAACAGGTAAATAAACGGTTTTGGCAACCGAATCAACCACGATGTTATTTTGTTTAACAGCTTTGTTTCCGGCATGCTGTAATACGGCCGAAGCATTGTACCATTGCGTTAGCAGGCGATTGGCTTCTGATTGTGTAATGGGCAAAACCGTACCATGGCGGGGATGAAAGTCCATGCTGATATCCTGATCAACCACCTTAAAATGCTCCAGATCGGTACTTTTGGTAAACTGATAGCGGCCTTTCATATACACATCATACATCAAAATATATGCATCGCCCTGATTGAGTTTAAACACTCCGGCACCCTCAACCGCATCGGTAGTTTGCTGTAAATGGTTATCCTGAAGCTTATAACCTTCGGTTAACTGATCGGAAACTGCCTTTTTAATACCATTACCATTTCCTTCGGTTTTAAAGAAAAGATTGTACTTGCCTTTATCGTAAATAATGTCACCATCAATGCAAGAGCCATTTGTTGGACTGAAAAAAAGCTGTTTAGGCTCGGTTTCCAAATACGTAAAAGCTGCATTGGCATAGGCATAATAAATTTTATCCGGGTCGTTACCATGCTTCATCGACCAGTATACCATGTATTTTTTCGCTTTGGTATCGTAAATGGTTTGTGGTGCCCATACGCGCAACAGGTTTTCGTTGTTGGGAAAACGTTGCTGAATATTCACAATACTGGAAGTCCAGTGGATCAGATCAGTTGATTTTAACAGCACCATCGCCCGGTTGGAATTCCATCCTTTCGCCGAAACCATATCGGTAGCCACCATATAAAAGGTTTTGTTATCGGCCCCGCGCAAAATATGCGGATCGCGCACGCCACCTGTGCTGCTGATTTTCTCGGAAGAAATTACAGGATTGTTATGGTTCAAAGCCCTGTAATGATAGCCATCGCTGCTAATGGCAAAACGAATGGCTTCTTCTGCTTTTGAATTGCCTGTGAAATAAGTAAACAGATAGGCGCTGTTTCCGGCCGCTGTGGCAGCACCATTTTTAGCTTGTGCATGTACCCCATTGGCCGAAACCAACAGCGCTATACCGGCCAGGGAAAGATATTTTAAGAGGGGATGTATCATATATGTGTTGAATTCGCTATTTGTTTTTGGGTTTCCAATCTAATACCTGTACGGCGGTTGGTGCCTGGTTGGCACGGCCCTCGCCATCAACCTGGGTTACCTGCTGTAAAAACAGGCTCAAAGTGCCTTTGGTTTTCCAAAGCTCCGTATCGTAAGTGGGTTCCCAATCGCCCACACTGGTTTCGGTGAGGTCTTTAATTGTCCAGTTGCCTGCGCCCAAATTGTTGTTTAAGGCAATTGAAGCTTTATTTCCACGTTCTGCATCTCTAAACAATAAACCTGCTGCATAATTTTTACCATTAGGCCAAACGATAATCTGTGGTCGCGAAATGGGAATCTTTTTGGTTCCGCCCCCACTTAAACTAAAGGGCGTTTTCCGGAAGTTGAGGTTGCTCACCTGCCAGTTTCCTGCTGTTTTAAAAACGAGATGGTATTGCGGGATGCTTTCATTCGCTTCGCGCCAGTAACCGGCAATAAACACTTTTCCCTGTGCATCTGCAAACATCGAGGTCTGGTTAATCAGCTCACTTTTCTGCGGAATTTTAAGTGCATATTCTGCATTGGTGGCCGTAATGGGGAGAGTATATTTTTCATGGGTAGATTTGAACCAGGTAAGGCCGCCATCGGTAGATTTGGCGTAAGCTAAATCGTGGTTACTGGCCACATCCGGACTTTCGCGCCACACCCACGATAAATGGATGGTACCAGCCTTGTCTACCGCAACCTGCCAGTAGGCATTACGCTGCCCTTCGCCATCAATCATTCCATCTTGTACACGTGTCCATTTTTGAGTCTTCAAACTGTAGCGGTTAATCATCAGGTTTCCATTGCCCGAGCCCCCATCGCGGTAAAAAAACAACAGGTCGCCATTGGCAAGCTTATAAAATTCAGGATAACTCACCTTATTCTCTTTTGCCGAAACCATAGGCATTTTATCACCCATAGTTAACGAACCTGCTGCTACAGATTTGGCATAGTTTAAATTGTTGTTGTGCTGCCCCCAGGCCAGGTGCAGGAAACCATCCCCATCAACCATAATACTAATGGATTTATGGGCATCGGTAGCATCTCCTTTGTAAACCGTTCTCTGTACTTCCCATTTTTGGGCACCTGATTTACGGCTGGCAAGTACTACATATTGTTCGTGATCGTAATAAGATGCATACTGCGTATTTTTAAAAGTAACGAGTGCGTTTTTGCGAAAAATAACCGTATTGACCGAATTATTGGCCCAGCCATTAGCAGCAATGGTGCTCAATTGTGTTTCTTGTGCAAAACAGGTAAAACTTACAAGGAAGCAAAAACAGGTAAAAATTATACTTTTAAAAGGCGCTTGGTACATATCAGAATTTAGGCTGCTCAGTTTTATTTGGTAATGCCGAAGTACCGCTTTTTTTACGCTATAAACAGGGGGCTAAATCATACTTTGAAGGGGGCGTTTTAAGAAAAACACCCTTTAAACCTCAAATTAGCGTAACTTTTATGTGGTAGCATTGATATTATAATATTTGTGAAAACTTTTGCGGTGCTTTTTAATAAACTCCGAAGGAGTTAATTTAAAGAGTTTCTGAAACTGTTCTCTAAAGTATTTGCTATCGTTTATGCCCACCCTGAATGCGGCTTCGTTAATATTCAAATTGGTATTAATAAGCAACTCTGCTGCCTTACGTAAACGGATAAAGCGAATAAAGCCATTGATACTTTGCCCCGAAGTAGTTTTAATCTTTTTGTAGAGGTTAGAATGACTCATCCCCAAATCAGAAGCCAGTGTTTTTACATTGAAACTGTCTTCCATTAAATTTTCTTCAATAATGGTAATGCATTTCTGTAAAAAGCCTTTATCCTCCTGCGATACTTTGTGGGTATCTGATTTCAGGGTGATCTCGTTATAAAAATACGATTGCAAATTGGTGTGGTTCTTAATGATACCGTTAATTTTTGCCGTAAACAACTCCTTATCAAAAGGTTTACTGATAAAATCATAAGCTCCAACCTCTATACCCTTCAGCTTAATTTCAGGGCTTGGATCGCCGGTTAACAAGATTACCGGGATGTGGCTCAATGCCGAATCATCTTTCATGGCCTTGCAAAGCTCAATACCATTAAGTCCATCCATGTTTACATCCGAAATCACAATATCGGGCAGGTATTCTTTGCACAAACGCAATCCATCGGTACCATTTTCGGCCTTGTACACTTTAAAGCTATCCTGAAAAATATGTTTGATATAATCTATAATCTCGGGATTATCGTCTATAATGAGGATAGAATGCAGGTCGGAAATCAATAATTCGAGGTTACCCACATTTTCGGCTTCGTTGTTTTCTATTTCTTCCTCTTGTGCAATCAGTTCGTTTACATAGGTAAGCTCATTCTGCAAAGCACTGCTATGTTGCGGCAAATGGGGTTCACCCACTGGAATATCGACTAAAAAGGTTGTCCCCATGCCCGGATTTGCACTGAAAGAGATTTTACCTTTGTGCAGCTCTACAAAGTTTTTAGCTAAATAAAGTCCGATACCAAAGCCCATTTTTAACGATTCGTTAGACATTACCTTGTAAAACTTATCAAAAAGCTTTTCGCCTACATCAGCAGGAATACCCGGACCGCTATCGCGCACCTCAATTTGCACACGTGCGCCATCGGTTTTAACACTAAATTTCACGTAACCGCCCTTAGGGGTAAATTTCAAAGCATTAGAAAGCAGGTTAAACAACACGATTTCAAGTTTATCTTTATCGGCGTAAATATCCTGCTCTTCCTCTTCGCACTCAAAAATATAATTGATGTGGTTGTTCTTGGCCAGGTAATTAAAGCAGAGAAAAATTTCGTTGGTAAACTTAAACAGGTTAATCCTAACGATTTTAAGGATATCATTTTCACTCTCGGTTTTCCTGAAAAGCAACAACTGATCTACCAAACTCAGCAAACGTCGCGAATTGCGGTAAACCACATTGAGGTCGTTCTTTTCCTGTCCGGCTTCTTTTTTATGCAGAATATCCTTAATTGGGTTAACAATCAAGGTTAAAGGTGTTCTAAGCTCGTGCGAAATATTGGTAAAGAAGTTAAGTTTCTTTTCGTTGAGGTCTTTTTCACGCTCCATTTTCAGGTTGGTAATTTCTACCTCGTGTTTTAGCCTTCTTTGGCGGTTACGGTAAGTTTGGAACAGGTAAAATAAAGACGAACCAATAACTAAATAAATGGTGTACGCCCACCAGGTACGGTACCAGGGTGGCAAAATGGTAATGATTACAACTTTTTCGTTGTTGCTCCAGGCACCTTCTGTATCGGTGCTTTTGATATGCAGCTTGTATTTACCTTCGTTTAACCGCGAATAATAGGCTGTACTCAATTTATTTACGTAATTCCAGTCTCTGTCCCAGCCCTCCAGGTAATACGCGTACGAAATCTGATCCTGAAAAGAAAACTCTACCGCAGCATAATCAACCGAAATTACGGCCGAGTTGAAAGGGATGGAAATACGCTCGAGATTAACTACCGAAACATCCCGGTAATTGGAATCCTGATCGAGCGGCACATTATTGATCCTGAAATCGGTAAGCACAATTTTCGGGATCCGTTTGTTCTTTTTAATGCTATCGGGCGAAAATAAATTGAAACCACCAATACCACCAAACAAAAGGTTTCCGTTCGATAATTTTAAGGCCGCGTTATAGTTAAATTGATTGCTTTGCAGCCCATCGGTAGCATAATAGTTTTTAAAGCTGTTGTTTTTAACATCAAATTTAGATAAACCATTATAGGTACTGCACCATAAATTGCCTTGCTTATCTTCAAGTATATTTAAGACCGAATTACCGGGAAGGCCATCGCTTTGGATATAGCGCTTTATTTTTTTGCTCTCCGGATCGAAAAGCAACAATCCACCTCCTTCGGTACCAACCCACAGCCGGTGGCTGGCATCTTCGTGAATGGCCCTTATAGCGAAATTAACCTTAAAGTACTCGTGTTTTTTATTTACCGGATCGATCTTAATCAGCTCGGCATAGTTGCCCCCCCAGAGCCTTCCCTTCGAATCCTGAAAAAGCGTATGAATGTCTTTAAGACGGTTATCGAAAAGGTCAAATTTATCGAGCGCTTTATTGTAACGATACAATGCCCCGCCCTTGGTAGTACCAGCCCACAGATTTTGCTGTTTATCCTGGTACAATTTCCAAAGGTTAACCTCATCTACACCCTTAACGGTATTGTAACAGTTGTAGTGAATGAATTTCCCTTTTGCTCGGTCATAGCGATCAATTCCGCCGCTAAAAGTGGCTACCCAGGTATTGTGGCTGGCATCGTTTAAAATACTGGTTACAAAATTACTGATTAACGATCCCGGATCGGCAGTTTTAGCATAATTGGTAAAGGTATTCTGTTTTTGGTTCCAAACGCTTAAACCGCCCCCATCGGTCCCAATCCAAATGTTCTTATTTTCATCTTCACTAAAAGAAAGTACGAAATTGTTAATGAGCGAATTGCTTTTTAAGGGATCGTGTTTTATGGTTTTAAACTGTTCGTTTTCCTGGTCGATAATATTTACCCCGCCACGCAGTGTAGCTATCCATTTTCTCGATTCGTGGTCTTCGTAAACCTGTGCAACCGAATTACTGCTCAATACATCTTTTTCTTTTCCGGCTGCCAGGTAGCTTATTTTCTGGCTCCGTGTATCGTAAATCGCTATTCCTCCCCCATCTGTCGATATCCAGAGCTTCTGCTGTTTATCTAGCACCAATCCCATAATATTCTCGTTGGGCAAATGCTGGCTAAACCGTGTTAAACCATTGCTGATAGGATTAAATTGAAAAAGACCTCGTTCTGTTCCCACCCACAAAGTTTGATTAGTGCCCGCGGTAATGCTGGTTACTGAGCGTAATACTGGGGTAACTAAGCGGATGGTATTTTTCCCTGCATCGTACCGGCATAAACCAACATCTTTAATAAAAAGCCACAGGGTTTCTTTATCATCAACATATAAAGCTTTTACGGTATAGTTCAAGTTCTTACCAAAGGGGATTTGTTCTGCCAGAGGGCTATCCTTTTTAAGTAAAAAAAGTCCTTTTTCATCAGTAGCCACATAAACAGCGGTGGCCTTACTTACCGCAATGGCATTAATAGAGAAACCTACCTCATTTCTTTTGCCCCGATCCTGATAAAATAACTGATGAAATTTTGAGTCGGCATAGTCGTAATAGGAGATCCCTTTTTGCGTACCCACCCAAACACGATTTTTCTGGTCGCCGTTAAGTACGGTAATGTGGTTATTAACCAGCGAATTTTCATCGCCCCAGCCATTTCTGAATACCTTAAAATGGTAGCCATCATAACGGTTTAGGCCGTCATAGGTGCCCATCCACATAAAACCAAAACCATCAAGGTATAAAGAGTTTACAACATTATTCGACAATCCGTTTTCTACCCCTAAATATTTAATGGTAAAGGCAGGTGTTTGTGAAAAGCAAACACTGATACTCAGCCATAAGCAAAATATGGTGCAAACAGTAGTTTTATGAATTGGGAACATAGAAAAATCAGTACCTGGATATACTTGACAGGAAACGAATATACATATTTTCCCAAAAAGCCAGGTGTCTGTCGCCGTTTTAAGCTGTATGTTAATCCATACACCAGTTACTTATAAATAGGCTTTATCATTAAATTCCCTCCTTCGGAGCCTTCTTCTTCCCCTCCCTGATTTTAATAATTTCGTTGTATGGAACAACCCCGGCGTATTTGGCCCAGTTTTGATAAGCTTCAGTGAGTTCTGCAACTTTTTGCGGCATAGCAGCGGCCAGATTTTTCAGTTCTGAGCGGTCTTTACTGATATCATACAACTCCCATTGGGTTGGCTTACCTGTGTGGTACTCACTTACAAGTTTCAGGTTACCCAACCTTACAGCGGCATTGCCTTCGTGTTCCCAAAAAACAGGCCCTGTATGAACGGGAGTTTCTTTTCCATAAATCAACGGCAACAAGCTTTTTCCCTGTAAAGGTGTAATGATATTACCTTTATACCTGGCAGGGTATTTTGCTTTGCTTACCTCAACAATCGTAGCCATAATATCGGGCAAAAAGCCGTACTGATCTGTAAATTTACCCAAACGGGCCTGAGGTATGCCCTTAGGCCAGTGTATAATCAATGGGGTGCTGATTCCACCTTCGTTAACCCAGTGCTTGAATTTTTTAAAAGGTGTATTGGATACATTGGCCCATGATTGACCGTAACTGAGCAAATAACCTAATTTTGTACCCAGATTTTGCGGCAAACCGCCACCAAGTAAGCCGCCTTCAGCACAGGCTCCGTTATCAGACAGGAAAAAGATAAGCGTATTATCCAGTTCGCCCGAAGCTTCAAGTTGTTTAATTACCCGGCCAATGTTCTGGTCCATCCGATCGATCTGAGCGGCATAAAGTGCCATACGGTGATCCATTTCGTCTTGTTTAGCCGGCGATAATTCGTCCCAATCTGCACCATCAGCGTCGCTAAGGCCAGCACTTTGATCGATTACACCTAATGCTTTCATCCTTTCGTAGCGGGCCTTACGAAGTACTTTCCATCCCTTTTTGTATTGACCACGGTATTTCTTTACATCGTCTGCTAACGCGTTTAAAGGCCAATGCGGACTGGTGTAAGCCAGGTACATAAAGAAAGGTGCCTTACTTTCCTTTTTATTTTCGTCCAGAAATTTAACGGCATAATCTGTAATGGCATCAGTAAGGTAAAAATGCTCACCTTCGGGTTGTATTTTTTCATTCATCAACATTAATCCGCGGCCGCCAGCAGGATTAAAATAGTTGGTTGCACCGGCTAATAAGCCATAATATTTGTCGAACCCTCTTTGCATGGGCCATTTCTGTTCGCCATGATAACCTACATGCCATTTACCACTCATTAAAGTTTGATAACCTTTTGTTTTCAGCACCTCCGCAATGGTTACACATTTATTGTTTAAACTGCCCTGATAGCCCGGCAGGTTGTAATTGAAGCTGGTACTATCTTCCGGATCGTTAGACATGTGCCCGATGCCTGCCTGATGCGGATAAACACCCGTAAGCAAAGATGCCCGAGTGGGACAACACCGGGCATTATTGTAAAACTGCCTGAAACGGATACCATTGGCAGCAAGCCGGTCTAAATTAGGTGTAGCCACCTCACTGCCGTAACATCCAATATCTACAAAGCCCATATCATCGGCCATGATTAGCAAAATATTAGGTGCCTTTACTGGCAGCGGGAATTGAGGGTTTGTTCCACTAAAAAAGAGCAGGAAGGCAAAGCAGCTAAAAACGGGAATCAACTTATTCATAATCAAAGGTTAGAATTTAGCCGAAAAAGTATTTCTTCTGGCTCGGGCAATTGTTTTGAACCTAAATTTGAGGATTTATTTTTTAGCAATTCATAAAACTCTTGTTACTGAAACACTAGAAAACAAAAAGCCCAATAATACATTGAGCTTTTGTAAGTTTAAATAAACTGACGTCATGAACGGGTTCGAACCGCTGTAAAAGGTTTTGCAGACCTCTGCCTAACCACTCGGCCACATGACTATTTATGGTTGAATCAGTAAAATAATAACAACAACACAAATGTATATAAAATCCATAGAATTAATATACTTTTATCGGATTTTTTTTTATTTACCTGAATTGATGTATCGAAAAGGGGAAATTTTATTGGTATTTTGAAGGACGTTAAAGTGGTAATTCGACAATAAAAACAGTTCCTTTAACTGCTTTCCTTTCGAACCAGATTTTTCCACCATGGGCCTCTACAATTTGTTTTGAGATGGCCAGTCCGAGGCCAAAAGTTGTTCTCCGGCTGTTCCATGACGTTTTGCATCGGTAAACATCTCGAAAATTTTATCTTCAATTTCCGCTGGGATACCTATGCCTTCGTCGTCAACCTCAATTTTAACCAGCCCCTTGCCTTCTTCCATTTTCACTCCGATTGTAGCACCATTCGGACTAAATTTTATGGCGTTGGCAATGAGGTTACTTATTACCCGCCAAAGCTTCTCTCCACTGGCAGAAATGATAAGCGGCTTCGCATCCAGCTCAATACGCTGTTCTTTTGCAGCGGCACTATCCTTCAATATAGCAACACAGTAGCGGAGCATTTCGTCGAGCTCAATTGGTGTTTTATGAAGCGAACCAGTTGTGACTTGTGCTTGCAACAAATCTTTCACGAGTTCAAGCGAATTCTTACTCAAATTTTTAATCAGCGAAAGCATGTCCAGGTCATCCTGCGAGCGTTCTATATCACTAGTCATCAAATCTGAAGCAGTATAAATAGCTGCTATAGGGCTACGAAGATCATGTGCAACAATTTTTAACAGATTGGTGTTATCGGCTTGACTTTGTTCTAATGCCCTAAGCGTCTCTCCCATCTGTTTATTTTTATTAATTACTTTCAGGTTTAATTTTTTAGTTTGTTTTAAACTCCGCCTGATTACATTCAGCATAGCAATTGCCAATAAACAAGCAACCGTAATGGCTACCAGCAAAACAACCTGATATCTTGATCGCTCCTGCAAAGTAACTACCTGCTGTTCCTTAAGCCCATAATCGAGGTAATCAACACTGGATGAATTGTTTATTTTATCCTGCTCTTCCTGAAGTAAAATCATTTTTCGACTATACACTGAAGCAGATCCGGCACTACCATTTAGCAAATAATAATCGAACAGTTTTCTCGAAAAGATTTTACTGTAGATCAGAAAACCATTTTTATCGGCCAACGCAAGTCCTTTTTTGTAATAGTCCGAGGCCATTGCCGTATCGCTGGCCATGAGCTGATCGCCCATATCAACCATCATATCCATTGATACATAGAACAGTTTTCTGTTAATCGCTCGGTTAATGGTACGATGGAGAAGTTGCAGCCCCTCTTTTAATTTTCCGTTTGCAATCAGTTCATCAGCGATCAACTGATCAATGGCAAGCAAGGTACGTTCATCCTTATACTTTAAAGCGATATCTCTAGCTTTCGAAATGTATCTTTTCTTATCCCCTGCTTTATATTTATCCGGATAAATTAAAAGATAATTATAAATCACCAGCGACAAGATAGAATCCTTCTTCAACTCATTGCCTTTTTTAACGGCCCTGTTAAACCACTGAATAGCACGCTGATCCTTATCCAGTTCTTTGTAAACCATGGCAATGTTCATGATGGTTTGAACAATGTTAACAGAATCTTTTACCTTGCTGTAACCGGTGTTTGCTTCGTTATAATACCGTAATGCGAGCTGCAGATTTCCTTTGATATCGAAAAATGTACCCAGATTATTTAAAGCATCTGCTTTACCTTTTGCATAATTAAGGCGATTAGCGGTTTCACGGGCTATGCGGGTATAATAAAAAGTGCTATCGGCATTTTTTTCATACATTAGAAAAGCGAGCCTGTTTAATGCATCTACATATTTAAAGCTATCGGTAATGCCCTTGATTGATTCTTTTAACTTTTCGGTTTCTGAAGATTGAGCAAAGCCAGAAAAGCCTAAAAGCAGCAGTAAAAAGAAAAATATCGAGCCTTTCTTTATCATACCTGAGTGAAGTGAGCGTTTAATTTAAAATAAGTATAAGCATATTTTGAATGCTATTTAATGTTCAACTGAAAAAACAACTGTATGCTCTGGCTATTAATTTAATCTAAACTACTTAATATCAGAATGGCCAAGGTTTTTATCCGGGCTTACTTCATCGCGGATCAGCTGTTTCAGCTCTTTAATTTCTGGGAAACGCTGCATCTGCTTTCTATCAAAGATTAGTTTTTCGCCTATATATACGGTGAAAACGCCTGATGTTTCGGCAGGCATTAATGCTACTCCTTTAACTTCGTCGACAAAAGTGGTTAAAATTTCCTGTGCCATATAAGCCGAGCGTAACATCCATCCGCATTTAGGGCAATAAGTTATGCTTATCAGTGGTTTATCCATTGTTTTTTCTACAAGGGTACAAAAAATATGGAAAATGGAAAAAGGATAACGGACTGGAAACTGCTTAAATCTGCAAAAAAGCTTAGCTACCAGCTTGTAAAAAGATTCAGGAAAATAGATACTAAAAGTATTTAGCATCACTTTAAAGCATGCTTTGAATACACTACTTATTCCTGCAAAAATTTTGAGTTTTAAAGAAAGAAAATTAAGAAAATGTACGCTCCGCTGAAGATAAAACTGGTTTAGCTGCTTAATTAACCCAGTCACCGACCAAAATTAACTACCTTTTCTTTTCACGATCTGGTTTAAAAATAAAATAAAAAACTACCACACCTGCCAACAAAAATACAACGCCTAAAATAAAGTTCAACCGATCATCCATGCCTAAACAACAGCATGCACACCAAATAGTTGTTTAAAAAACTACAACCTGTGCAACTATGAGAAGTTGATACTGAACAAAATGAACTAAACAAATCAATCTCTCATTACGTTCATTAAATAAGAAAAGGATAACTACATCCATAGCTATCCCTTTCCAATTACTCCCGTGTTAGAGGAATTAGTATTACAATATTGAAACGCTTTTTGTTTGCGAAGTCTTGATTATCATACAAGAAAATCACTTAAAAAGACTGGTTAGTCAGAAGTCCGGTGTCTGATGATTATATGAACTAACGGCGTTTTGCGGTTAAAATAGTCAGAAGTCCGGGGTCCGAGGTCGGAAGCCAATACGAACAAAGCTTTTCTGCGGTCATCAGCGTAATTCGCGGGAAACAAGTTGCGCCCTGCTTTGTGCCCTTTGCGCATTTCTCTGCACGCTCTGCGGTTAAAAGTCGGAAGTCAGGTGTCCGATGATAATTTGAACAAAACCTTTCGGCGAAGATTAGCGTAAAACCTGCGCCCTGCTCTGTGCCCTTCGTGCCTTTTCTCTGCGTTCTCTGCGGTTAAAAGTCGGAAGTCCGGTGTCCGATGATAATTTGAACAAAACCTTTCGGCGAAGATTAGCGTAAAACCTGCGCCTTGCTCTGTGCCCTTCGTGCCTTTTCTCTGCGTTCTCTGCGGTTAAAAGTCGGGAGTCCGGTGTCCGAGGTCGGAAGCCAATACGAACAAAGCTTTTCTGCGGTCATCAGCGTAATCAGCGGGAAACAAACTGCGCCCTGCTCTGTGCCCTTCGTGCCTTTTCTCTGCGTGCTCTGCGGTTAAAAGTCGAAAGTCCGGTGTCCGAGGTCGGAAGCCAATACGAACAAAGCTTTTTTGCGTCATCAGGGTAATCCGCGGGAAACAAGTTGCGCCCTGCTCTGTGCCCTTCGTGCTTTTTCTCTGCGTGCTCTGCGGTTAAAATAGTCGAGGTGTCCGAAGCAAATACGAACAAACTAGTTCTGCGGTTATCTGTGTAATCCGCGGGAAACAAATTGCGTCCTGCTCTGTGCCCTTTGCGTATTCCTCTGCGTGCTCTGCGGTTAAAAGAAGAGATTCCGAAGCAAGTTCAGAACAACGATACCCTACACCGATTCGAGCCTAAGCAACACGCACTATCTGTTTAGGCTTTTTCTTCCTCTTTTTCCACCAGATAATACAACCCGTAACTGGCAAACTTGCCGCAATTAAACTGGCCAAAAACGACACAATCTTATGCGGTAAACCAAACAGTCTGCCCGTATGCAGATCGTAGTTCGTAGCTTCAATCAAATCAGCACCGTTAAAATCTGCGTATAGTTTCGACCTTAGCATCGCCCCTGTAGCTTCATCATAGAAAAAGGTATTCTGATTGCGAGCCCAGCGATAAGGATAAATCATCCGCAGGCGCAGTTCGCCTTTGCCACGCACCGATAAACTGCTTGAAACAGCTCCCGGATATTGTGTTTTCGCTGCAGTATATATTTTATTATAACGCACAGCTAAAGGATCGACAAGGGTAGACTTTGCTGCCACCACTGCTTTGCCCTGGGTTAGTTTGCTTCCGGTAAAGAAACTGGCAGCATTTTTAACGCCCTTAAAAGCAAAATACAAACCACTTAACGCCGTTACCAGCAGTACAAGCGATGCATAAAAACCCAAAACATTGTGCAAATCGTAATTTAAGCGCTTAAAAGAAGCTTTCCGCTTAATGGTAAGCGATTGCTTTAATAAGCGCATTTGTCCCGGAAACCAAAGCACTAAGCCTGTAATGAGCATGATTACGAAGATCACTACCGACCATTGCATGATAAATTCGCCGGTTTTACCCAACAGCAGCGATGTATGAATATGCTCTACCACTGCCAACCAATCTTCTTTTCCTTTCTTTACCAAAGCTGCATTGTAAGGATTAAAGTAATAAGCGGCTCCTTTTTTGGTTGTAATTTCGACTGTTGCATTCGGGAAAGCTTCTTCCATACGGATGAGCCTCAGGGGATCTTTAGGCGACAGTTTTTCAAAAGCAGTAATTACACTGTCTAAACCCACAAAGGGCTTCTGTTGAAGCCCTACGTAGCGAAAATCTTTCTGCGTAAATTCCCTGATCTCTTCCTCAAATACGTAAATAGATCCGGTAATACTGATTATAAATACCACCAGGCCAGTTACCAGGCCAAGCCATAAGTGTATGTTCCTGATGGTATTTTTGAAATTCTTTTTTCTCATCAATTAAAATGCATAACCAGCTGACAGGTTAAACCTGCGTCCATTTCCCCTCACATAATTTATGTTACTTCCATAAAACTGAGATATAGCGGGGTAATATACTTTGTTTAACAGGTTTTCTACACCAAGCGATAGTCTTAATGGTTGGGTAACCTGATAAGCTGCTGCTAAGTTAAATAAGTTAAACGCTTTTACCGGGCCTTCGCCGATTAAATATTTGCCTGCAGCATTGGTTTTAAAGCGATCCCTGTTACCCACACGCATCCAGTTTACATCTAATGTCAGGTTTTTAACCCCCGAGTATTTTAGGTAGACTGTAGTTTTAGAAGGTGGGATCCGGGTGGTGTTCAGGTACACATCTTTATCACCATTAAAATTACCGTCGTTATCTACATCGCCTTTTCCTTCTACCTGTGCATAGTTACCGCCAATGCTCAAATCGCGCAGAATCTGATAATCAGCCTGTAGCTCGAAACCGTAAACACGTTCCGGAATGCGTTGCGAAATATAAGTACCGTTTACTTCTAACAGGTTGGCACCAAGTTTAGAGGTGCTGTAATAATAAGCTGCACTGAAGTTTAATTTACCTACAGTACTGCTAAAACCAGCTTCGTAATTGTTTACAATGATGGGTTTGGTTTCTAATTGCGATAAAGTATTGCTTTTAGCTGCTCTTAACACCCTACCCAGTTCGAAAACCGAAAACGATTGTGCGTAACTGATAAAAGGATTAAAAAATTTGAATTTAGAATACCTTGCACCTGCATTAAAAACAAATGCATTATAGTTTAATTTCCCGCCTTGTACGGCAATACTACCTGCACCGTTTGCACCAGTAGCCAGGGTGTTAAAATCATCAACATCTATATTGATATTTTCGGCCCTTAAACCACCTTTAATGGTTAAATCGTTAAAGAGCGTGGTTGATGCCTGCAAGTATGGAGCAAAGTTAACCATGTTCATGTTAGGCACCCATAAACGCCCATCAGTTAAGCTCTGGGCTGTTTTATCGTTCATTAAATCTAAACCGTAGTTTAAGATTACCGGCACATTTGCTGTAAGGTTGAAAGGCGTGTTTAAATTTACCCTTGCTCCTTTTTTAGTAGAAGTAATGGCCGATTGACCTCCACCGAAAAACGAAGCAGAGTTAGAATAAATGGTATAGAAATCCTGATAATATAAATTGGCTGTTAAATCGGTTTTACCAAAAATCTGCTGACTGGTATACTGCAAATTGGCATTGTGGTTAAAGCGTGTACCTTCATCAACACCTAAGCGCGTACCATAAACCCCAATGGCTGGAGATTGCCCAAATACACCTTCTTTTGTGGTATAAAGCGAATGCTGGCGCGAGCTGAAATAATTGTACATCAATTGCAGGCGTTGTTTTGCGGTGAAATTATAACCCAATTTCACAAAACCATTGTAAGATTTGGTTTCGCCAAGACCATATTCGGGTGAGATAACCAGGCCTTCCGCATCGCGGTAAACACCCGTTTTTTCGTACATCCCGCTTACCAGATAATCGAATTTAGCTACCTTACCATAAAACTGCTGCGAAAAACGATAGCCTATGGTACTGTCGCCTTTCAGGTTTCCGGTTAAGCCGGCTTGTGTATAACCACCAAAAGCTTTTCCTTTATCACCATTTTTAGTAATGTAATTGATTAAACCACCTTCGGCACCATTACCATAAATGGCTGTTGCACCTTTAATAACTTCTACACGCTCTACAACAGAAGGATCGATACTGCGGATATCCCTTCCACCTGCCCTTAGTGGCGTAGATTGTGGTATCCCATCAATTAATACCAGCACGTTACGGCCACGTAAGGTTTGTCCGGAGTTTCCAGTCTGGTTAGTAGAAAAACCTAAACCTGGTACACTATAAGAAAGTATATTGGCTAAATTGGGACTAACGGTTGATTGTGTAGCCAGTTCTTTGGCAGTAAGCACGGTTACCGACGATGGTGTTTGTGATAAAGACTCGGGTCTTCTGCTGGCCGAAACAATCACATCATTTAAATCTGATTGCTGCTCTTTTAAGGTAAAGGTAACCGTAGTGGTATCATTTGCCTTAACCAGTACACTTTGTTCTAATTGATTATAACCGGTAATCGAAACCCTGATTTGCTGATTCCCTGCAGGCACAGCTATTAATTTAAATGTACCAAGTTTATCGGAAGTAGTTTTAAGGTTTTGTTTTTTAACCACAATGTTGGCAAATGGAATATTGTTGCCTAACGAATCAACTACCTTACCCCTGATTGCACCCTTATCGGTTTGTGCAAAAAGTGGCAATGCTGATAAAATAGAGAGTGTTAGCGCGATTAATCGGAGGTAAGTGTGTTTCATTAAAATTAAATTTCGGCAAAGCTAACATTATTTAGACTTGTTAAAAATAATAAAATAAAAAAAGATACTATTCCCAAATTTCCTTTGTTCGCGAGTATTATTGATATTAGCCAAAAAACTACCAGCTGTAAATGATGTCTGAAACAAACCCAACTTATGCCCTCATTACCGGAGCAAGTAAAGGAATAGGAAAAGCAATGGCCATTGCCCTGGCCAAAAGAAAAATTAACCTGTTGCTTGTTGCCCGTTCTGTTACTGCACTTGATGAATTGCAACGGGAGATTCAGGCCAGCTATGCCGTAAAGGTGCATAGTTTAGCGATCGATTTGACTGAACCCAATGCAGCTCCCGATCTCTATCAATGGGTTTTAAAGAAAGAGGTAAATATTTCGATACTCATTAACAATGCAGGTTATGGCCTGTGGGGCAATTTCGGAGCGCTTAGCCTGCCCGAACAATTGGAAATGTGCCAGTTAAACATGAACATGGTTACCTCACTTTGCCATTATTTCCTACCGATGCTACAAAAAGAAAAGCAGGCTTATATCCTGAATGTTTGCAGCACCGCAGCATATCAGGCCGTGCCTACCCTTGCGATTTATTCGGCTACCAAAGCTTTTGTGTTGTCGTTTACAAGGGCTTTAAGGTTCGAACTTAAATCGGGACCTGTTTCGGTTACCTGTTTAAGTCCCGGGCCTGTTGATACGGGCTTTGCCGAACGCGCCGGTTTAGATGCCTTTAGCAAAATGGCCGAAAAATTTAACATGAAACCCGATGATGTAGCTGAAATTGCCATTAAAGGCATGTTTGCCAAAAAATCTGAAATCATTCCGGGTTTTACCAATATCATCAGCGTTTATGCCAACAGGATTTTACCTAAAGCTTTTATCGAGAAAATGGCAGCCGGGATTTATAAAACCTAGTATTTGAGTGTTTTCAGGTAGCGGTTTTCAGTTAGCAGTTTGTAGTACTAATGAACCAATAATCAGTTTGCAGTTAGCAGTTGGTGGTTTGCAGTACTAATGACCAATGAACCAGTTTACAGTTAGCAGTTTGCAGTATTAATGAACCAATGACCGATGAACCAATAATCAGTTTGCAGTTGGCAGTTGGTGGTTTGCAGTACTAATGAACAATAACCAGTTTGCAGTTGGCAGTTTGCAGTACTAATGAACTAATGACCAATGAACCAATGACTAATGAACCAATTTTCAGTTAGCAGTTAGTAATCCTCCCATACGACGAGTCTTTTTTAATCAACTGTACCAGGCCCTTTCTTCCGGCCGAACCGTATTAGATTCTGAATCAGCACAAAAAAAATAAAAAAATGAAATAAAATTCTTTGGAATGTTAAAAATATATTACGTTTGTATTAAATACTACTAAATCTATAGATTATGTCGGATAAAACATTTCTGTTTTATTTTCTACCAGTACCGAACCACTCGCCCATGCGAATGTGCTGTTGTTGCGCATAATACTAAATCCAATTTATCTTTTTCTTAAACTTTTAATTTTTTTTGACACATGGCAACATCGTATCCAACCTTTACCTTATCTGATCAATTAACTGCACAACAGCTCGATTTTTTTAATACACACGGATTTATCCATTTTAAAAACTTCATTAAACCTGAAACAGTTTCAGCCATTGTTGAGGCTTCTAAACAGGTAGAACAAAAATGGCTTCAGCAAGATATTAAGAAAATTAACGGGGTGCCTATTAAATACGGGAAAGACCTTGATGGTTCAGCCATTGTACAGCGCTTTGCCTTTATTAACCAGCACCACCAAACTTTAAGTGGCTTGCTCCTTGATCCACGCTTTAATGCATTGCTTCAACTGGCAGGCGAAGGTGCACGTTTAGGAACTGAAGAAAAAGACGGCATGGTATTTAACCATTACATTAACGGACCTGAAAGTAAGTTTAGCAAAATGGGCTGGCATACAGATGGTTTGAGGGATATTTTTTACGGTACCAAACTAAACCCTATGCTTAATGTAGGCATACATTTAAGTACTTTAAAACCAGAAAATGGTGGTTTAAAGATCATTCCAGGCACGCATAAGCAGAATATCTATCAAATGCTTTTCCGCAAAAAATACTTTTTAGATAACAAGCCCGATGCGCAAGAGGTATCCATTTTGCCACAGGCAGGCGATTTAACCATTCACGATGGCAGACTTTGGCACCGCGTAGCTGAATCGGCCATTAGAGGTGAAGAAAGCAGACGCCGTGTTATTTATGTGCCTATTATTGCCGGAAAATATGCGCCTAAGCACGAAAATAGTCCTACGGTATTTTATCAACGCTTTGCCGGAATCGTAAAATAAATTATGCTGTTTGTTTTACTTTTCAGTTACCTGGTCAGATCAGGGAAGCTAAAGCGCGCGGGTACTTTTGTTAAGGCTGCGCCCAAAAAAATTGGTTTAAAATTTTATCGTCCCGAAACGGCCATCATATTCGGGTTTATTGTAGCTGGAGCTTAAATGGAGTGTAATATAAAAAGAGAAAAAGTGGCTGTTGCAAACCCCAAATTATTTGCCGACAGAGAAAGAACGAACATTTTACGTGGCGGCGAGCAACAACTCATACTTTTTCTACTTAAAAAACTCCCCGGATGGGTATCACCTAATTTCATGACAGGTGTTGGCATGTTCGGTTCGATACTTGTTTTTGCAGCATTTATATTGGCGCACTTTTATGGCAGTATTTGGTTACTGATTGGAATTTTGGGCCTGCTGATTAACTGGCTTGGCGATTCGCTTGACGGCAGGCTCGCCTATTACCGTAACATTCCGCGAAAGTGGTATGGCTTTACCCTCGATATTGTTATGGATTGGTTAAGTATCGTTTTAATCGGCCTGGGTTATTATTTTTATGCCGATAACGTAAAACAAATACTGGCCTTTTTGTTTGTGGTGCTCTATGGCTGGTCGATGATTATTGCCTTGCTGAGGTATAAAATTACCGGTGCTTACCAGATCGATACGGGTCGCTTAGGGCCAACCGAACTCCGGGTAATCATAGCGCTAATTCTCCTCTCCGAAACCGTTATTACCGGTACTATTGGCTATTTCGGTATGGCCATTTGTGCATTGCTTTTGATTATCAATATTACTGATACACTAAAACTGCTTAAAGACGGCGATGCCAGAGACAAAGCAGATAAAGGAAGCCGATGACCTGGGAATCGATTAAACTATTCTTAAAAGCGCAGGTATCAGCATTTTCGGGCGGGCTTACCGATTATGGCCTAATGATCCTATTAACCGAATTACTGCACATTCATTTTACCATATCCATTATCATTTCGGGTACAGTAGGTGGAATTGTAAACTTTTGTATTAACCGTTTCTGGGCCTTTAAAAGTAGCGGTGGCTACCATAGTTCGGCTAATAGCCAGTTTATCCGTTTTTTTATGGTGGTGTTGGGCAGTATTTCTTTAAAATCAGCGGGAACATATCTGCTCCACAGCAGTTTAAATATAGATTATAAAATTGGCCGGTTATTGATTGACAGTGTAGTATCTTATGGATTTAACTATCCGTTAATGAAATACTGGGTGTTTAAGGCAAACAACCTCAACTGTCAGCTTGTTGAAGAACGGAAAACGCTCACTTAACAGAAAAATGCCTGTATAAATTGATTATTAAGGGTTTAAAACCAATAAACAGCTTCAAAAACTACTTATTTACCGTAAATAACAAACGTTTGCGCTGAAATTGCAACAATAAAGGTAAAAAGTGATGTCCAGCTCAAACGATGAAGCATAAAAAACTGAACACCTTACCTTTACCTTATTAGTTTAATATCCTGGGTTCATTCACCCTATCAGCATTAATCTGCTTAACAATTTCTTCAAATTTGGCTTCTTTAGCCATGTATTTATTTAATAAATCGAGTTGATTTAATCCCCTAACGAGGTTGTGTTCAGGGTAATTCGTTTTATAATAAACATCGCCATTTAAAAAGTCGGTAATGAACCTAACGGCCTGCATATAAATCATAAACTTACCGGCATAAATAAAGAATTGTTTTTCGGCAAAGCTTAAAACCGAATCCATTTCTTCCATATAGCCTTTGTGTATAGCAGCAAAAACATCTTCCCTGATTGCTATTTTATTAAAATCGCGTTCCTCTTCGTTCGCTTCAGAAAGATAGGTACGCATCATATCGCCAACATCGCTAATGAAATAGCCTGGCATCACCGTATCCAAATCAATTACGCAAAGCCCTACACCTGTTTCTACCTGCAACAACACATTACTTATTTTAGTATCGTGGTGTATCACACGGAGGTTAAGCGCACCGCTATCTACCATGTGTACATATTGTTCTTCAATTTCGAAAAGCCTGATAATTTCTTCTATAGGCAGTTTTGCTTCCGCAATCCTTACATCGCTTGCATTTTCTAAAGCCACTTTAAACTGCTCAACCCGAAGGGGCAGATTGTGAAAATCTTCGATTGTAGACTTTAACTTATTTACATTGAAAGCGCCCAGCATTCTGGTAAATTTACCAAACTGCTTGGCAGCATGATAAGCCTGCTCTGGTTCCTGCACAAAATCAACTGAGCAAGAGTTTTCTACAAAAGGGAAAATACGGTAAAAATGATCGTCGATCACTACAAAATCATCGCCACTTGTGGCGGTAATTGGTGCAACAAACAAATATTTGGGAGCGGTTTGATCCAGATATTTTTTTATCGCCTCAATATTCCGGGCTATGTTTAGGGGCTCCCTAAAAACTTCGGTATTTACCTCTTGCAAAATATAGGCAACACCATCGCCATACACTTTCCAGGTATGGTTAATCAGGCCAGAGCCGAAAGGTTCTGTTTTTAATTTTTCTACGTTAAGTCCATAAGCACCTAAGACTTCTTGAAACATAAGATGGTAATAATATATATAAATGTGTCGGGCAGGTTATTAAAGCCCATCCCGAATAAAGTTCTGGTTAAAAATGTGTGGGTAATACCTTGCAGTACTACCCATAAAAAAGGACTAAAATCCGCTATCGTCTAAAGCGAAAGTATTTTTACGGTCTTTCCATTTACCTTTGGTAAAATCAGGGAATTTTTGTGGCATATTTCCTTCTTTTAACGATTTGGTAGAAAGTGGTGTAATAACACTCATGGTTACCGAGTCATAAACATCAATTGGGGTTTGTTTTTTCTGTTTTACCGCCTGGATAAATCCATTAAACACAAACCAGTCCATACCACCGTGACCAGCGCCTACAGCTTCTGCTTCGTATTTTTTCCAAAGCGGGTGATCGTATTTAGCAAACCATTCGTCAGCTTTATCCCAGGCATGATCTTTCGATTTATGCTCGATGTGTACCGATTTGTTTACATCCATCCAAAGTCCGTTTGTACCCTGAACCCTGAAACCGATAGAGTAAGGACGAGGCAAGTGTGTATCGTGACTTAACATTACCGTTTCGCCGTTTGCACAGTTAATTAAGGTAGTGGTTACATCACCATTTTTATAGTTGATTTTTGCATTTGGGTGACCTGGAGAAAGTTCTTCTACATAAGCAGCCAATCCTCTTGCTTTCGAACTGAAAGATACCAGATTGGTAAAGCTGTTACCTCTGTTGATATTGGCATATTGCATGATCGGGCCTACACCGTGGGTTGGATATAAATCACCATCCTGATCGATGTTGAACTGCGTACGCCATTGTGCCTCGCTTAAAGCTTTTGGTCCGTATTCTACACCACCTCCATAATAATCTTTACCGTTATTAAATAATACGTTTCTTAAATTGTGCTGGTAACCACCTTCTAAGTGAACCAACTCACCAAATAAACCCTGGCGCACCATGTTTAAGGCTGCCATTACGTCTCTACGGTAACAAACGTTCTCTAAAGTCATGTAAGGCATTCCGGTTTTCTCAGAAGTATTTACAATATCCCAGTGATCCTGAACAGTTAATCCTGCAATAACTTCACAACCTACATATTTACCAGCTTTCATGGCATCAACTGCCTGATCGCGGTGAAACTGCCATGGTGTAGAAATAATTACGGCATCGATATCTTTACGCTCGATAAGTTTTTTATAAGCATCTACCCCACCGGTATATTCGGTAGCTGCAGGTCTTCCTTTTTTAGCGATGAAATTACGGCAAACTTTAAGCGAGCTTTCCTGAGTATCGCAAATAGCTACAATTTCAACATCGTCTCTTAATGCACCTTCAGAAATATGGCTCATGCCACGTGCACCTACACCAATATAACCTACTCTTACTTTGGCACTGTCTGATGATGCGAATAAACTTCCTGTTGGCAGGATGGTTAAACCCGCCGCTGTGACTGCACCACTTTTGATAAAATCTCTACGTTCCATTTGTGTTTTTTATGTTTATTATTTAAGTTTAATTGATCGTAATTGCTACTGAACAAACGTTTTACTTGCTGTTATTTAGCTGTTTTTAAATTCACATCTGCTTAACTTTCAGTAGTTCATCCCTATGCATCTACTTATAAATTTTTAAATGGTTTCTGGTTAAAATATAATCTGTAATCTTTAATTCTGCCATTGGCATTATCTTGTCTTGGCAACAGTTTCAATGCCTTAATGCTGTAATTTTTGCCCAGGTCTATTACAATCTGGTGCGGTGGCTTTGGCGATTTGTTTTCCCATTCCGTATGCCAGATACTGGTAAACTGCAAATCAAAAACGTTTGCTGCATTTCCATCATCACTGCCTAGTTCCTCGCTATCTGCATAAACAACTTTCCAGTCGCTACGCGGTATTTCATTGCCTTTATCATCAAGCAGCACAATTTCTGCTACCGAGGTATAAGGTTGTCCTTTTTGTTCTGATAATGCTTCAAGACAAAAATATCTGGCATTAACAGGTTTAAAATTCACTGTCTGCCATTTGTTATCGTTTGCAAAAGTGCCCTCTGCATAAGGTTGCTGTGCATCTGCAAGCCATTTCTGGCCGGCTTTACGGTGCAGCTGAGGTTGCTTTTCGTTTACAACATCCAAAATTGGTTTATCCAAAAAGCTTAATGCCGGGTTTAGGGTACCAAATAAATCGAAAACCACCACTTCGTTGCTTCCCTTTTTTAACCAGCTGCCTGGCACGAGCATGGTTTGCGTTGGGCCGATATTCCAGTATCTGCCCAAGCACATTCCATTTAACCAAACTAATCCTTTATTCCATTTCCCGATATCGAGGTAGGTATCTTCTAATTTATCGGCAGTGAAACTCCCTTTATAAAAAGCAGCACTTGCCGGCTGGTGGTTAAGTTTTTCGTAACGGAGCGGGATATTTACATCTCCCAGTCTGATCGGATAATTTTTCCAGCCTTTTAACTCCCGCTGTTTTCCGTTTTCGCTAAGGTAAACTGCACCATGTATTCCTTTCCAATCGTGCATCTGGTAACCATAGTTTACCCTACCGGTTGCCTCTACCAATACTTTTAATACGCTTTTGCTTAATCTGGCCGGTATTTCTATGCTAAATTTCCCTTTTCTTCTATCCAGCTCCCCAATCTTTTTACCATCAATATATACCAAAGCATAATCGTGTATATCTTTAAAAATAAGGTTAGCTTTTTTACCTGCACTTAAACTGGTTTCGTACAGCACACAACCAAAATCCTGGTTCAAATCTTCCATTAACAGTGCAGTATCAGCCAAAGTTGCTTTGGGCATGTTTTTATTTAACACTGCTATAGCTGAAAAGGTAACAGGTTGCAATTTTTGAATCTTATTTGCTGGTGGAACATCAGGCAAAACCTCTCCTTCCTGCAGATAATTGGCAAATAGATTACGGATAGCATAAAACTTCTCAGTGGTGTTTCCTGCTTCATCAATAGGTGCATCGTAATCGTAACTGCTGGTTTGAGGCAGGTATGGAGGTGCATTGGCTCCACTGTAGGTACCAAAGCTTGTGCCACCATGGGCCATATAAATACTGAAAGAGGCTTTATGATCGAGCATGTACTTCAGCTCAGTAATAATTCTCTGGGTATCGCCTTTATGGTGTGGCCTGCCCCAGCTATCGAACCAGCCCGGGTAATATTCGCCACACATTAATGGCCCTGTAGGTTGTATAGCCCTTAAAGCTTTAAAATTGGCTTCGGGGTTGCTCCCAAAATTTACAACGGCAAACAATCCTTCAGGGTGGTCGTTCTTTAACTGTGAAGGTCCGTCGCAATGGAATAAAGGAACATTAAAGCCAGCTTCCTGTAGATTGGCTTTAATGATGTTCATATAATCTTTATCATTACCATAGCTGCCGTATTCGTTCTCTACCTGCACCATGATAATGTTGCCACCTTTTGTTATTTGTAGCGGAGCAAGCTGTTTACCTACTTCGAGGAGGTATTTTTTCGACCGGGCTAAATAATATGGATTTTGTGTGCGCAAACGGATGTTTTTATCTTTAAGCAGCCACCAGGGGAAGCCACCAAACTCCCATTCGGCACAAGAATATGGTCCGGGTCTTAATATTACGTATAAACCAACCTCTTTTGCCAGTTTACAAAATTCGGCAGCATCACTTTGCGCTGTCCAGGTAAACTGATCGGGTTGTTTTTCGTGCATGTTCCAAAAAAGGTAAGCACAAACGGTATTTAAACCCATAGCTTTCGCCATTTGCAAACGCTGTTTCCACTCTGCTTTCGGAATACGCGCAAAATGCATTTCGCCACAACGGATCACATAAGGTTTACCATTAAGCTCAAAAGATTCGGCACCTATAGTAAAGGTTTCTGCTTTTTGAGCCCGGCTACCAGCTGATATGCTGATTAACAGTGCTAACGTAAATATTTTTTTAAGCAAGGAGACGTGCATTCGTTAAGGTTCTGTTCGGTTTTGTTGATTTGTATTTTTAAAAATAGAACAAGCAAGCGAGCAAAACAACATAAATGTCAGCGCAAACGATTGTCTAATTTTTGCATTACCTGTTTTAACCGATGTAAACTAAACCATACCTTATATAGCATCAAGCTGAATTAAACGAGCCTCAATATATTAATCCGTATCCAATGTATATCTTTATAACCTTATACTTGAATAATGAAATGGATTACGCGTGAACACCCCAAAATAGACCGAATTGCTTGTCCATGGTTAATTAAGCGCTTTATTGATGCCGATGCAGAAATTATCTATGTTCCGGCCGGTGAGGTACTGGATAAGGCTGCAGAACTGGGTGCTACTCCTTTTGATATGCCCGATGTAGAATATACACATTACGACGATCAATGCACTTTCGATTATTTCATTAAAAAACATCAGTTAAAAGATGCCGCGCTTGACAGGTTAGCTGCCATTGTGCGCGGGGCAGATACCGACCGCCACGACTTTGCGCCGCAAGCTGCAGGCCTCGAAGCCATATTCTCGGGCCTGGCCTACCACAGTACAAACGACCATGAATTACTGGCTTTTGGTATGCGGATATACGATGGCCTCTATAGCTGGGCAAAACATCTTTATAACAAAAAACACACACAGGCAGGTCCTGTTGAACAAATGCTGCTGAATATCTTTACCCAATACCTGCAACAAACCAAAGGGAAAAAAGCACCGGTTTGGGCTAAAGCACTTAAAGAAATGATACAGGACCAAATGGACACCAACATGAATTTAAGTCTGCAGCAGGTATCAGATGAGCTGGAGATTAATCCAACTTACCTTTCAAGAGAATTTTCCAAATATTTCGACAACTTGTCTTTTGGAGATTATATCCGGAAAATGCGCATTGAAAAAGCAGTAGTACTGATTGAAACAACAGCCTATTCATTAACAGAGATTGCTTACCTCACCGGGTTTTCTGACCAAAGCCATTTTAACCGGATTTTTAAAAAACAAACCGGCGAAAATCCTTCTTTCTATAGAAAAAGGATACAAAAAGGTAAAAAGGATACAAATAGTTAAATCCGTACAATTATAGCATTTACCTAATGCGCAATATTGTAGTGAAATACAATTTGCCTGATGGATAAACAGCCTGATCACCCTAAACCACGCTACTCGCTTGCCGCAATCACAACCTATTTTTTAAAACTGGGCACCTGGGGTTTTGGCGGCCCTGTTGCGCTTGTGGGCTATATGCAACGCGATTTGGTAGAACAGAAAGGATGGCTAAGCGAAGAAGAATATAAAGAAGGGCTCGCACTGGCACAACTGGCACCCGGCCCGCTGGCAGCACAACTTGGCATATACATTGGTTTTGTACATTATGGTTTGCTGGGCGCTACGCTTACAGGCCTGGCTTTTGTCCTTCCATCATTTATCATGGTGGTATTATTGGGTATGGCTTACCAGCAGTATGGTGGTTTAGCCTGGATGCAAGCCGTATTTTATGGGGTTGGCGCTGCTGTTATTGGCATTATTGTAATGAGTGCTTACAAACTAACCATTAAATCCATCAGCAGGTTTGAACTTGCCGCCATGAAAGCTAAATGGCTGTTGTGGCTGTTTTATATTGCCGGTATCGTAATTACGGTGATTACCGAAAGAGAAGAAATTTTACTTTTTCTGGGTTGCGGCATCTTATATATGCTGATAAAAGCCCCGCCCAAATGGGCAAAAAAACCGGCTACACTCCCTGCTGTGTTGTTGATAAATACAGGGTTCTGGACTTATGAAGGAAAAACCCTGCAACAAATTGGCTGGTTCTTTGCCAAAGCCGGTGCATTTGTATTTGGCAGCGGACTTGCTATTGTACCTTTTTTACATGGTGGTGTGGTAAAAGAATTTGGCTGGCTTACCGAAGCACAGTTTGTAGATTCGGTAGCGGTTGCCATGATTACCCCCGGCCCTGTAGTAATTACAGTAGGCTTTATTGGTTATTTGGTTGCGGGCTTTCCGGGTGCCTGTATTGCAGCTTTGGCAACCTTTTTGCCATGCTACCTCTTTACCGTTGCACTTGCACCATTCTTTAAAAAAATTGCAAAAAACACCAGTATCAAAGCATTTGTTGATGGCATTACAGCCGCTGTTATTGGTGCCCTGGTGGGCTCGGTAATTGTAATCGGCATGCGCTCCATTAAAGATATTCCTACCACACTAATAGCCGTAGCGGCAGTACTGGCACTCATTTACATTAAGAAATTGCAGGAGCCCTATCTAATTGGCATTGCTGCAATTATTGGCTTACTCATCAAATTTGTTTAATAAAATTATGCTTACATCTTTTACCAGACCATTTATCCGTTTTACAGCCATTGCCTTTATATGTACTTTATCTTTTAAAGTAAAAGCACAAAGCAGCCCAACTGTTAATGTTTATCCAAAAATAACCGGCTATTTCAGTTTATTCCATCCTATCGGTACGTTTAATAAAGACGGTTTTCACAACAACTTTTCAAATGTTTATACTTTGGTGTTCCCTTTCGGAATCAACCTCCTAAAAAGCGACAAATTTGGTATCAGCTTCGAAATTGCACCAGCGATCCGCACCGAGCATAACATTTCAAAAGTGAGTTCGGTACTCTTTCATCCGGGTGCCATGTTTCGTTTTAAACATGGTTTTACCTTTATTGGTCGTGCAGCGTTCGAAACCAATGGCCGTTATGGTTTTACACCGGTTTTTAATCAGGTTATTAAGAAAGGGAAAAATACCAGTCTGTATATGGCTTTGCCACTACCAGTTAGATTTGGTAATGATCAACCCGCTTCTTTAACCACAGGTGTACAGGTTGGGGTAGCTTTTTAGCTAAGCCGCTAAAATTTATGATGTTAATGGGCACAGTCAAATACTTATCCCGACGGATAGTGTAGAAATATTTTCCCAATTCCACATAGCGTGGAAAAACAACCCCATTTAATGCTGCTTTATTTTAGGTTCCTCATCATGCCTTTATTTTTTTACGTAACAAGCAAATCAGCTTAAATAAGGCATTAATGATGCAAAAACCGCATATCACAAATAACCCATTAGCCAAAATTCCCATACCTGTACCCTAAAAGAAAAAATTGGTTTAGCTTTTGTCTTAGGCATTTATAACAGCATCAAATGATCAGTTCATTATGCTTTATGTTTTATTTACCTAACCAAACAAATCGATGTCAACAACCGAAAGCGGCTTCACAAAAAATGCAGCCAACCTAAAAGATTTAATTATTCGTTTAAAAATCCTGGGTGCGGCATATCAGCCTCCTAAGCAAGCCTTTCAGATAGAGGCTTTAGAACTCCTCTCAAAAAATGCTGACGAGTCTACCCGGATACTCAGCCAGGTACTTCCGATATACAGTAAAGCTGTAGATGAGCAGGAACTTATTTTTAAGGCTTTAAGCAATTTAATTACCAGGAGTTATAATTACCTGAAAGCAGCTATAGATAATCCTGCCGAACTGCAAACAGCTAAAACACTGGCCGATAACCTAAGGGGCATATCATCAAAAACAACAAAGGCTGATGGTACCAGTACCCAGCCCCATGTGCGCGTATCTTACGATACTAAAGTGGAAAACCTTAAACAATACATTGATGTGCTCATTATTAGCAAAATATATTCACCTGCCGAAGCCGATATCAGTATTGAAGCCTTACAAACGCTACTGATCAGTATGGAAAGCAATATTACTGCGGTTGCAATTGCCAAAACACCGGTTGATGATGCCCGTAGAAATCGGTTTAATGCATTTTACGATAAACAAAGCGGCTTAGTTATAATAGTAAAAGGGGTTAAAAACTATATAAAGGCCTCTCTAAAAAGCGATCACCCGCAACTTAAACACATTTTAGCTTTAACATTTAGCAAATAAATTAATCGTCATGCGGGTAGTCATCCCCGCATGACTTTTTTACAAACGATGTACAACAATCTCCAGACGATCTTTTCATTTATTTTACGCTGCATAACCTATTGTTAAATATATAGGACAATCCATTTAAATAATTGTGAGTCCATTCTACAATATGGTATCCCAATTTAACAATATTGCATTCCGATTTCCCAATAACCTGTTCCAATTCTCAAATACCGCATCCCAATTCTCTAATAACGCATCCCAATTATCAAATACCGCATCCCGATTCTATAATAACGCATCCCAATTATCAAATACCGCATCCCGATTCTATAATAACGCATCCCGATTATCAAATACCGCATCCCGATTCTCTTATAATGCATTCCGACTCTCTAATAACGCATCTCTGTTTATTAATACCAGAAAATCATTCATCTATACTTTATCATATTGTTTAAATATGCTACTCGTGGTATAACTTTCTAATCAGGCTTGGCAAAGCCACGAGCAGTAAAGGCAAGGCTACAATAAAACCACCAATTACAGCTATGGCCAGCGGCTGATGAAGTTGTGCTCCTGCCCCGATACCTAAAGCCAAAGGCATTAATGCAATAATTGCCCCCAGGGCAGTCATTAATTTTGGTCGTAAACGGGTAGAAATAGCAAAGGTAATGGCATCATCAACACTTAGTTTTTCCAGCGATTCTTTAAACTGCAGAAAGGTGAATATGGCATTCTCGCCAATAATACCCACAATCATAATCAAGCCTGTATAACTGCCCACATTTAAAGGGGTATGTGTTAAAAACAAAGCCAGATAACTGCCCGAAATCCCCAGTACTGAGATAACCAGAATAAGAAAGGCAGTTTTAAAATCTTTAAACAGGAACAGGATTACGCTAAACACCAGTAAGCTCGAAGCAATAAGAATGGTTAACAATTCGGTGAAGGATTGTTGCTGCTCTTTATAGGCACCACCGTATTCGATGTGATAACCCGAAGGCAGGTTTATATTTTTATTTACAGCTTTCTGCAAATCTTTCATTACGCTGCCCAGATCCCGGTTATCCAGTCGTGCGGTAACTACCCCAATGCTTTGCAGATTTTCTCTTTCTACTTCTGCATTTCCGGATTTTAACGTTACCACAGCCATTTGCCGAATAGGAACAGCAGTTCCATCAGGCAGAAAAATTTTAAGTTTAATTATATCAGCCACACTAAAAGTCCTGCTGCCAGGGTACACCATACGAATAGGCGACAGCTGTTGTTTATCATACAAATCGCCGATTAAAGTACCTTGCATCGCCGTTTGAAGCTGCGATTGAAAAGCGGCCGGACTTACTCCATATTGCGCCAGCACAGCAAAGTTGGGCTCAATGTTTGCCGTTGGACCCGAGCGTACAATACCATCAAAAACGTCGGCTGTACCACTTACATGTGCAACAATACCTGCAACCTTTTTAGATAGACCTTGCAGTTTCTCCTGATCGTTACCAAAAATCTTTACTTCTATCGGCTGCGTAGAACTCATTAAATCGCCCAGCATATCACCAATTACCTGCCCAAAATCGATAACCAGTGCAGGCTGGGTATTTTCTATATGTGTACGGATTTCAGAAATTACCTCATCAGTGGTTTTTGTTCTGTTTGGTTTAAGCTGGATCAGATAATCGCCGGTATTGGGTTCGGTGATAAAGAAACCCATTTGTGTTCCTGTTCTACGCGAGTATGCCTGCACATCGGGGATTTTAACAATTTCCTTTTCTACTTCCTTAAGCATCCTGTCGGTTTCTTCGAGCGCTGTACCCGGAGGCGAAGCATAATCCAAAACAATACTGCCTTCATCCATTTCGGGCAGAAAGCCGGTTTCTAAACGCGGAAAAACAAGTGCTATCGATGCAAGCAGTACCAGCAAAAATAGAATGGAAATAGCAGGACGCGTAATAAAATAACGCACCCAGTTTTGCGGTTTAACCTCATGTACAACCACCTTTTTACCTGAAGCGGCATGGCTGCCACCTTTGCGGGTAAGCAAAAGATAAATTACGGGTAAGCCAATCCAGGTAACAAAGAAAGAACAAACCAGCGTAATAATCATGGTATTGGTCATTACCTGAAAATAAGCGCCTGCAACACCGGTCATCAATACAAAGGGTACAAAAATTACGATGGTACTAATAGAAGAACCCAGCATAGCCGGAAAAAGATAGCCAACAGCTTTGCTCAGTAATCGCATGGTAAGCTCTTCGGGATGTTCTTCGTGTGTACGGTGAATTTGTTCTACCACTACAATGGCATCATCTATAATTAAACCAATGGCCGCAGCAATGGCACCAAGTGTCATGATATTGAGCGAATAACCGATAAAATAAAGTACAATTACCGTTAAACAAAGTGTAACCGGGATGGTAATTAATATAGTAGCACTCGCTTTTAATGAGCGTAGAAAGATAATGGCTACCACAATAGCCAGCACCAAACCAATTAGCAAACTATCGCGTACACTTTTTACCGATTCGTTTACGAAATCGGCCTGTACATAATAAGGTTTAATGCTTACCCCTGCTGGTAAAATACGCTTCAATTGGGCTACCTTGCTATGCATCTCGTTAGAGAGATCGATCAGGTTGGCGTTGGGCTGTTTAATTACCGCAATCAGGATTCCATCTTTCCCATTGGCATTGATCCTGGTATATTCTACACTTTGCTGAATGTTTACCTGCGCAATATCCATCATCTTAATAATCCGGTTGCCTTTTCTGCTCAGTACCAGATTTTCTAAATCGCTTTTATTTTTAACTGTAGCATCGGTTACCGACAGATATAAATAATTGTGATCAGCCAGGTAACCGTTAGATTTTATAAAATTGGTTTGACTGAGTACATTGCTGATCTGATCGGGAGTGATGCCCAGCGCCTGCATTTTCTGTACATCAAGTTCAAGCCAATATTCTTTGCTTTTACCACCAATAACACGAATCTCTGAAACCCCGTCTACCTGCGAAAGAAATGGCTTTACCGTATAGGTTGCAATTTTTTTCAGTTCGGCGGGCGAATAATTGTGACTTTCTAAGCTATATCCGCTTACCGGAAGGATAGATGGATTCATCTTCTCGACCGAAATATTAACTCCAGCCGGCAATGAAGCACTTATTTTGGCAATCTGCGATTCTATCCGCTGCTGACTCAGATCGATATCAGCACCCGGATTCATAAATGCCGAAAGTTCGCAACTACCACGGCTGGTGGTACTCCTCACCAACTGAAGATCGGGCACTTGTTTTACTGCATTTTCTAAGGGCCGCGTTACCGTAACTACCATTTTATCAACCGGCTGCAATTCAGCATCGGCAATAATCTTAATCTTTGGAAAGGTAATTTCGGGGAAAAGACCGGTTTTTAGCTGACTAAAAGAATAAACCCCTCCCACTATAATGATGAGCAGTACTGCCAGAATTGGGTTTTTATGGGAAACGAAAAACTTGTTCATGGCTATTGCTGAATTTTAACTTTGGCCGTATCGGCTATCCCATAATTCCCTGAAGTAATGATGCGGTCTTTTTTAGAAAACCTGGGCTCAAGTACTTCAATGCTATGCTCATTTTCGATTCCCCTTTTCACCTTTACCTTTACTGCGGTCGAATCGTTAATGAGTTTCATTACCCAAAACTCATCTTCTGTTTCGTTAGCCAATACTGCCGGTTTGGGCAATACCTGCGCCCCCGCATGACTCACTTTGGTTAACCGTACTTTGGCAATCAACCCTTCGGGAATATTTTTGCCTGCTGCAACTTTAAGGATATAACGCTGGGTTTGCGCAGCCGAATCAACCGAAGGCATAGTACCCGAAACTGTTCCGGTCATTTTTGTTCCATCGGGTAACAGAACCGCTAATGTTTTATTCTGGTTTATCAATTGGTTATACTCGTAAGGCAAATCGAGCAAAAAAACAAGGCTATTGCGGTTGCTGATGGTTGCCAAAGCTTCTCCATCCTGCACATAGTCTCCTTTCTGGTGATTTACCGCAACCAGGGTGCCCGCCTGATCGGCCCTGATGTTGGAAATACCCGAAAATTTAAAACCTGCATCAAGTTTATTTACACTATTGCCAATGGATCTTGCCTCTTTAGTGATTAAACTAAATAACAGCTGATGACTACTTACCTGCATACCCGTTACGGCTTGTGCATTTTCGATGTAACCATTGATATTGGCTTTTACAAAACTCTTTTCGAGATAGGCCGAAACTGCCGAAAGCTCAACAAATTCGGCCAGCGAACTATCTTTTACCGTAGTAACCTGAACAGGCGTAACTGGTGAAGGTTCATCAACCGTATCTGCCGATTCTGAATGCCTACAGCCCGAAAAGATAAACAGTACGGCAATGCAGCCGCATATAAATTTTAGATCGCTACTCATGGTTATCGGTTCCAGTAATTAAATTGATTAATCAGTTTTAAACGGTTAATATTGGTTTGGCGCAAGAGGTTTTGGGCGGCCAGGTAATTGTTAATGGCAATTACAAAATCGGCTACCTTTAAATCGCCGGTATGCATCAGTTTACGGTCTACATCAATTAAACCTTTGCTGAAACGGATCTGTTCGTTAATTTTAGGGAAAAGCGCATCGGTTTGATTCAGCTGTTGCCTGATCAGGTTTAACTGCTGCTGTTGCTGACGGATAAAAAAATTACGGTAACCGGCTATTGTTTTAGCAGAAAGGCTAAGCTTCTGGTACTGCATCTTCTTTTGATGGCCATCATAAATTGGTACAGAAAAGGTAAAACCAACACTTGTTCCCAGGTTCTTATAAGGCTGTAAAATAAATGAAGAATTATATCCTCCATTGGCATACACCCCAAGTTTGGGTTTATAGCTAAGATCAATTGCGCTTTTTTGATTGTTGTTTTTTAAGCTGTCGATATCAAAACGTTTACCAAAAAAACTTTGGTCAATAGTAGTGGTACCCGTTTGTAATTTTGGATCGGCCAGCATAACCTGTGTAGTATCGGTTATGCCTGCCAGATAATTTAAGGAGGCATAATCGTTTCTAAACTGTAACTCTGCCTGTTTTACCAGCAATTGCTGCTGTTGCAGTGTTACCAGAAAGGTTAAATACTCCGATTGTTTGTAAATATTACTTCTGGTTAATTTCTTTAATATTGCTTCTTCCTGCTGCAGTAACATAATTACCTCACGGTTAAAATCAACCTGCTGCTGACTGGCATAAGCCACAATGTATTGATCGGCAATAGATCTTTGCAAATCAAACAGCGACAGCTGGCCTGCATATTGAATAGAATCGCTTTGAATCTTAATCCCCTCTAGCTGATTATTGATCCGCTTTTTGTTCAGGAGATCGTAGTTTACATTAAGCAGGGCTTCTAAAGCTTGTCCGTTGGTAAGTACCTCATCGTAGCCATAACCCTGTATTACGGGGGCATAAATCCCGGCAGCGCTTGCCGTAACCTGTGGCCCTCCGGTAGCACGAATAATTAAGCTATCTACCCCTGTAGCACGTTGCTGGTTCTTAAAATCTTTAAGTAAGGGACTGTTTGCTTCGGCTTCTTTTAAATAATAACCGAGATTTTTTGATGGTACCTGAGCCAATACCCTTCTTGCTGAAAAGGTAAACAGACAAAGCACCAGGCAGGTTAATTTTAGCTTCATTTTACAAATTAATTCACCTCAATTATTTCATTTTCTCACAGCATTCTACAGTTAAGAGACTCCAAATTACTAATGAATTATGAAGAAAGTCTGTAGCTGACATTTTGCCCACTAACAAAGTAATTGCACACGCATTTTAAGATTAAAACCTGCCCGAAAGCATTAAGCCTGTACTTCCCTCCTGGTGAAAAGGCATTAAAGTAAAATTCCCGTCTTTCTTTGTGGTAAAAAGACTTTTAATGTATGGATACACCAGATAAGATATTTTTGTAGAAGCAATTCCGAATCCTGCACCTGCAACCACATCACTAAACCAATGTTTATTGTTGTACATGCGTAATGTTCCGGTAGCAGTGGCTACAAAATAACCGGCATAACCGATCCATGGATTAACATCCTTATACTCCTGGTGTAAAAACTCTGCCGCCATAAATGCCGAAGCCGTATGTCCGGATGGAAAAGAGTTTTCGCCATTGCCATTTGGCCGTTCCCTGCCCATACCCTGTTTTACAAAGTGAGTAGAAACACCCATAATAGCTGCCGAAGTTACATACAACATGGAAGCATCGAACAGGTTATGTTTACCTTTTACGCCAGAGAGATTAAGCGCATAAACCGCAGCGGCAGGCGCAAACTGGAGATAATCATCAACATGCGCAGCAAATAAAGGATGGTCTTCCTGTAATTCTGCCTTGGTACTCAAATCAAGCTGTTTTAATGCGCCATGATCATAAACCGCAGCAAAACCATAACCTGCCAATACCACAGGAGCAATAAAAGTGGCAGCCTTAAATCTTCTTTTTGGAACCGGATTGCCGGTATACCATCTTCCTAATGAATCGGCAGCAATATTTTTAACTGAATCGATACTTTGAGCGCTACACGAAAAGCCAACGGAAACGAAAAGGATTGTGCAATGAAAGAAATTACGCATGATTACTATTTTACAGGATTTCCGTTCGAATCGAATAAAAGATCTTTCCCTTTCACTTCTGCTTCATAATATATGCTTCCGTCTGCTTTGGTAATTTTAGCAGCTTCGGCAATTTTTACGCCCTTTAATTTAGCCAGAACAGCAGCAGGCAATTCGGTAGATTTAATTTCTACTTCTGTTTCTAAAAGCAATCCCTTAGCCGAATAAACCTCCGAAGTTTCTTTACCATTCCAGGTAAAGCCAGCTTCATAATTTTGTTTTTCCATTTCCCACGAAACTTTCGTTCCGGCATGAAGTTTTGTAAACGCAGCTTTAACCTCAGCAGGTACTTTAGCTGCATTAAGTTTTTGTGCCTGAGCCATGCTAACCGTGCCTGTGGCGAGCAATAAAATTCCAAAAAATGTTTTCATAGTTTTAAATTTTAATCAAAACTATATTTCAATTATGTAGAAATTCTGTAGTTAGCTGCTTCCAGCACATTCATTTTTTTTTGACTAATGCCCCTGATTTAAAAAGAAAAAGTATTTTAATATTTGAGGAGGATACCTGAAAATTCGCGGAAGTCTTCTTAAATCTGCGGGAAAATATTATATCCAAAATCTCCCGCTGATAGCGCAGATTTACGCAGAAGGAACTTTTATTTTATTAATAATGTTTTATGCATCTGCTTGGCTAAAATTGTATATCAAAATTCGCGGAAGTCTTCTTAAATCTGCAGGAAATATTATATCCAAAATCTCCCGCTGATAGAGCAGATTTACGCAGAAGGAACTTTTATTTTATTAATAATGTTTTATGCATATGCTTGGCTAAAAACTGTACATCAAAATTCGCGGAAATCTTCTTAAATCTGCGGGAAAATATTATATCCAAAATCTCCGCTGATAGCGCAGATTTACGCAGAAGAAACACGACGGCATGCTTAAACACTGATTAAACAAAATAAACAACAAAAACATGCTCTCCGTTTTCTTCCTCATAATCGATTCGAAACCCATAAAGATTGCAGATCTGCTTAGTTATAGCTAAACCCAATCCCATGCCTTCAGAGTCTACTGATTTGGAAAAACGATCGAAGATTTTGGTTTGCAGGTGACGGGCTTTCCCCGAATTGGAAATGGTTAATGCTTGCTGATCCAGTTGAATATTGATGTAGCCGCCAGTAACATTGTGCCGCACTGCATTGCTAAAAAGATTGTTGAGCAGAATATCGGCCAGGTAGCGGCTCATTTTAATTTCTACAGGCATCAGGTTTTCAGTGAGTACCAGACCATCTTTTTCTAACAATTCCTGAAACTGGCGGCCCTTTGCTTCTACCATTTCTTTGAGATCGATATTTTGATAATCGGGTATCAGGTTATTTTCAATTTTAGCAAGCAGCAATAAAGACTGGTGTAACCTCGAAAGTCTGCCGGTTGCGTGGTAAATATCTTCCAGCAAAGCGCCCTGCTGTGCAGTAAATGATTCTGTTTGCAGTAAAGAATCTAATTTAGAATTAATTACGGCCAGAGGGGTCATCATTTCATGCGAAGCATTATCGGTAAAACTTTTAAGTTCTTTATAATCCTGCCGCACCCTTTCGGCCATGGCATTTACAGACTTATTTAACTCATTAAACTCATCAATTTTAGTTGGTTCGTGCGCTATATTATCCATCCGGGTAACCTCGAATGCTTTCATCCGGTTCAAAATAGAATAAAAGGGTCGCCAAAGTCTGTTGAGTAAAAACCTGTTAATTAGCAGGAGCGATATGAGCAAAACAACGGTAATACCTACGGTGATTAGTAAAATAATCCTTACCAGATCTTCCGATTCAACCCGCGATTTCGTTATTCTTACCACTATGGCTTTACCATCCAGGTGAACAACAGTAATTAAACTTCTTCCGGGTTCATTTTCCTGCTCTTTCGGGTTATAGTAAGTGGTATACAGAAATTCCCGTTCTGGCAAAGGCCCTTTAGGAGTTTGATAAGCAATCTGCTGATCGATATAATTTGCAGGTAAGGGAAGTTTATGAAAAGTATCTACGTACTGGTTAATTTCGTTCTCTTCTACCGCCAAATCCCGGTCGAGTTTTTCGGTTAAGATAAAGTGGATGACTACATAATAAATAATTCCGGTAATGATTAAAACCACAAGGGAGGTTAAAATATTTACCTGGTTGTAGCGGTTTGCCAGTTTCATACATCACCAAATTTATAGCCTATCCCATAAACAGAACGCAGATAATCGGATGCTCCGGCTTCGAGCAATTTTTTACGGAGATTTTTAACATGCGTGTAAATAAAATCGAAATCATCCGACAGGTCCATTTCATCGCCCCAAAGGTGCTCGGCCATTGCATTTTTTGTGACTACTTTGTTGCGGTTAGACAGAAAATAAACCAAAAGATCGAACTCCTTCTTAGTTAAAACAACCGGATGATTGTTGATGGTTACTTTCATGGCAGAAACGTCAACAGTTATTTCATTAAAGACAATCACATTATTGCCATCGAAATTCTTTCGACGGATAATGGCACTTACCCTGGCTTTCAGTTCAGATAAATGAAATGGTTTAACCAGATAATCATCGGCACCCAGATCGAGTCCGGCAAGTTTATCATCCAGAGAATGTCTGGCTGAGATAATCAGTACGCCATCTCTTTTTTTCAGTTGTTTAAGCCGGGTTAACAACTCCAATCCTTCACCATCCGGCAATCCTAAATCCAGAAGTATGCAATCGTAATTATAGAGCGATATTTTTTCATTGGCAGCAGCAAAATCTGAAGCATGCTCACAAATATTACCTTCACCAGTAAAATAGGCCAAAATACTTTCCAATAAAGCCTGTTCATCTTCTATAACTAAAATTTTCATTGGTATAATTTATTATTTAAACCGACATAAAGTAACCATTAAAACCGGGATTTGAAAGTTCGATACGTTTTAAACTTATGTAAATCGTTGTATTAATTTGCATAGATACACTTCAAATCTGTCGGAAATTTGAAGATGAATAAAAAATCAGCGGTTCAGTTTCTCTACAGAATTGCTTTCTAATTTGCCGGCGGAAAACTTATCAATTATGAAAAACTACAAACGAATATTAAAGCTATTTTGCTTTTCTATATTCTTGCTGGCCGATGATATTTGCGCGCAGGAAAAATCCATAACTGTTTCAGGACAGGTTAAAGAGGCGAAAAATAAAAGCAGGCTTCCTTATGCCAACATCGTTTTAAAAAAACCTAACGATGAAAAAGCGCTTTTAGGTACCATTAGCGATAATGAAGGGAGATTTGCAATAAAAGATATCCCTTCAGGTAATTACAATCTGCTCATTAGCATGATGGGTTATCAAACCATTAAAAAAGAAATTACTATTGGTACACTTAGTCCATTTCTCGATCTGGGTATTTTTGAACTGGCAGAAGATGCACAAACCCTTCAAACCGTTAATATTCAAGGTACATCAAACGAAGGCTTGAGTAATAAACTGGATAAAAAAACTTACGATCTTGCTAAAAACACCAGTCAGCTGGGTGGTTCGGTACTGCAGGCCATGCAAAACCTTCCGGGCATTACCATTCAGGATGGAAAAGTACAATTGCGCGGAAACGATAAAATTGCAGTGCTGATTGATGGTAAGCAAAATGCAATTACGGGTTTTGGCAGTCAAACCGGTTTGGATAATATTCCGGCTTCGGCTATTGAACGTATTGAGATCATCAACAACCCTTCTTCAAAATACGATGCCAATGGTAATGCGGGAATCATCAATATTATATACAAAAAGAATAAACAGGAAGGCTTTAACGGTAAACTGGGAGTGAGTACCGGTTTAGGCGCATTGTGGCAGCGCAAAGATAACCTGCCCGGAATAAGCGCTCCGTATCAGGCCACGCCGAAGTTTAATCCTTCTTTATCATTAAATTACCGCAAGAATAAATTCAATACCTTTTTACAGGCCGATTATCTGTATACCCAAACCCTGAATAAGAATGAATTTTCTCAACGTGTGTATGATGATGGAACAATAATTAACCAACAGGTTAAACGCAACCGTACCACAACATTTACCACGGTAAAGAGTGGTTTCGATTATAACCCCGACGAACGCAATAGCTTTACCCTATCTGGCTTTTTTAACCGCGAAAAAATTGGTGATCTTGGCGATATCCCTTATTTCAACAGTGATTTTACGGTTAGAAACCGACTTTGGCAATTTGTAGAAGATGAAGTGAAATATACCGCTACTGGTGCTGCACTTTACCAGCATAAGTTTGCACAACCCGGCCATACGCTAAGCGCAGGCTTTAACTATACCTGGCACCGGGAGGATGAAAAGTATTTCTTCACCAATATCATGCCCACCTTTACTGGTATGGATGCTTTTAAACTGCTTTCTGACGAGCATGTTGCCGATTTTAATCTCGATTATATCCGTCCGCTGAAACATGGGCGAATAGAAGCCGGCGTTAAATACCGAAACCGTTTTATCCCGACCAATATGCAGTTTTTCCAAGGGCTAAATTCGCCAATCGATATCAATGCAGGTGGCTGGGCCGATTACAGCGAAAACATACCGGCAGTATATGGCAACTATGTTTACGAAAGCAATAAAATTGAACTGGAGGCTGGCCTTAGAATGGAGTATGTAAGCGTAAATTATAAAGTAAACCCAAACCACGATACTTATAAGAGCGATGGCTATGAGTATTTCAGGCCTTTCCCTAACGTACGTTTTGCTTATAAAATAAACGAGACAAACAAATTAAGTGCTTTTTATAACCAACGGGTAGACCGTCCGAATGAGGTCGACATCCGGATCTTCCCGAAATATGATGAGCCCGAACTGCTGAAAGTGGGCAACCCTACCCTTCGCCCACAATTTACGCATGCCATAGAGTTAGGCTATAAAAACACCTTGAATAAAGGTTATTTTTATGCTTCAGCCTTTCATAAAACTGTTAACGGAACCATAACCCGTATTGCAACCATTGTTCCGGGCAATACCATTATTTACAACATCTTCCAAAATGCCGGCAAAAGCTTTAATTCGGGTGGCGAATTACTTTTACAGCAGGAACTTGTACCCTGGTTTTCATTTAATCTGAGCACCACAGTATATCAAAATAAAATTGATGCCTTTACCGTCGCCAATCAGTATCCGGTGCCAACCATATATAGTATGCCGAAGCAGTCTATCGTATCAGGCAATGCTAAATTTAACGGACAGTTTAAATTAGCCCAAAAAACAGATATCCAGCTTTCTATGGTTTATTTAGCTCCGGATATTATTCCACAGGGAAAAATCGGGAGCCGCTTTTCAACCGATCTGGGAATTAAAAAACAGATTCAAAATGGAAAGGGTGAACTCTTTTTAAACGGAAACGACATTTTCAACACTTTAAAAATCAAGAAAAACATTACTGGTAATGGTTTTAGTTTTAGCAGCACTGATTTTTATGAAACGCAGGTTTTTAGAATGGGCTACAGTTATAAGTTCTAAATAATGGGTTTAAGGGATAAAAAAGGGACTTCGTTACCCCAACTTCAGAATTGCTACAGAATTGAAACTTACATTTAAGACCAATGATTAACCAAATCTGATATCCTTAAAATCAATTATGATGACAAAACTTTACCACATTACAAGCGCACTGCTGGTAGTAGTGCTTTTTATGGGCTGTACCAAAAAAGAGGTAGCGGCAGATACTAAATTGAGCTACAGTTTTAGCGCCAGCAATTTAAATGCATCGTTAAGTAGTAATGCGAGTGCCAGCGGTGCGGTGGTAGCCGCAGGTACCAACGGAAGCATAAACTGGGCAACAGCAAGTATTAATATAGCTAAAATCGAATTCAGTGCAACTAAATCAGGTAGCGGGGCAATAAATCTCGAAACTAAAAACCTGTATCTGGTAAATGCTTTAAAACCCGATTCTTTATCTGGCACGGTGGCTATCGCATCGGGTGTTTATGAAAAAAATCAATTTAGCCTAACCTTAACCAGTTCGGTAACCAATCCGCCCCTGCTGCTAACTGGAACATATATAGAAGCTTCGGGAACAAAAATCCCGGTAAGGTTTGAAATGAACCAGTCGCAGCTAATTAAACTCGAAGCCCAAAGAGTAGAAGTTACTTCGGGAACCTACCTGGCCAGAGTTACCGTACAACTTAATGCCCTGGTAACCGGTTTAACAGCAAGTGATTTTGGACAAACCACACGTACTGGCAGCAATAACATGATTATTATTTCGAATACCATTAATAAAGCGTTATACGAGAAATTAACTGCACGTTTTACTTCGACACTGAGTGTTAATTTTTCGAAGCAGTAGCAAAGCATGGGCGTTAATTAAGTATTAATGGATTGTTAAATTAAATCCATAACCTTATTTTCGCCCACGCTAACCAAACATTCAGAATTCCTTCAGAATTGAAACTTACTTTCGCCCTTTGCAAAAACAAAGTCGGGCAGGTAAGCTCAAGACTTTGGAATGTCCCCTATTATGAGCATTAAAGAAAAAACAAGTAAACTGCTGGAAAACAGGTTTGGCCCTGTTTTATTGGCCACCCTGTTATTATGCAGCATTTCGTTATTAACCCGCATTAGCCTGTTAATTTACAGCGCAACATCTTTTGAGTGGTCTATCTTAAACCTGTTAAAAGTTTTTGTAATCGGTTTATTTTACGATCTGGCTGCAGCATCTTTTGCCATTATACCTTTGGTTATTTATTTATGGCTTTTCCCGGCAAAAGGTTATACCGGCAAAACCAGCAGAGTATTACTGTTTGTTTATTTTTTCGTTGTTATTTTAACGCTTATTTTCAATGCCATTTCTGAGTGGTTTTTTTGGGAAGAATTTTCGGTAAGGTATAATTTTATAGCGGTCGATTATCTGGTGTACACCACAGAGGTGATTGGAAATATTCGTCAGTCGTACCCCATTAATACCATTTTAACCGTACTGGTTATTTTAACAGCGGTTATTGTTTACCTGTTAAGGCGCATCATTACAGTATCTACCCACCAGCAAACACGCTTTGGCAAAAGAACCAAAACGGCACTCCTTTTACTTTGCCTGCCTGTTTTTACCTATTTCGGTGTAAGCCACAAGTGGAAAAGCAACAGCAGCAACCAGTATGTAAACGAACTTTCGGGTAATGGGATGTATGATTTCGGTTTTGCTTTCTGGCATAATCAGCTCGATTACGATACCTTTTATAAAACACTTCCGGTTAAAAGTGCAGCCAACATTATTCAGCAATTGCTCCAGCCAGGCGCAGCTGCAAGAACCGATATCAGTACTTCGCGCGGAGTAAATAACAGCGGAACTGAAAACAGAATGAATGTGGTACTGATTAGTGTAGAGAGTTTAAGTGCCGAATTTTTAGGCACATTTGGCAATACACAGCACATTACACCGCAACTCGATTCGCTGGCCAAAGAAGGCCTGCTTTTCAATAATTTATACGCATCGGGCACCAGAACCGTACGTGGATTAGAAGCACTTTCACTTTGTATCCCTCCCACTCCGGGCCAATCGATTGTAAAACGCCCGGATAACAAAAACCTTTTCACTTTGGGCAATGTATTCCGCTCAAAAGGCTACAACAGCAGGTTTATTTATGGCGGTTATGGCTACTTCGATAACATGAATGAGTTCTTTTCCAATAATGGCTACGAGGTAACCGATAGAAGTGCCTTAAAGGATTCGGAAATCCATTATTCGAACATCTGGGGTGTGGCTGATGAGGATCTTTTTACCTTATCATTAAGAGAACTGGATAAAGATTATAAAAACAACAAGCCATTTTTTGCGCAAATCATGACGGTTTCTAATCACCGCCCTTATACTTATCCCGAAGGTAGAATAGATATCCCATCGCACACAGGAAGAGAAGGTGCGGTAAAATATACCGATTATGCCATTGGTAAGTTTATACGCGAAGCCAAACAAAAACCCTGGTTTGCAAATACCTTATTTATTATTGTAGCCGATCATTGCGCTTCAAGCGCCGGTAAAGTAGAACTACCGGTAGATAAATACCACATTCCTATGATTTTTTATAGCCCGGGGCACATTGCGCCAGGAAAATTCGAAAAACTTACTGCACAGATCGATATTGGCCCAACCATTTTAGGCTATTTAAATTTCAGCTACGATAGTAAATTTTTCGGTCAGGATGTATTTAAAATGAAAGATACAGATGAACGCGCATTTATCAGTACCTATCAAAGTTTGGGCTACATTAAAAACCAGAAGCTGGTTGTGCTCGATCCAAACAAAAAAGCAAATACTTATCAGCCCGATTTTAAGACAGGAAATGCCGAAAAAATCCCTGCAGATCAAAAGCTGATTAATGAGGCTATTGCCAACTATCAAATGGCCTCTTACCTGTATCAAAACGGATTATACGGTTTTGATGTGAAAAGGAAGCCGGCGAAATAACAGTTAACAAAAAAAACAAACCATGGGTATTAATATTGGATTACTAATCTGGAAAGAGATGAAAGTTAAGTCGATGAGCCGCGAGCAGCTTGCCGAAAAAGTGCAGCTTAGTAAGCACCGTGTGGGTACAATACTGAAATCGACTTCGATAGATACGGATATACTCACCCGCATCTCAATAGCCCTTGATGTTAACTTTTTCGAGTACTTCCGCAAAGACGAAGATCTGGCGAAGATAGAAATGGGCTCAGGCCCAAAGCACAACCAGGAAATTGCCGATTTGAAACGCCTAAACAGCGATAAGAATAGGCTGCTGGAGCTTTACGAGGAAACGATTAAAAGCCAGAAAAAAATTATTGCTTCGTTAGAAAACCTTGCGAAACCTTAGTGATAAGGAGCAATCGCAAGGTTATAATTCTGGTTAAATGGGGATGTTTAAACTAAATCTTTTAATCAGGCTTCGAGCTTCCATTTTTTAGCCAGTTCGGTATTATAACCATCCTCTTCTTTAGGGTTTGGTTGTCCTTTACCGGTTGTAATGAGCTGAAATAAACTTCCTTTAATATAATTGGTCCAGGCTTCGCGGCAAATTTCGAAACATTCGTATTGCGGTACCAAACCTTCATGCGTAAAAGTTACCAGGGTTTTGTTGTCTGCCGCCGAAATATCGAAAGTTAGTTTCGTGCCTATCCATTCACTTTTATCTTCGGTAAACTTAAAATAGTTATCGAGTACGAGCCATACTACTTTTTTACCGGGAACGAGTTCTACCAGTTTTGCCTTGCAATAGTGAACATCGCGATAGTGGTAAATAAACTCGGCATTAAGTTCGTTGGTATTACCCGTTACATCTTCCGACCACCATCCGCGTATATTGGTAATGGCATTAAATGCTTCATTTGGGCTTTGATCTACCTCAATGGTAGCCGTAAAATTTTCTTTTTCCATGGTATTGATGTGGTTTAATTTTTAAATATGGATTAGTATATACCAAAGTTAACCCAATTAACACTTTGGTGTAGGGTGTAAAACAGACATTGTAACGGGTTGATTTGGACAAGCTTAAACCCTATCTTTATATCAGACTCTACACCTCACAATACGAGAATGAAACACATCACCATATTGGTTCCCGATGGGCCTAACAACCTGAGCAGCATTGTTGGTTCTTTTAAAATACTGAGCAGGGCTAATGCATACTGGCAGGAGACTGGCCATGAAGCGTTGTTTAAAATCGAACTGGCTGGCATTTCGGATGAAGTAAGCTATTACGATGGTTTGTTTAGCGTTAAACCGCACCGGCATATATCGGCCATTAGCCACACCAATCTGGTGATTATTCCCTCATTAAACCACAATTACGAAAAAGCCATTGAAGGAAACCAGGTGCTTACCAATTGGATAGCCAGGCAATACCAGCAGGGAGCAGAAATTGCCAGCATGTGCACAGGGGCTTTCCTACTGGCTGCTACCGGTTTGTTAGATGGCAAGAGTTGCTCTACCCATTGGGTGGTTGCCGATAATTTCAGGAACAGATTTCCGAAAGTACATTTAAAAACCGACCAGTTAATTACTGATGAAAACGGGATATATACCAATGGTGGGGCTTATTCTTTTCTAAACCTGTTGTTATACCTTATTGAGAAGAATTTCGACCGGCAAACGGCTATCTATTGTGCCAAAGTTTTCCAGATTGAAATGGACAGGCATAGCCAGTCGTCGTTTATTATTTTTAAGGGGCAAAAGCTACATAGCGATGAAATGGTAAAAGAAGCGCAAAACTACCTGGAGGACCATCTGCATCAAAAAATCGCTGTAGAAGATTTATCTGCCCGCTTTTCTGTAGGCAGAAGAAATTTCGACAGGAGATTTATCAAAGCCACAGGCAACACACCTATCGAATACTTACAAAGGGCTAAAATAGAATCGGCTAAAAGAGCCTTCGAAACCAGCCGAAAAACCATTAACGAAGTAATGTACGAGGTAGGCTACGCGGATGCAAAAGCTTTCCGCGAGGTATTCAGAAAAATAACAGGCATTTCGCCATTGGAATACAGAAACAGGTACAATAAAGATTTACTGAGTTAAGACTTTACTTTAAGTACCACTACGCCATGCCCGGGAACAGCAAATGTTTTTTTGTTTTTTATCGTCCCCAAATCGGCATGCAGCCAAAGATCTCTTAACCGGCTGCTGTTCTTGATACCCAAACTTTTGGCATCGAGGTTAAATGCTGTGGTTTTGGTACCGCGGTTCATAATGGCAATGGCTTTATCTCCTGTAGCCAACGGTTTTAGCCATAGCTCCATATCGCCATCTTTTAAAATCCTGGTGGCCTGCTTAAAGCCTTTGTCCTGATTTAGCGCTATTATCTCCTTATTAGTTAGTATCTCTATCGTTTGTTTTGACATCGAGCGCAAATCGTTTCCGGCCAGTAAAGGCGAATTAAGCATACACCACATCGAAAAATGTGTTTTATCTTCTTCGTAAGTCATGCCTCTGCCTACCTGGAGCATATCCATATCGTTGTAATGACCAGCTGAGGCATATTTGTATAAGTCGGCATTGAGGTCGATAATTTTAAGGATTGAAGCGAAACTTGCACTAATATCGCCCGATATACGCCACGAATCGGCTTCGGTAATGGCCCATTTTCCGGGGAACTGCCAGCGGCAAACATTAAAAACGATATTTTTATCTATCGCTTTAACGGCGCGGATAATTTTGGTGTACTCGGTTTGCTCATCCAGTCTCATTTTCTCGCCTCCGCACCAGTCTACCTTTAAAAAATTGAAGTTCCATTCTTTAAAAAACAGGTTGCAATCTTCATCAAGATGTGAATAAATACCCACTCCTATTCCTTTTTGATCGTTATCCCAGATAGATCCGCAGGTATTTAAACCAGCATCGGTATAAATACCTGCTTTGAGTTTTTTACTGTGAATATAATCGGTTAGCGATCTCATCCCGGAAGGAAATTTTTGCTGATCTACAAAAAGTTTTCCGGCGGCATCTCTCCCGCCAAAAAAGCCATCGTCTATATTAATAAAACGGTAGCCGGCATCATACAATCCCGATGATATCATCGCATCAGCCTGCTCCCTGATCATCTTTTCATCTATTTTAACCCTAAAGTTGTTCCAGCTACTCCAGCCCATAATTGGCGCTTTGGCTTCCTGCGCATGCAAAGCAGGATAAAAACCCGATAAAAGTGCAATTAGCAAAAAACTTATCTTTTTAAGTGCAAGATTAAAATTCATATTGAAATGTTGAGGTTAGCATCTCAAAGATATAAATACTGTATGATCCGCCAAGCCTGCATCTTATTGTTTTATTTACTTTATTTGCAATCTGCCAACAGCCAAAAAATGGTATTGGAAAATTTACCCATCTATAAACATCCTAAATGAAAAAGCGTTTAATTGCAATACTCTATTTTTTTTTTATTATCCCCTGCTTAACAATAGCCCAGCAAAAACCCAACATTATATTTATTAATATGGATGATATGGGATGGCGGGATGCAGGCTTTATGGGTTCGAAATTTTATGAAACTCCTATAATGGATAAATTGGCCGCACAAGGAATGGCTTTTACCAATGGCTATGCTTCGGCATCTAATTGTGCGCCTAGCAGAGCCAGCATGCTTAGCGGTTTATGGCAAACCCGCCACGGCATTTATACTGTAGGTACTTCTGAACGTGGCGATAGCAAGAACCGTAAGCTGGTACCTGTAAAAAATACAGAGGTGCTTAATGCCGGTTTTAAAATTTTTCCACAGCTGTTAAAAGAAAACGGATATAACACCTGTATAGCCGGCAAATGGCACATGAGCGACAATCCCCTAAGCTACGGTTTCGATGTAAACATTGGCGGATCGCATGCCGGAAGTCCGAAAAGCTATTACCCGCCTTACGGCAATGTAAAAATTGATGGACCAAATAACCAATACCTTACCGATTTAATTACCGATAAAGCCATCGATTACATTAAAAGCCAAAAAACAAGCAAGCCCTTCTTTTTGTATTATTCATCATATGGTGTGCATAGTCCCATTCAAAAGGTAGATAGTTTAATGCATAAATTTAAAGGCAAACAAGCCGATGATGGCCAACGTAACCAGGCTTATGCCTCCATGCTGAACAACGAAGACCGTAATATTGGCCGGTTAATCCAAACACTCGAAGCACAGGGATTGATGCAAAACACACTTATTATTTTCACCTCAGATAATGGCGGTTTTAACCAGGTTACCTGGCAGCATCCTTTAAGGGCTGGTAAAGGCAGTTATTTTGAAGGTGGTACGCGTGTTCCGCTGGTGTTTGTATGGAAGGGTAAAATTAAAGCCGGTACCACCAGCGATATTCCGGTAAGCAACCTTGATTTTTACCCAACGCTGATGCAGGTGGCTGGTATAAAAGCGTACCCTAAAGTCGATGGCAATAGCATTTATAATTATCTGCTGACACAAAAAACGGAAAAAACACTTACCGATCGGCCGTTATACTGGTATTTCCCCATTTATTTAGAGGGAGGAAATGCTGAAACTAACGATAATATATTCAGAACCCGACCGGGCGAAACGATACGTAGAGGCGATTGGAAACTGCACCATTATTTTGAAGATGACACGGTACAGCTTTACAACCTGAAAAACGATATCGGCGAAAAAAACAATGTGGCCAAACAAAATCCAAAAATAACGGAAGCATTGCTTGCCCTGTTAAAAACCTGGGCACAAAAGGTGCAGGCACCAGCTGTAACTACATTAAACAAAGATTATGACCCATTGAACTCAAAACCAAATAAATAAAAGCCAAAACTTTAATACTTCAAACAAGATTTGATGCAGTATAAACCATCTTAAACAGATGTTATCTGCTTTCTGATATTTCAGTTCAATTGCTATATTTAGTAAAAAAACAAAACACATGGAAGAGCAACAAAAACAAGCAGAAAACCCACTTACACCCAAAGTAACCGGCATTGGCGGCATTTTCTTTTTTTCAGATAATCCCAAAGATACTAAAGCCTGGTATGCCAAAAACCTTGGCTTCGATGTTAATGAATGGGGATCGGTAAGTTTTGATTCGAGAAATGTGAACAGGCCCGAAGAAATTAACTCATTGCAATGGAGTCCGTTCAAAAATGGGGATGAATACTTTGCCCCTTCCAAAAAAGATTTCATGATCAATTACCTGGTTCAGAACATCGAAGGACTGGTAGCGCAACTGAAAGAAAACGGCGTAACGGTACTGGATGATATTGCAACCTACGATTTTGGAAAGTTTGTACACATTATGGATGCCGAAGGCAATAAAATTGAACTTTGGGAACCGGCTGATAATAGCCTGCAAGCGGATGAAACTAAAGGATAATAAATCAGTACTTAATGAAAATATTCCCAGGCAAAAGAGTTGAATTCAGGTTGATTGATAGTTATTTTAAAACGTTGAATGCGCCAGGCCATAGATTTATCGATAAACATTTATCCAAACTTCTGATAGAATAAAAGCGAAGTGCGAATAATTATAACTATTCATACTTCGCTTCACTTATTGTTTTCGATTTCACCTTTGATGAACCAAATCAGACATTTTCAGCAGATTGTATCAGTACGGCATCTTAATTTGTTTTAAATTGAAATATCCCAGAATCTGAGGTATTGCCTGCTGCATCTTTCGTAACCACTTTCCAATAATAAGTTGTACCCGATGTTACTGCAATACCATTCAGAAATTTATCCGTAATACCGGTTTTATAGGATGCCGGTGTACTGCTTGTACCAAAATAAACATCGTAGACAGAAATGTCATTATCCGGATCGCTTGCTGTCCAGGCTAGATTAACCGTACCGGATGCAGTACCTTGTCCAAAAACGCAAGAAAGATTGTCGGCCGGAAACGGAGGATGAGAGACTGTGCCTATGCCTGCGTTATAAAACTTCCACACCTCACTCTTGGCTGTTGTTGATGATGAATTAGATTTTGACAAGACAAACCACGAATAAGGCGTATCCCGATCAAGGTCTACCGACAACTGATTAGTAGAGCTGGTTAATGTTGTGACAGCATTAGTAAGCAGGTTTTTAATGTTTAACTCATAATTGTTAGTATTGCCTGCACTATTCCAAGTAAAGGTTATAGTACTTTTAGTCGTTGAGATAACAGTTCCTGCCGTACATACTGAATTTTGAGCAGGAAAAGTAAGCAAAGCAGGTTGCGGATCAGGGGTAATATCTGTACCGTCATTTTTACCGCAACTTGTAAATAAGGTAGTAGTTATTAATAGAATGGCGATGTACTTTCTCATAATTTCACAACTTTAAGTATTTTTTCAGTCTGACCAGTTTTTAATTTAAGGATATAAACTCCAGGAGTAAGATCCTGAGGCTCTATCTGCACCGTACCAGAAGTATTGTTAAATTGTTTGCTGTAAACCTTTTCACCCGTAATTTTAAATAATCCTACGGTTGCCACAGAAACCTCCTCATTACCCAGATTTACATTTAGTGTTGATGTAAACGGATTTGGAAAAGCAAGAATACCTGTTGACAGATCGAAACGTTTTTGATAAATGCCCTGGCACGATTTATCTGTGGCAACAGTTAAATCGTTTACGCCATTTTTCAGATTTAATGTCATATTACCTACTGTACTTGTGGTAGTTACCCCATTCAGCGTAACGTAATATTTGCTAGCACCACCCAATGTAAGGTTTAAGCTTTGCGCGGCATTATTAACAGCCGCATATACCGCCAGACTTTTAGGTTCTGTTATTACTACTGTAAAACATTGCTGATAGCTATTCTGACCGGCAATGGTAAAGCAAACATTGTAAGTACCTGCTCCCAGATTGTTAATACTGGTGGTATTGGTAAACGGATAGCTTCCATTTAAATTTCCACCAGTTATTGTTGCCGTATAATTTAATGGCTGCGCGGCGCTAATGGTAATAGTACCATTTGCCAATCCATAACAAGTGGTGCTATTGGCTGTTACCGTAAAGTTAGAAGCTGGCAATGCAAACATTGTAGTAATTACAGTAGCTGCCGATGTTCTACTTACCCCATTAAATGTTACAATAACAGTATATGCTCCGCTTTGGCTGGCTGTATAAGTACCAGATGTTGCCCCGGCAATGATAACTCCATCTTTTAACCATTGATAGGTATACCCCACTTCCGAACTTGCTGTTAATAATACACTGCCTCCAGGATAAAATGTAAGCGGCCCTGAAGCAGTAATTGTGGGTGTGGGTAAAACGGTAATTACATCGGTAAAAGTTGAAGTACCAGCTATATTAGTTACCGATAGAGTTCCACATGTTGCCAAAAAGTTTGCTTCTATCTGTGTATCAGACTTAATAATAAACGACACTGCAGATACCCCTGCGATAGCGACATTTGTAGTTTTAGTGAAGTTTTTACCAGATATTAATAATTGGCCCGTACCATCTGTTGCAGTTACTACAGATGTAATAATCGGAGGGCTTAAAAATATGAAACCAGGAAAGGAATTTTGGCCACCCGGAGTTTGGACTGTTATACTACCGCTCTCGCCATCTCCAACAATTGCAATAATAGTTTGAGGAGAAACTACCCTAAATGATTTTGCCGCCCTGGCACCAAAATTCACTACCGATGTTTGGTCAAAATATTTACCTGTAATATAAACAGTTGAGTCTTTTGCTGCAATAAGCGGAGATACCGAGGTAATTTGTGGCGCTGGTATAATACCATTATTATAGATCGCTATTTTGCTGTTTACGGGATCTAAAACTATAATATCATTTCTCCCATCACCATCAACATCACTTACTTGATAATTATTAAAATTATCATTAGCACCCGAAAGCAGTAAAACAGGTGCTTCAAACTGAATAGTACCAACACCAGATAAATTGCGGGAATAGGAAATAGTAGAGTTCACACCTCCCATTAAATCTATCTTGCCGTCTCCATCAACATCAGCCAAACCATTTCGATATATTAATCCCTTATTCGAAAATGCCTGTGGTGCCTGGAGCGATGCGGTGGTGATCGTTCCCTTCGTTGCTATATTTCTTGATACCAGAAATAAATTGCTGGCATTATATCCATAATCATTTTCTAGTACATCTGCTTTGTTATCCCCGTCAAAATCGGCAGATAGTAAAGTTGATGAATAATAACTCGAATGTGTGATATACGTAGTTGGAAATAGTTGAGGGTTTAAACTACCAGGCACAGAACGATTATTAAATATTGTAAATCCATTATAAGAACTTCCATATATTGGATCAGGCATACTGTCACCATCAATATCTGTTAAGGTAAATGAAATATTGCTGCTCGAGGAGGTGTTTTGAAAGTATCCTGCTGTTCCAAATGAGACTTTAGCGGCGTTTGAAGTATTAAGATAATAAGCTCCACCTGTACCCGAAATTAAATCCGGTCTGCCATCCATGTCTATGTCTCTAAGAAACATACCCGAATATGAGCTATTTAACGACTCAAATGCAGTTGTGTTAAAAGACACGTTACCCAATGTTGATGTATTACGTAAAAAAACAATACTGAGTCCCGTACCGAATAAAATATCGGGTCTTCCATCTCCATCTATATCATCCACTACCATATTTATAACTTGTTTACCAATCACCAAATTAATCTTTTGCGTGAATGATGATTTGGACAATACTTTATCGCTTCCATGTAAAAGGATATATAAAGAGTCGCTTTTGGCAACCAAAAAATCAGGGGTTCCATCTCCATCAAAATCCTTGATGGCTATTGAAGAAACTGCTGAATCGAAATTTATATCATGCTTGTTCGAATAGCCTGAAAAAGTTGCTGTTGTAGTTACCATAAACGGTAAATTGGAATAGCCGGTTAGCCCCTTATCTATATTGGTTACTGTAACTAAGTTATTTGCGCCGGCTGGTACCACGATCTCTAACTTCGTTTTGGTTGCATTCGTAACCTGCGCCCGAACGGGGCCAAAATAAACTACATTTTTTTCAGGTATGGGATTAAAGTTTTCTCCAATTATACTTAATGCCGTTCCAATCGGACCAGATGCTCGTGAAAATGAGAGTACCAGCGGTGGCTTGTTATATAAAAATCCGGCTATTGTTCCAGATCCACCATCCCCGGTAACACTAATCGATCCGGTTTCGCCTAAACCTGGTACTGCTTGAATACTCGTTGGCGAATTTACCGTGAATGAACTTGCCTCCACAGTCCCAAATTTCACACTGGTAACATTTGTAAAATTAGTTCCCATAATACTAACAACAGCTGAAGATCCTTCCCCAGTGGTTGTAAACGATGTGATTACCGGGGCAGGTAAAAAGACGAAGCCCTGAAAAGAAGCCGTTCCGCCGGGATTTGTTACCGTAATGGTTCCACTTGAAGCATTTACTGGTGATACTTTAATTTGAGTTGGAGATACTACAGTAAACGCAACAACAGATGACCCAAATTTAACTTGTGTTGTCCCCGTAAAATTATTTCCCGTTATCGTAACTGGGGTTTGTCCGTTTGCAGTTAACGGGCTTACGCTGGTAATGTTTGGCTGAGGATACCAGGTAAAACCATCAATTTCTGTATTACCTGCGTTTGTTGTTAGAGAGATTTTGCCGCTGGCTCCGGCATTTACTGTTGCTTTTACTACATTATTGGTTACGCTGGTAACTGTGGCAGCAATACCTCCTATCGTTACTGCCGATGTTGTAAGCAGATTGGAACCATTTATAGAAACTGATGTACCTGAGCCTCCTGATGAAGGTGTAAATGAATATATTACCGGCGGAGGCAAGAATGTAAAACCAGCTATATTTGCCGTTCCACTGGGGCCAGAAATATTTACGCTTCCACTGTTACCTGTACCAACTGTAGCCGTTATAATAGTTGGAGAAACAACTGAAAAAGATGTTGCGTTAACACCGCCAAAGTTTACTGATTGTATGCCTGTAAAATTATTACCGGTAATGGTAACGGTTTGTCCGGCGGCAGCTACTACAGGGCTTATGCTCTGGATAACCGGCGAAGAATAAATGAATCCATCTATGGAAGCGGTACCACTGATTGTACTTACACTAATACTGCCGCTAACAACGGCATTACTTATGTAAACAATAATGGAGGTAGATGAAAATGTAGAATACGAAACTGAAACACCTCCAATTTTAACTCCGCTAACGCCAATAAAATTTGTTCCGGTAATGGTTACCTGCCCACCACTTTGCTGTGCTGCAGGAGAGAATGCAGTAACTGTAGGTGGTTGAACCCAAACAAAGCCTGGTTTAGTATCCTTACCAAATGGAGTTACCACCACTACATCTCCTGATGCTGATGCAGCAGGAATAGCACTTATCGAGGTTGGCGACAATACTGTGAACGATGTGGCTGGTACTCCTCCAAAACTCACAGCGGTAGCATTTGTAAAGTTATTACCTGAGATAATTACGGGTGATGTTGATTGCGTACCAGCGTAAACCGGATTAAAAAAAGAGATAGATGGACCTGGGTGGGTAAATCCAGGCGCAGAAGTTCGTCCTAAAGGTGTTACTACCATTACACTTCCTGATTTTCCCAAACCAACAACAGCCGTAATTTGAGTAGGCGAATTTACAACGAATGATGTGGCAGAAACACCCCCAAAATAAACGTCGGAGGCATTTGTAAAGTTATTGCCGGTAATGACTACCGTTTGGCCAGCACCTGCATTTGTTGGTGTAAATGAAGTAATAACCGGCCCTGAATAACTAAAACCAGGCAAACTGGCATTCCCACCAGGTGAAATAACACCAATTGAACCACTTGCCCCTGCCCCAACAGTGGCCTGAATTGAAGTAGGTGATAGAATGGTAAAAATCGAACTAATACCTCCAATCGATACCGTTCCTACTTCTGTTAGATCTGTACCTGTAATCGTAATAACATCTCCACTCGCAGCAGTTGTTGGGCTAAAAGAGGTTATAGTTGGAGCAGGCACCCAGATAAATCCTGCCAGCGATGCCGTTCCATAAGTATTTGTTACGGTTACATTACCCGATGACGCGCCATTGCCAACATAAGCCAATATCTGATTATTGCTATTATAACCAATCTGAGCAGGTACGCCCCCTATGCTTACCTGCGAATTACTTAAATTGGATCCAATGATTGTAATTCCACTATTTAACCCGCCTTTAAGCGGATATACCTGAGTAATAGCCGGAGGTAAAATATAGTTAAAACTACTAAATGTGGCTTTTCCTCCAGGCGTAGTTACGGTAATGCCATTGCCTGATCCAGCTGCAACTACAGCCTTAATAGTTGTTGGCGAAACCACTGTAAACGAACTTGCTGCGGTATTTCCAAAACTTACATTGGTTGCATTACTAAGGTCACTTCCGGTTATGGTAATAACATCACCTGTTCCGCCACTATAAGGAGATATAGTACTAATATTTGGAGCAGGGATATAGGTAAAACCTGGGAAATTTGCCGCTCCACCAGGGGCATAAACAGACACCGCTCCACTACCACCATAATTGCCTACTACTGCATTTATTTCTGTTGGCGAAACAATGGTAAAGGAAGCATAGTAGCCTCCAAAATTAACCTGAGTTACGCCACTAAAGTTAGTACCTGTAATCTTTATAACGTTACCGGCAGCTCCGCTAAGCGAAGAAATAGCTGTAATGGTAGGCGGAGGTATAAAGGTAAAACCCGATAAGGTGGCTGTACCATAAGGATTTGTTACCGTAACATCTCCTGATAAGGAACTACCAGCAGCAACATTTGCATAAAGGCTGGTTGGTGATCCTAAACTAAAACTAGCTGCAGGTTTTCCGCCGATGGTTACAGCAGTAGTACCTGTAAAATAACTTCCGGTAATAGTAACACCTTGCCCTGTGTACGCTGATGTTGGCGAAAACGATGTAATTACAGGTGGCTCTGTAGAAACAGCAACTGTAAGATTTAAATTATAAGTGCTTATTCCGGATTCATTTGATGCAGCAATTTTATAATTGGTGGCGGCAGAAACTGCCTTTGGTGTACCAACAATAGTCCCATCTGTACTCAAGGAGAGCCCGGCAGGTAGCGTTGGAGTAATGGTAAACCCCGTTGTTAATATCCTGTAAAGCCCCCCTGAAAGATATTCAATATTATCATCCTCATCAATAATGAAGTTGCTATAATAGGTTTCATATTTCGTTTTTCCATTCGAATCATAGTACACCGGTCCTCCGATAGTAACAACATCAGCTGAAGGACTTATCCGGCGGAATAAAGAATTTCCATCGGCAACAATCAAATTACCTTTCGAATCTATCCGCATCATCTGTGGAGACCAAAAAGAAGCAGATAGGCCGCTACCATCTGCACTGCCAAAATTTGAGCCAGCAAACGTGGTTACAACACCAGCCGGTGTTATTTTTCTAACCAGACTATTTCCCGATTCTAATGCATAGAGGTTGCCATCTTTACCTATTACTATAGCAACTACGTTATAAAATGACGCAGCAGCCCCTGTACCATTAGCCTTTCCAGTAACTCTTGATTGGCCAGCTACAAATGAAACTGTGCCATCCGTAGCAACTTTCATTATCCTTCCCGGCCCTTCTGCAACATAAATTACACCGTTAGCGTCCATGGCAAGCGCACCAGGACTAAACAACCCTTGTGCATAGGTTGATACGACACCGGCTGGCGTTATTTTTCTTATCCTACCGTTTGTTTCATCACGGCTATTTCTTTCAGCTACATACAGATTCCCTGCATTGTCATTTATAATATCATTCAACGTACCAAACAGTGCAGCTGTACCTAATCCATCAGCGTAACCGTAGGTTGATGTTCCGGCAAATACTGAAGAACTACCATCTGGTTTTACACGGATTATAGAAGCATATTGAGTGCCGTAAAGATCCCCTGAAGAAGTTTTTATAAAATGTTGAATGAACGATGGGCTTCCCGCAAAGAGTTGATCGACTTGAGGATATATTCTGCCAGGAACAGCTCCACCGGTATTTGTAACGCTAATGGGCGTAATTTCTTTTTCAAGATAAACGGTTTGTGGGCTCGTATAGCTAATATTTGGTTTTTGCGCGGATGATGCTAAAGATAGTACCGAGAAAAAAACAGGCAGAAAAAATCTAAATAGCGTAAGGTTAGTCCAGACTAAAAATAATTGGCTTTTAATTCCTGTCCACACCAGTTTCAAATTAATTTTTAAGCGTTTGTTTAGACACATAAAGGGCGTTTTATTTGGTTAAGCTGTAATCATTATATTCATCTGTCAAAACGAACATGAATAATCAGCCAATAAGATATAAATCGAATAGCACTGTAAGGTAGAAGACCGAATAAGTGCGAGATGGGTCACTGTTGAAAAAACATTATTGAGAGATAATTAATAGATTAAGACAGGTTTATACATCACAAATTTAGCATAAATATTCATAGTCAAAAAACAAATTCCAAAGTACTAAAAGGTCACTAAGAGCTCCGGCGAATACACTCAGCCGGAGAAAAATATTGTTCCGAACCTAGGCGAATATAATCTGCATCAGAAAAGCCACTTTAGAAATAGTCTAGAGCTAAAGCAGAATTACAAAAGCCCCACATTGCTGCGGGGCTTTTGCATTTTTGATTAGATATACTTAAATCTTAAACACCAAAATGTTTACTCTCCATATACGCTGATAACACTAACTGTATTGGCTGTATAGTTTGATACAAAAGCATATTTACCATCAGGACTCATCAGTATTGCTCCTGGAGACAGTCCGACATTAATAGTGATCGGAACCAACAAATTGGTAGATAAATCAATAATATTTACGGTTCCTTGTCCGGCAGTTAAACCGGTATAATTTGGTGCTCCTGAACTGTACAAGGTATTGTAGTTCGAAACAAATCCGTAAAGTCCGTCTGGGGTGATATCAAATCCAGATGGCTGGATCCCCAGTTCAATCAAAGCAGACTGTGTTTTTTGTTCAAGATCTATTACGCAAACTGTTGTACCGTAAGGGGCAAAATTATTACTTCCAAAATTAGTAAGGTAGGCGAACTTACCAGAAGCATCAATCTTTATCGCAAACATACCAAACAGAAAAGGGCTGCTGGCTAAAAAAGGAGCTCCTCCAATGGTATCAACTACAGTATTCGTACTGGTTGAAATCTTCGAAATTGTACCTTGCCATGGCTCTCCGTTTGTATAATTTGCGGTGTAAACAAAATCACCTTTCGGGCTAATGGCAATTGCAGCTGGTGCGGCTGCTTGTGTATATTCACTTAAAGTAATTTCTTCAATAATTTTTCCGCCAATTAAGTCTACTACACTAACCGTATTACCAGATCCTGATGGAATTGCTGTACTTGCACCATAATTGTTAACATAGGCTTTAGTCCCGTCAGGGGTAATTACCATGCCCGATGGCCCGTTAAATCCGTCAATTGTTCCGGTAACCTGATTGGTCGCGGTATCGATAATGCTAATTGTCGACGCATTTGAATTGGTAGCGTAAGCCTTGGTTTCATCTTTGGATAACGTTACGGTGTAGGGTTGGTTAAATGTTCCGCTTGATATGGTTAAGATGGGCATAAAGGTTTTTAGGTCAATCAAGGTTACCGTATCACTTCCAGCGATACCGTAGTTATTTCCGTTTGCCACATATAATTTAGTGGAGTCGGATGTTATTGCCATTGCAGTTGGATTCACCCCTACATTTACGGTGGCAATTAATTTACTGTTTAAAATGTTTTTTGGCTGATTTTCAGTAGCGTTAATATTAGTTTCTGACATCATAATTTAATTTAACTTTCCTACTCGTATGGCTTTTCGGTTTGGCCCCGTTTTTTGAAGTGGTCTCTGGTCTCCACTTATAGGATTCATTTTTCTTAATCTTAAAAATTTATCTTTTTCAGATCTCCTGATTTCGCTGTTTCCTTTTTTTTAAATTCAACGCGTCAGCCTGCATACAGCCAGTACTATATACCAGTGGCTCTATGGAGAATTCATTTGCTGACCAATTACTCAGAAGTTTATACAACTGCTCCTGATAAGCGCACAGCTGATTGCTTCAGTTTTGAAATAAAAAGTTAAGGTGGTATAAGTAATTTAAATACACCGGTTGGGTAAAATTTTACCGGCAAGAAGAAACATCGGGAGTTTCTGAAGTAAGATCCTTTTTGTGATGGGAAATTTCATTTTGATTGAGTTGATTAATTTGAAGCAAATTAAGAAATAAATAGAAAATTTGTAAGGCAAATACTATTTTTTCGATTACAGCTTTTGTTTTTTTTGCAGGTATGCACAGTCTGACTAAAGTTTCTAAAACACTTAATCAGGCATTTCTTTTTTTGCTGATGTTGCTTGTAGAAAATTGTATTCATTGCCCCTTAAAAGTGTTCAGAAAGACTAATTTTACTTTTGAGGTACCAAAAGGTATCGCGGAAAGAGAAGGGGTATATTCAGAAAACAAAGGCCCTACCGAGCCCTGGCTAATATAACCTGTGGGATAAAAATACTTCACAATGCATTTAATAGCTTGAAAAGACTTGATGAATTAGGGCTAAAAACGATCTATCGTTTCCATAAGCTTCATTTTTTGCAAATAATCATACTGCTGTTTGGTTACAAACAGATATACATCCTGTGTGTGTTTGCTATTAATTAGCTGTTTGAGCAAGTATTCGGGATATTTTTTCCGGATAATTTCAATAATGATATAGTAAACCAGGTTATCACTAAAGTCCTGGCTTGTCATGTTACATGCCACCTCATGGTATTCGCCATTGCATTTAAAGGAAACCTTAAAGGTTAATTCACTTCCCAGGGTAAAACTTTCTGGAATTCCATCGTTAATTTCAGTAAAATTAAGGACTCCTCGTGAAACCTCATGTAATGCCAAAAGGAAGTCGCGATAGGGTTGCTGCCCCGAACTCACTGTTCTGTTAACAATCACTACTGTGTCTGGAAAGATGGCGAGCAAATCTGCTACCACAGCATAAGTACTTTTGTAAATATCAGTTAAAATATGATCATACTGCTTAATATTGATATGCGCTAATAACCCGCACTTTTTAATGTGGTAAATAGCATATTCTATGTGCAGATAGGAAAGTGGAAATCTAATAAACAAGGGAGTAGGCCTGTTGGTCAAAAACCTTTTCTGCATATCGTAAAAATCAAGGATACCAAGATTATCTTGTTGAAAACGACAAATGGCATTTTGTGCCCTATTGCCTGGAAATAAAGCTTCACTTATCTCATTAGTAATGCCAGTTAACCGATAGTTGGCATTAAAATCGGCTAAGAGCTGATTTGCCTGAAGCAAAAGATTCTCTAACAATGAGTGGAGTTTATTTTCGCGATGTTTTTTACTTTCGTTTTGCCAAAATGTATAAGTATGCCGATGTTCTCTGGCTCCAGTGTTGGTAACAATTGTAGTTTGCTTATTGTGATAAGAAGGATCTCCGGTAAAATCTTCATCGTAACTTGTAATTTCAGTTATCGTAAATGCGCCATAGCACAACTGATTTAATATTTTAGCAATTTCTTTAAAAAAAGAATTTTCTTTGCCGAGATAGCCTGTAATATCTACAAATCTGCATCCGTGGCAATACCTGAAAAAATCAAGATAAGTCTCCAGGTTTCCGGTCTTTATGTCTTCAGTCAATTTGTTTTTCTTTTGGGCATCAAGCATGGAATCGAAGCCATAAGGACTTTTCCCTCCAAGTAAGCTAGCAAATGCCAATTGATTCTCAATTGTGAAAGACTTATAAAAATACATCAACTCTCTGGCTAAATGAAGCATAGCTAAATAACCAGACTGATCAGCTGTATAGGGATACTTTTTTATCTTTTGATATACAATCTCCGTGACTATACCTTCCCTATATAGGATTTCAAGAAATTTTGATTGATTTTCTTTATTGTCGTCATTCCCCTGCCCTTCTGGTGGCTCCACCAATATATAGATGTTTCCAAGTTGAGAACTCCCGGTTGTTTTTTGTAAAAAGTAGTAATACAGGATTTCTAAAATATTTTTTGAATCTGAACCGATTTTCATATTCAATTCTGCAGCTTCCTGCTGTTCAATAATTCCTGCATTCGAGAGATCGTTAATCAGTGTCATAGTTCCTGGCGTTTTGTTTGAGTTTTAATTTGTGTTTTAAATATACAAACTGATTTAATTTATCCATAGAACCTAAACCAGAAGAGAAAATTCGAAGCCAAACTATCAATCCGGCGGAATGAATAGGAGCAATCGAGTAAGAAGCAGGGGATTAGTTTCCCTGCTGTCTTCTCACACCACCGTACGTACCGTTCGGTATACGGCGGTTTGTCAGAATAACTTCGTTTGGTGTGTCGTTTTCCAATAGTAATAATTACCAAATCCGTCAAGCCCAAGCCTCAAAAAGA
>Ga0308163_10000187_pt1 | contig 163343 bp, 151 predicted proteins | sample PhyTR1_FD_201037 | JGI IMG/M metagenome (GOLD analysis project Ga0308163, IMG submission 201037) | Phyllosphere microbial communities from UC Gill Tract Community Farm, Albany, California, United States - DLSLT.R1 | ecosystem: Host-associated > Plants > Phyllosphere > Unclassified | place... | reverse complement strand
GGACAATCTTACCGCTTTCGGTGATGTAGTTTTTCAGCGTTGCGATATCTTTATAGTCGATCTCTTGAACGCCTTCCGCGGTGAAACGGCAGAACTTGCGACGACGGAAATAACGTGCCATATGGCTAGTCTCCAGAATCTATCAAATCAATCTGCTCGGCATGCAGAACCATTTTGCTCAGACCGTTCTTTGCCTTGTGGCAAGAAATGAACCCCTGAACGGTTACTGCGCTACCGACCGTTATACTGTGAGTAATGGCCTGGTTTTCGTGTCCGCTAATAATAACGGGCATTTGACACCATGCCTGCCGGTGAAACCCGGCTTCCTCCTGCACAGAACGATGCTCAAGCACGAACTGGCAATGAGGAATTCCTGATGGGCTGACCTTACGAAGGGGGGTCCTGCACACGGTACCGGACAACACCAGACGGTTGGTCATCAGAAATTACTCTTCAGAATCCCCAGCATCAGAATCATCTGCGGTTTCGTTTGCGAAATCATCGCGACGCTCACGGCGCTCGTCTTTCGCTTTAACCATCGGAGATGCTTCAGTAACTGCGTTTTTAGTACGCATTACCATGCTGCGGATAACGGCGTCGTTAAAGCGGAAGTTAGTTTCCAGCTCATCGATCGCTTCCTGCGGAGCTTCAACGTTCAGCAGAACGTAGTGAGCTTTGTGCAGTTTGTTGATCGGATAAGCCAGCTGACGGCGACCCCAGTCTTCCAGACGGTGGATCGTGCCTTCTGCTGCAGTGATTGCACCAGTGTAGCGTTCGATCATACCCGGAACCTGTTCGCTCTGGTCAGGATGGACCATAAAAACGATTTCGTAATGACGCATCGAATTGCTCCTTACGGATTATTCAGCCTCCTGTCTGGGTCAGCCGAGGCCCATGGAGGCAAGGAACGTTGTTAAAGGTCGGCTGAAAAATTGACGCGCCATTCTAATTGCGAAGCCCTATAAACTCAAGCTGAATGCACAAATAATTCGCACAAAGCGTAAAGCCAGTCTAAGTGGATGATTTAATATTAATCACATTCGAAAGCGCCATTTTTTTGAACAACAGCATCAGAAATGGTCGCGATTTCCCGCCAGATAAGCGATTACACTTTAATCAGACCCCATCCAGATACGACAGGAGAGGCAAATAACCGCAAACAGTATGTCGTCGTGGAGTACAGATCATGAAAAACATCGCAATAGTCATTTTGGCTGCGCTTGTGCTGAGTACAAACGCGATGGCAGCCATCAAGATAGACGGCCAACAGGCCAAAAATATGGATGATGTGCACAGCTTAGGCGTGATTTATATCAATCATAATTTCGCCACTGAAAGTGAAGCAGATCAGGCGCTTAATGAAGAGACCGACGCACAGGGCGCAGCCTATTACCATACGGTTTTAACGCGTGAACCCGGCAGCAACGGCAATATGCATGCAAGCGCAGATATCTACCGATAAGACTTGAACGTTAGCACCAGGAAAGCCAAAAACGAGAACATAGTCCTATGTTTGACTTGCCCCCTGCCCGGGGGCTTTTTTTTGCGCACCAAGCGTAAATCGTGGGTTTACAGGTGCTGGAGGAAGAACGCAACCGTGGCATCCAGCGCCGTTGGCGTGATGCGATGCTTAACACCCGCTTCCCACAAACACGTTAGATTTTTATCCAGTCCATCGCGAATCAAGGCTTGCTGCAAACGGAATGTCTCGCCAGCAGGCACGACGTCATCCGCTTCACCATGCCAGAGCAGCAACGGGCGATCGGCCAGACGCGGCAGCGCATGCGTGACATCCCAGTCCGCGAGTGGAGAAACAACTGCGTCAATATCACCCGTTGGCGGGAAAAGCGTGTGAGCAAGCGTGGTGAAATAGCCCGACCCCATCAGGCTCGCGACGCATTTTACTTCCGGGTAACGCGTCATGATTCCCAACGCAGTCATGCCGCCCATTGATCCTCCAGCCACGGCCAGTCGGTCATCAGCCACCCATCCCACCTGATATAACGCATCACGCAGTCCGCTGAACTCCACCAAATTGCCGTGAAGAATGGGCCAGAACTGGCTCAGTCGCGCCTGTTCATCACCTGAAAATCGCGCACCATGATCGGGAGCATCAGGCATCACGACACGAAAGCCCGCCTGCGCCAATGCCACAGCAAAATAGCTGTACACCAGTTTTGATGACGTAAAGCCATGATAAAAAATAACAACCGGCAACGGCTGTTCACGCATTCCCGCCGGAAAAGCGTGTAGAATTTCGTGTTCGCCAAGCAGCTGCGTTGTAAGTTCAATCATGGTCGATCCTCTTGTCTGATGAGTGATTCATAATGTTGAGAACTGGATTACGCTTTCACGACATTTTCATTCGAAATTTACGTCACAGATAACAGTTTGGGAACATTCCCCCAAAAGGAAATTCGCAGACATCTACACTATGACTATCAGGAAACGAGATATGGTTATGCGCAGGTTCGCTGCTTTATTGCTGGTGTCGCTATTAATGGGCTGTAGCGCGTTGCAAGGCACGCCACAACCCGCTCCCGCGGCCACCGATCATCCTCAGGAAATTCGCCGTAATCAGACCGAAGGATTACAACGACTGGGTACCGTCAGTGCATTAGTTCGCGGTTCGCCGGCGGATGCAGAGGATGAAATAAAAGCCAAAGCTGTCGCTGCGAAAGCAGATTATTACGTCATCATTATGATTGATGAAACAATCATAACGGGACAGTGGTACTCACAAGCCATTTTGTACCGCAAATAACTGTCAGCATTTAAACGACATTTACACTGCTTTGCGTCCATAGACGTTTTCCTGTCCACAATAAACTCCATGCCTGTGACAAAGGAAGTGAGTTTATTTGCGAAGGATTGCCCGGCGGATACCGGAGACATGTGAAATGGAGCTGACAATGAAACGATCTCTTGCTTTGACCTCACTGCTGCTCTCAGCTGGGCTGATGAGCACCACCGCGCAGTCAGCGGAATTTGCCAGTGCGGATTGCGTCACAGGCTTAAATGAAATTGGTCTGATCTCCGTGAATAACATTTCAGGGAGCCCGCAGGATGTTGAACGTGTGATTGCCTTGAAAGCGGATGAACAAGGTGCTTCCTGGTATCGCATCGTCCAGATGCAGGAGGACCGTCATGCCGATCAGTGGCGAGTGCAAGCCATTCTCTACGCCTGAAACGCTCCTAAAAAAGCCACTTAATTTTAGTGGCTTTTCTATTTTTACAAAACGTTTATCCTGACTGTTGCTCATTCATCACATCAATGTAACATTTTGTTACATAAGTTTGGTAAATGTTATCCCCGCTCTGCCGTTGAACTGCCATACCTTTTCGACAATGAGCAATTTATGATCAATTTTTTCCGCCGTTCTGGTTTGGGCACCAAGCTTTCGCTGCTGACCGGTACGAGCGTTGCTACGCTCTTCCTCTTATTCACCTTTCTCCTGAGTCAAAAAGCCAGCCAACAGCTCGAAGTCCTTGCTGTGGAAGATCTACATAATCAGTCCACGGGCGTGGTGGATATGGTCGAGATGTTCAACACCAGTCTTAGCGAAGAAGTCGAGAGTTACACCCAACTCTTCGGCACATTTCTGCCCCAGCCGCTGAGCAGCGATGCCAGCCAAATGCGTACCATTAGCGGGAAAAATGCACCTTTACTGAAAGGGGGTGAAACTGAACTCCATGAAAATAATGCGTTTTCCGATGATTTTCTGAATCGTACCGGCGCGATTTCAACCCTGTTTGTCCGCAACGGTAATGATTTTATTCGTGTGGCCACATCGCTGCGCAAAGAAAACGGTGAACGCGCTATCGGCACCGTGCTGGATAATTCCAGCGCCGCGTTTGGCTCCGTGAGCAAAGGCGAAGTCTATCGCGGTCTGGCATTGCTGTTTGGCAAGCGCTACATCACCCAGTATCAGCCGGTTAAAGATGCGAGCGGCCAGGTGATTGCGATCGTTTTTGTCGGGGTCGATATCACGCGATCCTGGAACGTGATGCGTGAAAAGATCCTCAATCGCCGTCTCGGCGACAGCGGTCATTTCTATGTGTTAGATCGCGGCAACGGCAAAACGCGCGGGCAATACCTGTTCCACTCCAGCGAAGAAGGCAAACTGCCGAAGTGGGATAACGAGATTCAGCAGCAGCTTCTGAGCGGGAAATCCGGCACCCTGGAACGTCAAAGCGATGATGGCCGTACGCTTAAAATGGCGTATACGCCGTTGCCAGGCTGGAACTGGACGATCATTGGTGAAGTGGATAAATCCGTGTTGCTGGCGAACGTCAACGCCATGCGCGATCGCTTCCTGCTGGCGGGAATCGTGCTTTCCGCGCTGTTTGCTGCACTGTTTGTTGTGATTATCCGTCGCTGGTTAACCCGTCCACTGCGCGACGTTATCGATTTGGCTCGTCAATACGCAGCGGGCGATCTTCGGGCGGAACTGCCCGTCACTCGCCAGGATGAAGTCGGCCAGTTGATTGGCGCGATTAACGGCATTGGTGCTGGATTGCAGCAGATCGTTCAGCAGGTTCGCGAAGCGGCAGGTGAAATCCACCAGGAGACTAACGCGCTGGCTTCCGATACCGGTGAAATCTCTGAACAGATTAATAAACAGGCGAGCAGCGTTGAAGAGACGTCCGCGAGTATGGAGCAACTGGCGGCGACTGTGCAACAAAATGCGGCGAACATGGAGCAAACTCAGCAGTTGGTTGGTGAAACATCACGTGCGGTTCATCACGGCGGTGAAACCGTCGGAAACGCTGTTGCGACGATGGATGATATTCGCGACGCATCGAAACGTATCGAGGACATTACCCGCGTGATTGAGTCCATCGCGTTTCAGACCAACATCCTGGCGCTGAACGCCGCGGTGGAAGCTGCACGTGCGGGTGAGCACGGCAAAGGTTTTGCCGTTGTCGCCCAGGAAGTGCGTGCGCTGGCCGCCCGCAGTGCCAATTCGGTGAAAGAAATCGAGCAGTTGATCGGCGATACGCTGAAAAAAGTCAGCGAAGGCCACCAGCTTTCCGAGCAAACCCAGCACGCGATGGCGTCGATCATTACGCATATCGATAACATCAACCAGCTGGTAACCGAGATTAACCACGCGTCGCATGAACAATCTGCGGGGATACATCAGGTCAACCTGGCGATGACCCACATTGGCGAAGCATCGCATATCAACGCCGATCGCGTCTCACGCAGCGAGCAAACCGCCCAAACGCTGCGCGAGAAGGGATCGCACCTGGCTGAAGTGGTCAGTATTTTCCGCTTAAAACACTAAACCACTCGCCCCGTGGCGCGCAGCAGCAGGTCATTTTTGACCTGCTCGCTCAGCACCAGGCTGCCACGGGCATCCAGCATCATGCGACACCACGCCTGTGCCACCGGGGGCGATGCGTGCCGCAGCATTTGTGCACCTGCGCCCAATAAAAATATCAGTTGGGTGATCTCCCGCCCCTGCGACTCCTGAGGCTTACGCAGCTTCTGCTGCAGTTGCCGCCAGCTGCGATCAAAATGTCGGTCCTGGCCTTTTACCTGGGCAAAATCCTCCTGTAATACCTCGAGAATGGCCGGTTGCTTCGCCAGAACGCGCAAAACGTCCAGGCACATAATGTTGCCCGACCCTTCCCAGATGCTATTCACCGGCATTTCGCGGTAAAGACGCGGCAATTCACTCTCTTCGCAATAGCCTGCGCCGCCTAACACTTCCATCGCCTCCGCCACAAAAGGGATTCCCGCTTTGCAGACGCTGTATTTCGCGGCGGGTGTAAAGAGACGCGCCCAGGCGGTTTCCTGCGGGTCCTCGCGCTGATCCCAGGCACGCGCCAGACGAAACAGCAGCGCAGTTTGCCCTTCAAGCTGCAACGCCATACGACTTAGCACTTCGCGCATTAGCGGCTGATCGACCAGATTTTTGCCAAACGTCTGGCGCTGATGAGCGTGATACAGCGCAACAGAAAGCGCACGGCGCATCAGCCCGTGGCTACCCAACGCGCAGTCAACGCGCGTCAGTCCGCCCATTTTGAGGATCTGGCGTATGCCTTCGCCCTCCTCCCCCAAAATCCAGCCGGAAGCCTCCATGAACTCCGCTTCGCTGCTGGCGTTTGAGCGATTGCCGAGCTTATCTTTCAGGCGTTCCAGCCGAACGGCGTTGCGCTGCCCGTCAGGCAATATGCGCGGGACGAAAAAGCATGAAAGCCCCCCTTTCGCCTGCGCCAGTACCAGATGCGCATCGCTCTGAGGCACGGAGTAAAACCATTTATGTCCCACCAGCCGATAGCTGCCGTCGCTGCATTTTTCGGCGCGCGTGGTGTTGCTCAGAACATCCGAACCGCCCTGCTTTTCGGTCATTCCCATCCCGATTAAGAGTCCGCGTTTTTGCCCACCAGGCGCGATATGCGGATCGTAACGATCGCTCATCAGCGGCGTCAGCCAGTCGTGAAAAGGTTTAGGGAGGGATTGCTGAAATAATGGCGTCGCGGCAAACGTCATGGTGACCGGGCAAAGCGTCCCAGCTTCCACCTGCGCATGGAGAATGAATCGTGCCGCGCGCGCGACAAACGATCCCCTGCGGGCCTGATCTTCCCACGCCAGGTTATGGACCCGATTCGCGCACAGCCCCTGCATGAGCAAATGCCACGCCGGATGAAACCGTACATCGTCCAGCCGCTCGCCCGTGGCGTTGTAGCGTAAAAGTTCAGGGAGATTTGCGTTAGCAAGCCTGCCAAGCTCCAGCGATTCCGCCGTGCCCAACTGCTGGCCGATGCTGGCGAGCAGCTCTATGTCCCACTCCGCCCCCTCTCGGATGACGGCGTCGTGCAGCGCACAATCGGAAAGAAACAGATTACTGTTGGAAAGGGGCAACGGCTGATTAAAAACAGTATGCGTCTGCCAGTGCATGGTGCGTCCCTCCTTCAATGGCAATGAAGGTCATTATGGACAACGAGCGCGGAGGCTGCATGGGAGTCGGGTCACAAGGCCGCGATCTTGCTGAGATCATTCGTGAAACAGGTCACACAATATAAGAATAAACTATTTCACTCCGGTCATTCTGTTGAATAATTTATTCTCACCTTCCAGAAGAGAATCATTATGCAATCTTCCCAACGTGCGCCGGATGCGCATAAGCGCGCTTTAGTTGCAGGCTCTATTGGTAACTTTATCGAATGGTATGAGTTTGCGGTGTATGGCTTTATGGCCACCGTTATTGCGAAAAATTTCTTCCAGCTTGAGGGTGAAGCGGGAACGACCAGCCTCATTCTCACCTACGCTTCGTTCGCGATTGCGTTTTTCTTCCGCCCGTTGGGTGCGGTGGTGTTCGGGCGAATGGGCGACCGCATTGGGCGTAAGCCCACGTTGATTATTGTGTTGGTGCTGATGACCCTCGCGACGGCGGCGATCGGTATCGTGCCGGTCTACGCCAGCATTGGCATTGCCGCGCCGCTACTCATCACCGGACTGCGCATTTTACAGGGGCTGTTTGCGGGGGGTGAATACGGCGGCGCGGTGTCGCTGATGACCGAATTCGCCCCGCGCGGCAAACGCGGGCTTTACGGTGCGTGGCAGTCCTTTACCGTGGCGCTGGGTCTGTTAGCCGGTGCAGGAATTGTGGCGCTACTCTCTGCCGTCCTCACATCCGAAGCGCTGCACGACTGGGGCTGGCGCATTCCGTTCTTCCTCGCGCTGCCGATGGGCGTGGTCGCGCTTTGGCTGCGGGTCAGCATGGAAGAGACGCCAAGCTTTGTGAAGCAGCAGGGAAAGCCGGTCGTTGCGAAGGCGCAGGCCGGCGCGGCACTCAAGGCTATCGCGATGGGGATAGGGCGCGTGATGGTGTGGTCGGCTGCGGGTTATACCTATCTGGTCATCATGCCCACGTATTTACAGTCAGCGCTGCACACCGGCTTTAACCAGGCGCTGCTGATTGCCGTGATCTCGAATGTCGGATTTGCGCTGACCATTATTCCATCGGGGATATTAAGCGACCGGATCGGTCGTCGTACGGTAATGCTGATCGCCACTGGGCTATTGCTGGTTCTGGCGCTACCGCTGCTAAAAGTGTTGCAGGCAGAATCCACCACGCTGGCGATTAAAGCTCTTGTCGTCCTGATTGCAGGCGGTTTAGTGGGGATGCTGGCAGGGCCTGGACCGGCGATGCTGTCGGAAATGTTCCCGACGCGCGTGCGTTACACAGGGCTTGGGCTGGCGTATTCGCTGTCGAACGCCATTTTCTCAGGCTGTGCGGGTTTAATCATTACAGGCTTGATCAAACAGACGGGTAATCTGGATATTCCGGCGTACTACGTGATGGCGACGGCGGTGGTCAGTATGGCGGCGCTAATGACGCTCAATAAAGATGACCATTTGCGGTCGTTAGAGGAGTAAGGTTGCCACTCTCGGGTGCCCTCTCCCACGGAGAAACAATCAGGCCGTCCACAGGACGGCCTGATTGTTTATTTGGTGCGCTGACGAACCGCTTCAAACAGGCAAATACCGGTAGCCACGGACACGTTCAGAGACGACACGCTACCGGCCATCGGGATGCTGATCAGCTCATCGCAATGTTCGCGAGTCAGACGACGCATACCTTCGCCTTCTGCGCCCATCACCAGTGCCAGACGGCCGGTCATTTTACTCTGATAAACGGTATGATCGGCTTCACCCGCCGTACCGACGATCCAGATATTCTCTTCCTGAAGCTGACGCATAGTGCGCGCCAGATTGGTCACGCGGATCAACGGAACGTTTTCCGCTGCGCCACAGGCCACTTTCTTCGCCGTTGCATTCAGTTGCGCTGCACGATCGCGTGGAACGATCACCGCATGCACACCTGCGGCATCAGCACTGCGCAGACACGCGCCGAGGTTGTGTGGATCGGTCACGCCGTCGAGGATCAGGAAGAACGGGTTATCCAGCTGGGCAATTAAATCCGGCAGATCGTTTTCCTGGTACTGACGACCCGGTTTCGCACGGGCAATAATCCCCTGGTGTACCGCGCCTTCACTTTTCTCGTCGAGGAACTGACGGCTAGCCAGCTGAATCACTACACCCTGAGCTTCCAGGGCATGGATCAGCGGGAGCAGACGTTTGTCCTCACGGCCTTTCAGAATAAACACTTCCTGAAAACGCTCCGGAGCGCGCTCCAGCAGGGCCTGCACCGCGTGGATGCCGTAAATCATTTCACTCATTGATGGACTCGTCTTTCACTCTGTTAACGGATCACCCTCACCCCAGCCCTCTCCCACAAGGAGAGGGAGGAAAAGACTCCCCATGGGAGGAGTGAGGGAAAATATTACTCAGCGATTTTTTTCTTCGCTGCGCGTTTTGCTTTGGTGGCAGCGGCTATTTTTTGCGTTTTAGCCGACGGTTTTTTCGCGCCTTTCTCCGCTTTCTCAGATTTCGCTTTTGGGGATTGTGGGGCTTTTGGCTGTTTCGGTGCCGCTTTGCCTTTGTCACCCCGGAAAGCGCTGTCTGGCTCGAAGTTCACCTTTTTGCCTGCCTGACGACGTTTGCCGTTGCTCTTACCGCCAGACCCTTTTTTCGCACTTTCACGCGCGGTTTTACCCACATTACGCGGCGCGCGTTCGCTGGAAATCAGGCTGAAATCAATCTTACGCTCGTCCATATTCACGGCTTCAACGCGCACTTCTACGCGATCGCCCAGACGATACGTTTGACCGCCGGACTCACCGGTCAGGCGTTGTCCCACCTGATCGTAACGATAGTAATCGTTGTCCAGCGAGGAGACGTGCACCAGACCATCGATAAATAGCTCATTGAGACGGACGAAGAAACCAAAGCCGGTCACGCTGGCAATCACGCCTTTAAAGACGTTGCCCACCTGATCCAGCATAAAGTCACACTTCAGCCAGTCCGCAACATCACGCGTGGCTTCATCGGCGCGACGTTCCGCCATAGAACAGTGCTGACCTAACTGCAGCACCTCTTCCATGGAATAATGGTAGCCGCCGGTTTCAGTGGTATTGCCCTTATGCCCCTGCTCTTGCGCTACCAGATATTTAATGGCGCGGTGCAGTGACAGATCCGGATAACGACGGATCGGCGAGGTAAAGTGCGCATAAGACTGCAGCGCCAGACCAAAGTGACCACGGTTTTCTGGATCGTAAATCGCCTGTTTCATCGAACGCAGCAGCATGGTTTGCAACATTTCTGCGTCAGGACGATCGGCGATCGCGGTCAACAGTTCGGCGTAATCACGCGGCTCTGGCTTGCTGCCGCCCGGCAGTTCAAGACCCAGTTCCGCCAGAACAGAACGGAAAGAGGTGATGGCTTCGGTCGTCGGCTTATCGTGGATACGGAACAGCGCAGGCTCTTTGGCTTTCTCAACGAAACGCGCCGCCGAGATGTTGGCTAAAATCATGCACTCTTCGATAAGCTTGTGCGCATCGTTACGCTGGGTCTGCTCGATACGTTCGATACGGCGCTCAGCGTTAAAGATGAACTTGGCTTCTTCACTCTCAAAGGAGATCCCGCCGCGCTCTTCACGCGCTTGCTCCAGCGTTTTGTAGAGGTTGTGCAGCTCTTCGATGTGTTTGACCAGCGGCGCATATTGCTCGCGCAGCTCCTGATCGCCCTGCAGCATATGCCAGACTTTGGTATAGGTCAGGCGGGCATGCGAGCTCATCACCGCTTCATAGAATTTGTAGCCGGTTAAGCGCCCTTTGGTAGAGATGGTCATTTCGCAGACCATACACAACCTGTCAACCTGCGGGTTCAGAGAACACAGGCCGTTGGAGAGCACTTCTGGCAGCATCGGTACGACCTGCGACGGGAAGTACACCGACGTACCGCGACTGCGCGCTTCAGCGTCGAGCGGCGTGTTAGGGCGAACATAATAGCTAACGTCAGCAATCGCCACCCACAAACGCCAGCCGCCGCCGCGTTTCTTCTCGCAGAACACGGCGTCATCGAAGTCACGCGCGTCTTCGCCATCGATAGTCACCAGCGGCAAATCACGCAAGTCCACGCGACCAATTTTGGCCTCTTCCGGCACCTGTTCGTTCAGATCTTTGACCTGTTCTTCAACCGCGTGCGGCCAGACGTAAGGGATTTCATGCGTACGCAGCGCCATGTCCACAGCCATGCTTGTACCCATGTTATCGCCCAGCACTTCAACGATTTTACCAATCGCTTTGGTGCGGCGGGTTGGGCGCTGGGTGAGTTCAACCACCACCACAAAGCCCATGCGCGCGCCCATCACCTCTTCCGGTGGGATCAGGATGTCGAAGCTCATACGGCTGTCGTCCGGCACCACAAAGCCCACGCCGGCATCGGTAAAGTAACGACCGACAATCTGGCTGTTTTTAGGCACCAGCACACGCACCACGCGCGCTTCGCGACGGCCTTTACGATCGGCCCCCAGCGGCTGCGCCAAAATCTGGTCGCCGTGGATGCACATTTTCATCTGTTCAGATGACAGGTACAGATCGTCTTTACGCCCTTCGACGCGCAGAAAACCGTAACCATCGCGGTGACCGATAACGATGCCTTTCAGCAGATCGAGACGTTCTGGCAGCGCATAGCACTGACGACGGGTAAAGACCAACTGGCCGTCACGCTCCATGGCGCGCAGGCGGCGGCGAAGGGCTTCAATTTGCTCTTCACCTTCAATATTTAATTCAACGGCAAGTTCTTCACGATTGGCGGGTTTTTCGCGCTTTGTTAAGTGTTCGATGATGAACTCGCGGCTTGGGATAGGATTCGCGTACTTTTCTGCTTCGCGGTCCTGGAAAGGATCATGTGACATAGCGGTTCCTCCGTTGTCAGCTCCGGCGAAAATTTTCTTCATTCCACCAGCAATAATTTATACAGCGGTTGATTCTCTTCAACCAAATCGGCCAGCGTGTAGTTATCCAGTTCCATAAGGAAACTTTGCACAGCCTTAGAAAGTGCCTGTTTGAGGCGGCATGCGGGGGTGATGTGGCAAAAATCGCTGCTGCAATTCACCAGAGACAGCGGCTCCAGTTCACGCACCACGTCCCCTACACGAATACTCTGTGCGGGTTTACCGAGACGTATTCCCCCGTTTTTCCCGCGGACGGCAGTCACGTATCCCGCACGGCTAAGTTGATTGATTATTTTGACCATATGATTACGGGACACGCCGTAGACCTCTGTAACTTGAGAGATACTGGTCATCTGCCCTTGTGGTAACGACGCCATGTAAATCAGCGCACGTAAGCCGTAATCGGTGAAACTCGTTAACTGCACATCAACCTCAGGAAAAGGGAAAAACGCGGTTTAACCGCAGAGATATTCAATAATGATGATAAACCAGCCAGATAGTTAACGGCGAATTTATTTAAACGGAAAGGGGTAAAAGCGGAAACAGAGGGCAAAAACCAGATGGAACGGCGTTTATCCGGCCTACGGATCGTTCCGTAGGCCAGCAGCCACGAAATTATGCGTCGAACGGATCGCGCAGAATCATCGTTTCACTACGGTCAGGGCCGGTAGAAATAATATCGATCGGCACTTCAGTCAGTTCTTCAATACGCTTGATGTAATCCAGCGCCGCCTGCGGCAGGCCGCTACGCTCTTTTACGCCAAATGTGGTTTCTGACCAGCCTGGCATGGTTTCGTAGATTGGCTCGATGCCTTCCCAGTCGTCAGCGGCCAGCGGAGTGGTTGTCACTTCGCGACCATCTGGCATACGGTAACCGATGCACAGTTTCACTTCTTTCAGGCCATCCAGCACGTCCAGCTTGGTCAGGCAGAAGCCAGACAGAGAGTTGATCTGCACAGCACGACGCACGGCAACCACATCCAGCCAACCGGTACGACGACGACGACCGGTGGTCGCGCCAAACTCGTTACCTTGTTTGCACAGGAATTCGCCGGTTTCATCAAACAGCTCAGTCGGGAATGGACCTGCGCCCACACGAGTGGAGTAAGCTTTGATGATACCCAGAACGTAATCCACATAACGCGGACCCAGGCCGGAGCCAGTCGCCACGCCACCCGCGGTAGTGTTAGAGGAGGTCACGTACGGATAGGTACCGTGGTCGATATCCAGCAGCGTACCCTGTGCGCCTTCGAACATGACGAAATCGCCACGCTTGCGCGCCTGGTCCAGCAGATCGGAGACATCCACAACCATACCGGTCAGGATATCCGCTACCGCCATGACATCATCCAGTACTTTCTGGTAGTCAACAGCGTCAGCTTTATAGAAATTCACCAGCTGGAAGTTGTGATATTCCATCACTTCTTTCAGTTTGTCGGCGAAGGTGGCTTTGTCGAACAGATCGCCAACGCGCAGACCGCGGCGGGCAACTTTATCTTCATAAGCAGGGCCGATACCACGGCCAGTGGTGCCGATAGCTTTTGCGCCGCGCGCTTTTTCACGCGCCACGTCCAGCGCCACGTGATAGTCGAGGATCAGCGGGCAAGCTTCGGAGAGCAGCAGACGCTCACGAACCGGGATACCACGGTCTTCCAGGCCTTTCATCTCTTTCATCAGCGCAGCAGGAGACAGCACAACACCGTTACCGATGATGCTGGTCACATTGTCGCGAAGAATACCTGATGGAATGAGATGCAGGACGGTTTTTTCACCGTTGATTACGAGAGTATGGCCCGCGTTGTGGCCACCCTGATAGCGTACAACATATTTAGCACGTTCAGTCAGAAGATCAACGATCTTCCCTTTACCTTCGTCACCCCATTGGGTGCCCAGTACGACAACGTTGTTACCCATTTTAAAAATCACCGATTGCTTAAAAATGGATTCTACCACCGCTTTTTCAGATATACAGCACTTTTTGCCCGCAATATAAGGCAAATCCGACCACTTTTTGATCAGCCAATCGTTTTCCTCAACATGTAGTAGATAACGATACCGGCAACCACAAGACCCCCTCCAAAACGACGCAAAATATTATCCGGCAGTTGGCTCATAGTGGCGATCATGCGTCGCCAGGCACGCGGATAAAGCATTGGTCCCAGGCCTTCCAGCACCAAAACTAACGCCAGCGCCAACAGGATGGTTGAATTCATTTTGGATCCTTATAAAAGAAAACCACCGCCTCGGAAGAGAGCGGTGGTTTGATCACTCAAACGGAGCTGAGTTTATCGCGTGGCGTTGCCTGGCGTCTTCATATAACGGAAGAAATCGCTATCCGGGCTGAGCACCATCACATCCTGGTTGCTCTGGAAGCTGTTTTCATAAGCTCGCAGGCTACGGATAAAGGCATAGAAATCCGGATCCTGACTGAATGCATCCGCAAACAGTTTCGCGGCTTCTGCATCGCCTTCACCGCGCAAGATGCGGCCCTGACGTTCAGATTCTGCCAACGTTTTCGTCACTTCATAATCGGCAGTGGCGCGCAGCTTTTCAGCTTCTTCCTGACCTTGTGAACGGTGGCGACGGGCAACCGCTTCACGCTCAGCGCGCATACGGTTGTAGATCGCTTCAGACACTTCGGTAGGCAGGTTGATCTGCTTGATACGCACGTCAACGACTTCGATACCCAACGCCGCCATACTGTTCGGGTTGATCACCGGCGCTTTGCCGTTGGTCTCGGTCTGAACACGTTCAGCTGCTTTCGCAATCGCATCATCTGCGGCTGGCGTTGCCACTTCGTCTTCTGTACCCGCAGAACCGGAGTTCAGGGCATCACGGACTTCAATGGTCAGACGACCACGAGAATCGGTGACGATGTCTTTCACATCCAGACGACCAATTTCAGAACGCAAACGGTCCGAGAACTTACGTTTCAGCAGCACTTCTGCCTGAGAGACGTCACCGCCGCCCGTTGCCAGATAGTAGCGGCTAAAATCGCTGATACGCCATTTGATGTAAGAATCGACGATCAGGTCTTTTTTCTCTTTGGTCACGAAACGATCGGCCTGGTTATCCATGGTCTGGATACGGGCATCGAGCATTTTCACTGATTCGATCATCGGGAGCTTGAAGTGCAGACCCGGCTCGAAAACCAGCGGTTTGTTTTCATCGTCACGCAGAACTTTGCCGAAGCGCATGGTGATACCGCGTTCGCCCTCTTTCACTACAAAGATTGAGGCATAAAGCACTACCAGCACGATGATAATTATCGCAATAACTGACTTACGCATCGTTATTCCCCCTGACGCTGGCTGTCGTTACGCTGCGCGTTAGCGCGACGTTGGTCCATGATGTCACCATCGGTCGAAGACGACGTGTTTTTGGCGTTAGAGTTGCTCCCGGATGCAGGTGGCAGGCGCAGCAGATTGTTGGCTCCGCTGTTATCCTGTTTTGCACCGGACGCATTACCGCCTTTCAGCATCTGGTCCAGCGGCAGGACCATGAGGTTGCCACCTTTGCTGTCATTCACCAGCACTTTACGGGTATGGCTCAGCACTTTCTCCATGGTCTCGATATACAGACGTTCACGGGTAATTTCCGGAGCGGCTTTATATTCAGGCAGGAGCTTAGCAAAGCGGGCCACTTCACCCTGCGCTTCCAGCACAGTCTGAGTCTTATACGCACGCGCCTCTTCGAGGATACGCTGCGCCTGACCGTTAGCACGTGGCTGAACTTCGTTGGTGTAGGCTTCTGCTTCACGGATGTACTGCTGCTCATTTTCACGTGCGGAAATCGCATCATCAAATGCAGCTTTTACCTCTTCCGGCGGACGAGCAGCCTGGAAGTTGACGTCCAGAAGGGTGATACCCATGTTGTACGGACGAATGGTCTCTTCCAGCTCACGCTGGGTATCGCTACGAATAACGGTACGACCTTCAGTCAGAATACGGTCCATCGTGTATTTACCGATCACACCACGCAGCGCACTGTCAGTCGCCTGACGCAGGCTATCGTCCGCGCTGGTCACACTGAACAGGTAGTTTTTAGGATCGGTAACGCGGTACTGCACGTTCATCTCGACGCGAACCACGTTCTCGTCAGAAGTCAGCATCACGCCAGACGCCGCCAGTTCACGAACCGATTCTACGTTTACCGCAGTCACGTTATCGACAAACGTTGGCTTCCAGTTCAGACCCGGTTCAACCAGATGGCTAAACTTGCCGAAGCGAGTGACAACACCGCGCTCAGCTTCTTTAATGGTGTAGAAACCGCTGGCGGCCCAAATGATCACCACGGCAGCGGCAACAATGCTCACTACGCGGCCACCAATGTGCGGGCGTGGCCCCTGCGGGGCATTTCCGCCGGAACCTGAACCGGAACCTTTACCACCAAAACCGCCCAGCTTTTTGCTTAGCTTGCGGAAGATGTCGTCCAGATCAGGAGGCCCCTGCTCGCGACCACCTTTGTTGCCATTTCCCCCAGAGTTGCCGCCTTGATTATTGCTGCTTCCCCACGGGTCGCGGTCTTGTCCGTTATTACCGGGCTGATTCCACGCCATGTATATGCTCCATATTTGTTATGCAAGGGCGAATATCTTCAGGACTACCCTAATCTGATCAGACTACGTAGTCGATCAACGTAGGTTCTTGTTTACAGAGGCGACGCCAGTCAACGATTGGCATACGCACCTGCATCCCCACGCTGCCGTCATCCTCCATCCACTCTTTTTCTATCGCCTGAAGTTGATAAAACCGGCTGCGCAGCTTGCCTTCCTGTGGTGGCAGACGCAGCGTGTGCTGAGCAACCTCACCGGAAAGACGTTCTGTTAAAGCCTGGAAAAGCAGTGGCACGCCAACCCCGGTCTGAGCAGATAGCCAGACCCGAATCGGTTTGTTCTCATCATCTCGGTCGATACGCGGCTCAAAGTCTTCGAGCATATCGATTTTATTCATCACCAACAGCGTTGGGATATCGTCCGCTTCAATCTCTTCGAGTACGGTATTCACCGCATCGATATTTTCCTGCAAGCGGAAATCGGCAGCGTCAATAATATGCAGTAACAGGGTCGCCTGACGCGTCTCCTGTAAGGTCGCTTTAAACGCCGCCACTAAATCGTGCGGTAAATGACGAATAAAGCCTACGGTATCCGCCAGCACGGTTTCGCCGACGTCCGCAACATCAATGCGGCGAAGCGTAGGGTCGAGCGTCGCAAACAACTGGTCTGCGGCGTAGACTTCTGCATTGGTAATCTGGTTAAACAGGGTGGATTTACCGGCATTGGTATACCCCACCAGCGACACCGTTGGGATGTCAGCTTTGGTTCGCGAACGACGTCCTTGCTCACGCTGTTTCTCGACTCTTGCCAGTCGCGAGAGGATCTGGGTAATACGACCACGCAGTAGTCGACGGTCAGTTTCGAGCTGGGTTTCACCCGGGCCGCGCAAACCAATACCGCCTTTTTGTCTTTCAAGGTGGGTCCAGCCACGCACAAGGCGCGTTGCCAGATGACGCAATTGCGCCAGCTCAACCTGCAATTTCCCCTCGTGGGTACGTGCACGCTGAGCAAAAATATCTAATATCAGGCCGGTACGGTCGATAACACGACATTCGCACAGACTTTCCAGGTTACGCTCTTGAGCCGGAGACAACGCATGATCAAACAGCACGACTGACGCGCCGGTTGCTTTTACGGCTTCCGCAATTTCGATTGCTTTACCTTCGCCTACAAAAAACTTCGGGTGCGGTGCTTTACGACTACCGGTAATCACCTGCATTGCTTCGACGCCAGCAGAAGAGACCAGAGCTTCAAACTCCTCAAGGTCTTCTTTATCTTTGTCTTGCGTAAAATAGATGTGTACCAGCACCGCATGCTCACCGGCATCATAACGGTCAAACAAGCGTATTATCCTCAATATAAATCAGCGGGGAACGCAGAAAACCTGGCTCCCCGTGTGGAAAAACAGCCCGCAACCTTATTCGGTTTCGTCGCTGTCTTGCGCAGGAGCAGAAGAACCCTGTGCGTTGCTGCCATGATGGAAGTTACTACCGGTGCCGCCGCCAGCGTTGTTGCTGTGATGAGAAACTGGACGGGACGGAACAACAGTAGAGATAGCGTGCTTATAAACCATCTGGCTGACCGTGTTTTTCAACAGGATCACGAACTGATCGAAAGATTCAATCTGACCTTGCAGCTTAATACCATTCACCAAATAAATAGAAACTGGAACACGTTCACGACGCAGTGCGTTCAAGAACGGATCTTGTAAAGATTGCCCCTTAGCCATTCTCTCTTTTCCTTATATGTTTGTTTTGTACTTAGAACCTTGCGATTCTGAAAAATTGCGCACGGTACGACTTAATTGTACACACTCAGTCTGCGATAGCACCCACAACCTGTAAAACTTCGTTGTATGACTGTTCAGGTTTTTCACTGTCTAACCAGTGAATCCCTTCCCAACCACGCAACCAGGTTATCTGCCGCTTCGCCAACTGTCTGGTGGCGCAAACACCTCGGTAAACCATTTCATCGTAAGAGATCTCACCCTCAATGTATGACCACATCTGGCGATATCCGACACAACGAATGGAAGGCATGTCCGTATGCAAATCTCCGCGAGCAAATAACGCCCGCACTTCTGCTTCAAAACCTGAAGCTAACATCTGATGAAAACGCTGCTCAATTCGTTGATGGAGCAGTTCACGGCTCGCCGGGGCGATGGCGAACTGATGCACCTGATACGGCAGAGCCTCGCCTGACGTTTGCGTCAGTTCCGTTAAAGTTTTACCCGAAATGAAAAAAACTTCCAGTGCTCGGGAAAGCCTTTGCGGATCATTTGGATGAATCCTTGCTGCGGCAACCGGATCAACCTCTTCCAGTTGCTTATGCAACGCGCTCCATCCCTGCTCTGCCGCCTGCTGCTCAATCTTGGCTCTGACTTCAGGATCCGCTGATGGCAAAGGTGATAACCCCTCCAGCAGCGCCTTAAAATAAAGCATGGTCCCGCCGACCAACAACGGTATCCGTCCCGCCGCGGTTATTTCGGCCATCTCAGCGAGCGCATCGCGACGGAAATCCGCTGCGGAATACGCCTGCGCCGGGTCGAGAATATCCAGCAACCGATGCGGTGCCGCTTGCAGTTCTTCTGCATTTGGCTTCGCCGTGCCGACATCCATCCCTTGATAAATAAGGGCGGAATCGACGCTAATCAACTCTACTGGCAAAACTTTACGTAGCTCAATGGCTAACGCCGTTTTACCGGAGGCCGTAGGCCCCATCAAAAAAATCGCCTTAGGCAGGCTCGCCTTACTCACATCACTCATCTTTCAGGGCTTTCATCGCCGAATGCAAATCAACAGGTTGTAATAAACCACCCGGCGGAGCTTTGACCAGTTGTGGACAAAGGCGTTCAACTTCCGCCAATACGGTAATGGCTTGAGCCATACTCCACAGATTGTGGTCACTCGCGAGATGGCGGGCGATCCACTGCGCGGTATTGGCAGCGTCAAAGGATGTTTGCTGCGCCAGGTAGCCTATCAGTTCAGGAATCAAGTTTTGTAAATTTTGTTGGCGTAAGGGTAAAGGCACCGCGCGAATGGTCACATGATGTGCTTCTACAACAAATTCAATGCCCATTTCCACCAACACCGCTTTCGCACGGTTTAAAACCGCCACTTCATCTACCGACACTTTAAGCCGGACAGGAATCAACAGCGGCTGTGCGCACGCTGCGTTTGTTCCGGGCGTCAGTTGCACTTGTTTGAGCCAGCGCTCCGCGACGGGTAACGCCAGCAACGCAAGGTGGCTATCGCGTTCGAGTAAAGCCATGTCCGGGGCAATAATGGTCAGCACGCGCCCAAAACTCTGGCTGTGCCCATCCAGTGCCGGAGCTGACTGCGCGACATTCTCTTTCCGTTCAACTGCGGGAGTATCCAGTAATTTGCTGTAAAGCGCACCCTGCTGTTTCTGATAAACCGGTGCATGGGGATAGTTCGCCCCGGTTGGACGCGGCGCACTTGCGCCCGATGAATAGCGCGGCGCTTCTGGCTGTCGCGCAACCGCAGGCTCAGCAAACTGGTTGCGCCCCGCCGCGACGCGGTTTTCCGGGATCGGTCGTGGGCTGATGGCGTCTTCGGTCAGGGGTAACGACGGTTCAGCCTGCTGCTGAAGCACGCTCAGCACGCCCTGATAAATAAAATCGTGAACCAGCCGCGACTGATGAAAACGTACCTCATGCTTGGCCGGATGCACGTTGACATCCACCTGATGCGGATCGATTTCAAGATAAAGCACAAACGCAGGCTGCTGATCGGCACCCAGTTTGTCTTCGCAAGCCTGGCGAATCGCATGATTTATCAGGCGATCGCGCATCATGCGGCCATTCACATAGCAATACTGAATCTCGGCCAGCGTCGCGTTCATCGTTTTTGGGTCGGCCACCCAGCCGCGCATCGCTAAATCGCCATGCTGCCACTCAATCGCCAGTGCCTGTTCGAGAAAAGCCGTACCGCAGATCGCGCCCAGACGGCGCTCTTTCTGCCCGCCTTCTGCCACTGCGCGGTACTGGCGCATCACCTTACCGTTATGGCTGAGGTTGATCGTGACGTCAAAACGGGCCAACGCGATGCGGCGAATGATCTCATCGATATGGTTGAATTCGGTTTTTTCGGTGCGCATGAACTTGCGGCGCGCGGGCGTGTTGTAGAACAGATCCAACACTTCCAGCGTCGTACCCACCGGGTGGGCTGCGGGTTTGACCGTCACGTCCATGTCACGCCCTTCGGCGTAAGCCTGCCAGGCTTCCTGCTGTTCAGCCGTGCGGGAGGTGAGCGTCAGGCGGGATACGGAGCTGATACTGGCCAGCGCCTCGCCACGAAAACCGAGGCTGATAATGGCTTCCAGATCGTCGAGCGAGGCAATTTTACTGGTGGCATGACGCGCCAGCGCCAGCGCCAGTTCGTCTTTTTTGATGCCGCAGCCGTTGTCACGAATGCGGATAAGCTTTGCACCGCCTCGCTCGATATCAATATCGATGCGGGTCGCGCCCGCATCAAGACTGTTTTCGACGAGTTCCTTCACAACCGATGCAGGACGCTCCACCACTTCGCCGGCGGCGATTTGGTTCGCAAGCTGCGGCGACAGAACCTGAATCGGCATGAATTCTCCTTAATGGGTCGCGCTCATCTCACCGGGAAGGGCTGCGCTGGCAGTTTGTCCCCCGCCCCCTGGCGGCGCTGACTGTAACGGGTGTGACGCAAAGTAATTGCGCAAACCGTTGTAAATGGCATCGGCGATTTCCTGCTGATAACTGTCGCTCGCCAGCAGGCGCTCTTCGCCGTTATTACTGATAAAACCGGTTTCGACCAGAATCGACGGGATGTCCGGCGAACGCAACACGCCAAGACTGGCGTGCTCAGGGCGGCGTTTGTGGATAGCCCCCACGCTCTGCAACTGGCTTATCACGTTAGTGGCAACATCATACCCGACGCGCTGGGAATGACCGAATTGTAAATCCAGCACCGCCTGGCTGAGATACGGGTCGGACTGACTGTTTGCCAGCACATCACCTGCGCCACCCAACAGTTCAGACTGTTTCTCATGCTCTTCCAGCCAGTTCGCCATCTCGCTGTTAGCGCGACGGTTCGACAAGACCCAAACAGAAGCGCCGGTCGCACTGCGATTTGGCGCAGCATCCGCATGAATTGACACCAGGAAGTTAGCGTTTTGCTTGCGCGCAACGTCAGAACGCCCCATGACGGAGATAAAGTAATCGCCATCGCGCGTCATCACGCCTTTAAACATCGGGTCATCATTCAGCCGTTCACGCAGTTTGCGCGCAATCGCGATGGTGACGTTTTTCTCGCGCGTACCGCTCGGTCCAATCGCGCCAGGATCTTGTCCGCCGTGCCCCGCATCAATGGCGATAATCACTTTCTCACCACTGGTATTCGTGGCAGGACGAGCGCGAGCCGCTGGGCGCGTGACCGTATTGCTGCTGGTGACGCTGGTCATGCGATCGTTTTCCGCTTTGAATGGATTACGTGCGGGTTCAGACGGACGCGGTGCAACAATCGGCGCTTCAACGCGTTTCGCCACTACTGGAGGTGGTGGTGGTGGCGGCGGAGCATCAGCATTAATAGTAAAGACCACTGTGTAATTCGCGCCGTTTTGCTGCTTCACGGCGCGGGTTTTACCGTTTTGGGTGAGATCGACCACCAGCCGTAAAGACTGCGCATCTTTCGCCGTACCGGAACGAATACTTTTGACCAGGTTATTGCCGCTAAATTGCAGCGGCAGGCCCTGAATCACCCCGGTCTGTTTGATATCCAGCGCCACGCTGCGCTTATCAACCTGCGAAAACGCATAATCGGGATCGCCCATAAAACTGAAGGTGATCCGCGCCTGCGAATCACCGTTGGAGACCTGAATATCCGATAAACTTGCGGCCCCGGCCTGTGCGCACAGCAGCACCGTTGCAGCCAACAACCAACCTTTAACGCGATTAATCATCCCGTTATCCCTGAGTTCAGCCAGCTAAACGCGCCAGCAAGGAATTACCTGATGAGGAAACAGCACTGATGCGTGCCTCACGCCCTTGAGCCTGGTAATCTAAGTGAATTTCGACATCCGGGTCAGGCAACACACCCGCACCTTGTTGCGGCCACTCCACCAGGCAAATGGCGTCGTTGGCAAAGTAGTCACGGATCCCCATAAATTCGAGCTCCTCAGGGTCCGCAAGACGGTAAAGATCGAAGTGGTACACCATCATATGGTCGAGGGTATAGGGTTCAACCAGCGTATAAGTCGGGCTTTTCACGTTTCCTTTATGGCCCAGGGCCTGCAAAAACCCCCGGCTAAATGTTGTCTTACCCGCCCCCAAATCGCCATACAAATAAATGACGGTCGCGCCCTCACAGGCCAGCGCCAGGCGCTTGCCAAGATCCAAAGTTGCCTGCTCGTCGGGTAAAGCCATCACTCGATTAGTCATTTTCTACGTCAATCACATCTGGGTTAACAACACGCCGCAGCGTGTCAAAAAGATCGGTGGCAAGCATACCGCGCGTTCCGTAGCGAGAAGCGAGCTTATCTGCTGCCGCACCGTGGACCACGCAGCCTACGCTGGCTGCTTCGTAAGGGTTGAAATGTTGTCCCAGCAACGCGCCGATAATACCGGAGAGCACATCGCCCATTCCGCCACTCGCCATTCCCGCATTACCCGCGTCAATAATGCTGAGCGCGCCGGACTCACAGGCCACAATCGTGCCTGCCCCTTTTAAAACTGCAACACCTCCGTAACGTTTTACCAGACGCTGCGCAGAAAGTAAGCGATCGTTTTCAATTTCTGCGACGCTGCAGCTAAGCAGCCGCGCTGCCTCGCCGGGGTGTGGCGTCAGGATGCGATTGTGACGTTTATCAGGATTGATTGCCAGAAGGTTAAGCGCGTCGGCATCCCACAGCATCGGTTTACGAAAATTCTCGACCTTTTGTAATGCTTTCTTGCCCCACGCTTGTTGCCCCAATCCTGGGCCAATGACCAGCACATCGGCCCACTCCAGGCTTGCATCAAGGGATTCTGGCGTCAGTTCATGAGCCATCAGTTCAGGGCGAGCGGTAATAATGGGCGGGATATTTTCGATGCGCGTCAGCACGCGTACCAGGCCCGCTCCCGCACGCAGTGCGGCTTCTCCGGTCATGCGAATCGCACCCGCAGTGCCGTGATCGCCGCCAATAATCACCAGCTTGCCGTGATCGCCTTTGTTAGACGTGGGACGGCGCGGCACCAGCCACGCCTCAAGCTGATTCGCATCCAGCCGTGCGATGGGCGGTTCCTGTCCGGCAAGCCAGCTTTCAAGTCCCAGCGCGTGGTAATGAAGTTTTCCCACCACATCGCGCGCTTTGCCGGTCAGTAATCCAGGCTTGAGCGCAATAAACGTGACCGTAAGCTTTGCGTGAATCACCGCACCCGGCGTCGCGCCCGTCTGGGCAATCAGGCCCGACGGAATATCCAGCGCAATGACAGGAGCCGGATGGGCATTCGCTTTATTGATGAGCGTTGCGATATTTTCGCGTGGAGCCAGCCTGAGCCCCGTCCCCAGCAGCCCATCAACAATCAGATCAATCCCTTCTGGCCAGCTGATATCGGCGGCATGAATCTCCCCACCCGCATTCAGCCACGCCTCACGCGCTTCGCTCGCCTCTTCTGGCAGCGGTTTTCCACTTTCGATGGCCAGCAGCGTGACGCGCAGACCCGCAGCAACGGCCAGACGCGCGACCACATAACCATCGCCGCCGTTGTTGCCGTGTCCGCACAAAATAAGCCAGTGTTTTGCCTCGGAACACGTCTCTCGCGCCACGGAAAACGCCGCCTCGCCCGCGCGGAGCATCAGTTCATACAGCGTGATACCCAGACTGTCTGCGGCCTCTTTTTCAGCGCGACGGAGGTCATCCGCAGGCCAAATGGAATGTGGTATACTGATGGGGTTTTTCTTCATTGTATGGTCCGTCATGTCACAGCCCCTCGATCTCAATCAGTTAGCGCAAAACATTAAACAGTGGGGCGCTGAGCTTGGCTTCCAGAAAGTCGGTATCACCGATACCGATCTTTCCGCGAGCGAGCCAAAACTGCAGGCCTGGCTGGACAAACAGTACCACGGCGAAATGGAGTGGATGGCGCGCCACGGCATGATGCGCGCGCGCCCTCACGAGCTATTGCCGGGTACCTTGCGCGTTATCAGCGTTCGCATGAACTATCTCCCCGCCAACGCGGCGTTTGCCCGCACATTGAAAGATCCGTCGCTGGGTTATGTCAGCCGTTACGCCCTGGGGCGTGACTACCACAAACTTCTGCGTAACCGCCTAAAAAAACTCGGGGAAACCATCCAGGAACATTGTGGCTCGCTGAATTTTAGACCGTTTGTCGACTCTGCGCCTATTCTTGAGCGCCCGATAGCCGAAAAAGCAGGCCTGGGATGGACAGGTAAGCACTCACTTATCCTCAGCCGTGATGCGGGTTCGTTCTTTTTCCTGGGCGAGTTACTGATTGATTTACCGCTACCCGTGGATAGCCCGGTTGAAGAAGGTTGTGGGCGTTGTGTGGCCTGTATGACGATTTGTCCAACGGGTGCGATTGTTGAGCCTTATACGGTTGATGCGCGTCGCTGTATCTCGTATCTCACCATCGAACTGGAGGGTGCCATTCCGGAAGCGTTTCGTCCCCTCATCGGCAACCGCATTTACGGCTGCGACGACTGCCAGCTGATTTGTCCGTGGAATCGCTACTCGCAGCTGACTGATGAAGACGATTTCAGCCCGCGCAAAGCCCTGCACGCTCCGAAACTCATTGAGTTATTTGCCTGGGACGAAGCTTATTTCCTGCGGATAACGGAAGGGTCTGCGATTCGACGCATTGGTCATCTGCGCTGGCTGCGAAATATTGCCGTTGCATTAGGAAACGCGTCCTGGGATGAAGCGAATCTCACGGCGCTGGAAAGTCGCAGAGGTGAGCACCCACTTCTTGATGAGCACATAGAATGGGCGATTGCGCAGCAAATCGAGAAACGAAATGCCTGCGTGGTTGAGGTGCAATTACCGAAGAAACAGCGACTGGTCAGAGTCATCGAAAAAGGGCTTATCCGCGACGCCTGATATATTCACAGCCTGTGAATAAAATTACCAAGCCAGTTACCATAAGGCTTTGCAAACAGGTCAAGTGATCTGGATAGCATTTTGAAACGAAATTTTCTTAATGTTATTCAATCAGTTAGAAAATAACTCTTCACCTTGCGAACCATTTGCTCGTTTCGCTAAAGCGGTATTAACTGTGGATAACTCTGTTTACAAGAATATTTCAAATACAATAGAAAATGTCCCCAACGAAGCAATTCGCTGTGGATAATCTGGAGATTGGAGAAGAATTTGGAGCGGGAAACGAGACTCGAACTCGCGACCCCGACCTTGGCAAGGTCGTGCTCTACCAACTGAGCTATTCCCGCTTAATCTTTGTCTTTCAAGCCGCCACTGCGTTGACTGCCTTCACTCACCTTAGTCACTTACTAGAGTAAGCTCCCAAGGATTCGTTCAGTTGCTGCCTTGCTGCAACTTGAAATCCTGCGATTGGTGGTGCGTATCTTGCGATACTTTCAAATTTGGAGCGGGAAACGAGACTCGAACTCGCGACCCCGACCTTGGCAAGGTCGTGCTCTACCAACTGAGCTATTCCCGCTTAATCAATGTCTTTCAAGCTGCCGTATAATAGCGGCTCAAAATGTTTCGATTGGTTGGTACGTGCTTAAAAGGCACTTTTCAAATTTTGGAGCGGGAAACGAGACTCGAACTCGCGACCCCGACCTTGGCAAGGTCGTGCTCTACCAACTGAGCTATTCCCGCATAATCTTCGTCTTTCAAGACGCCGCTTCGTTGGCTGCGACCTGAAATCCTGCGATTAAATTTGATGCTTCGTAACGCGTAATTCTCTGTCGTTACGGGAGGCGCATTATACGAGAAATCCTTTTAGCTGCAACCCCCCTGAAAGCGATTTTTTTAAAATCACGTTCAAGTGATTAATTAATCGGCAAGCTGGACAATTTAACGGCAAATACCCGGCCGCGCAAGCGGTCCGGGCATTAAAATCAAAGCTTAATGAAATTCTCGCGGTAAAACGCCAGTTCGGCCACTGACTCGCGAATGTCATCCATTGCCTGATGCGTTCCCTGCTTCTTAAAGCCGTCTAAAATTTCCGGCTTCCAACGACGCGCCAGCTCTTTCAGTGTGCTCACGTCCAGATAACGGTAATGGAAATACGCTTCCAGTTCCGGCATGTACTTAAACAGGAAACGACGGTCTTGCCCAATGCTGTTACCGCAAATCGGCGATTTGCCCGCTGGAACCCACTGTTTCAGGAACTCAATCGTTGCCAGCTCCGCTTCGCGATCGCCTTGGGTGCTGGCTTTCACTCGCTCCACCAGCCCGCTTCCGGTATGCGTCCGCACGTTCCAGTCATCCATCAGCGCCAGCTGCGCGTCAGACTGATGCACCGCAATCGTCGGGCCTTCAGCCAGGATATTCAGGTTCGCATCGGTCACCAGCGTCGCGATCTCAATGATGCGATCGCGCTCGGGATCAAGGCCGGTCATTTCCAGATCGATCCAAATCAGGTTGTTTTCATCTGCGCTCATGTTATTTTCCACCCTTCTCGCATAACCGGCTGTAGCAGGTTAACTAGTATTAATTAGTGTGTATCATAGAGGTTTTGCCCATTATGGGCGACCAGGAGCCAGCACGATTGAGTAAAAATAAACTCTCCAAAGGGCAACAGCGCCGCGTAAATGCCAACCATGAACGCCGTCTTAAGACCACTTCGGAGAAACCCGATTACGACGACAACCTATTTGGCGAAGCAACGGAAGGCATGGTCATTAGCCGTTTCGGCATGCATGCTGACGTAGAAGCCGCCGACGGTGGCGTTCACCGCTGCAACATCCGCCGCACCATCCGATCGCTGGTGACCGGTGACCGCGTCGTTTGGCGACCGGGAAAAGCAGCCGCTGAAGGCGTCAGAGTAAAAGGGATCGTCGAAGCGGTTCATGAGCGCACATCGGTGCTCAATCGTCCTGATTTTTACGATGGCGTTAAACCTATCGCCGCCAACATCAATCAGATCGTGATTGTTTCGGCGATTTTACCCGAACTTTCACTCAATATTATCGACCGTTATCTTGTTGCCTGCGAAACGCTCGAAGTCGAACCGCTGATCGTTCTGAACAAAATCGATCTGCTTGACGACGAAGGCATGCGTTTTGTGAATGAGCAGATGGATATCTACCGCAAGATTGGCTATCGCGTGCTGATGGTGTCGAGCCATAAGAAAGATGGCCTGAAGCCGCTTGAAGAAGCGCTGACAGACCGTATCAGCATTTTTGCGGGCCAGTCTGGCGTGGGTAAATCCAGCCTGCTGAACAACCTGCTGGGGTTACAGGAAGAGATCCTCACTAACGATGTGTCGGATAACTCTGGCCTGGGCCAGCACACCACCACGGCTTCTCGCCTGTATCATTTCCCACACGGCGGCGATGTGATCGACTCCCCCGGCGTTCGTGAATTTGGTCTGTGGCATCTTGAACCGGAACAAATCTTCAACGGATTTGTCGAATTCCATGAGTATTTAGGCGCTTGTAAATACCGCGACTGCAAACACGACAATGACCCTGGCTGCGCCATTCGTCAGGCGGTTGAAGAGGGTAAAATTGCGGCAACGCGCTTCTACAACTATCACCACATTCTCGAAAGCATGGATCAGGTAAAAACACGTAAAAACTTTTCTGATTCTGATAACTGACAATTAAGCTAAGCGTCGCTAAAATCGTCCCCTTTTTTCAGGTTCCGGCTGCGTTAAGCCGGATCAGGAACGACAAAACAATGGCCTGGAGGCTACCTTGTTAAACTCATTTAAACTTTCGCTTCAATACATTCTGCCGAAACTATGGCTCACCCGCCTGGCGGGTTGGGGCGCGAGCAAACGAGCGGGCTGGTTAACGAAGCTGGTTATCGATCTGTTCGTTAAGTACTACAAGGTCGATATGAAAGAAGCGCAGAAGCCGGATACTGCGAGCTATCGCTCCTTTAACGATTTTTTCGTGCGCCCACTGCGTGATGACGTTCGCCCGCTGAATACCGATCCCAACGTGCTGGTGATGCCTGCTGACGGCGTTATCAGCCAGCTCGGCAAGATTGAAGAAGACAAAATCCTGCAGGCCAAAGGCCACGACTACAGCATGGAAGCCCTGCTGGCAGGAAACTATCTGATGGCGGATCTGTTCCGTAACGGCTCGTTTGTGACCACTTACTTGTCGCCGCGTGACTATCACCGCGTACATATGCCGTGCAACGGTATCCTGCGCGAAATGATCTATGTGCCAGGCGATCTGTTCTCTGTGAACCATCTGACCGCGCAAAACGTCCCGAATCTGTTTGCCCGTAACGAGCGCGTCATCTGCCTGTTTGATACTGAATTCGGTCCGATGGCCCAGATTCTGGTGGGTGCGACGATTGTGGGCAGCATCGAAACCGTATGGGCTGGCACGATTACCCCACCGCGTGAAGGCGTTATCAAACGCTGGACTTGGCCGGCGGGCGAAAGCGAAGGTTCTATCGCCCTGCTGAAAGGCCAGGAAATGGGTCGGTTCAAACTCGGTTCAACGGTGATTAACCTGTTCGCACCGGGCAAAGTTAACCTGGTAGAGTCGCTGAAAAGCCTGTCCGTGACTAAGATTGGTCAACCGCTGGCCATCTCTACCGAAACCTTCGTGACGCCGGATGCTGAACCTGCGCCGCTGGCGGAAGAAGAGATCAAAGCTGAACACGACGCCAGCCCGCTGGTTGACGACAGTAAAGACCCAGTCTAAAACATACGCACACCCTTCAGGCTGCCCTGAGCCGACCGCCAGCAGGCTGGCCTGAAGCAAAAAATGTATGAAGGAATCGCTGACGTGCGCCTGATAATTATTTTTCTGATGGCCTGGTGCCTCAGTGTGGGGGCGTATGCAGCAACAGTCCCCGACGCCAAACAAATCACCCAGGAACTGGAACAGGCTAAAGCGGCAAAACCCGCTCAGCCCGAGACCGTTGAGTCGCTCCAGGCCGCCCTAAATGCGCTTGAAGAACGTAAAGGCTCTCTTGAGCGTGCGCAGCAGTATCAACAAGTTATTGATAACTTCCCTAAACTTTCGCAAACGTTGCGTTCACAGCTGACTAACCTGCGCGACGAGCCGCGTGACGCGCCTTTGGGTATGACGTCCGACGCCCTGAATCAGGAAATCCTGCAGGTCAGCAGCCAGTTGCTGGAAAAAAGCCGTCAGGCGCAGCAGGAACAAGAGCGCGCCCGCGAAATTGCGGATTCCCTGAGTCAACTGCCGCAACAGCAAACCGATGCCCGTCGCCAGCTAAATGAAATTGAACGCCGGATCGGGGCGCAGCCTGGCAATACCCCGCAAAATCTCAGTTTGCAGGCAGAATCAGCCAAACTAAAAGCACAAGTTGATGAGCTTGAACTCGCCCAGCTGTCGGCCAATAACCGTCAGGAACTGGCGCGTATGCGTTCAGAACTGGCGCAAAAGCAGAGCCAGCAACTTGATGCCTATCTGCAAGCCCTGCGCAATCAGTTGAACAGTCAACGCCAGCGTGAAGCTGAGCGCGCGCTGGAGAGCACCGAACTGCTGGCCGAAAACAGCGAAAACCTGCCTGCGGGCATCGTCGATCAGTTCAAAATTAACCGTGAACTTTCTGCAGCGCTTAACCAGCAGGCTCAGCGTATGGATCTGGTGGCGTCTCAACAGCGCCAGGCCACTAATCAGACGTTGCAGGTCCGTCAGGCCCTGAACACGTTGCGTGAACAATCGCAGTGGCTCGGCTCATCGAATTTACTCGGTGAGGCCTTGCGCGCACAGGTTTCGCGTCTCCCCGAAATGCCGAAACCGCAGCAGCTCGACACCGAAATGGCGCAATTGCGCGTTCAGCGCCTGCGTTTTGAAGATCTGCTCAACAAACAGCCGCAAATTCGCCAGCTTAAGCAGGCGGATGGTAAGCCATTGACTAGCGAGCAAAACCGCATTCTGGAAGCGCAATTGCGTACCCAACGCGAACTGCTGAACTCGCTGTTACAGGGCGGTGATACGCTCATTCTCGAACTCACCAAGCTGAAAGTCTCCAATAGTCAGCTTGAAGACGCGCTAAAAGAAGTCAACGAGGCGACGCATCGCTATCTGTTCTGGACCTCCGATGTTCGGCCCATGACCTTCTCCTGGCCCATTGATATCGTGCAGGATCTGCGTCGTTTGATTTCGCTGGATACGTTTGGTCAGGTGGGCAAGGCCGGCGTGATGATTCTCACCAGCAAAGAGACCATCTTCCCGCTGCTAGGCGCACTGATCCTGGTGGGGTTTAGTATTTACTCGCGCAGACATTTCACTCGCTTCCTGGAACGTTCCAGCTCCCGCGTGGGTAAAGTGACGCAGGACCACTTCTGGCTCACGCTGCGCACCGTTTTCTGGTCGATTCTGGTGGCATCACCGCTGCCGGTTCTGTGGATGACGCTGGGCTATGGCCTGCGAGAAGCATGGCCATATCCGCTCGCCGTGGCGATTGGCGATGGGGTAACTGCCACGGTTCCGTTGTTATGGGTGGTGATGATTTGCGCCACTTTTGCCCGTCCTAATGGCCTGTTTATCGCCCACTTCTCCTGGCCGCGCCAACGTGTATCGCGCGCGATGCGCTATTACCTGTTGAGCATCGGACTGATTGTGCCGCTGATTATGGCGCTGATTATGTTCGATAATCTGAACGACCGTGAGTTTTCCGGCTCGCTCGGACGGCTGTGCTTTATGCTGATCTGCGGCGCGCTGGCGATGGTCACACTGAGTCTCAAACGCGCGGGCATTCCGCTGTATGTCGATAAAACCGGCAGCGGCGACAACATGGTGAACCGCATGCTGTGGAATCTGCTGCTCAGCGCCCCGCTGGCGGCAATTCTGGCCGCTGCAGTGGGGTATCTCGCCACCGCGCAGGCGCTGCTGGCCCGTCTGGAAACGTCGGTCGCGATCTGGTTCCTGCTGCTGGTGGTGTATCACGTCATTCGCCGCTGGATGCTGATTCAGCGCCGCCGACTGGCGTTCGATCGCGCCAAGCATCGCCGTGCTGAAATTCTTGCCCAGCGTGCGCGCGGTGAAGAAGATCCGCACAGCACCAGCAGTACAGAAGGCAATATGGATGTCGATGAAGTCGAGCTGGATCTTGATGCCATCAGTACCCAGTCCTTGCGCCTGGTGCGATCCATCCTGATGCTGATCGCGCTGTTGTCGGTCATTGTTCTGTGGTCGGAAATCCACTCGGCGTTCGGCTTCCTGGAGAACATTTCGCTGTGGGATGCCACCTCGACCGTTCAGGGTGTCGAAAGCATTGAACCGATAACGCTGGGTGCGGTGCTGATAGCGATTCTGGTCCTGATTATCACCACCCAACTGGTGCGTAACTTCCCGGCGCTGCTGGAACTGGCGCTGTTGCAGCATCTGGATTTGACCCCCGGCACCGGGTACGCCATCACCACCATTACTAAATATCTGATCCTGCTGTTTGGCGCGCTGATGGGCTTTTCGATGATAGGTATTGAATGGTCTAAGCTGCAGTGGCTGGTTGCCGCGCTGGGTGTGGGGTTGGGCTTTGGCTTGCAGGAGATCTTCGCCAACTTTATCTCGGGCCTGATCATCTTGTTTGAGAAACCGATTCGTATTGGCGACACCGTGACGATCCGCGATCTGACCGGCAGTATTACCAAGATCAACACCCGCGCCACGACGATCAGCGACTGGGATCGCAAAGAGATCATCGTGCCGAACAAAGCGTTTATCACCGAACAGTTTATCAACTGGTCGCTGTCCGATTCCGTGACGCGTGTCGTGCTCACCGTGCCTGCGCCATCGGACGCCAACAGCGAAGAGGTGACGCAGATTCTGTACACGGCGGCGGAGCGCTGTTCACTGGTGATTGATAATCCGGCGCCAGAAGTGTTCCTGGTGGATTTACAGCAAGGGATTCAGATTTTCGAGCTGCGTATTTACGCCGCTGAGATGGGACACCGTATGCCGCTGCGTCACGAAATCCATCAGCTGATTCTGGCGGGCTTCCGTGAACACGGGATTGATATGCCGTTCCCACCGTTCCAGATGCGTCTGGAAACACTCGATGGACGTAAAACGGGTAGAACACTGTCGTCGGCAACGCGTAAGCGCACGGCGGGGAGTTTGTAATACCGCGTTCCCCCCCTCTCTCATCGGGAGAGGGGGAACGTACTGTCACGCGCGATCGACCGTAAAGGCAATCACATCCGCCAGTTGCTCAGCCCCGAGCGCCAGCATCACCAGACGATCGACGCCCAATGCCACGCCGGAGCTATCCGGAAGACCGGCTTTTAATGCTTCCAGTAAATTCGTATCAATAGGCTGCTGCGGCAATCCGCGTGCGGCGCGCTTGCGGTTATCCTGATCAAAGCGCTGCTGCTGCTCGCGGGCATCCGTTAGTTCGTGGAAACCATTCGCCAGCTCAATACCTTTGTAATACACCTCAAAACGCTCGGCGACGCGGTGATCTTCGGTGCTGATCTGCGCCAGCGACGCCTGACTTGCCGGGAAGTGATAAACAAAGGACGGGCGATCTTTGCCAATGTGGGGTTCAACGCCAAAAGCAAACAGCAACTGCAATAAGGTATCGCGGTCTTCTTCCGTGTCCGCGACATTGCTGAGATCCAGCTTTGCCGCCGCTTCACGCAGCTGCGTTTTGTCCGCCGACAGCGGATCGATTTCCAGATGACGCTGGAAGGCCTGCTGATAAGAGAGCGTTTCTGCTCCTGCGCAATCCAGCACCTGTTGCAGCAAGTCGTCCACTTCGTTCATCAGCCGATACATGTCGTAATGCGGGCGATACCACTCCAGCATGGTAAATTCCGGGTTGTGGTGACGCCCCATCTCTTCATTACGGAAGCTGCGACACAGCTGATAAACCGGGCCACAGCCCGCCGCCAGCAGGCGCTTCATGTGATATTCCGGGCTGGTCATCATGTAGAGGTTCATCCCCTGCGAGTGGCCAGGCCCCACGAAACGGGTTTCAAACGGCACCAGATGAATATCGGTTACCGTCGCCTGGCTCATGCACGGCGTTTCCACCTCCAGTACGCCACGGTCAGCAAAGAAACGACGGATTTCCGTCATAATTGCCGCGCGTTTTAACAGGTTTGGGATGGATGCGCTCGGCTGCCAGGTGGCCGTTTCGCTCATGAGAATTTCTCCGATTTCAGACAAGGGCACGAAGTCTACTCGTTAGCGTCGGGAGTGACAAATTTTGCACACTAAATTCTCTCGATTCAGCCGACCGTGTGATTTCGTGACGCAATTCATCAATTGAGATGATAAATCGGCGTACAGAACAGCAAAAAAATCGAACACGTCAAATTTCCCCGACATCCATACGGTTATACTATTTTACCCATAAAGGAGCAGTGGAATCTCTTTCGCAATCGCCCTCGGGCAGGTGAACACCGTTAAGGCATTCGCGTTGCGGAATAACAAAAATCTGGAGGAATGTCGTGCACACTTTTCAAGCCGATCTGGTCGTTATAGGCGCTGGCGGTGCGGGATTACGCGCTGCTATCGCCGCAGCGCAGGCTAATCCGAATGCTAAAATCGCGCTGATTTCAAAAGTCTATCCGATGCGTAGCCACACGGTTGCCGCAGAAGGAGGATCCGCCGCCGTCGCGCAGGATCATGACAGCTTCGAATACCATTTCCACGATACAGTGGCCGGTGGCGACTGGCTGTGCGAACAGGATGTCGTTGATTACTTCGTTCATCATTGTCCAACCGAAATGACGCAACTAGAACAGTGGGGTTGCCCGTGGAGCCGCCGTGAAGATGGCAGCGTCAACGTTCGCCGTTTCGGCGGGATGAAGATCGAACGCACGTGGTTTGCCGCCGACAAAACCGGCTTCCACATGCTGCACACCCTGTTCCAGACATCCCTCCAGTTCCCACAAATTCAACGCTTCGATGAACACTTCGTCCTGGATATTCTGGTCGATGACGGTCAGGCACGCGGTCTGGTGGCGATGAACATGATGGAAGGCACCCTGATGCAGATCCGCGCGAATGCCGTGGTGATGGCAACTGGCGGTGCGGGTCGTGTTTACCGTTACAACACCAACGGCGGCATTGTCACCGGCGACGGAATGGGCATGGCGTTACGTCACGGCGTTCCGCTGCGCGATATGGAATTTGTGCAGTATCACCCAACCGGCCTGCCGGGTTCCGGCATTCTGATGACGGAAGGCTGCCGCGGTGAAGGCGGAATTCTGGTCAATAAAGATGGCTATCGCTATCTGCAGGATTACGGCATGGGCCCAGAAACCCCGCTTGGCGAGCCGAGAAACAAATATATGGAACTCGGCCCGCGCGACAAAGTGTCCCAGGCGTTCTGGCACGAGTGGCGCAAAGGCAACACCATTTCGACGCCGCGCGGCGATGTGGTTTATCTCGATCTGCGTCATCTTGGCGAGAAGAAATTGCTGGAACGACTGCCGTTCATTTGTGAACTGGCAAAAGCCTACGTCGGTGTCGATCCGGTAAAAGAGCCGATTCCTGTCCGTCCCACCGCGCACTACACCATGGGCGGTATTGAAACTAATCAGGAGTGCGAAACCCACATTAAAGGGTTGTTTGCCGTCGGCGAATGTTCTTCTGTCGGGCTGCACGGCGCGAACCGCCTTGGTTCTAACTCGCTGGCAGAGTTGGTGGTCTTTGGCCGCATGGCTGGCGAAAAAGCCGTTGAGCGCGCGGCGACAGTTGGCGAAGCCAACGGTGCCGCGCTCGACGCACAGGTGGCTGATGTTGAGAAGCGCCTGAAAGCGCTGGTCAATCAAGAAGGCAACGAGAACTGGTCGAAGATCCGCGATGAAATGGGTCTGTCGATGGAAGAAGGCTGCGGTATCTACCGTACGCCGGAGCTGATGCAGAAAACCGTCGATAAGCTGGCGGAACTGCAGGAGCGCTTCAAGCGCGTGCGGATTACCGATACGTCCAGCGTGTTTAACACCGATCTGCTTTACACCATTGAGCTGGGCCACGGCCTGAACGTTGCCGAATGTATGGCGCACTCTGCGCTGGCACGTAAAGAGTCGCGCGGCGCGCATCAACGTCTCGACGAAGGGTGTACCGAGCGTGACGATGTCAATTTCCTCAAGCATACCCTTGCTTATCGCGACGCAGACGGAACCACTCGTCTGGACTACAGCGATGTGAAGATCACCACGCTGCCACCGGCTAAACGTGTTTACGGTGCAGAAGCGGAAGCAGCCGACAAAAAGGAGACGGCAAATGGCTGAGATGCAAACGCTGAAAATTGAAGTGGTGCGCTACAACCCGGAAGTGGACGCCGCACCGCACAGCGCATTCTATGAAGTGCCTTATGACGAGCAAACGTCCCTGCTGGATGCCCTTGGGTACATCAAAGATAACCTGGCGCCGGACCTAAGCTACCGCTGGTCTTGCCGCATGGCGATCTGTGGTTCCTGCGGCATGATGGTCAATAAAGTGCCGAAGCTGGCGTGCAAAACCTTCCTGCGTGAATACACGAAAGGTATCAAGGTCGAAGCGCTGGGCAACTTCCCGATCGAGCGCGATCTGGTGGTCGATATGACTCACTTTATCGAGAGTCTGGAAGCGATTAAGCCGTACATTATCGGTAATCCGCGTACGCCGGATCAGGGTCCAAACACCCAGACGCCTGCGCAGATGGCGAAATACCATCAGTTTTCCGGCTGTATCAACTGCGGTCTGTGCTACGCGGCCTGCCCACAGTTTGGCCTGAATCCGGAGTTTATCGGTCCGGCTGCGATTACGCTGGCGCATCGTTACAACGAAGACAGTCGCGACCACGGTAAGAAAGAACGTATGGCGCAGTTGAACAGTCAGAACGGCGTGTGGAGTTGTACTTTCGTGGGCTACTGCTCCGAAGTGTGCCCTAAACATGTCGATCCGGCTGCCGCCATTCAGCAGGGTAAAGTGGAAAGCTCGAAAGACTTTCTTATCGCTACCCTGAAACCACGCTAAGGAGTGCATGATGACGACTAAACGCAAAGCCTACGTGCGGCCAATGCCGTCCACCTGGTGGAAAAAACTGCCGTTTTATCGCTTCTATATGCTGCGTGAAGGCACTGCGGTTCCGGCGGTCTGGTTCAGCCTTGAGCTGATGTATGGGGTGTTCGCCCTGAAACACGGTCAGGAAACCTGGGCTGATTTTGTCGGGTTCCTGCAAAATCCGGTGGTGTTGATTCTGAACCTGATCGTGCTGGCGGCCGCGCTGCTGCATACCAAAACCTGGTTTGAGCTGGCACCGAAAGCCGCGAATATCATTGTTAAAGGCGAAAAAATGGGACCTGAGCCGGTTATTAAAGGGCTTTGGGCGGTGACTGCAGTCGTGACTGCGGTTGTTCTGTTTGTCGCACTGTTCTGGTAAGGAGGCCTGAGTGATTAATCCAAATCCAAAGCGCTCTGACGAGCCGGTATTCTGGGGTCTGTTTGGCGCAGGCGGAATGTGGAGCGCCATCGTCGCGCCCGTTATAATTCTGCTGGTCGCCATTTTGCTGCCGCTGGGGCTGTTCCCGGGCGAGGCACTGGGATACGAGCGTGTACTGGCATTCGCGAGCAGCTTTATTGGTCGCGTCTTCATCTTCCTGATGATTGTCCTGCCGCTGTGGCTGGGGCTGCATCGTATTCATCACGCCATGCATGATTTAAAAATCCACGTACCCAATGGCAAATGGGTATTTTACGGCCTGGCGACGATCCTGACCGTGGTAACTTTGGTGGCTATCGTCACTATCTGATATTGTGGTTCTTCATCCGGCCCGCCCTTTCCGGCGGGCTTTTTTATGGAAGATAATCAGATGAAAAAATCCCTTTGTGCCGTGCTGCTGCTCAGCGCGTCATGCTCTACGCTTGCCGCCCCTCACACTGACAAACAGATCGCTAATACCGTCAATCGCATTGTGACGTCGCTCATGAAAGAACAGGCGATCCCAGGCATGGCCGTCGCCGTGATTTATCAGGGAAAGACGCACTATTTTGTCTACGGTAAAGCGGATATCGCCGCGAATCAGCCAGTCACTCAGCGCACCGTGTTTGAACTGGGCTCCGTAAGCAAAACCTTTACCGGCGTTCTGGGTGGCGAAGCCATCGCACGCGGTGACATCAAGCTAGACGATCCCGCAAGCAAATACTGGCCAGAGCTGTCGGGAAAACAATGGCAAGGCATCACTCTGCTGAACCTGGCGACCTACACCGCAGGCGGTTTGCCGCTGCAGGTGCCCGATGACGTGACCGATCAGACGGCCCTGCTGCGGTTCTACCAAAACTGGCAGCCGCAGTGGTCCCCGGGCGCAAAACGCCTGTACGCCAACGCCAGTATCGGTTTGTTTGGCATGCTGGCGGTCAAGCCATCTGGGATGGGTTTTGAAAAGGCGATGACCACGCGCGTATTCCAACCGCTTCAACTGAATCACACCTGGATTAACGTCCCGGCAGCAGAAGAGCAGCACTACGCCTGGGGCTATCGTGACGGCAAACCGGTGCACGTTTCGCCAGGCATGCTTGATGCAGAAGCGTATGGCGTCAAAACGACCATCGAAGATATGGCGAGCTGGGTTCAGGCCAATATGAATCCTGCGGGCGTTAAAGATGAAATGCTAAAACAGGGGATCGAACTGGCGCAGTCACGTTACTGGCGTATCGGTGAGATGTATCAGGGCTTAGGCTGGGAAATGCTGAACTGGCCGGTGAAAGCAAAAACCGTCGTCGACGGCAGCGACAATAAAATCGCGCTGGCACCGTTGATGGCCGTCGAGGTAAATCCCCCCGCGCCTGCTGTTAAAGCCTCATGGGTGCACAAAACGGGTTCAACCGGCGGATTTGGGAGCTACGTCGCCTTTATTCCTGAAAAGAACATCGGCATCGTGATGCTGGCGAACAAGAGCTATCCTAACCCTGCGCGTGTCGATGCGGCGTACCGCATTCTGGCCACGTTGAAATAACCGATTTACCCTCATTTTCCTTGCTGTCATCTACACTTAACAAAAAAACAGCAAGGAAATCGCTATGCGCATTTTGCCTGTTATCGCCGCGGTGACAGCCGCGTTTCTCGTTGTTGCCTGTAGCTCTCCGACGCCACCTCCGGGCGTCACCGTCGTCACCCCTTTTGATTCGCAACGTTTTCTTGGCAAATGGTATGAAATAGCCCGGTTTGACCATCGTTTTGAACGAGGATTACAGCGCGTGACGGCAACCTACAGCTCCATGGATGATGGTGGAATTCAGGTGGTCAACCGGGGGTATAATTCTGAGCGCGGAATGTGGCAGCAGGCGGTTGGCCAGGCTTACTTTACCGGGGATCCGAACAGAGCGGCCATGAAGGTCTCGTTCTTTGGGCCATTCTATGGCGGCTATAACGTCATCGCGCTGGACAAAGAATATCGCCATGCGTTGGTATGCGGGCCAGATCGCGACTATTTGTGGATACTCTCTCGCACACCGACCATTTCAGAAGAGATGAAACAGCAGATGCTTACTGTCGCGACCCGGCAAGGGTTTGATGTCTCGAAATTAATGTGGATTGAACAGCCGCATTAATGCGTGCTGATTTTCAACCCGATGATTCCTGCCACGATTAACGCGAGGCTGGCGATACGCGCTGGACTCGCGGACTCACCCAGCAGCAAAATGCCGGTGATCGCCGCGCCGACCGCGCCAATGCCCGTCCAGACAGCATAAGCGGTCCCTACGGGCAACGTTCGCATCGCCCACGACAGCAGCACAATGCTGACAATCATAGCCGTCACCGTAATAATGCTCGGGGTCAAACGGGTGAAACCGTGGGTGTATTTCAGGCCAATCGCCCAAACCACTTCAAGCAAACCGGCAATCAAAAGAATTATCCAGGACATATCAGGCTCCTTAACTTAAATAACAGTATGGGGCCGTCCCCGATGTTCGAAGCGCTTGCAGGTCGTCCCGCAAGGCATAAGCAGAGTGTGTATTTTCCGCACAAAGCGAATTTATTTCAATCCATTTCTTAAAGACGGGTAATAGCCGGAAATAGCAGCGGTATGCAGCGGAGTTCGCTCCTTTATCACTCATCCGACTTGTTTAAGATAGGGGGCTTTCTGATGACAGTCAGCTTATCCCTTTGCCTGATGCGAAAACGACATGTTTAAAATTCTTTTGATTGACCGTTGTCACTTCACCCGTTCAGGGCTTGAAGCATGGCTCAATCATTCAGGTTTTTTCACCGGTGACTTTACGATAACGGGTGTGAATAACCTTTTCCTGGCGAGAGAACATATTCTTCACTGGAAACCCACGCTGGTTATCGCTGACTTAAATAGTTTTATGCAAGATATGAATAACACGCAGCAATTATCTTCGCTGCTGAATGCGAGTGAAAGACTGCCGTTTATATTACTGCAATCCAGCGAGCAGACCGATATGTCTGGGTATATTCAGCAATATCCGCTGTGGGCCACACTGTGCAAAAGTGCCCGCCTGGAATCGCTGGCGAGAATCATTAACGAAGCGTTGAGCACCCGTGCACACTGCGCGTCTCCGCGCGTCACGCCGCCGCTTCTGACACGACAAGAAGAAAAGGTTTTAACGCTCTGGATGGAAGGTGCCAGCAATCAGAAGATAGCCGGTCAGCTCAGTATCAATAGCAAAACGGTGTATACCTACAAACGAAATATCCGTGTGAAACTGCATATGGATACGCGTTTCTCACCGTTCTTGTCCCTTCAGGCAGTACAAAGCTGACGGTACGGCGACAGTTCATATTCCGTACCGTCTGATATCACTGCTTAGTTCTGCGCTTTAGTCGCCGCGCCAGAAATTGCGCTACCGCCGTCCGAAATATCCTGACCCACGCCGCGCGTGGTATTACAGGCGGTCAACACCGAAGAAAGCACCAGAACAGAAAAGATCGCTGCAATTGTTTTCTTAACCATAATATCTTCCTTTTATAGCCAATGTTATTTGTGTATAGCTACTTAAGGATAGACAAGATCCTGTCGTTCGACGGAAAAGGACGGATTTTTAGGAAAATTAGACGGTTTAGCTGGCGGCATGAGAAATGGCATGACCGAGGGATCTGATGTCTTCGCCTACACCACGCGCGGTATTGCACCCAGACAGGATGGCGCTGGAAAGCGTCAGTATCAGCAGAATTTTAATGGTACGTTTCATCATCCCTGCCTGAATATTACAGGCGCAGCGAGCGCTGCGCCTTAAGTCTTTTACATGAATTACTTCACGCGAGATACGTATTCGCCAGAGCGGGTATCGACTTTGATGACTTCGCCAGTCTGTACGAACAGCGGTACTTTCACCACTGCGCCGGTAGACAGTTTGGCTGGCTTACCGCCAGTACCTGCGGTGTCACCTTTCAGACCTGGATCGGTTTCGATGATTTCCAGTTCTACGAAGTTTGGTGGAGTAACGGAGATTGGCTGACCGTTCCACAGAGTCACGATGCACTCTGCCTGATCCAGCAACCATTTCGCGTTTTCACCAACAGCTTTCTCATCAGCAGACAGCTGTTCGAAAGTCGTGTTGTTCATGAAGTGATAGAACTCACCGTCGTTGTACAGGTAAGTCAGGTTCATATCGACTACGTCCGCGCCTTCTGCAGAGTCGGTAGATTTGAACGTTTTCTCAACGCGGGTACCGGTCAGCAGGCGACGCAGCTTAACGCGCGCAAATGCCTGGCCTTTACCTGGTTTAACGAACTCGCTAGCTTCAACCGCGTACGGTTCGCCATCCATCATGATTTTAAGACCAGCACGAAAATCGTTGCTATAGTAAGTCGCCATAAGGCCCTCTAAAAATTGTTAACTGGTAGCTAAGCCACAAAATGGCGCATATTGTAACCCTAAATACCCCGTACAGAGAAGATTGGTTATCGCAACTTGCCGATGTCATCACCAGTCCTGATGAACTGCTGCGTCTGTTGAATATAGACTCTGATGAAAATATGCTCGCTGGCCGTGAGGCAAAGCGTCTTTTTGCGCTGCGTGTGCCGCGGGCATTTGTCGCGCGCATGGAGAAAGGTAATCCTAACGATCCACTGTTAAAACAGGTGCTTACATCGAAAGATGAGTTTGTTACCGCACCCGGTTTTAGCACCGATCCGTTAGAAGAGCAGAACAGCGTCGTACCCGGTTTACTGCATAAATACCGTAACCGCGCTCTGCTGCTGGTGAAAGGAGGCTGCGCGGTAAATTGTCGTTATTGCTTCCGCCGCCACTTCCCGTACGCCGATAATCCGGGTAATAAGCGCAGCTGGCAGGTGGCACTGGACTATATTGCGGCCCATTCCGAGCTGGATGAAATTATTTTTTCCGGCGGCGATCCGCTCATGGCGAAGGATCACGAGCTTGACTGGCTGCTCACGCAGTTGGAAGCGATACCGCACATTAAGCGCTTACGTATCCACAGCCGTTTGCCGATTGTCATCCCCGCGCGTATTACTGACGGTCTGGTTTCCCGCTTTGCAGCGTCCCCTTTGCAAATTCTGTTGGTTAATCATATTAACCATGCGAATGAGATCGATGAGGCGTTCCGCTCTGCGATGACGCGTCTGCGTAACGTGGGTGTGACGCTGTTGAATCAAAGCGTGCTGCTGCGCGGCGTAAATGATAATGCTCAGACGCTTGCCGATCTGAGCAATGCGCTGTTTGATGCGTCGGTGATGCCCTATTACCTGCACGTTCTGGACCGAGTTCAGGGCGCGGCGCATTTCATGGTAAGCGATGAAGAAGCCCGGCAGATTATGCGGGAGCTGTTGACGCTTGTTTCCGGCTATATGGTGCCAAAACTGGCGAGAGAAATCGGCGGTGAGCCAAGTAAAACGCCGTTAGATTTACAGCTGCGGCAGAATTAATCCCCGCCCACTCCCGAGCCAAGAGGGTGACGACCCCAGACCCATTTATCAGAATCTGCGCCGATCCATACCCTCTCCCGTGGGAGAGGGTATGGGTGAGGGCATCAGAGCGTATCGATCAATTCGGGCACTTATAAACCTGACCGTTCATGGTGCTGGCGGTCGGGACAAAGCTCGACAGCACGCCCTGGGTTGGGCTGCTGACGCCATAAATCACGTTACCCCCCAACGCGGCAGCCTGATTACGTAGCGCGTTCGCCGCACCACGCATTGAACCGCCCTCGTCACCATGTTGGCCTGACATCCAGTTACTTTGTTCGCCGGTCGCCGTGCCTAATAGCTGACATTCGCTGCCCGGCTTATCTTCCACAAAGCGAACGCCCTGACCACCTGCGGATAGCTCGTTACTGGAGCTACAACCCGCCAGCAGCATTGCTGCCCCTACGATCCCTGCACAGACTATTACGCGCATGTTATTCCTCGTTTTCAATAAGCTGGACAAGAGTTGTCCCTGTCTAAACCTTATACTAAAAAGATGACCAAAAGAAAAACCCCCAGACATTTCTGTCCGGGGGTTTTTCATTTATGGGAGCTGTGCGCCCTGTATTATACAGAGCGCAGGGCAATTACATCATGCCGCCCATTCCGCCCATACCACCCATGCCGCCTGCACCTAAGTCAGGACCGTCGCCTTTCGGCACATCGGTAATCATGCACTCGGTGGTGATCATCAGACCTGCTACAGATGCCGCGTACTGCAGAGCAGAACGAGTCACTTTAGTCGGATCCAGGATACCCATGTCGATCATGTTGCCGTATTCTTCGGTTGCTGCGTTGTAACCGTAGTTACCGTCGCCCGCTTTCACGGTGTTAGCCACCACTGAAGGCTCTTCGCCGCAGTTCAGAACGATCTGACGCAGTGGCGCTTCCATTGCGCGCAGCGCAACTTTGATACCCACGTTTTGATCTTCGTTCTGACCACGCAGTTCGCTCAGTTTAGATGCCACGCGAATCAGCGCTACGCCACCACCAGCAACCACGCCTTCTTCTACTGCTGCACGGGTCGCGTGCAGCGCATCGTCAACGCGTGCTTTCTTCTCTTTCATTTCAACTTCGGTCGCTGCACCGACTTTGATAACCGCAACGCCGCCAGCCAGTTTCGCTACGCGCTCCTGCAGTTTTTCGCGGTCGTAATCAGAAGTCGCTTCTTCGATCTGCTTACGAATCTGACCAACACGGCCCTGAATAGCGGCTTCTTCACCCACGCCATCGATGATAGTGGTGGTGTCTTTGTTGATGATGACGCGTTTCGCCTGACCCATATCTTCCAGGGTCGCTTTTTCCAGCTCCATACCGATCTCTTCAGAGATAACGGTACCGCCAGTCAAGGTTGCGATGTCCTGCAGCATCGCTTTACGACGGTCGCCGAAGCCAGGTGCTTTAACAGCAGCCACTTTCACGATACCGCGCATGGTGTTAACCACCAGCGTTGCCAGTGCTTCGCCTTCGACGTCTTCAGCGATGATCAGCAGTGGTTTACCGGCTTTCGCAACGGCTTCCAGAACAGGCAGCATTTCGCGGATGTTGGAGATTTTTTTGTCAGCCAGCAGGATGAACGGGCTTTCCAGTTCAACAGCGCCAGTTTCTGGCTTGTTGATGAAGTATGGAGACAGGTAGCCACGGTCGAACTGCATACCTTCAACCACGTCCAGTTCGTCTTCCAGGCCGGTACCGTCTTCAACGGTGATCACGCCTTCTTTACCGACTTTATCCATCGCTTCAGCGATCAATTTACCTACGGTTTCGTCGGAGTTAGCAGAGATAGTACCAACCTGAGCAATAGCTTTGGAGTCAGAGCATGGGACGGACAGGGTTTTCAGCTCTTCAACAGCGGCGATAACCGCTTTGTCGATACCACGTTTCAGATCCATCGGGTTCATGCCCGCAGCAACTGCTTTCAGGCCTTCAGTGATGATCGCCTGTGCCAGTACTGTTGCGGTGGTGGTGCCGTCGCCTGCAGCGTCGTTCGCTTTAGAGGCAACTTCTTTCACCATCTGTGCGCCCATGTTTTCGAACTTGTCTTCCAGTTCGATTTCACGTGCTACGGAAACACCATCTTTGGTGATGGTTGGAGCGCCGAAGGATTTATCCAGCACTACGTTACGGCCTTTCGGGCCGAGGGTGACTTTTACTGCGTCTGCCAGTACGTTTACGCCGCGCAGCATTTTCACACGAGCGTCGTTACCGAATTTTACGTCTTTAGCTGCCATTTTATCTTTCCCTTAAATTCGTATGTTCAGTGTCGTTCGCGGATTACGCTTCAACAATTGCCAGAATGTCGCTTTCGGACATGATCAACACTTCTTCATTGTCGATCTTCTCTGATTTTACGCCGTAACCGTCGTTGAAAATCACGATGTCGCCCACTTTAACGTCCAGTGGCTGCACAGTACCGTTTTCCAGGATGCGGCCTTTACCGACAGCGATGATTTCGCCACGAGTTGATTTGGTTGCTGCAGAACCGGTCAGAACGATGCCGCCCGCAGATTTGGTTTCAACTTCTTTACGCTTGACGATCACACGATCATGTAACGGACGAATACTCATTGATAGCTCTCCTTCGAGAAAGTCATTATCAGTTATGGAAGACGCCGGGCCGTAAAAGGTTTACCGACTGGTGACCTGAGAGATGGGGGTCGAAAATTGCCCCTTCAAGGGGTTGTCGAAAAAAAATTTGCGAAAGTGTTACCATCGCTTCTCTTTTGGTAGTGGCAGGACGAGCTCAATGAGTGGACTAAAACAGGAGTTGGGACTCGCGCAAGGCGTGGGTTTACTCTCAACTTCCTTATTGGGAACCGGCGTGTTTGCGGTGCCCGCACTGGCGGCGCTGGTGGCCGGAAACAACAGCCTGTGGGCGTGGCCAGCGTTGATTGCCCTGGTCTTTCCGATAGCCATTGTCTTCGCGATTCTCGGCCGCCATTTCCCTAGTGCTGGCGGCGTGGCGCATTTTGTCGGCATGGCGTTTGGTCCGCGCCTCGAGCGCGTTACAGGCTGGCTTTTTCTGTCGGTGATTCCGGTTGGCTTACCCGCCGCCCTGCATATCGCCACCGGTTTTGGCCAGGCGCTGTTCGGCTGGCACGATGAGCAACTGCTGTTTGCAGAGCTGGGCACGCTGGCGATCGTCTGGTGGGTGGGTTCACGCGGGGCCAGCTCCAGCGCCAACCTGCAAACGCTGGTCGCCATACTGATTGTGGCGTTGATCGCGGCTATCTGGTGGGCGGGTGACATTAGCGTGGGCGAAATTCCGTTCCCGGGCCTATCGGACGTCGATAATTCGCAGCTCTTCGCCGCGCTTTCAGTGATGTTCTGGTGTTTTGTCGGGCTGGAAGCTTTTGCGCATCTGGCATCAGAATTTAAACAGCCTGAGCGCGATTTCCCCCGCGCGCTGATGATTGGCTTGTTGTTGGCCGGGACGGTTTACTGGGCATGTACCGTGCTGGTGCTGCACTTTAATGCCTACGGTTCGGACACCGCTGCGGCCGCATCGCTGCCGGGGATTGTTGTGCAACTGTTTGGGGTGAAAGCGTTGTGGATTGCCTGCGTAATTGGCTATCTCGCCTGTTTCGCCAGCCTGAACATCTACATTCAAAGCTTTGCTCGCCTGATGTGGTCCCAGGCGCAATACAAGCCGGACAGCTGTCTGTCACGCCTGTCGAAGCGCCAGTTGCCGACAAATGCGTTAAACGCGGTACTGGGCTGCTGCGTGTTGAGTACGCTCGGTATTTACTGGCTCAACATCAATCTGGATGCGCTCATCATCTATGCCAACGGTATTTTCATTATGATTTATCTGCTGTGTATGCTGGCAGGGTGTCGATTGCTGACGGGGCGTTATAAAGGGCTGGCGATAATCGGTGGCGTGCTGTGCCTGCTCCTGCTGGCCATGGTGGGCTGGAAAAGCCTCTACGCGATCATCATGCTGGCGGGGCTGTGGTTCCTGCTCCCCAGGCGCAGCATCATTAAATAGCAAAACGCCCGGCAATGCCGGGCGTTGTTGTCTTAGCGGTCTTCGTCTTTATGATCGAGGCGGTCACGCTGATCGTCTTTACGCTGGTATTCCCCTTCGAAGGTATCCCCATTTCCCGGTCCGGTGGTGAATCCACCGCCAGGCATCCGGTTAAAGCGCAGATGCGGCAAAAGGCGCATCGTCAGCAGTTTTTGCACCGGCGGTAACAGCAGCAACAGGCCCAGTAAATCGGTGAAAAAGCCGGGCAGGATCAGCAGCAGGCCAGCAAGAATCAGCGACACGCTTTTGATCATCTCTTCCGCTGGGCTTTCACCCGCCGCCATCTTTTGCTGCATCAACAGGAAATTTTTGAATCCCTGATTACGTACCAGCGACATACCTATCACAGATGTGAATATGACCAGAATCAGCGTCAGCAGGACACCCATCACGTGGGCGACCTGGATAAAAATGGAAATCTCTATGTAAACATAGAGAAAGATGGCAATAAAAGGTATCCAGCGCACTGGCTTCTCCTGTGTGGCAGACGCCGTCTGGCCCCTGTCTGAATGTGTTTGCGAATCGCGTTTCTTTGAAATGGTGACGGTTAGCCAAAATTCAATCGGTTTACACGGATATTTTTTTGGAAACATTCAAGCGGTGATTCATTTCACAGATTAATAATTATCATGTCGCGAGGGCGATAATAAGTGATCCAGGTTACGGCAATTCGCTATCATCAGCATATCATCTCGGGTATCTGGCTGATTGAGGGAATAATCGTCGGTCAGCAAATATTCAAAACCACATATCTACTGTGTGTTTAGTACAATCCATCGGCAGCTTTAAAAGAAGGTTCACATGTTAAACAACATTCGTATCGAAGAAGATTTGTTGGGTACCAGGGAAGTTCCAGCGGATGCCTACTACGGTATTCACACTCTGAGAGCGATTGAGAACTTCTACATCAGCAACAACAAAATCAGTGACATCCCTGAGTTTGTACGCGGTATGGTGATGGTGAAGAAAGCCGCAGCCCTGGCAAACAAAGAGCTGCAAACCATTCCTAAAAGCGCTGCAAATGCCATTATCGCAGCCTGCGATGAAGTGTTGAACAACGGAAAATGCATGGACCAGTTCCCGGTTGACGTCTATCAGGGCGGCGCAGGCACTTCCGTGAACATGAACACCAACGAAGTATTGGCAAACATCGGCCTGGAGCTGATGGGTCACCAGAAAGGTGAGTACCAGTACCTCAATCCTAACGACCACGTCAACAAGTGCCAGTCCACCAACGACGCCTACCCGACCGGTTTCCGTATCGCGGTTTACGCTTCTGTCGTGAAGCTGATTGACGCGATTAACCAACTGGGCGACGGATTCCAGCGCAAAGCGGTTGAGTTCCAGGACATTCTGAAAATGGGTCGTACCCAGTTGCAGGATGCGGTGCCGATGACCCTCGGTCAGGAATTCCACGCGTTTAACGTGCTGTTGAACGAAGAGACTCGCAACATTCTGCGCACCTCTGAACTGCTGCTCGAAGTGAACCTGGGCGCAACCGCCATCGGGACTCGCCTCAATACCCCTGACGGCTATCAACAGCTGGCCGTCGAGAAACTGGCAGAAGTGTCTAACCTCGCGGTTGTCCCCGCTGAAGACCTGATCGAAGCGACCTCCGACTGCGGCGCTTACGTCATGGTGCACAGCGCGCTGAAACGCCTGGCGGTTAAACTGTCCAAAATTTGTAACGACTTGCGCCTGCTCTCTTCTGGCCCGCGCGCTGGCCTGAACGAAATCAACCTGCCAGAGCTGCAGGCCGGTTCGTCCATCATGCCAGCCAAAGTCAACCCGGTAGTGCCAGAAGTGGTCAATCAGGTGTGCTTCAAAGTCATCGGTAACGACATCACCGTCACCATGGCGTCCGAAGCTGGTCAGCTGCAGCTGAACGTGATGGAGCCCGTGATTGGCCAGGCCATGTTTGAGTCTATCCACATCCTGACCAACGCGTGCTACAACCTGCTGGAAAAATGTATCAACGGCATCACAGCCAATAAAGCCGTGTGTGAAAGCTTCGTCTACAATTCTATCGGCATCGTCACTTATCTGAACCCGTTCATTGGCCACCACAATGGCGATATCGTTGGTAAGATTTGTGCTGAAACCGGTAAAAGCGTGCGCGAAGTCGTCCTTGAGCGTGGATTGCTGACAGAAGCTGAACTGGATGATATCTTCTCGCCGCAAAACCTGATGCATCCGGCATATAAAGCGAAACGGTATACCGATGAAAGCGAACAGTAACCGTTCCGGTTAAATTTCCGAAAGGCACGTCACCCGGTGACGTGCCTTTTTTCTTTTCAGGCTTTACCAAATACTCAACAATTTAATATCAACTTGTTAATAAGCAAGGAAGGTCCTTATGTTTGGAGCAGAACTCGTCGTCGTGCTGTTGGCGATTTATTTGGGAGCAAGGCTCGGGGGGATCGGCATTGGTTTTGCCGGTGGTCTCGGCGTGCTCGTTCTTACCCTCATCTTTCAGATTAAACCCGGCGCTATCCCATTCGACGTTATCGAAATCATCATGGCGGTTATCGCCGCGATTGCTGCCATGCAGGTGGCTGGCGGTATGGACTACCTGGTCAGTCTGGCAGAACGTATGCTGCGTCGTCATCCAAAATACATCACCTTCCTTGCGCCGCTGGTAACGTGGTTTATGACCATTCTGGCCGGTACTGGCCACACGGCATTCTCCACGCTGCCGGTGATTACCGAAGTGGCAAAAGAACAGGGTATCCGCCCGTCTCGTCCGCTTTCCATCGCCGTTGTCGCCTCACAAATTGCGATCACCGCGTCGCCAATCTCAGCGGCCGTTGTCTTCTTCGCCGGGATTCTTGAACCCCTGGGCGTGAGCTATCTGACGCTGCTGTCGATCTGTATTCCGGTCACGCTGATTGCCGTCATGCTGACTGCCGTGGTGTGTAACTTCCTCGGCGCAGAGTTGAAAGACGATCCGGTCTATCAGGAACGTCTGGCGAAAGGCGAAGTGAGCCTGCGTGGCAGCCAGGTCTTTCAGCTGAAACCGCACGCGAAACGCTCCGTGCTGCTATTCCTGATCGGAATCATTGCGGTGATGTTCTATGCCACCGCGATCAGTGACACCGTTGGGCTGATTCAGAACCCGGTTCTGCCGCGTAACGAAGCCATCGTGGTCTTTATGCTGACCATCGCCACGCTGATTAGCATCACCTGTAAAATCGACACCAGCGAAGTGCTGAACGCCAGCACCTTTAAATCCGGTATGAGCGCCTGCGTGTGCGTACTGGGCGTGGCGTGGCTCGGTGATACTTTCGTGAAAGCGCACATCACCGATATCCAGACCGTGGCGGGCGATCTGCTGCATAACTATCCGTGGCTGTTGGCAGTGGTACTGTTCTTTGCAGCAACCCTGCTGTATTCCCAGGCGGCGACCACCAAAGCGCTGATGCCTGCGGCATTGATGCTGGGCGTAACGCCGTTGACGGCGATTGCCTCTTTCGCAGCCGTATCCGCGCTTTTCGTCCTGCCAACCTATCCAACCCTGCTGGCGGCGGTAGAAATGGACGACACCGGCTCCACCCGTATCGGTAAATATGTGTTTAACCACGCGTTCCTGATCCCGGGCGTGATAGCCATATCCCTTTGCGTGATCCTTGGGTTTATCATCGGCGGTGTGATTCTGTAACCTCTTAAACGTTGTAAAATTTGTTAAATTCGGGCCGCTCAGCGGCCCGATTCATTAATGCCCGCCGACCCGCCGTGATATAGTGATTTTTTCGCGATGAGGAGGTCAACTTGTGAACACGCCTGACGCCGTTGTTGTGCTTTGTACCGCTCCCGATGAAGCCACCGCCCAGGAACTGGCCGCCAAAGTACTGGCTGATAAGCTCGCGGCCTGCGTTACGCTCCTGCCTGGCGCCACGTCCCTGTACTACTGGGAAGGCAAGCTTGAGCAAGAGTACGAAGTGCAAATGCTACTCAAAACCACGGTAGCGCATCAGCAGGCGCTCCTGGATTGCCTCAAATCTCATCATCCTTACCAGACTCCGGAACTGCTGGTGCTCCCAGTGTCCCACGGCGATAACGACTATCTCTCATGGCTCAACGCTTCTTTACGCTGATCCTGCTGCTGTGCAGCACCTCAGCCTTTGCCGGGTTGTTCGACGCACCTGGCCGTTCAAACTTTATTCCTGCTGATCAGGCGTTTGTCTTCGACTTCCAGCAAAACCAGCACGATCTCAGCCTTAACTGGCAGATCAAAGACGGATATTACCTCTACCGAAAACAGGTCAGCATCACGCCAGCCAATGCGAAAGTCGGCGAACTGCAACTGCCTGCGGGCGAGTGGCATGAAGACGAGTTTTACGGCAAAAGCGAAATCTTCCGCCACCAGCTTGTTGTGCCAGTTAGCGTCAATCAGGCCAATACAGGCGCGACGCTCACTGTGACGTATCAGGGCTGTGCCGACGCCGGGTTCTGCTACCCGCCAGAAACCAAAATTGTGCCGCTCAGTGAAGTGACGGCGGCGGCTCAGCCTGCTGCGCCTCCTGCCAGTGAGAAGGGCGAAGACCACGCACAACTGCCATTCTCCGCGCTCTGGGCGCTGCTCATCGGTATCGGTATCGCCTTTACGCCGTGCGTGTTGCCGATGTATCCGCTCATCTCAGGCATCGTACTTGGTGGTAAACAACGTTTATCCACCGGTCGCGCATTGCTGCTGGCGTTCATCTACGTTCAGGGCATGGCGCTCACCTATACCGCGCTCGGGATTGTGGTTGCCGCTGCGGGGCTCCAGTTCCAGGCCGCGCTTCAGCATCCGTATGTGCTGATCGGCCTGTCGGTCGTGTTTACTCTGCTGGCGCTGTCGATGTTTGGCCTGTTCACCCTGCAACTGCCCTCCTCGCTACAAACGCGTTTAACGCTGATGAGCAATCGCCAGCAAGGCGGATCCGCAGGCGGCGTTTTTGTGATGGGTGCGATTGCCGGGCTGATTTGCTCGCCGTGCACCACCGCGCCGCTGAGCGCGATCCTGCTCTACATCGCGCAAAGCGGGAACATGTGGCTGGGCGGGGGCACGCTGTATTTGTACGCGCTGGGCATGGGTCTGCCACTGATTTTGGTCACCGTGTTTGGCAACCGTCTGCTGCCGAAAAGCGGGCCGTGGATGGAAACGGTCAAAATCGCCTTCGGTTTCGTCATACTGGCGCTGCCGGTGTTCCTGCTGGAGCGCGTGATTGGCGACGTATGGGGCCTTCGTCTGTGGGCTCTGCTTGGCGTCGCGTTCTTCGGCTGGGCGTTTATCACCAGCCTGCAGGCGCAAAAAGCGTGGATGCGCATCGTGCAAATCATTCTGCTGGCGGCCGCGCTGATCAGCGTGCGACCGCTTCAGGATTGGGCATTTGGCGCACCTGCCGCGCAAAATCAGGCTCATCTTAACTTCACGCAAATCAGCAACGTTGATGAGCTGAACCACGCGCTGGCACAGGCAAAAGGCAAACCCGTGATGCTCGATCTGTACGCCGACTGGTGTGTCGCCTGCAAAGAGTTCGAAAAATACACCTTTAGCGATCCGCAGGTGCAAAATGCGTTAAAAGATACGGTTCTGTTGCAGGCGAATGTGACCGCCAATAACGCGCAGGACAAGGCTTTACTGAAACAACTCAGGGTGCTCGGCCTGCCGACGATTTTGTTCTTTAATGCGCAGGGAGAAGAGCAGCCAAGCGAGCGAGTGACAGGATTTATGGATGCAACCGCGTTCAGCGCGCATTTGCGCGATCGCCAACCGTAAACGACACTGTTAACGGGATAAACCGTTAGCATTGGGAGGAGAAAACCGTGCAACGCGAAGACGTACTGGGACAAGCCCTGCAATTACTTGAGATACAAGGGATCGCCAGCACCACGCTTGAGATGGTCGCCGAACGCATCGATTATCCACTGGATGAATTGCGCCGTTTTTGGCCGGATAAAGAAGCGCTGCTCTACGATGCGCTCCGCTATCTAAGCCAGCAGGTCGATATCTGGCGCAGGCAGCTGATGCTGAACGAAGAGCTAACGGCCGAGCAAAAGGTACTGGCGCGCTATACCGCGCTGGCTGACTGCGTGCGTAACAACCGTTACCCCGGCTGCCTGTTTATCGCCGCCTGCACGTTCTACCCCGATCCGGGCCACCCGATCCACCAGCTCGCCGATCAGCAAAAACGTGCCGCTCACGACTTTACCCACGAACTGCTCACGAAGCTTGAGGTGGACGATCCGGCGATGGTGGCTAAACAGATGGAGCTGGTGCTGGAGGGCTGCCTGAGCCGTATGCTGATCAATCGTAGCCTGACCGACGTGGAGACGGCGCACCGTCTGGCGGAAGATATTCTGCGCTTCGCCCAGTGCCGCATGGGTGGCGCGTTAACCTAAGCCAGCATTCCCGCCCACGCGGAGACGAACAGACACAGCGCCATCAGGCGCTGAAAGCGCACCATCGCCACGGTGGTGCGAAACACCCGATTCACCGCTTTTCCCAGCCACGCCCAGCACATCAAACACCCAATCGAAATTATCAGAAACCAGAGCGCCATTAACGCCACATCGTGCAACGCATTCGCGCCAGCCGGTGCAAACAAGCTCACGACCGCCAGCGCCATCATCCACGTTTTTGGGTTGATCACCTGCAATAGCGCCGCCGCGCGAGCCGTAAAACGTCGATGTGATACCGTCGATAAATTGGCCGCTGGGGCGCTGAACAGCTGCCAACTCATCCAGCTCAGCCACAAAACACCCGCCCAACTCATCACCACACGCACCAACGGGTATTGCCGTAAAATTTCCCCTGCCCCTGCACCAGAAATCAACACAATCAGGCTTGCCGCAAAACATCCGCTCAGAATGGCCGGCACGGTTTTTTTAACGCCAAAGTGCTGGCTGTTAGTCAGAACGAGAATATTGGTCGGGCCGGGCGTTATCGAGGCGACAAACGCAAACAGCAGAAACGGCATCAGATTCACAGGTGACTCCTTATTTTTAGAGTCCTGACTGTGCCGCTATTTTCTGGAAACGTCTGGAAGGTTTGTGCACAACCGACGGTAGTGGGCAGGCGTTATGCGATAGGCGCGCTGGAACCACCGTCCTAAATGACTTTGATCGGCAAAACCGAGCGCTGCGGCCACATCGACAGGCTGTTCACCTATCCCCAGCATCTGACGCGCTTTCGCCAGGCGCAGTTGAATAAGCCAGGCGTGCGGCGCCAGGTGGAATTCGCGTTTAAAGCAGCGCGTCAGTGTAAAGCGATCGGTGCCCGTTTCTCGCGCCAGATCGGACAGACCAATGTTGTCCCCCATATGGGCATACAGATAATCGCGCGCGCGATGGGCAACTGCGGCGCTTTGTCGCTGCGCAGGCAGTCTTTTACGCCAGTGACAATGGGAGGTGATTTGCGCGAGCAGATTATCCATTGTGCTCTGCTGCACGATCTTCATCTCATCATTATGAAGCGTGGAAAAGGTGTCGCTGATGGTCCGAACCAGCTGCGGTTCACGCGTCAGGGTCTGCGCGAAATGCAGCGAGTAACTGCCCGGCGTGGATTCATATAAACCGTGTAGCGTGCTGGTCAGCCACTGTTCATCAAGGTAAAAGGTCAGATAGGTAAAGCCACCGTCTACCGGCGCGTCACCGTCGTGGATTTCACCCGGTTCCAGTAAAAACGCATCGCCCGGATGACTGCGATGGCGCTCGCGGCGGCAGTGGAATTGTTGCGTGCCAGACAGAGTGATGCCCACCAGATAGCTGTCATGCCAGTGCGGATCGAAGGCGTGGCCTTCAAAGTGTGCTTTGATCGTCTCAATACCCGTTTCCGCATGCTGACGCAGCTCAAGCCAGTCGTTTGCCATATCCTCTCCTCATCACAATCAGCATTGCTCGCCCTGGCATTTTTGTCTGGAAGATTTGTGCAAAATCGACGCGTAGACCGACAGATTGCCGTAAAGTTAAGCAGTTGAACAGCTTTCCCCGAATTAGGGTTGACGATCAAACGGGATTAAGGTTTAATGCGCTCCGTTGCCCGGATAGCTCAGTCGGTAGAGCAGGGGATTGAAAATCCCCGTGTCCTTGGTTCGATTCCGAGTCCGGGCACCACTATTTAGAAGAACCCGCCTATGGCGGGTTTTTTGCTTTCCGGAACACCAAAATATCGATCTTCGTTCGATTTTCCCCCGCAAGCAGCCTACCGCGAGTTTAACTTTTCTCTATACGATTCCCCAGACAGACCGCGCCCACTCCCCACCAATTACTGAAGCACATCCGCCCCGAGTGGGTTATAAATGTGGAATACCCATTCCGGAAGCCCCCTTATGATGCGATTGATCCTGATCCTGCTCGGCGTTGATTATCTGCGTTCGCACTGGCGCGGACTGCGGCGCTTCGGGTGGGTCACGCTGATTGCCGGGACGGTTATTTTTATCGACGCATTGGACGGGGTGCTCTACTTCCCTATCGAACCTTTTGCGTGTCTGCTGTTGGTTGAAGGCGGCGCAACCTTACTGGTCGCACACAGCGGCATGGGCGGGCAGCGCATTTTGCGCTATGTCAAAGGTGCGACGTTTTCACTGGCCGCCGTGCTGATCCTCGCCGGAAACCACGACGGTGATATTGTGCTGGCAATGATTTTCGGCACGCTGTTCTTGCTGGATGGCGCGCTACAAATCGCCTCGGCCATTGTGGTGCGCTATCGGCGCTGGCGGCCTGCCCTTGTAGGAGGAATCGTCGAAATTGCGCTGGCGATTTTCTTCTATCAACCGTGGCCATCGGATTATTCAGGCACCGTTCCATACTGCCTCGGGCTCGGTCTGGCGTTTGCGGGCTGGAATATGTTTATTCTCGCCAATCGCGTCAAAGTGGCGGCAGTCAACCCAGGTCTCAAAGGCGAAGAGTATATGGAAGAAGCCGATACGCATCAGCCTGCCGTGGTGGAATGGGATGGCCCGCCAGACGACGATGAAAAAGCGCTGACGGTTCACGTCTGGACTCCCGTTGGCTCGGCACCCGGCGAGACGATCTCTCGTCCGGTGATCAGCCGTTATATTGCTGCTGTGGATAAAAATGGCGTTATCTCAACCGGTCACGCGGCGCTGGAATCCCCTGGCGGGATTTATATCAGCTTATATCCCGCCGTTGAGATTGATCGCTCACCGGATGCCTTCGCCCGCCTGCTACGCGCCACGCCCGAAAATAACGTGCCGGGTGAATTTCAGCCGGATTACATCACCGAATCCAGTAAATGGTGCCACTCCACCCGCAAGGTGCGAATTCGCAATTACAGCGAAACGCGTTTGGCAACATTCTGGGAAAACTACCGCCAAAACGAATCCTATAATCTGACGCACCGTAACTGCTCCAGCAGCGTGGCAAGAGCGCTGGAAGCGGCGCTTGAGGGTTCTGTCGGCAGATTGTGGCAAAAGCGCGGCTTTTGGCTCTCGATCGGGAAACTGATATCCACACCCGAGCTGTGGGTCGCGTTGCAGCTCAGAAAACGGGCGGAAACAATGGCCTGGACGCCAGGACTGGTACTGGATTACGCGCGCGCCATGAGCATGCTGGCCGACCCGCGCCCGACAGGCTGGTTCAATACCCTTGGCCGGGCGTTGCGCAAAATGTTCCACCGACGCCTCGCGTGGGTAAAAGGGAAACATGGCGAAGGGGTGACAGGGGAGGAAGATGCTGGCTGAAAGTTAAAGCCGATTTTGCATAACGCCCTTTCGGACAGGGAAAGCAAAGGACAAATAACAGGATGTCATAACGCTTTCACGGCTAATAAATGGAGGATGGGTTGTACACAAACCCCGGCTTATCGCGACGGACAGGCGACGACAAATAGAGTCGAATTTTGCGAATGCATAACAGCCCGTGAGCATACCGCAAAATGCCCTCGCCGCCTCACGACTCGCGCTATACTTGCCCCAGAATCCCCCTCCAGACAGGCCGCACATGACGACAAAAATTCTCTCGCGTGACTGGCGTATTCCCACGGCAGGCCTGCTTTTGTTGCTGGTTTTGTTTAGCGGATTCACTTTACATGCTCACTGGAGCGCATTTATTCAGTGGTGTCTCGCCACGCAAATCACGCTGCACCGCTATCTGGTGATGTATTTGTTGCAGCTGAATAATCATCAGTACAGCGGCGGATTGTGGCTCCTGACGGGCGCATTCTTCTACGGCGTCCTGCACGCGATCGGGCCGGGGCACGGTAAATTCATCGTCACAACCTATCTCACCACCAATAAAGAGAGCCAGCTTGCCGCACGCGTCGTGCCATTCCTCGGTAGCCTGATGCAGGGCCTCAGCGCCATTCTGTTCGTCTTTGTGCTGGCCGTTGGATTTAACCTCGCCTCTGGCGATCTCAGCGCCAGCCGCTGGTACGTGGAGAAAATCAGCGCATTGCTGATCGGTGCATTCGGTGTCTTTATGATTTACCAAACGCTGAAAAGCCTGCGGCCACGCAAAGTTTCCATTCGCAGCGTAACACCGCTCCATCAGCACGATGATCGCTGCGGTTGCGGGCATCACGGCGTCAGCGTCGATGTGGAGAAAGGCGACTGGAAAACGCGTCTGGGCGTGATTCTGGCGATCGGCGCTCGCCCATGCAGCGGGGCGATCATGATTCTGATGTTCTCAAATGCGCTGGGGATTGTGACGTGGGGAATGGCAGCGGTGATGACCATGTCGCTCGGTACCGCGCTGTCGATTATGGGACTATCGCTGGCGGTGCGCTATGCGCGGGAACGGACGGTCGCTTTCTTTGGCGGCAGTTCTACGTTGAGCTGGCTGGTGCCCGCGGCAAAAATTGCCGGAGGAATTGTGCTGATTCTGTTTGCGACAGTGCTGTTCCTGACGGTGATCCCCATCAGCGCCAACGGCGATTATATTGCCGCCGGATGCTAATAAAAAACCCGCCGAGGCGGGTTTTTCGTTTTACTCGTTAATGCGTGGATGCTGATCCACCAGACGAGAGCGCTTCTTCTGCAGCTCTTCAATCTCTACGTCAAGATCGTCAATCTTCTGTTCAACGTTGTCGTAGTGTTCACGCAGAATCTCTTTCGCTTCCTGAAGGTCAGACGCCGCAGGCGTTGCGCCTTTAAGAGGACGATTCGCGGTCTCTTTCATTGTCAGACCGGTAATCAAACCAATCACCGCAATCACCATCAGATAGTACGCAGGCATCATCAGGTTCTGCGTGCTTTCGACCAGCGAGGCCGCAATGGTCGGAGTCAGACCAGCAACGAGCACCGAAATGTTGAACGCCGCCGCTAGCGCGCTGTAGCGAATATGCGTCGGGAACATCGCCGGAAGCGTTGACGCCATCACCCCGATAAAGCAGTTCAGGATCACCGCCAGCATCAGCAGACCCGCAAAAATCAGGCCCAGCACATTGCTGTTAATCAGGATAAAGGCCGGGATCGCCAGCAGTAAAAGCGCAACGCTACCCAGAATAATGAACGGACGGCGACCGTATCGGTCACTCAGCAGACCCATAATCGGCTGCACAAACAGCATCCCCACCATGATGGCGATAATAATCAGCACACCGTGATCTTCGGAGTAATGCAGGTTATGCGACAGGTAGCTCGGCATGTAAGTGAGCAACATGTAGTAGGTCACGTTGGTCGAAATGACCAGACCGACACAGGTCAGCAGGCTACGCCAGTGTTTCGTCGCAATCTCTTTAAAGGAGACTTTCGGTCCTTCCTGCAGCCCTTCGCGATCGCCCTGCTCCAGTTTTTCAACATGCTGCTGGAACGCTGGCGTCTCTTCTAACGCATGACGCAGGTATAGACCAATCAGACCCAGCGGCAGCGCCAGGAAAAACGGAATACGCCAGCCCCATTCCAGGAAGTTCGCTTCGCCGACGACGGTGGAAATGAGCACTACAACGCCCGCACCCAGCACAAACCCGGCAATAGAGCCAAAGTCCAGCCAGCTTCCCATAAAGCCGCGTTTACGGTCCGGAGAATACTCGGCGACAAAGATCGACGCACCGGTGTATTCACCGCCGACCGAGAAGCCCTGCGCCATTTTACACAGCAGCAGCAGTATCGGTGCCCAGATGCCAATCGTCGCATAGGACGGAATCAAGCCGATACAGAATGTACTGATCGACATGATCACAATCGTGATGGCGAGTATCTTCTGGCGACCGTATTTGTCGCCCAGCATCCCGAAGAACAAGCCGCCCAGCGGGCGAATCAGGAAGGGTACGGAGAAGGTACCTAAAGCCGCGATCATCTGCAGGCTCGGGTCGGCACCCGGGAAGAAGACTTTACCTAATGCGTAGGCAACGAAACCATACACACCGAAATCAAACCACTCCATCGCGTTACCCAGCGACGCAGCGGTAATGGCTTTACGCAACTTGCCGTCATCAATGATAGTGACGTCGCGCAGTGTAATGGGTTTGACTTTTTTCCTTTTAAGCATTGCTATCCTCGTAGACTCAGCCCTGTCCATACCACAGATCTTCTTGCGGTCTGTGAACCTCGAATTCGCCTCATGCGAATCTTCTTCTTCAAGCGTAGCAGGTTTACTTACATTGACGTTTCTCGTCGATACAACCGAACCTGTTGACGCCTGTCTGGGCAGTTAGTGACGTCTTTACCCTACCAGCCTTTAAATAGGTGATCAACTTCACAGATATTTACGTGGGGTGTCAGATGTTGTCAGAAAACGTCAACACACTTTTATAACCATGAAAGCGTTACGTCCTTTAGGATTCACTTTATAAGGGTATTATTTTCATCAAAGTTTGAAAAAACACTCACCTTTATTCACATTAAATTCACAGCAATTTTAATTACTAATAATGTAGACACGCGTTTACAAAAATATGTGATCCAGATAACTAAAACATTGTTTTATTTTCATTGAATCATAATTCCAAAGATCAGATGATAAGTCCGAACACGCCGCCTCGGGTGCATTTGACCCGCCGTAAACAAGGTAAAACTGATTACGGCTTCTGGTTAAACAGACGGTTCACCAGACAGTAAGAATTCACAATAACTTGAATTCAATACGAATTTCTACCCGACTTGTCCGCCAGCAACGCGAGATAAGATGTGAGGATTTATCATGAGAATCAAAGCCACAATTGAACGCATCCCTGGCGGGATGATGTTGGTCCCCCTGGTACTTGGCGCAATCTTAAATACCCTGGCACCGAATACCGGCGCTTATTTTGGCGGGTTTACCAAAGGAATGATTTCCGGCACCGTGCCTATTCTGGCGGTGTGGTTCTTCTGTATTGGTGCATCCATTAATCTACGTGCAACCGGAACCGTTTTACGTAAATCCGGTACGTTAGTGCTCACCAAAATTGCTGTTGCCTGGGTTGTCGCCATGGTCTGCGCGATGTTCATTCCTGAGAATGGCATTCAAACCGGTTTCTTCGCCGGTCTCTCCGTTCTGGCGATTGTGTCAGCCATGGACATGACCAACGGCGGTCTGTACGCCAGCCTGATGAATCAGTACGGCACAAAAGAAGAGTCCGGCGCATTCGTTCTGATGTCTCTGGAATCTGGCCCGCTGGTGACCATGTTAATCCTCGGCTCCGCAGGCCTGGCATCGTTTGAACCGCACCACTTCGTGGGCGCAGTCCTGCCGTTCCTGATTGGTTTTGCCCTCGGCAACCTGGACACCGACCTGCGTGATTTCTTCAGCAAAGCCACGCCGGTTCTGATTCCCTTCTTCGGCTTCGCGCTGGGTAATACCATCAATCTGAACGTGATTATGGACACCGGTCTGCTGGGTATCGTGCTGGGTGTGGCGGTTATCATTATCACCGGTATTCCGCTGATTATTGCCGACCGTGTGATTGGTGGCGGGAATGGTACAGCCGGTGTCGCCGCATCGTCAGCCGCAGGAGCGGCGGTGGCAAACCCGATGATCATTGCGCAGATTAACCCGTCATTCGAGCCTGTGGCGGCCTCCGCGACGGCACTGGTGGCCGCGTCAGTCATCGTGACCGCGATTCTGGTGCCAATCATCACCGCCCTGTATGCAAAGCGCTACGGCAATATCCCGAAAGCCGACGTCGAGCCGCAGCCGATCGAATCGTTGCACCACTAAGCTCCTCACATAAAAAAAACCTCTCATCTGAGAGGTTTTTTTGTTTTAGCGATGCACCGAGTTATCCATCGAACATCTCGCCCACCATCGCGTCCGCCAGCCTTTTCGCCGAACACAATCGCGGCATGCCAAGCGCCACCGTTTGCCAGCTCTGCGTCACCGACCAGCTCACCGGATGACGGTCGGCATGGCACCAGTCTCCCAGCCAGCCAAGCATATCTTTATGATCCATCAAGCCTGGCGATACCGGCGTTGCGAGCCACTGATGGTAAAAATGACGTGTTGTTGGAGAAGCATTAATGCCCTGAGCAAGATAGTTCGCTGCCAGACTGCGCAAATTGTCTTTCAGCATCGCCGCGACATCATCATTCGCCAGACGGCAGGCATCACCAAATGCGCCCCAGCGCAGCTCTTCCAGCGCGACATAGCACCGTCCCGCCAGCGACCAGCCATCGTATAGGCCCGCCCGCCAGTGGTTAAAGATTTGCTCGCTGTGTTCGCCCGCCTGCACCGTTAAACCACGCTGTGACAAGGCTTTTTCTTTATAGGCCGCGCGCTGGTGAAAATAGGAGGAGAGATCGTCATATTGCTGGATCAATCCCAGAGAGTGTTGCTTGGGACGGTTAGTTTGCTGACGCAAAGAGGTTAACTTTTCGGTCATACGCGTCAAGGCCAGATGTCCGGGATCGAACATGCCGGCCAGTTTTTCCGCCAGACCCAGCCGCAGGGCAGCATTTTCGCTGAACATTCCCGTCATCGCCCAGGGTCGAAGCTTCGTCTGAGTCATGATCTCCTGGGCTAAACGCTCACGAAACTGCTGCTGCTGAGGCACCAGCGGAGTGAGACGCACCGCGTCCACTCCTTGCACCAAATCAACCATAAATTTGGGATGAATACACTCTAGCGTCCGCCCGGGACCGTCCAGCAATGGGGTTGTCATGTTTGCTCTGCCGCGAATAAAGTTTGAATATCATCGCGTAACAATCGGGTATCTTCCTGAATCCACGTCGCAGTTGTAATACATTGCTGCAACAGCTGGCTGAGCGCTTTGGTTGAATGCTCATTTTGCTGCCGCACTGCGAGGCTATCACGCAAGCTTTCCTGTAAGCCGGTGAGGCACAACGAGAATTCCGCAAAAAACGTTGCCATGCCTGCCGTAACAGAAACATCGACCTGCGCCACCAAAGCTTTATAGATTTGTTCACAAAATTCATCAATATGTTCTTTGATTCGCGTATGAAGCTGCGCCACGTCAATGACATATCGCGTGCGCGTCACCACGCAATCCTCCCAACCCCAGCCTGGATTGTTTAGCCAGCGTGAAACCGTTTCGCGCACGCTGCTGGAGCCAGAGATCTCACCGGCGGGACGATTTTCTGAGGCAATCGCGTCGTTAAATAGCCCGCGCGTGTTGAAGTTAAGCTGACTGGCTTGGAACGCCGGGAAGCTAATCCGTGCCCGGAATCCAGCGTGGCTTAACTCTTCCTTGATGCGCTTCTCAATCGGACGCATCGCCTCGTTTAAGGATCGCGCCAGCGTCGACTCAAGCTGATCAAAGCGCAATGCCAGCTCGCGGCTGATTTTGCCCTGCGCGTCCAGCATCACGAGTTCACAGGATGAACGGATTTTGCTCAGCACAATCTGCGCCTGGCCTTCGTCATCAAGGACCAGTTGCCCCATGTCGTGTTGCGCCCCGTTTCGCAAATTCATGCGATCAATGCCGGCTAAATCGAGAATGTTATCACCATCAAAAATATGGCTAATCGCCTGCTGGATCTGGTTTTTCTGATGCGTGATAAACGTTTGTGCCGCATCCAGTGCCTGCCCGACTTCGTGCCCGACTTCGTCGCTCACCACCTCCTGACGCATCTGAAGCAGTGCCATATCCTCTTCCAGACGAGAAATATTTAACTCCAGCTCATCAAAGGCGACCGTCAGCCCCTGATAGCGGAAATCCAGATATTCGCGGGCGTTCTGCGCATAGTTGAGGAGCTTATGGGATGCGGAACGCAGCGCATACAGCGACGCATTGGCATACGCGGCATAAATCAGTTTGCGGATCGGCTGCTCAAACAGTGAATCTTCCCACAGCAGATCGGCAGCATGGCGAATATGTTCGATATCATCCAGATCCGCCGTGCGCCAGCGGCGTCCCAGCGCGGCTTCGGCAAAATCTTGCACCCAGCGCTGCTCCTGATGGTCCGGCAGACGGCCGTGATGGGCGATTTCAAAGCGCGCACGATTCGCCAGATAGGCCCACATCGAAGAGACGGGATAAATCTGCCCCGGCGAAATATTGCCTTTCATCAGCGTGCCGGAAATCATCGCCCGCACCTGCTCTTCATCATCGCTATTGCGGTCTTTCTGATCGAATTTATTGACTAGCGCGTACAGCGGTACCGATTTGCCCACCGCTGAAATCGCCTGCCGCACCTCTTCATCGGAGATCGATTTAAGCTGGGTGTAATCCATCACCGCCAGCACCGCCGAGGAGCGCGCCAGCTGCTCGTTGAGCATTTTTTGCAGATGCGGTTGCCCGGCTTCATTCGGCCCCGGCGTGTCCAGCAGCGTCAGTTGGCCAAGGTGAGAATCCATGCCCGCGAGGTGGACAAACTCCACTTCAATCACCGGAATATGCTCAATCGCGGTGTATTCAGTAAATGGAAAATCAACGCCTAACGCCTGAGAGAGCCGCACTAAATCATTCAGGCTTTTCAGGCACTGGAAAATAGGCTCCGCGCCAAGATAATGTTTTTCGAAGGCTTTACCTTGCTCAATACGTCCGAGCAACGCATTCATGTCTTTATCAATTTCGAGGCGCTGCGTTAGCTTGCCGCGATCGTGATTACACAGTTTTTCCTGCAATTGTTTAATCAGCGTGTCGATCGGTGAAACGTGGGCAAAATGCAGCACCGGCTCTTTTTGCCCCGGCGTGTGGCGGATCATCGTGGGCAGCGCGGTCATCGGACGGTTACGGTTGGGTAAGACTTCCGTGCCGACAATCGCATTAATCGTGGTCGATTTCCCGGCCTTCATTGTGCCAACAATAGCCAGCACCATCTCGAGACGGGTAATTTTTCGTAATTCGTTATTCAACATCGACAGCTGGGTTTCAACACCACGGGTGCTGAAGTGCAAAGGCAGCACATTATTGCTGACACCGGTTATTGCCGCCGTGGTGCTATCCATTGCCGCAATCGGCATTGATTTCAGAGCATCAAGATTCTGTAATGCAAGTTGTAGTAGCCGCTCTGCTTCCTGGCTCAATTCAAATATTGTCTGTGTGTGCATGATAAAAGCCTTTCCTTAACGCAAATTTATTACTTTTATTAAGCCAGGTAGTTTTAATAATGAAATTTCGGCTTTTTTGATTACGCGTGGAAAATAGGTTCATTCAATATAAGCGTCTGATGACAAAACAAATATAATCTGTTTGCAGCGTAGAGCGCTCGTACACTCCTCTCGGCCAGAAAAGCCGAAAGATAATGAGCGTAGACCATTTTTTTATGGAGCTATAGGATATATCAAAGTAATTTACCCACCTAAAAAGAGAGGTAATTCCCGGTTACCAAAGAAGAAGTGGCAAATCCGGTTGCGGTTGCTAAATAACAACAGCGCACCTCACCTTATCCGAAATGTCAGTACCTGGCAATTTGCGCAATAAAATATTCTATATATTTCATTGCGATGTTTATCTCTTAAGCACGCTGTTAGCATCGCTTAACTGACTGACAGGAAATGTCACTCCAGATGCGGTGTTTTATTTATTTTTTAAAAAAAGAATATCACCGACAAAAGTGGGGGCTTACGCTATACTTGACGCCTTTTTCGGCAAACTGCCGTGTTTTGGCTGGCGCTTTCCAGCCCCGTTCGCACTTTTAGAGGATACCGATATGTCTCTTCCACACTGTCCAAAATGTAATTCCGAATACACTTACGAAGATAATGGCATGTTCATTTGCCCTGAATGCGCCCATGAATGGAATGACGCAGAAACATCGCAAGATAGCGATGCGCTGATCGTAAAAGACGCCAACGGTAATCTGTTGGTCGATGGCGATAACGTCACCGTCGTAAAAGACCTGAAAGTAAAAGGCAGTTCTTCCATGCTGAAAATCGGCACGAAAGTGAAGAATATTCGTCTGGTTGAAGGCGACCATAATATTGACTGCAAAATTGACGGCTTCGGTCCAATGAAGCTCAAATCAGAATTCGTTAAAAAGAACTGATTTTCCTGCCCGGTAGCGCTTAGCTTACCGGGCAGACTGGAACTACACTTATCGAGCTTCTCTTACCCGAGGTAATGATTATGCCGTTAAGTCCCTACATCTCTTTCGCCGGAAACTGTGCAGAGGCCACCGCCTTTTATCAGCAAACGCTAGGCGCAGAACTCCTCTATAAAATCACCTTCGGCGAAATGCCCAAAGACGAGCACAGCGAAGACGGCTGCCCTTCCGGCATGTCATTCCCTGACTCCGCCATTGCCCATTCCAACGTCCGCATAGCCGGTAGCGATATTATGATGAGCGACGGCCTGCCCGGAGACAAAGCCCAGTACGCAGGCTTTACGCTGGTGCTCGACACGCAGGATGTGTCAGAAGGCAAACGCTGGTTCGATAATCTCGCCAAGGGCGGCAACATTGACATGGCGTGGCAGGAAACCTTCTGGGCGCACGGCTTCGGTAAAGTCACCGACAAATATGGCGTGCCATGGATGATTAACGTCGTAAAACAGCAGTAGCCGTCTGGCGGAGGCCACGTGCTTCCGCCTGTCATCGCTTTCACCTCAACTCTTCAAACTCCCGCAACCAATACTTAACCCAAATGTCACAATAATCCGCCAGCATGAGGCCACATTTATCGGGAGGCCCAGCACATGCAAACTGTCATCCGCGTCGAGAAACTGAGCAAGACCTTTCATCACAATAAGGCCCTGCATGCCGTTGATCTGACCGTCGAGAAAGGCGAAATGGTGGCGCTGCTGGGGCCTTCCGGTTCAGGCAAATCCACGCTTCTGCGCCATCTGAGCGGCTTAATCACCAGCGATAAAACGCCTGAAAGCCATGTTGAACTACTGGGAAATACCGTGCAGCGCGCAGGGCGTCTGGCGGGTGACATCCGTAAAAGTCGCGCGCAAACCGGCTATATCTTTCAGCAGTTCAACCTGGTAAACCGCCTGACGGTGCTGGAAAACGTACTGATTGGCGCACTCGGCAGCACCCCTTTCTGGCGCACCTGTCTGCGCTGGTTCTCACCCGCTCAAAAACAGCACGCTCTTCAGGCGTTGACCCGCGTCGGCATGGCGCATTTCGCCCACCAGCGCGTCTCCACGCTGTCCGGTGGACAACAGCAGCGCGTGGCGATTGCCCGGGCGCTGATGCAAAAAGCCAAAGTCATTCTGGCCGATGAACCTATTGCCTCTCTCGATCCGGAATCTGCCCGCATCGTGATGGAAACCCTGCGCGATATTAACCAGAACGACGGCATCACCGTGGTTGTGACGCTGCATCAGGTGGATTACGCCCTGCGCTACTGCGAGCGCATCGTCGCCCTGCGTCAGGGACATGTGTTTTACGACGGCTCAAGCCAGGCCTTTGATAACGACCGTTTTGACCATCTCTACCGCAGCATTAATCGCGTCGAAGAGAACGCACAGGCTGCTTAACGCACACAAAAAGACCAGGCGTTATTGGCGCAGCCAGATTGGAAACGGACAGCGCGGAAAAACCGCAGCGTACACGTAGTACGTGAGGATTTTGAGCACTGTCCGGGTTCAAGCTGGCAAGTGAAATAGCCTGGAACAATGTCAACGTGAGGAAAGTACATGAGCTACAAAGCCGTTGCCGCGCTGGCCTTTACCAGCATGTTCAGTATCAGCGCCCTGTTAAGCCCGGCATACGCCGATGAGCAGGAAAAAGTGCTGAACTTTGGCATTATTTCGACCGAATCACAGCAAAACCTAAAGCCCCAGTGGGCACCGTTCCTGAAAGATATGGAAACCAAACTGGGGATCAAAGTGAACGCCTTCTTCGCGCCGGATTACGCGGGCATTATCCAGGGCATGCGCTTTAACAAAGTGGATATCGCCTGGTACGGCAACCTCTCCGCCATGGAAGCAGTGGATCGCGCTAACGGTCAGGTGTTTGCACAGACCGTCGCGGCAGATGGTTCTCCAGGTTACTGGAGCGTGCTGATCGTCAACAAAGACAGCCCAATCAATAACCTCAATGACATGCTCGCCAAACGCAAAGATCTGACGTTTGGTAACGGCGATCCGAACTCAACGTCCGGTTTCCTCGTCCCTGGCTATTACGTCTTCGCCAAAAACAACGTTTTCACCAGCGAATTCAAACGCACCGTCAATGCGGGGCATGAAACCAACGCGCTGGCTGTCGCCAATAAACAGGTCGATGTTGCCACCAACAACACCGAAAACCTCGACAAGCTGAAAACCTCCGCACCCGAAAAACTGAAACAGCTGAAGGTTATCTGGAAATCACCGCTGATCCCTGGCGACCCGATCGTGTGGCGTAAAAACCTCTCCGAAGGCACCAAGGACAAGGTGTACGACTTCTTTATGAATTATGGCAAAACGCCAGAAGAGAAAACCGTGCTGGAACGTCTGGGCTGGGCACCGTTCCGCGCCTCCAGCGACCTGCAGCTGGTGCCGATTCGCCAGCTCGCGCTGTTTAAGCAAATGCAGAGTGTGAAGGATAACAAAGGCCTGAGTACGGAAGAGAAGACCAGCAAAGTGTCCGGACTGCAGGCGCAGCTGGAAGATCTCGACCGTCTGACCGCCGCCCTGAGCGCAATGACCAGCGTGAACAAAGTGGTGCAATAACTCAAGTCCCCTCTCCCTTAAGGGAGAGGGTTAGGGTGAGGGGGAAATACGCTCGCTGATGCCCTCACCCCGGCCCTCTCCCACAGGGAGAGGGAGGAAAGCCGCACCGAGCAGTCCCCTCTCCCTTGAGGGAGAGGGTTAGGGTGAGGGGGAAATGTGCACGCTGATGCCCTCACCCCGGCTCTCTCCCACAGGGAGAGGGAGAACAGATTAAGGAGCCAACATGCAAACCATCACCGTTCCACCGCCAAAGCGCAGCTGGTTCTCGCTGATCAGTTGGGCCATTTTGCTGGCGGTTCTGATCGTCTCCTGGAAGGGCGCGGAAATGAACCCGCTGATGCTCATTCAGGACGCCGGCAACATGGCGACCTTCGCCGCCGATTTCTTCCCGCCAGACTTTAGCCAGTGGCAGGATTACCTCAGCGAAATGGCGATCACCCTGCAAATCGCCGTCTGGGGCACCGCGCTCGCGGTGGTTATCTCAATTCCGTTTGGCCTGATGAGCGCCGAAAACATCGTGCCGTGGTGGATTTACCAGCCGATGCGCCGCCTGATGGACGCTTGCCGCGCCATCAACGAAATGGTGTTCGCGATGCTGTTCGTGGTCGCCGTCGGCCTGGGTCCTTTCGCGGGCGTGATGGCGCTGTTTATCCACACCACCGGCGTGCTCTCTAAGCTGCTTTCTGAAGCGGTCGAAGCCATTGAACCCGGTCCCGTCGAAGGTATTCGCGCAACGGGTGCCAATAAAATCGAAGAAATTCTCTACGGCGTGCTGCCCCAGGTGATGCCGCTGCTGATCTCCTACTCCCTGTACCGTTTTGAATCCAACGTGCGCTCCGCCACGGTGGTCGGCATGGTCGGCGCAGGCGGAATCGGCGTCACGCTCTGGGAAGCGATACGCGGCTTCCAGTTCCAGCAAACCTGCGCGTTGATGGTGTTAATCATCATTACCGTCAGCCTGCTGGATTTCCTGTCTCAACGTTTGCGTAAGCACTTCATCTAAGTCGCGAGGGATTGATTGTTATGCACTTATCCAGACATCCGACCAGTTACCCAACCCGCTGGCAAGAGATTGCCGCGAAGCTCGAAGTGGAGCTGCGCACCCACTACCGCTGCGGGGATTTTTTGCCTGCCGAACAACAGCTCGCCGATCGCTATGAAGTGAATCGCCATACCCTGCGCCGCGCCATTGACCAGTTGGTCGAGCGCGGGTGGGTACAGCGCCGTCAGGGCGTGGGCGTACTGGTCCTGATGCGTCCGTTCGACTACCCGCTCAATTCCCAGGCGCGCTTTAGCCAGAATTTACTCGATCAGGGCAGCCACCCAACCAGCGAAAAACTGCTCTCGGTGCTGCGCCCGGCCTCCAGTCATATCGCCGATGCGCTGGGGATTCAGGAGGGAGATAACGTGGTACATCTGCGCACGCTGCGTCGCGTCAATGGCGTGGCGGTCTGTCAGATCGACCACTACTTTGCAGACCTCGCCCTGTGGCCAATTCTGCAAAATTTCTCCAGCGGCTCGCTGCATGATTTTCTGTTTGATGCGACCGGGATCGCGCTCAAGCGCACCCAGACGCGGATCAGCGCCCGTCGCGCGCAGGCCAAAGAGAGCAAAGTGCTGGAGATCCCCAACATGGCGCCGCTGCTCTGCGTACGCACCCTTAACCATCGTGACGGCGAGATCAACGCGACGGAATACTCCGTCAGCCTGACCCGCGCCGACATGATCGAATTCACCATGGAGCACTGAATGCATTTCACCCCCTCCACTCGCCAGCGCTGGATGAGCGTGCTCGCGCACAGCCAGCCCGCCGCGCTGCAGGCACACATGCATCGGCTGAATATCATTGCGGACTATGAGTCGATCCGCGCGCCCGAAATTGGTCTGGTACAGATTCAGGCGCGGATGGGCGGCACCGGCGCACGTTTTTTTGCCGGTGACGCCACGCTGACCCGTGCGGTGATTCGCCTCACCAGCGGGACGCTCGGCTACAGCTATCTGCTCGGACGCGACAAAGATCACGCCGAGCGGTGCGCCGTTATCGACGCGTTGCTGCAAGAACAACCCCATTTCCAGACCCTAATGGAAACCTTAATTGCCCCGCTGGAAGCCGATCGCGCCGCACGTATCGCCGCGCGCCAGGCCGAAGTGAACACCAGCCGGGTCGACTTCTTTACGCTCGTTCGCGGAGACAACGCATGACGCTCAAACCCGCTTTTACCCTGCCCGTGCAGGATGCCCAACACAGTTTTCGCCGTCTGCTCAAAGCCATGAGCGAGCCGGGCGTGATTGTCTCCCTGCATCAGCTCACCCACGGCTGGCAGCCGCTCAATCTCGCAACCACCAGCGTGCTGCTGACGCTCGCTGACAGCGATACGCCCGTGTGGCTTTCAGCCAGCCTGCAAAATGATATCGCCAGCCAGAACCTGCGTTTTCATACCAGCGCACCGCTGGTCGATCAGCCGCAGCAGGCGTTGTTCGCCGTGGCGGATGAAAAAATTAGCCACGAGCAACTGAACGCGCTTTCCGAAGGCTCAGCCGTCGCGCCGGAAACCAGCGCCACGCTGATTTTGCAGGTCTCAAGCCTGAGCGGCGGTCGCATGCTGCGCCTGACGGGCGCCGGGATTGCCGATGAACGTATGGTCGCCCCGCAGTTACCGGAATGCATCATTCATGAACTCACCGAGCGCCCGCATCCGTTCCCGCTGGGCATCGATTTGATCCTCACCTGCGGCGAGCGCCTGCTGGCGATTCCGCGGACCACGCATGTCGAGGTGTGCTGATGTACGTAGCCGTCAAAGGGGGCGAAAAGGCGATAGCCGCCGCCCATGCGTTACAGCAATCCAGACGACGCGGCGATGAAGCGCTACCCGAGTTGGACGTCGCCCAAATAGAACAGCAGCTTAATCTCGCCGTCGACCGCGTGATGACCGAAGGCGGCATTGCCGACCGCGAGCTGGCGGCGCTAGCGCTGAAACAGGCCAGCGGCGATAACGTCGAAGCCATTTTCCTGCTGCGTGCCTACCGCACGACGCTGGCCAAACTGGCCGTGAGCGAGCCGATTAATACCGCCGAGATGCGTCTGGAACGCCGAATCTCGGCGGTCTACAAAGATATCCCTGGCGGCCAGCTGCTGGGCCCGACCTACGATTACACCCATCGCCTGCTGGATTTCACCCTGCTGGCAAACGGCGAAGTGCCTGCGCTGCAAACCCGCGACGCCGAGCACGCGTCGTCCCCGCACGTTTTTAGCCTGCTGGCGAATCAGGGGCTGGCGAAAGCGGAAGAAGATTCGGGCGCCACGCCTGATGACGTGACCCGTACACCGCCGGTTTATCCGTGTTCGCGTTCGTCGCGCCTGCAACAGCTGATGCGCGGTGACGAAGGCTATCTGCTGGCGATGGCGTATTCCACGCAGCGCGGCTACGGGCGCAATCACCCGTTCGCAGCGGAAATTCGCAGCGGTCAGGTGGATATTGAGATCGTGCCGGAAGAGCTGGGTTTTGCAGTGAACGTCGGCGAACTGCTGCTCACGGAGTGCGAAATGGTCAACGGATTCGTCGCGCCCGCGCAGGAAGATCCCCATTTTACGCGCGGCTACGGGCTGGTGTTTGGCATGGGAGAGCGCAAAGCGATGGCGATGGCGCTGGTTGACCGCGCGCTACAGGCACCCGATTACGACGAGAACATTGCGGGTCCGGCGCAGGACGAAGAGTTTGTGCTGGCACATGCGGATAACGTTGAGGCGGCGGGCTTTGTCTCACACCTCAAACTGCCTCATTACGTCGATTTCCAGGCCGAGCTGGAACTGCTGAAACGTCTGCAACGGGAGCGCAAAAATGGCTAATCTCAGCGGATATAACTTTGCTTATCTGGACGAGCAAACCAAGCGCATGATCCGCCGCGCCATCTTAAAAGCGGTGTCGATTCCCGGCTATCAGGTGCCGTTTGGTGGCCGTGAAATGCCGATGCCGTATGGCTGGGGAACTGGCGGAATTCAGCTTACCGCCAGCGTAATTGGCGAGACGGACGTGCTGAAGGTCATCGACCAGGGCGCAGACGACACCACCAATGCCGTGTCGATCCGCAACTTCTTCAGGCGCGTGACAGGCGTGAACACCACCGAAAAAACCGAAGACGCCACGCTCATTCAGACCCGCCACCGCATCCCCGAGACGCCGCTCACCGAAGATCAGATTTTGATTTTCCAGGTGCCGATCCCGGAACCACTGCGCTTTATCGAGCCGCGCGAAACCGAAACCCGCACCATGCACGCCCTGGAAGAGTACGGCGTGATGCAGGTGAAGCTGTACGAAGACATCGCCCGCTTCGGCCATATCGCCACCACCTACGCCTATCCGGTGAAAGTGAACGGGCGGTACGTGATGGACCCGTCGCCCATCCCGAAATTCGATAACCCGAAAATGGACATGATGCCCGCGCTGCAGCTGTTTGGTGCCGGACGCGAAAAGCGCATCTACGCCGTGCCGCCGTATACGCGTGTCGAAAGCCTGGATTTCGACGATCATCCGTTCACGGTGCAGGAGTGGGACGAGCCGTGCGCCATCTGCGGCTCAAAACACAGCTATCTCGACGAAGTGGTATTGGACGATACGGGCAAACGGATGTTTGTCTGCTCCGACACTGATTTCTGTCGCCAACAGAGCGAGGCGAACGGCCAATGAAACCGCTGCTTTCGGTGAATAACCTGACCCATTTATATGCGCCTGGAAAAGGTTTTAGCGACGTGTCGTTCGAGCTGTGGCCGGGCGAAGTGCTGGGCATTGTCGGTGAATCCGGCTCCGGCAAAACCACGCTGCTGAAATCCATTTCCGCGCGCTTAACGCCGCAAAACGGCGAAATTCGCTATCAGGATCGGTCGCTGTACGGCATGAGCGAAGCCGAGCGTCGCCGTCTGCTGCGTACCGAATGGGGCGTGGTGCATCAGCACCCGATGGACGGCCTGCGCCGCCAGGTGTCGGCGGGCGGGAACATCGGTGAACGGCTGATGGCCACCGGCGCACGCCATTACGGCAATATCCGCGCCACCGCCCAGCAGTGGCTGGAGGAGGTGGAAATCCCTGCATCGCGCATTGATGACCTGCCGACCACGTTTTCCGGCGGGATGCAGCAGCGTTTGCAAATCGCCCGCAACCTGGTGACCCATCCAAAACTGGTGTTTATGGATGAGCCAACCGGTGGGCTGGACGTTTCAGTTCAGGCGCGGCTGCTGGATTTGCTGCGCGGCCTGGTGGTGGAACTGGATCTCGCGGTGGTGATTGTCACCCATGATTTAGGCGTGGCGCGTCTGCTGGCGGATCGTTTGCTGGTCATGAAGCAGGGCCAGGTGGTGGAAAGTGGTTTAACCGACCGCGTGCTCGACGATCCGCATCATCCCTACACGCAGCTGCTGGTGTCATCCGTTTTGCAGAACTAAGAGGTCAACATGATCCGCGTAGAAAATGTCAGTAAAACGTTTGTGCTCCACCAGCAAAACGGCGTGCAACTGCCGGTCCTGCAAAATGCCTCGCTCGAAGTAAACGGCGGCGAATGCGTGGTGCTGCACGGTCATTCCGGCAGCGGAAAATCGACGCTGTTGCGCTCGCTGTACGCTAACTATTTGCCCGACGAAGGGCATATTCATATTCGTCACGGTGATGAGTGGGTGGATCTGGTGCAGGCCCCGGCGCGCAAAGTGCTGGAAGTGCGTCGGATGACGATCGGCTGGGTGAGCCAGTTCCTGCGGGTGATCCCGCGGATCTCCGCCCTCGATGTGGTGATGCAGCCGCTGCTGGATCTGGGTGTGCCGCGCGAAGCGTGCGCCGCAAAAGCCGCGAATTTGCTGACGCGCCTGAACGTACCGGAACGCCTGTGGCATCTCGCGCCATCGACGTTTTCCGGCGGGGAGCAGCAGCGCGTGAATATCGCACGCGGGTTTATCGTCGATTACCCGATTTTACTGCTCGATGAACCGACCGCCTCGCTGGACGCCAAAAACAGCGCTGCCGTCGTCGAACTGATTGAACATGCCAAAACCCGGGGCGCAGCGATCGTCGGGATCTTCCACGACGCTACGGTGCGCAATCGTGTGGCGGATCGCCTGCATGCAATGGGAGTCGCGCCATGATTATCAATAACGTCAAACTGGTGCTGGAAAACGAGGTCGTCGAGGGATCGATTGAAGTCCAGGACGGCGAAATCCGCGCCTTTGCCGAAACACAAAGCCGAACGCCTGCGGCGATGGACGGCGAAGGCGGCTGGCTGTTGCCGGGGCTTATCGAACTGCACACCGATAACCTGGATAAATTCTTCACCCCCCGCCCGAAAGTGGACTGGCCCGCCCATTCGGCGATGAGCAGCCACGACGCGCTGATGGTCGCCAGCGGGATTACCACCGTGCTGGACGCGGTGGCGATTGGCGATGTGCGCGACGGCGGCGATCGCCTGGAAAACCTCGAGAAGATGATTAACGCAGTGGAAGAGACGCAAAAGCGCGGCCTGAATCGCGCCGAGCACCGCCTGCATCTGCGCTGCGAACTGCCGCATCACACCACCCTGCCGCTGTTTGAAAAGCTGGTTGGGCGCGAGCCGGTGTCGTTGGTGTCGCTCATGGATCACTCGCCGGGCCAGCGCCAGTTCGCCAATATTGAAAAGTATCGTGAATACTATCAGGGCAAATATTCGCTCAGCGATGACGAAATGGCGCGCTACGAAGAGGAACAGCTGGCGCTGGCCGCGCAATGGTCGCAGCCGAACCGTCTGTCAATTGCCGCGATGTGCCGCGAGCGCAATATCGCTCTCGCGAGCCACGACGACGCCACGCACGAGCATGTGCTTGAATCCCAGCAGCTTGGCAGCGTGATCGCCGAATTTCCCACCACATTCGAGGCGGCAGAAGCCTCCCGCAAGCACGGGATGAACGTCCTGATGGGTGCGCCGAATATCGTGCGCGGCGGCTCGCATTCTGGCAACGTTGCCGCCAGCCAGCTCGCCTCGCTCGGGCTGCTGGATATTCTCTCGTCCGACTACTATCCCGCCAGTCTGCTGGATGCCGCTTTCCGCGTGGCCGACGACGAAGGTAACGGCTTTACCCTGCCGCAGGCGATTCGTCTGGTGACCAAAAACCCGGCGGATGCGCTGAATCTGCAGGATCGCGGCGTCATCGGCGAAGGCAAACGAGCCGACCTGGTGCTCGCGCATCGCAAAGGCGAGCATGTTCATATTGACCACGTCTGGCGTCAGGGAAAACGGGTGTTCTGATGGGAAAACTGATCTGGCTAATGGGGCCGTCTGGCTCCGGAAAAGACAGCCTGCTGACGGCGCTGCGCCAGCAGGAACATACGCGGCTGTTAGTGGCGCATCGTTACATTACGCGGGCGGCGAATGCGGGCAGCGAGAACCATATTTCACTGAGTGAGCAGGAATTTTTTACCCGCGCCGGGCAAAATTTACTGGCACTGAGCTGGCACGCAAACGGCTTTTACTACGGGGTCGGCGTGGAGATCGACCTGTGGCTGCACGCGGGGTTTGACGTGCTGGTGAACGGTTCGCGCGCTCATTTGCCACAGGCGCGTGCCCGATACGGACAGGCGCTGCTTCCGGTCTGTTTGCAGGTCTCGCCTGACGTGCTGCGTCATCGCCTGCAAAACCGAGGGCGGGAAACCGCGCGTGAGATTGACGAGCGGCTGGAGCGCGCCGCACGCTATACGCCATCCGACTGCCATCTCCTCAATAACGACGGAAGTTTGCTACAGTCAGTCGATAATTTGATCGCGCTTATTCGCCAGAAGGAAAAACGCCATGCCTGCCTGTGAACTCCGCCCCGCCACCCCTGAAGATGCTCAGGCCGTTTACGGCCTGATTTGCGAACTCAAACAGGCGGAATTTGATCGTGACGCGTTTCTGGCGGGCTTTCTCGCCAATCTTCAGGATCGCAACATGCATTATCAGCTGGTGGATCTGGACGGACAGACCGTTGGGATGATTGGCCTGCATCTGCAATTTCACCTCCATCACGTCAACTGGATCGGTGAAATTCAGGAGTTGGTGGTACTGCCGCAGGCGCGCGGTCTGAAGGTCGGTAGCCAACTGTTGGCCTGGGCCGAAGACGAAGCGCGCAAAGTGGGGGCGGAGATGACGGAGCTGTCGACCAGCGTGAAGCGCGTCGATGCCCATCGTTTTTATCTTCGCGAAGGCTATGCCCAGAGCCACTATAGATTCACCAAACCTCTGTAAGGAGGCGTTATGAGTTTGACGATTACGCTGACGGGAACGGGTGGCGCGCAGCTGGTGCCGGTCTTTGGCTGCGACTGCGCGGCGTGTCGTCGGGCGCGATTGCAGGAGGCACATCGCCGTCGCCCGTGCAGCGCGGCGGTCAAATTCAACGACGCGGTGACGCTTCTGGACGCGGGCATTCCACATCTGATGGATGACTGGCCGGCGGGCAGTTTTCAGCAGTTTTTGCTGACGCATTACCATATGGATCACGTCCAGGGGCTGTTCCCGCTACGCTGGGGCGTGGGTGCGACGATTCCCGTTTACGGTCCGCCGGACGACGCGGGCTGCGACGATCTGTTCAAACATCCCGGCATTCTGGATTTTAGCCGCACAGTTGAACCCTTTGTAATGTTCGAACTCCAGGGTTTGCGGGTGACGCCGCTGCCGCTGAACCACTCTAAGCTGACGTTTGGCTATCTGCTGGAAAACGCGCACAGCCGCGTGGCGTGGCTGTCTGACACCGCCGGGCTGCCGGAAAAAACGGTAAAATTTCTGCTCAACAACCAGCCGCAGGTCATCGTTGTCGATTGCAGCCACGCGCCGCGCGAGGAAACGCCGCGCAATCATGGCGATCTGAACACCGTTATCGCACTCAATGAGGTGATTGGCTGCCCGCAGGTGATTTTGACCCACATCAGCCACCAGTTTGACGTGTGGCTGATGGATAACCCGTTGCCAGACGGGTTTGAAGCGGGGTACGACGGGATGGTTTTGGCGCTGGATTAACACCACTTCACTGTCACTTCACTTTCGCCATTTATGCTCCCCTTCAAATGACTATCTGAAGGGGACTTTCATGACTAAAACACGCCGTATTTTCCATCATGCCTGCTGGTTTGCGTTACTGGGACCGCATCTTGGCGTCCCTGTTACCTTCGCTGGCGAACTGCTCACCAATCACCGCACGGCGGAAAACCTCTTGCTGCAAATCGTGCTGAATTTTCCGTTTTTTATGGCCGTGACGTGGTTTCTGGGAGGGGTTTCTGCCCTGCTGACCGGGATCGCCACAGCCTGTCTTCCGCCGCAAATTTATCAGCACGCCTGGCACAGATCACTCGCTTGCGGGGCAATGGGTTCAGTGATTGCCACACTTTACGGGCTGATTTATTCAGGCTCCATCGATTCAGTGATCTTCTGGATGGCAACGGGCCCCGGGCTGTTGGCCGGACTGATCATGGGCAGGTTTGTGCCGTATCTTCCTGGCCGCGGGGAAAAAAAATATGTGCGTCCAGCCCTCGTGAAAATCCCAACAGGGAATGCGCAACCCGAAATGAAAGAGTAAGCGTTAGTGGTCTGCGCGTGAGTGCGGCACGTCCTGCGCACTCACTCTCATCGACGACTACCGATCGTAATTGTCTTCCAGCCGCTGTTCATCGTCTTCAAGCTGACGTCTGTCCTGATCGAGCTGGCGCTGTCTGTCGTCTAACTGACGGCGGCGATCTTCAAGCTGGCGGCGTCGGTCGTCATACTGACGGCTGTCGTTGCGACGACGGTCTTCATAGCGATCATCATCGTCATCCCGGCGGCTATTGCTGCTGGGCGTGTAGGCGTCGTTAATCGCCTGCTGAATGTTGCCGATGGCGTCATCAACAAGGTCGGCATGTGCCAGTTGGCTGGTTAAAGACAGCAGACTAAATAACAGAGCAGAAGCGTATTTTTTCATAATGCCAGTCTCGCAGGTGGGCTGGCTGTACGTTAATCAACGGCGTAAACCGGGAGTAGCGGAGGAATCTCAAATTTTCATCGCTTTGTGCAGCGCCTGCGCCAGTTGCGCGCGCGTGAAGGGCTTGCGCAATAGCTCCACGTCCGGCAGCTGTGGATTGTGCGTTGGACGCAAATCCTGGCCGCTCACCAGAAGCACCGGAAGAAGCGGGAAATGCGTGCGAACGTGGTGAATCACCTCCGCACCGCTCATGCCGCCTGGCAGCATTAAGTCGCTGATAAAAATTTCGATATCGGGCGAGGATCCCAGCATTTTTAGCGCCTGCTCGCCGTTTTCAGCTTCCAGAGTTAAATAGCCAAGCTGATGCAGCTGCTCGCACAGTGTCTGGCGCACGTCGGCTTCATCCTCCAGCACCAGCACCAGCCGATCGCTTTGCGCTGACTCGTTGGCCGCCAGCGTTTCGTCCTCAATCATCACCTGCTGCAATGAGCGCGGGAGCTGGAGCCGCACGGTCGTGCCCTGCCCTGGTGCGCTTTCGATTTCCACGCGCCCGCCGGACTGGCGCACAAACCCGTAGACCATCGACAAGCCCAGCCCGCTGCCGCTGCCGGTCTGTTTGGTGGTGAAGAACGGCTCAAACACCCGCGACTTCACCTCCTGCGACATGCCGCTGCCGTGGTCGATGACCTCCAGCGCCACCATATCCTGTCGGCGTCCATCGCTGCGAGTCACACGCTGATTCCATGTGCGGATCCTGATAATGCCGCCCTCGGCTTCCATCGCATCGCGGGCGTTCATCACCAGATTGATAATGGCGTTTTCCAGCTGGCTGACGTCAATCCACGCGGGCCACGCCGGGTGCTGCGCTTCAATATCCAGCGTGATGGTGGCCGGCAAAGAGTGGCACATCAATTCGCCGAGATTTTCCAGCAGCGGCTTCATCTCGACCGCATGCGGATGCAGAGACTGTTTGCGTGAAAAGGCCAGCAGGCGCTGCGTGAGCAACGCCCCACGCTCGGCGGCTTTGAGCGCACGGGTGATGCGCGGCGCGTCCGGCGAGTCGGGATTCGCCAGCTCAAGGCTGCCGATAATCACCGCCAGCAGATTGTTGAAATCATGCGCCAGCCCGCCCGTGAGCTGGCCGACGGCTTTCATTTTTTGGCTGTGCAGCAGGGCTTCTTCCAGCCCCTGACGCTCCAGCCTGTCGATTTCCATCTGCGTGGTTTTTTGTTTCAGGAGCCGGGTGGTGTGCTCAAGCGAGGCGGTGTTGCGGGCAAACACGTTGAACGCGCGCGCCAGTTCGCCCAGCTCATCGCGCCGCTGTAGCGCAGGCACCGACACATCCGGCTCGCCGTGCGCCAGCCGCGACATTGCGCGGGAAATGGCCGTCAGGTTCGAGCCTAAATTGCGGTAGATATACCAGCATGCGCAGCCGGTGATGATCAGCGCCAGCAGCGCAAAAACGCTGATGAACACGCTGATCGAGCGCAGTTCTTTATGGCTCTGCGCGGTGCGTAATTCCGACGCCTGCGCCACCTGGGCCACGTACTGATTGATATCGCTGTTTAAAATCGCCACCAGCGCTTTGATGTGAAACATGTACCAGCTGATCGCCAGATCGCTCTCTTCAAGCTGCTTTGACAGCGGTGCGAGCTTGTGCAGTTCGGCGTTGAAATCCGGCAGCACAAAATCAATCACCGGCAGCGTGGCCGACTGCGGCAGAGAGGCCATCACAGCATTCAGCTGCTGGATAGTGGCGCGCGGCGACGGGGTTTCAATGGCGGCCATCAGCAGCCGGTCCATCTCGCCAAGCCGCTGTGCATCCGGCACATTGCCGCCAAAGCGACGGTTGATATCCTGGAGATGCCGCAAAAAGCTTTGGCTCTGATAGAGCGAGCTCAACAGCTCGTTGCGTTCCAGATGGCGACGCTGTCCACGCTCCAGCATCCCGGTCACGCTTTGCTGTAATTCATTGCTGCGACGAATGATTCGCGCCACCAGCGCTGGTTCCTGCTGCGCCAGCGGCGCATCGGCGAGCTGTTCCAGCGACCGGCGCAGCGCCATCTGCGTTTGCTTGAGCCGATCGGCTTCGCTTTTGTACTCCAGCGCCCCCACCACCTGCGACAAGCGCACCGCCGCTGTCGCCACATTGGCGGTGTCGCGCGCCAAATTCATGCTGCCGGTCATGTCGTTCAGCGTTTGCTGCTGGACCTGTTCCTGTATCTCGCTGGCATGCCGAAAACCGAGCACCGCCACGCCGCTGACCATCAACGTCACTGCCACCACCAGCAGATTAAAAATCAGCAGGCGGCCACGGGCGCTGGCAAAAAAGGGCGGGCGACGAGATGGCATGTTTGTTGGCTCCAGCGTGGTTTGATGCCCTCACCCCGACCCTCTCCCACAGGGAGAGGGGGAAGAGCAGAGGGCTGAGGACATGATTTTTCCACTCCATAAGGGAGGGGGGAAGAGCAAAGCCTAGCCCAATGAGGCGAGGCGTAATGTGCTTCTTTTTCCCATAACGTCCCCAAAGGAACAAGGGCGTGGTTTTCTCCCTCTCCCTTAGGGAGAGGGCTGGGGTGAGGGTAAAAGGTCATCACCGTCCTAAACTGTGATCAACATTAACTATTCATAACTATGACAAATATGAACGGCTTCTGACATTTTGCATTTACCGGGATGTGATGGACTGCTGATATCGACCTTCACAGGAGATCCGCTATGAGCAAGACCCCGGTATTAGAGATGCGCAATATTGCCAAAACCTTTGGCAACTTCCATGCGCTCAAGGGTGTGGATCTGACGGTCTGGCCCGGCGAGATCCATGCGTTAATGGGCGAAAACGGCGCAGGCAAAAGCACGCTGATGAAGATCCTCGCGGGAGCGTATATCGCCACCAGCGGTGAGATCCTGATTGACGGCCAGCCCTACACCATCAAAGGCCCAAAAGACGCGCTAGCAGCAGGCATTACCCTCATTTATCAGGAGATGCAGCTCGCGCCTAATCTCACCGTGGCGGAAAATATTTTCCTCGGCAGCGAGCTGTCACGCGGCGGGCTGGTGCAGCGTAAAGAGATGGCCGCGCAGGCGCAGACGGTCATCGACCGACTGGGCGCGCATTTTAAATCCACCGATTTGGTCATGAAGCTCACCATAGCCGAACAGCAGCAGGTGGAAATCGCCCGCGCGCTGCACCGCAAAAGCCGCGTGCTGGTGATGGATGAACCCACCGCCGCCCTCTCCTCGCGCGAAACCCATCGCCTGTTTGAACTGATTTTGCGTCTGCGCGATGAAGGGATGGCAATCATCTACATCAGCCATCGCATGGCGGAAGTGTATGAGCTTTCTGACCGCGTGAGCGTCCTGCGCGACGGGCAGTACGTCGGCAGCCTGACGCGCGACAAACTGAATGCCTCCGAGCTGGTGCGCATGATGGTGGGCCGTCCGCTGAGCGATCTGTTCAACAAAGAGCGCGACATCCCGCTCGGCGGCCCGCGTCTCAATGTGCACCACCTGACGGATGGCAAAAAAGTCCAGCCGTGCAGCCTGCAGGTGCGTTCCGGCGAAATCGTCGGGCTGGCCGGCCTGGTCGGCGCCGGGCGCTCCGAGCTGGCGCATCTGATTTTTGGCGTACGTAAAGCCACGGGCGGCATGATTGAGGTCGACGGCGAACCGGTGGTGATTCACTCCCCGCGCGCCGCCATCGATCAGGGTATTGGTTATTTGACCGAGAACCGCAAAGAGCAGGGATTGTTCCTGGAACTGGCGGCGCAGGAAAACATCACCATGGCGACGCTCGAACGCGACGCCTCCTTCGGCATGCTGAACCGCAAAAAAGCGCAGTCCATTTCCGATGACGCCATCGCCCTGCTGAATATCCGCGTGCCGCATTCGCAGGTGCGCGCGGGCGGCTTATCGGGCGGCAATCAGCAAAAGCTGCTGATCTCCCGCTGGGTGGCGATTGGCCCGCGCATTCTGATTCTGGATGAGCCGACGCGCGGCGTGGACGTCGGCGCAAAAAGTGAGATTTACCGCATCATGAACCAGATGGCGCGCAAAGGGGTGGCGATTTTGATGATCTCCAGCGAGCTGCCGGAAGTGGTCGGCATGAGCGACCGGGTCTACGTAATGCGCGAAGGCAGCATCGCTGGCGAACTGCACGGCGAAAGTATTACTCAGGAAAATATCATGACGCTGGCAACTGGCGTGAACGACTCTCATCATCAGGCGGTGCAACCATGACACAAACTCCTACTCCGCAACAGGTGGCGAAATCCGCCTCCGCCAAAAAAATGCTGATGAGCGATCTGATGCAAACGGTCGGGATTTTGCCGATTTTGATTCTGATCGTGGCGGTATTTGGCTTTATCGCACCTAACTTTTTCACCGAAAGTAACCTGCTGAATATCACCCGTCAGGCGTCGATTAACATCGTGCTGGCGGCGGGCATGACCTTCATCATTTTGACCGGCGGGATCGACCTGTCGGTGGGGTCGATTCTGGGGACCACGGCGGTGGCCGCCATGGTGGTGTCGCTGATCCCCGAATTCGCGATGCTCTCGATTCCGGCCGCGTTAATGCTCGGCATGGTGTTAGGTCTGTTCAACGGCGCGCTGGTGGCGTTTGCTGGGTTGCCGCCGTTTATCGTCACGCTCGGCACCTATACGGCGCTGCGCGGCGCGGCCTATCTGCTGGCCGACGGCACCACGGTGATTAACTCCAATATCAGCTTTGAATGGATCGGCAACAACTATCTGGGTCCGGTTCCGTGGCTCGTGGTGATCGCCCTGGCAGTGATCGCAATTTGCTGGTTTATTCTGCGCCGCACCACCCTTGGCGTTCATATCTATGCGGTTGGCGGCAACATGCAGGCGGCGCGTCTGACCGGCATCAAAGTGTGGCTGGTGCTGCTGTTTGTCTACGGCATGAGCGGCCTGCTGTCCGGCCTGGGCGGCGTGATGAGCGCCTCGCGCCTCTACAGCGCTAACGGCAATTTAGGTATGGGATACGAGCTGGACGCCATCGCGGCGGTGATCCTCGGCGGCACCAGTTTTGTCGGCGGGATCGGCACGATCACCGGCACGCTGGTGGGCGCGCTGATTATCGCCACGCTGAACAACGGCATGACGCTGATGGGCGTTTCGTACTTCTGGCAACTGGTGATCAAAGGGGCGGTGATCATCATTGCAGTTCTGATCGACAAATACCGTACCCGACATCATCAAAGTGCATAACAACAACATCTTACCTTGAGGACTACCCTATGCGTTTGAAGCCATTAGTTACCGCGCTTTGTGCAGGCGCACTGCTTGCCTCCGCGCCGTTTGCGCAGGCAAAAGATCTGAAATCCATCGGTGTGACGGTGGGCGATTTGGCCAACCCGTTCTTCGTGCAGATAACCAAAGGTGCGGAGCTGGAAGCGCGCAAACTGGCGGGTGATAACGTCAAAGTGACGCTGGTATCCAGCGGTTACGATCTGGGCCAGCAGGTGGCGCAGATTGACAACTTTATCGCCGCAAAAGTGGACATGATCATCCTGAACGCCGCGGATTCCAAAGGGATCGGCCCGGCAGTGAAACGTGCGAAAGACGCGGGGATCGTGGTGGTGGCCGTTGACGTGGCGGCCGAAGGGGCCGATGCGACGATCACGTCCGATAACACTCAGGCGGGTGAGATGGCCTGTAAATACATTACCGATCGACTGAAAGGCAAAGGCGATGTGGTGATCATCAACGGACCGCCGGTGTCGGCGGTGCAAAACCGTGTCGAAGGGTGCCAGACCGAGTTTAAGCGCCATCCGGGAATCAAAGTGCTGTCGTATAACCAGAACGCCAAAGGCAGTCGTGAAGGCGGCCTGGAAGTGATGACCGCGCTGCTGGCTGCTAATCCGAAGATCGACGGCGTGTTTGCGATTAACGATCCTACGGCGATCGGTGCCGATCTGGCAGCAAAACAGGCGCAGCGTAACGAATTCTTTATCGTCGGCGTGGATGGTTCACCGGATGGTGAAGAGGCGTTGAAGCGTGAGAATTCGCTGTTTGTCGCGACGCCAGCGCAGGATCCGCAGGTGATGGCGGCCAAAGCGGTTGAGATTGGCTACGACATTTTGCAGGGCAAACCCGCGCCGAAAGAGCCGGTGCTGATCCCGGTGACGATGATCGATAAGAAGAGCGTCGCGAACTATAAAGGCTGGACGGTGAAATAAGATGGGTGCGGTCTGATGCCCTCACCCTGGTCCTCTCCCACAAGGCGAGGGAACTGGTTAGTGCAGTCTGATGCCCTCATCCTGGCCCTATCCCACAAGGTGAGGGAACCGGTGGGTGTGGCTGATGCCCTCATCCTGGCCCTATCCCACAAGGTGAGGGAACCGGTGGGTGTGGCTGATGCCCTCACCCTGGTCCTCTCTCACAAGGCGAGGGAACAGGTGGGTGCGGTTGATGCCCTCACCCTGGCCCTCTCCCACGGGGAGAGGGAATCGGTTGGTGCGGCTGATGCCCTCACCCTAACCCTCTCCCACGGGGAGAGGGAACAGGTGGGTGCAGTCTGATGCCCTCATCCTGGCCCTCTCCCACGGGGAGAGGGAACTGGTGGGTGCGGTCTTTTCTTTCCCCCTCTCCCTTGGGGAGAGGGCCGGGGTGAGGGGCACAGCGCGCACATTCATTCAAGGAGTTCCCATGAAACGCTCCGAAATTAATGAAATCCTCGGCCACACGCGGCAGTTTTTCTCGAAGCATGATGTGCATTTGCCGCCGTTTGCCAGCTTCCCGCCGACCCAATGGCAGCAGCTTGACCATCACGCCTGGCGCGAAGTGTTTGACCTCAAACTCGGCTGGGACGTGACAGCCTTCGGCGGGAACCACTTCGCAGAGCGTGGGCTAACGCTTTTTGCGCTGCGTAATGGGTCGCCCAACAGCACGCCCTACGAAAAATGCTACGCCGAAAAAATCATGCACGTGCGCGATGGCCAGGTGACGCCCATGCACTTTCACTGGCGTAAGCGCGAGGACATCATTAATCGCGGTGGCGGAAACCTGATTATCGAACTTTGGAATGCCGGCACGCATGAAGAAACGGAAGAAACCGACGTCACGGTCAGCGTTGACGGTTGCTTTCAGACGCATGCAGCGGGCAGTCAGTTGCGCCTTTCACCAGGGGAAAGCATCTGTCTGACACCGGGGCTTTATCACAGTTTTTGGGGGGAGCGGGGTTTTGGCGATGTGCTGGTTGGCGAAGTCTCATCGGTCAATGACGATGATCACGACAACCACTTTTTGCAGCCTGTCTCGCGTTACAACAATATCGAAGAAGACGAACCGGCCGTGCTGGTGCTGTGCAACGAGTACAGCCTGTTTCGTCCATAAGGAGTGAATAATGCCGCTGATTTCTCTCGCCGCGGGGCTGGAACACGCCCGTGAAAACCGTTACGCACTGGGCGCGTTTAACGTGCTCGATTCCCACTTTCTGCGCGCGCTGTTCGCCGCAGCAAAACAGGAGCGCTCACCGTTTATCATCAACATTGCCGAAGTGCATTTTAAGTATTTGTCCCTCGATTCATTGGTCGAAGCGGTGAAGTTTGAAGCCGCGCGCCATGATATTCCCGTGGTGCTCAATCTCGACCACGGCCTGCATTTTGAGGCGGTGGTGCGGGCGCTGCGCTTAGGATTCAGCTCCGTGATGTTTGATGGATCGACCCTGAGCTATGAAGAGAATATTCGCCAGACCCGCGAAGTGGTGAAAATGTGCCACGCGGTCGGCGTGTCGGTAGAAGCTGAGCTGGGGGCGGTGGGCGGTGACGAAGGCGGCGCGCTGTACGGTCATGCCGACGAGGCCTTTTTCACCGATCCGCAGTTGGCGCGTGAGTTTGTCGACCAGACAGGTATCGACGCGCTGGCTGTGGCCATCGGCAACGCGCACGGCAAATACAAAGGCGAGCCGAAACTCGACTTTCCGCGTCTGGACGCCATCCGCCAGCAAACCGGCCTGCCGCTGGTGCTGCACGGTGGCTCCGGGATTAGCGACGCCGATTTCCGCCGCGCCATTGAACTCGGTATTCACAAAATCAATTTCTACACCGGGATGTCGCAGGCCGCGCTGGCCTCGGTTGAGCAGCGCATCACCCATCGCCAGCCAATTTATGATGAGTTCGCCGAGCTGCTGTTAGGCATTGAAGAGGCGATTACCGACACTGTTTCTGAACAAATGCGCATTTTTGGTAGTGCGGGGCACGCGTAATGGAACGCAAAGGGATTATCGCCGCGGGCAATATGCTGGTCGATCATGTGCATCAGATCGTCCAGTGGCCGGAGCGTGGCTGGCTGGCGGAGATTATTCACAGCGAACGGGCGACCGGCGGCGCACCGCTTAACGTGCTGCTGACGCTGGCGAAAATGCACGTCAGCTTACCGTTGCAGGCGGTCGGTCTGATCGGAGAAGACAGCGATGGCGACTACATTATGGCGATGCTCGACCAGTACCACGTCAATCGCCAGCGGGTACAGCGCACCACGTTTGCCCCCACGTCGATGTCGCAGGTGATGACCGATCCCAGCGGGCAGCGCACCTTTTTCCATTCGCCTGCCGCCAATCGCCTGCTCGATCTCCCCGCTTTTGACCGACTCGATTCGTCGATGAAGATTTTCCATCTGGGGTATCTGCTGCTACTCGACAGCCTGGATATGCCGGATGAAGAATTCGGCACCCGCAGCGCGCGCCTGCTGGCGCAAATGCGTGAGCAAGGGTATGAAACGTCGCTCGATTTGGTGTCACGCAAAGGCGATCCACGCTATCAGCCGCTGGTGCTCCCTGCCCTGCGCTATGTGGATTATCTGGTGATTAACGAGCTGGAAGCCGGTGAATTTAGCGGGCTGGAGATGCGTAACGGTGATGATACCCCGGATATTGACCACATCGCGCTGGCGGCGTCGCAGTTATTGGCCGCAGGGGTCAAACAGCGCGTGGTGATTCATTGTCCCGAAGGGGCCTGGGGCGAAACGCCGGGTGAGCCGGGCCAGTGGATTGCCTCAAAACAGCTCGAACAGGACGAGATTATCGGCAGCGTCGGCGCGGGCGATGCGTTTTGCGCGGGTTTTTTGTATGGCTGCCACGAAGCCTGGCCGTTGACGGACAGTATTCAGCTGGCGCATGCCTGCGCGCGGGCCAGCCTGCTGGCCGCGAATGCGATTGACGGGGCAAAAACGCTGGAGGAGTTAAAAACGCTGATTGATGACAACGCTTAGGCCGCTTTATCGTGATGGGACACGTCTGCGGCAAAGACGTAGCCTAGCCCACGAATGGTTTTAATCAGCAGCGGCTGATGCGGATTGATCTCGATTTTGCGTCGCAGACGCATGATCAACACGTCGATGGTGCGGTCAAACACGTCGGCGCTTTCGCTGTGGGTCAGCTCCAGCAACTGTTCGCGGCTTAACACCCGACGCGCGTTTTGCGCTAGCGCCAGCAACAGACCGTATTCCCCCTGCGTTAAGGGCACCGTCATGTGCTGGGGATCGCTCAACTCACAGCGCGTAGTGTCGAGCGTCCAGCCGTTAAAACCGATCCCTGATACGCGCGGCGCAGTCGGTTCCGCCGCCAGCACGCCGGTGCGCCTCAGTACCGCTTTGACCCGCGCGACGACCACGCGCGGATTGAACGGTTTACCGATGTAATCATCCGCGCCCATCTCCAGCCCCACCACCACATCGGATTCGCCGCCCATGCCTGTCAGCATCACCACGGGCAGCTCGGGCCGCAATTTTTGCAGTTGCTGCAACACCATCAGGCCGTTGATATCCGGCAGCATCATATCCAGCAACACCAACGCAATCGCGGGTTCGCGCTGCGCCATCGCCAGCGCATCCAGCCCGTTATGACAGACATGCACGGCAAAGACGTGCTCGTTGAGCACATCCTGCAGCAGTTCGCAGACCGCGGTATCGTCATCAACAACCAGAATCGCCGGTTTCATCGCATGCTTCCGTCAGGGGATTATGTTAAGTCTGACCTATTCTGCAAACGGCTCCAGCCAAATCCATGACGGCGTGACGGAATTTTAACCCATGTCACATCCATTGCCCTTCGACACGTCAATTTTGACGATTGCCTGCTCCTCGTCAGGGTTTTTGGTGCACATCGCCCGTAAAGTCAGGGCATACCCACAATAAAAACATGGCATAGAAGCTGCATTAATGGGTGCGAAGAACTGATTAACTGGAGCGAGACCGATGAAAAAAGTCGTCACGGTTTGCCCCTATTGTGCCTCGGGTTGCAAGATAAACCTGGTGGTCGATAACGGCAAAATCGTCCGGGCGGAGGCTGCGCAGGGTAAGACCAATCAGGGCACGCTGTGCCTGAAAGGCTATTACGGCTGGGATTTTATTAACGATACCCAGATCCTGACCCCCCGTCTGAAAACCCCGATGATCCGCCGCACGCGCGGTGGCAAGCTGGAGTCTGTCTCCTGGGATGAAGCGCTGGATTACGTTGCCAGCCGCCTGAGCGACATCAAAGCGAAGTATGGCCCGGATGCTATCCAAACCACCGGATCATCACGAGGGACGGGTAACGAAACCAACTATGTCATGCAAAAATTCGCGCGCGCCGTTATTGGTACCAATAACGTCGATTGTTGCGCTCGCGTCTGACACGGCCCATCGGTTGCAGGTCTGCACCAGTCGGTCGGTAACGGCGCAATGAGCAATGCGATCAACGAGATAGATAACACCGATCTGGTGTTTATTTTCGGCTATAACCCGGCGGATTCACATCCGATCGTGGCGAATCATGTCATTAACGCTAAGCGCAACGGGGCGAAAATCATCGTCTGCGATCCGCGTAAAATCGAGACGGCGCGTATTGCGGATATGCATATCGCGTTAAGAAATGGCTCAAACATCGCCCTGCTCAACGCGATGGGACACGTCATCATTGAAGAAAACCTGTACGACCAGGCGTTTGTCGCCAGCCGTACCGAAGGGTTTGAAGAGTATCGCAAGATTGTCGAAGGCTATACGCCGGAGTCGGTCGAAACGATCACCGGCGTGAGCGCGCAAGAGATTCGCCAGGCCGCGCGGATGTATGCGGCGGCGAAAACCGCGTCGATTCTGTGGGGCATGGGCGTGACCCAGTTCTATCAGGGCGTGGAAACCGTGCGCTCGCTGACAAGCCTGGCCATGCTGACGGGGAATCTTGGCAAACCGCACGTGGGCGTTAACCCGGTACGCGGGCAAAATAACGTTCAGGGTGCCTGCGATATGGGCGCGCTGCCGGATACCTATCCGGGCTATCAGTACGTGAAGTTCCCGGAAAATCGCGCCAAATTCGCCAAAGCCTGGGGCGTTGAAAGCCTGCCTGAACATACCGGGTATCGCATCAGCGAGCTGCCGCATCGTGCGGCGCATGGCGAAGTGCGCGCGGCGTACATCATGGGTGAAGATCCGCTTCAAACCGACGCTGAGCTTTCTGCGGTGCGTAAGGGCTTTGAGGATCTTGAGCTGGTGATTGTTCAGGACATCTTTATGACCAAAACCGCGGCGGCGGCGGATGTGATTTTACCGTCTACGTCATGGGGCGAGCATGAAGGGGTTTACACGGCGGCGGACCGCGGTTTCCAGCGCTTCTTTAAAGCGGTGGAGCCGAAGTGGGATCTGAAAACCGACTGGCAGATTATCAGCGAAATCGCGACCCGCATGGGCTATCCGATGCACTACAACAACACCCAGGAAATTTGGGACGAGTTGCGTCATCTGTGTCCGGATTTCACCGGTGCCACCTACGATAAAATGGGTGAGCTGGGGTATATCCAGTGGCCGTGCCGCGACGAATCGGATGCCGATCAGGGGACGTCGTATCTCTTCAAAGAGAAATTCGATACCCCGAACGGACTGGCGCAGTTCTTTACCTGCGACTGGGTCGCGCCTATCGATAAGCTCACCGACGAGTACCCGATGGTGCTCTCCACGGTGCGTGAAGTGGGCCACTATTCGTGCCGTTCGATGACCGGTAACTGCGCGGCGCTGGCAGCGCTGGCAGACGAACCGGGCTACGCGCAGATCAACACCGCCGATGCCGCACGACTGGGTATCGAAGATGAGGCGCTGGTGTGGGTAAGTTCGCGTAAGGGCCGCATCATCACCCGTGCACAGGTCAGCGATCGCCCCAATAAAGGCGCGGTGTATATGACTTATCAGTGGTGGATTGGGGCCTGTAACGAGCTGGTGACGGAAAACTTAAGCCCGATAACCAAAACGCCGGAGTATAAGTATTGCGCCGTGCGCGTGGAGTCCATCGCCGATCAGCATTCTGCCGAGCAATATGTCATTGATGAATATGCGAAGCTGAAAGCCAGTTTGCGCGAAAGCGCCATGGGTTGATTCTCACGCGGCGTTCGATAATGAAATGGGATGATTTATTCATCCCATTTTTATTTCTAACTTAGAACCACGTCCTATGGACGTGGTCATCGAAATACCAGGCCTTAGCAATGTCACCGTTATCCTCAGAAGATAGGCCGTAAAGGTAATCAACGCTACTGTTGTTGGTTGTAGCCTACCGGGCGACTCCAGTCGTCGTCATACTTGATATTTCCTTCAAGATAAAACCATTCAATTCCTGAATAGGAAATAGCGATATTTTCCATCATGCCGGGAGTGTGAGAACCGGGCATATATGCATGGGCCGCGTTAACTGACATGATCACAATACTGTTAAGTGTAAGACGGTAGATCTCATACTCAATACCCGCTTCGTTTATATCGTAGTAGTGAATGACGGCCTTTTTTAGTCGTTTGCTTTGGCAGGCAGCCACTGCGAAATAGGGAGAGGTTTTATCAATTTCTTTATGCAGCGTAAATGCATTGTGTTGCCGCGATCCCATTAATTTACCCGTATTACGGCATGTGTTTTGGAAAACGCCGTAGCTGCTATTCATGATCTCAATAGCCCCCTCACGGCCCAGGGCCATGCAGCTACCTTTAATCTGGTTTCCATTTTCATCGTAAAGATACATATAAGCGGGTAATGACATTGCAATTTCCTTATTGAGAGCTTTGAACGTTCCAGTCGTTGTCGATAAAAAACACGTAGCGATAATTTATATTGTTCAATGTATAAGACACGCCATAGGTGTAGCCGGGCGTGAGCGCTAATTTCACACATGATGCGGGGTAGGAAAGCGACAAAGTCTGTTCAGAGGCAAATTCTTTGTATTTTCCACCTTGTGTAGAAGAAATGTTATAGCGGCTTAAAATGTCTTCTTTATTCACTGAGAAGCAGACTTTCTCTTTATCCACGAGTACTGAGCGCCAGGGGGCTGCTCGATCGCCAACGCCGCAACCAGTGAGAATAGCAAAGCATGGAAGGAGGGTAAAAAAACGCCTCATTGTGGGAAACTCCCTAATATTTTCTGATAACGAGCCATAAGCTGTGGAATGGGTCCTGATGGGTCATAATCTTTGAGGCGGTATAAGTCACTACGATTGCCGAAGCCGTATGTTTTCAGCAGCCAGTAATCACTAACAATGCAAGCCTGGTTTTCAATGCCGTAATCCATGAGGTTTGGTTTATTGAGCTCGTAGTTATAATCAACTGCCCATGAGAATGCTCCCCGCGTTCTGACCATCATTCCACGCTGATGCTGCCAGACGTGCATCATCTCATGCAGAAAAATATGCTGACCCCCGACGCGATCCAGTTTGAGGAAAGGTCTGGAAAAATCAGACTCATATACTCCCTCCTGAAAATACATTTCACCGTTTGGGGTCATAGCATAATTGCTGGCCTGCATGTTGAAAGGTAAGTAACTGGCTCTATGGATCCAGACCTCGTTATAACGAATGCTGAAACTATAGAGTGTACGGGCCAGATTGATTTCCCCAAGCGTTAGGCGACGTAAACCACCTCTGTCAATGTCGTTCATTTCCCTGAGCATTTGCAGACCTTATCCACTGGTCAAAAAATATTCATACTCTGTAATTTAAAACCTTTCTTGCAAAAAAATGCTTACCTTCATTATCAGGCAGTCAGGTCACCCTTTCTCATTTTGTCGCATATTTATTATACTGCGCGCCATGTACCCCAATGATAAGACTCCATGAAAGCCATTTTTTCCCTGCTGTTACTATTTACAACACTTGCCAACGCTGACGAAATTGGCAGCCAATTTAAAGAAAAGGCTGAAGCCGGTGATGCGCGCGCGCAGTACTACCTGGCAGACACCTGGTTCAGTTCGGGTGATGATAAGCAAGCCGGGCTATGGGCCGAAAAAGCCGCCAAGGGCGGTGATATCGACGCCATGGCGCTGCTATCGCAAATTCATTTTAAGCATGGCGAATATGCTCAGGCAAAAACGCTGGCGCAACAGGCCACACTGGCGGGCAGCAAACGCGGCGCCATCATGCTGGCGCGACTGCTGGTGAATACTCAGGCCGGAACCACAGACTATCCGCAGGCGATCAAATTGCTGCAAACCGCGACGGACGATATCGATAACGACTCGGCGGTGGATGCGCAAATGCTTCTGGGCCTGATTTACGCCAACGGCGTGGAGATGGCGCAGGATGATGCTCAGGCTGAACTGTGGCTCAAGCGCAGCTCTGCCCTTTCACGCACGGGGTATGCGGAATACTGGGCCGGAATGGTGTTCCAGCAGGGTGAAAAAGGGTTTATCACGCCCAACAAACAGAAAGCGTTGTACTGGTTTAATCTGAGCTGTAGCGAAGGATTTGATACGGGCTGCGAAGAATTTGAGGCGTTGAGCGGCGAATAAAAGGGTTCCCTCTCTCTGCTGAGAGAGGGAATCAAAGCATTACTGATCGGCCGTCTTATCGAAACGACCTAACACTTCCCGTTCGTACGCCATCGCTTTTTTGCGGTCAAACTGGTGTTCCCACTTGGCGATCACCAGCACCGCCAGCGCATTGCCCACCACGTTTAACGCGGTACGCGCCATGTCGAGGATACGGTCAACACCGGCGATAAAGGCCAGACCTTCCAGCGGAATGCCGACGCTCCCCAGTGTCGCCAGCAGAACCACAAACGACACGCCCGGCACGCCTGCGATACCTTTCGATGTCACCATCAGCGTCAGTACCAGCACGATTTCCTGCCACAGTGACAGATCGATTCCGTACAGCTGCGCGATAAAGATCGCCGCAATGCTCTGATACAGCGTGGAGCCATCCAGGTTAAACGAGTACCCGGTCGGCACCACAAAACTGGTGATAGACGCCGGGGCGCCGTAGGCTTCCATCTTCTCGATAATGCGCGGCAGCACGCTCTCAGAGCTGGCCGTGGAGTACGCCAGAATCAGCTCCTCTTTCAGGATGCGAATCAGGATCCAGATGCGTAATCCGCACAGACGCGCCACCAGCCCCAGCACCACCAGCGCAAAGAACAGAATCGCGAAGTGTACCAAGATAACCAGCTTCGCCAGCGGCCACAGTGAGGCAAAACCGAAGTTTGCGACGGTAACAGCAATCAGCGCAAACACGCCCACCGGCGCATAACGCATCACCATATGCGTCACTTTAAACATGGTTTCGGAAATCGAACGGAATACCGTGACCAGGGGTTCGCGATGGGTGGCTGGCAGGGACGACAGCCCCAGACCAAACAGCACCGAGAAGAAGATAATTGGCAGCATTTCGCCTTTCGCCATCGACGCCACGATATTGGTCGGCACCAGCGAAAGAATCGTTCCCATCAGGCCATGAGCATGGCTTTGCACTTCTGCCGTTGTGCTTTGGTATTTCGAAATATCCACCGTCGCCAGCTGCGACATATCAATCCCGGAGCCTGGCTGGAACACATTCGCCAGCGTGATACCCAGAATGATAGCAACCGTAGTGATCACTTCGAAATAAAGGATGGTTTTTGCGCCGATGCGGCCTAACTGCTTCGCATCGCCGACGCCTGCAATACCAACCACCAGCGTCGAGATCACAATCGGAACAACAATCATTTTGATCAGGTGAATAAAGATATCTCCGGCAGGAGACAGCATGTTCGCCACCAGCCACTCGCGGCTGTCGCTATGATAATGCAGATAACTACCCAGCAAGATGCCCAGCACAAGGGCGAGCAGAATTTGCCAGGCCAGGCTGATTTTCAAAATTTTCATAAAAACAGGCTTCCTCAATGAAGCGTCCTGATCATCAGGAATGAATATGGACACATACTGAAAGGGATGAATTGTGTTGCGTTGGTTTATAGGGTTTTTTAACGCGGCGTATCATTAACATCTGCATGGCATGCTGCGCAAGCCTTATAGAACGAGGCTTTTCACTGACAAAAGGCCTTATGACGCTAATTTATAATAATTCCTATTAATAACCTTTTGTTATAAAAACGGTTTTTTTTCATTATTTGTGAATAATCATTCACCTGAATTATTTCCCTTCTAAGTGTCATTTGCTGCTTTTTTGAACTATTCAAACATTGCGTGATCTGTCGCCCAAATAACAAACAAAGCTGGCAAAGCCCCTACAATTAACGTTTTTGCGACATATTATTAACATCCTACAAGGAGAATAAAAGCCATGAGCCAAATCCATAAACACGACATTCCCGCAAATATTGCGGACCATTGCCTGATTAATCCGGAGCAGTATAAAGAAAAGTATCAACACTCTATTTCTGACCCTGACGCCTTCTGGGGCGAGCAGGGCAAAATTCTTGACTGGATGAAGCCGTATCAAAAGGTGAAGAACACCTCTTTTGCACCGGGCAATATCTCCATTAAATGGTATGAAGACGGCACGCTGAATCTCGCGGCCAACTGCCTGGACAGACACCTCGCCGAGCGTGGCGATCAGACCGCCATTATCTGGGAAGGCGACGACGCGTCCCAAAGCAAACACATCACTTATAAAGAGCTGCACCGCGACGTGTGCCGTTTCGCCAACGTCCTGCTGGAGCAAGGCATCAAAAAAGGCGATGTGGTCGCCATTTATATGCCGATGGTCCCCGAAGCCGCCGTCGCTATGCTCGCCTGCGCGCGCATCGGGGCGATCCATTCGGTGATTTTCGGCGGATTCTCGCCGGAAGCCGTGGCCGGACGCATTATCGATTCCAATTCAAAACTGGTGATCACCGCCGATGAAGGCGTGCGCGCTGGTCGCAGCATTCCGCTGAAGAAAAACGTCGATGAAGCGCTGAAAAACCCGAACGTGAAGAGCATCAACAATGTGGTGGTGTTCAAGCGTACCGGCGGCAACGTTGAGTGGAAAGAGGGCCGTGACCTGTGGTGGAGCGACCTGATTGAACAAGCGAGCGACCAGCATCAGCCCGAAGAGATGAACGCAGAAGATCCGCTGTTTATCCTGTACACCTCCGGCTCTACCGGCAAGCCAAAAGGCGTGTTGCACACCACCGGCGGTTATCTGGTGTACGCGGCCTCCACCTTTAAATATGTCTTTGATTATCATCAGGGCGATATTTACTGGTGTACCGCTGACGTCGGCTGGGTCACCGGTCACAGCTATCTGCTGTACGGCCCGCTGGCCTGCGGCGCAACCACGCTGATGTTTGAAGGCGTGCCTAACTGGCCGACGCCTGCGCGTATGTGTCAGGTGGTTGATAAGCATAAAGTGAATATTCTGTATACCGCACCGACGGCGATCCGCGCCCTGATGGCGGAAGGCGACAAAGCCATCGACGGCACTGACCGCTCTTCCCTGCGCATTCTTGGTTCCGTGGGCGAGCCTATCAACCCGGAAGCGTGGGAATGGTACTGGAAGAAAATCGGTAACGAAAAATGCCCGGTGATCGATACCTGGTGGCAGACCGAAACAGGCGGCTTCATGATCACCCCAATGCCTGGCGCAACCCAGCTGAAAGCCGGTTCGGCGACGCATCCGTTCTTCGGCGTGCAGCCTGCGCTGGTGGATAACGAAGGCAATCCGCTGGAAGGGGCAACTGAAGGCAACCTGGTGATTACCGATTCGTGGCCGGGTCAGGCGCGTACACTGTTTGGCGATCACGATCGCTTTGAGCAGACCTATTTCTCGACCTTCAAAAACATGTATTTCAGCGGTGACGGCGCGCGTCGTGACGAAGACGGCTATTACTGGATTACCGGGCGCGTGGATGACGTGCTGAACGTTTCCGGTCACCGTCTGGGGACAGCTGAAATTGAGTCTGCGCTGGTCTCACATCCAAAAATTGCCGAAGCGGCTGTGGTAGGGATCCCGCATAATATCAAAGGCCAGGCGATTTATGCTTACGTCACGCTGAATCACGGCGAAGAACCGACGCCGGAGCTGTACACCGAAGTCCGCAACTGGGTGCGAAAAGAGATTGGCCCGCTTGCTACACCAGACGTGCTGCACTGGACCGACTCCCTGCCGAAAACCCGTTCCGGCAAAATCATGCGCCGAATTCTGCGCAAAATCGCGGCGGGTGACACCAGCAATCTGGGTGATACCTCAACGCTCGCCGATCCAGGCGTAGTGGAAAAACTGCTTGAAGAGAAGCAGGCCATCGCTATGCCATCGTAACCCCCTCACCCTAGCCCTCTCCCCTAAGGGGAGAGGGAATAATAATAAACCCTCCCCAAAGGATTTCGCGTTGCAGGAAGGCAGCAAGCGAGCACATCCCAGGAGCATAGTAAACTATGTGACTGGGCTGGGTGAGCGCGGCCAACGCACCTGCAGCACGAAAGACGAAGGGGAACCTTTGGAGAGTTCTGTGATGAATGAAAACATTTATCAACGGATAGAAAACAGTGCGCATTTCAGGGAGCTCGTCGAAAAACGGCAACGGTTTGCCTTCACGCTTTCTATCATCATGCTGATCATCTACGTCGGCTTTATTCTGCTGATCGCCTTTGCACCGCACTGGCTCGGCACGCCTTTGCATGCCGGAACCAGCGTGACGCGCGGCATTCCCATCGGTATCGGCGTGATTGTGATTTCATTTGTACTGACTGGCGTGTACGTCGTGCGCGCGAACGGTGAATTTGATCGCCTTAACAAAGAAGTGTTGCGTGAGGTAAAAGCCCCATGAAGCGAGTCCTGACGGCGCTAGCCGCCACACTGCCCTTCGCGGCCAACGCGGCCGATGCCCTAACCGGCGCGGTGGAACGCCAGCCAACCAACTGGCAGGCGATTATCATGTTCCTGATTTTCGTGCTACTGACGCTGTATATCACGTACTGGGCGTCGAAACGCGTGCGCTCACGTAATGATTACTACACGGCGGGCGGCAATATTACCGGCTTCCAGAACGGGCTGGCGATTGCGGGCGACTTTATGTCCGCCGCGTCGTTCCTGGGGATTTCTGCTCTGGTCTATACCTCTGGCTACGACGGGCTGATTTACTCGCTCGGCTTCCTGGTGGGCTGGCCGATTATTCTGTTCCTGATCGCCGAACGTCTGCGTAATCTTGGGCGCTACACCTTCGCCGACGTGGCATCTTATCGCCTGAAACAGGGACCGATCCGTACCCTGTCTGCATGCGGATCGCTGGTGGTCGTCGCGCTGTACCTGATCGCGCAAATGGTCGGGGCCGGCAAGCTGATTCAGCTGCTTTTCGGCCTGAACTATCACATCGCCGTGGTGCTGGTGGGGGTGCTGATGGTGATGTACGTCCTGTTCGGCGGTATGCTTGCCACCACATGGGTGCAAATCATCAAGGCCGTTTTGCTGCTGTTCGGCGCAAGTTTTATGGCCTTTATGGTGATGAAACACGTGGGCTTCAGCTTCAATAATCTGTTTACCCAGGCGATGGCGGTTCACCCGAAAGGTGAAGCGATTATGAGCCCGGGCGGGCTGGTTAAAGATCCGATATCCGCCCTGTCGCTTGGTCTCGGATTGATGTTTGGTACCGCAGGCTTGCCGCACATTCTGATGCGTTTCTTCACGGTGTCAGACGCCCGTGAAGCGCGTAAAAGCGTGTTCTACGCCACCGGATTTATGGGTTATTTCTACATCCTGACCTTTATTATCGGCTTTGGCGCGATCATGCTGGTGGGTGCGAATCCGGCGTTCAAAGATGCCGCAGGCGCGCTGATTGGCGGTAACAACATGGCGGCGGTGCATCTGGCCGATGCCGTGGGTGGTAACCTGTTCCTCGGCTTTATCTCCGCTGTCGCCTTCGCCACTATTCTGGCGGTTGTGGCGGGTTTGACGCTGGCGGGCGCTTCGGCGGTCTCGCACGATCTGTATGCCAACGTGTGGCGTAAAGGTGCGACTGAACGTCAGGAGCTGAAAGTCTCCAAAATCACGGTTCTAATTCTGGGCGTAGTGGCGATTCTGCTGGGCATTCTGTTCGAAAATCAGAACATCGCCTTTATGGTGGGACTGGCCTTCTCGATTGCGGCAAGCTGTAACTTCCCGATTATCCTGCTCTCGATGTACTGGTCAAAACTGACCACGCGCGGGGCAATGATTGGCGGCTGGCTAGGCCTGTTGACGGCGGTGATCCTGATGATCCTCGGTCCAACGATTTGGGTGCAGATCCTCGGTCACGAAAAAGCCATCTTCCCGTACGAATACCCGGCGCTGTTCTCGATTGCCGTGGCGTTTATTGGGATTTGGTTCTTCTCGGCCACCGATAATTCAGCCGAAGGTAAGCTGGAGCGTGAGAAATTCCGCGCCCAGTTTATCCGTTCTCAAACCGGTTTAGGCATCGATCAGGGCCGCGCGCACTGATCACCTGATCTCCCCGGCCGTGCTGGCCGGGGAATGTTAAAACATCATCCACGCCACCAGCGGTGCCGCCAGCACCATCATCACGCCTGACAGCATCATCACCAGACTGGCAACCACGCCTTCTTGCTGACCTAGCTCATAGGATCGCGCCGTTCCTGCGCCATGCGACGCCGCGCCAAATCCGGCACCTTTCGCCATGCCTTCGCGAATCGACAAACGCAGAAACAGAATATCGCCCACCGCCATGCCAAACACACCGGTGACGACGACAAACAGCGCCACCAGATCCGGCTGGCCGCCCAGCGGTTTCGCCGCCGCCAGCGCAAACGGCGTGGTCACCGAACGCACCGCCAGGCTGCGCTGAATTTAATCCGATAACGTAAACCAGCGCGCCAGCCAGACGGAGCTGGTGACGGCCACCACCGTCGCGGTAACGACCCCCGCGGTCAGCGACATCCAGTGACGTTTGATAATCGCGAGATTGTCATACACGGGCACAGCAAACGCGATCGTCGCCGGGCCTAACAGCCACAGCAGCCAGTGCGATTCGCCAATGTAATTCTGCCAGGAGATGTGGCCAAAAATAAGCATCAGCACCAGCAAAATGGGCGTGAACACCAGCGGCATCAGCGGCAAGGTGTGAAAACGGCGATACAGGCGCTTATTGGCAAAATAGATAACCAGCGTGGCGATAAGGCACAGCAGGCTGACCTGAAAATTAGTCATGCTTCTGCCTGCTGATTTCAAAGCGATATACTTTGTCCACTACCCACGCAGTCGCGCCCAACACCATCAACGTACTCAGCGCAATGACGGCAAAAATGCGCCAGCCATCGACCATCAGCAGTTGGGCGTAATTAACCACCGCCACCACCGCTGGCACAAAAAACAGCAGCATTTCCGCCAGCAGCCAGCTTGCGCCTGCGCGTACCCAGTTCAGCGGGATAACGCGGCACACAATCAGCGTCAGCATTAACATCATACCCACCAGATTGGCGGGCAGCGGCAAATGCAGCCAGCTGACGAGGTATTCTGCGAAAACAAACAATCCAGCATAAAGCCCGACCTGAGCCGGAATCTGAAGTCGTTGCACAACGGCAGGCGTAACACGACTTAACGCCACGGCCATGGGGATTTCCTTGAAATGAGATGAAGCGCCAGTATAGAGACCGCACGTAACGGACTGAAATGAATTAAAATCATCAAATGCATAGTCTCGGGGAATAATCATGGACATCAGAACGCTGCGCTATTTCGTCGAAGTGGTTCGCCAGCAGAGTTTTACTCGCGCAGCGGAAAAGCTGTTTGTCACCCAGCCTACCATCAGCAAAATGCTGAAAAACCTCGAAGACGAACTGAACTGTACGCTGTTGATTCGCGACGGGCGCAAGCTGTTGCTTACCGATACCGGGCGCGTGGTGTTTGAACGTGGCCTGGCGATTCTGGCGGAGTTCCGCCAGCTGGAAGCGGAGCTTGGCGATATTAACCACCTGAACAAAGGGCTGTTGCGCCTCGGTATTCCGCCAATGGTTGGGATGATGATGGCCGGGCCGATCAGCCTGTATCGCCAACGCTATCCGGGCGTCGAGCTAAAAATTTCTGAATTTGGCGGATTAACCGTGCAGCAGGCGGTGATGAATGGGGAACTGGATCTGGCGATGACCGCCCTGCCCGTCGAAGAAGACAGCGGCCTGGCGACGCTACCGCTGTTCAGCCATCCGCTGTGCGTTCTGGTTCCGCGCTCAGGCGACTGGCTGAGTATTGAAACCGTTAAGCCCGAACTGCTGGCAGAGCATCCGCTACTGATTTACAACGAAGATTTCGCCCTCAGCCGCCAGCTGATGCAGCTGTTTAGTCAGCACGATGTGAAGCCGCGCATCGCCGTGCGTAGCGGCCAGTGGGATTTCCTGGCGGCAATGGTCCAGGCGGGTGTAGGTATCGCGATTTTGCCGCAACCTATTTGCGAACGGCTGGATAAAAACACGCTGCGCTGGATCCCGCTCGAAAGCGATCTGCACTGGCAACTAGGCATGATTTGGCGCGAAGGGGTTTATCTGTCGAACAGCGCGCAGGCGTGGCTGACGTGCTGCGAGGGGTTTTGGGCCCCCTCACCCTAGCCCTCTCCCAAAGGGAGAGGGAATGTCAAACTCATCCGATAGAGAGGAACGCCCTCAGAGAGTGAGCTAACCACTCCCTCTCCCGTGGGAGAGGGCCGGGGTGAGGGCATCAGCCCGCACGTATTACTGACTCTCGATCAACAGCGCTTCCAGCAAATCAAGATCGTGTAGCAATTTTTGCAGCGTCTCATTGCTGATCTGGCGCGTCGCGCGCAGGTGATACAGCTCGGCGCGCTCGGAGCGTAACGCGGCCAGGCGGAAGCGACGCTCAAGTTTCTCGGCCAGCATGGAGCTTTCAACATCATTGCTGCCATCGGCACGCCGGCGCAGGTTACCGATCACCCGCGAACTGACCTCGGTCAGCAGTTGGTTATCAATGTTCTCTTCGATATCTGCGGCAAGACGCTCCTCCATTTTCTGGATCGCCACAATCGCCACTTCCGCCGTTGCGGCCCGCGCGATGCGCTCCTCTTTATGCTGCTGGGCATGGTCGGCCACTTCCAGATGTTGCAGCAGAATCGGCAGCATCACCACGCCAATAAACAGCGAGAACAGAATCACACCCGCCGCCAAAAAGACCAGCTCGTAACGCGCCGGGAAGACGTTTCCGTCCGGCAGCAGCAGCGGAATAGAGAGCACACCGGCAAGGGTAATGGCCCCGCGCACGCCCGCAAATGACGCAATCAGCAGTTCGCGCGTGGTCCACGAGCCAAACTCCATCGGCTTGTTCTTCAGGAAGCGCATGCTGAAGTTTTTCATGGTCCACAGCCAGCCAAAGCGCACCAGCATCAGCGCGACGTAAATCAGCACGATATCGGTAAACAGCATCCAGGTTTCAACGTTTGGATCGGCTTCGGCCGCCACCAGCGAGGATTCCAGAATGCCCGGAAGCTGCAGGCCTAACAGCAGGAAAACCATGCCGTTAAACACAAACTCCAGCATCGCCCAGGTGCTGTTAGCGCGCAGACGCATCGCCAGCGGCGCACGGCGCATCACGCCTGCACGGGTGATGGTCATACCCGCTGCAACTGCCGCCAGGATGCCCGACACGCCAATATGTTCCGCAATCAGATAGGATGCGAACGGCAGCAGGAACAGCAGAACGATTTGCGTCGCAGGCTCATCGCCGCCCCAGCGACTGAGGAAGCCCAGCGAACGGCCATACAGCCAGCTGACGACAAAACCGGCCAGGATGCCGCCAATCGCCACTTTGAAGAACTCAACGGTTGCGCCGCCGATAGTGAAAATCATGGTGCCCATCGCCACGGCGACGGCAAACTTGAGCGCCACCAGGCCAGAGGCGTCATTCATTAGCGCCTCACCCTGTAAAATGCCCATGATTTTCTTCGGAATACGCCCTTCGCCGACAATACCGGACAGCGCCACGGCATCGGTAGGCGACAGCACGGCGGCCAGCGCAAAGGCAGGAATCAGCGGGATACCCGGCACGATCCAGTAAATCAGGAAGCCTATCCCGACCACCGTGACGACCACCAGGGCCAGCGCGAGGCCAAATATCTCTCGCCCGTGCTCAAGGAATTCGCGCGTGGGCGTTTTCCAGCCATCGGCAAACAGCAGCGGCGGGATGAACAGCACGAGGAACAGTTCGGGATCGAACTCGACGTGCAAGCCAAACGTCGGCCATGCCAATAGCGCGCCGATGGCTATTTGCATCAGCGGGAGGGGTAACTGGAAGGGTAGTACGCGGGTGACTACCCCGGAAAGTGAGACCACGAGGGTCATGATGAGAATGGTGAAGAAAATTTCCATGCGTTCCCTGTTTGCGTGTTTCTTATTGTCTAAAACCTGAAGCGTCGTGCTTCTATTTTACCCTCTTCAGAGTAACGCAAATGACAACGAGATGTGGTCTGAAAATGAAAACGGGCGGCCTAAGCCACCCGTTTTCGCACATTAGTACCCTAAATAATTCGGGTTACAGGACAAAACGCCTTTAGCGTTTTGAACAGCGCTTGCGCTGGCCCCGAAGGGGCGAGGCCATAGGCCGAGTAACGCGGCGACGCAGCGAACCCCCGGGAGCTTACTGAAGTAAGTGATCGGGGTGAACGAGGAAAGCCAACGCACATGTAACTTGAAGTATGACGGGTCACTTTAAATCAGATGGCCCAGCCGCCCGCATAAAACGCCACCAGCGCGATCGCGATCACCACGGTGCCAACGTTCAGCTTGCGCCATTCGCCCGAAACCAGACGACCAATCACCAACGAGGCAAAGCCGATCATGATGCCGGTGACGATGTTGCAGGTCAGCACGATGAAGACGGCGGTAATCAGGCCGGACATCGCATCAACGAAATCGGCAAAATCGATTTTCGCCACGTTGCTCAGCATCAGCAGGCCGACGTACATCAGCGCCGGTGCGGTCGCATAAACCGGGACCAGATAAGAGAGCGGCGACAGGAACAGGATCAGCAAGAACAACACGCCGACGGTGATAGCCGTCAGACCGGTTTTACCGCCTGCCGCCGTACCCGCTGCGGACTCAATGTAAACCGCTGCCGGAGCCGCGCCCACCAGACCGGAGAAGACGCTGCTCAGGGAGTCGGTGGTCAGCGCTTTGCCGCCATCGATAATCTGGCCGTCTTTATCCAGCAGATTGGCCTGACCCGCAACCGCACGGATAGTCCCCGTGGCGTCAAATACTGCAGTCATGACCAGCGCCAGCACGCTTGGCAGCACAATTGGGTTCAGCGCGCCAACAATATCGAGGCTACCAATCAGAGAGTTACCCTGTTCATCACTCAGGGACGGCATCGCAAAGATACCGGAGAAGTGAACGGTCGGATCGAAAACCAGACCGACCACGGAAATCCCGATGATGGTCAGCAAGATACCGCCAGGCACTTTCAGTTTTTCCAGACCGATGATGACCGCCAGACCAATAAGCGACATGATCACCGGGAAGCTGGCGAAATGGCCCATCGCAACCGGCAAGCCGTCGAGTGGGTTTTTAACCACCAGACCCACGCCGTTGGCAGCAATCAGCAGCAGGAACAGGCCGATACCGATGCCCGTACCGTGCGCCACGCCTTGAGGCAGGTTCCGCAAGATCCAGCTACGGATGCCGGTCGCAGAAATCACGGTAAACAGCACACCCATCAGGAACACCGCACCCAGTGCAACAGGCACGCTGATGTGCTGGCCCAGCACCAGGCTGAACGCGGTAAATGCGGTCAGTGAAATTGCGCAACCAATCGCCAGCGGCAAGTTAGCCCACAGGCCCATCACGATAGAACCCAGACCCGCAACCAGACAGGTGGCAACGAACACAGCAGCAGGCGGGAAGCCCGCTTTACCCAGCATGCCCGGCACAACGATCACGGAGTAAACCATCGCCAGGAAGGTCGTCAGACCGGCGACAACTTCCTGACGCACGGTGCTGCCGCGAGCAGAAATTTTAAACATGGCGTCGAGTGAACCGCCAGTACGCGCTGAAGGCGTAGACATAGAAAACATCCCCTGAGAATTTTTATCATTCGTTTATCAGCGTGGTGGACAACTCCACTGCCAGCGAAACGTCAAATCCTTGTGCTACGTTTGCGACGAATAGGGGCCGTCGCAAAAAAAGCAAACGTTTAGCTCCGCGCTGATAAAACGGGTGGTTAATTGAAGGCAAACGATTATCTAGCCTAATACAGGGCCTTTTCAACTTAACTTTGTCGTTTTTCGCTAAAATTACCTTATGACGATGAAGAAATAACCAGAGGATGCGCAAACGTTATCGTGAATGCGCAATTTAATAACAATTCATGTTTATCCGGGGATTTCAAACGGCCCGCCCTGCTGAATCGCACGTTGCCACGCGGGGCGCATTTCGACCTTTTTCTTCCATGCGTGCAGATGCGGCAGGTTCTCGACTCCACCGCGCGCAAGTAACGCGAATACCGGAAAGCTCATCTGAACATCCGCCATGCTGAGATGATCGCCTGCAAACCAGCTGTTCTCGGCCAGATGCGATTCGACAAAACGCGCGTGCGTTTCAATCTGACGGTTGAGATAGCCTTTCTGTACGCCTTGTCCCAGCAGGTTACCCAACGTTCGCAGGCCGAAAGGCACCGGCGGTTTACCCAGACTGTTAAAGACCAGTTTCATCATCAGAAGCGGCATCAGCGACCCTTCGGCGTAATGCAGCCAGAAGCGATACTGAGTTTTATGCGCCGCATCCTGAGGTTTAAGATGCGACGCCGGATCATAGGTTTCTTGCAAGTATTCAAGAATTGCACCCGATTCCGCGAGGATCAGGCCGTTATCTTCTACTACGGGCGATTTCCCCAGCGGGTGGATTTTCTTAAGCGACGGCGGTGCCAGCATGGTTTTCTCGCGCTGATAGCGGACAATTTGATACGGCACGCCCAGTTCTTCGAGCGCCCAGATCACGCGCTGTGAACGGGATTGATTCAAGTGGTGGAGCGTGAGCATGGTTTTCTCCTTTGATTCATACAAACTAACTATAGAAAATTGCACAACTCCACGAAAAAATTTTGGCTAAAATCTGAACATCCGCGCTGGCGAAGATGACGGTTTTGCATACAATTAAAGTGTCAACACAAACCGGAACCTCCCCAACTGCTCGACATGAGGGGTGTTGATGTCGGGGGAAACCCTCCCGTGAACCAGCGGGATAGAGAGAAAGACAAAGACCGGGAATAAACTAAAGCGCCTTAGTCTGGCGCTTTAGTTTTTTTTATTCTTCGCCCAGCAGCCGCGCGCCCGTGCCCTGTTCACCCAGTTTGTCGCCTGGGTTACGCAACGGGCAATCGCTCCGGGAAAGACACCCACACCCGATGCATCCATCCAGCTCATCGCGCAGCGCAACCAGCGTATGGATACGCCGGTCCAGCTCTTCTCGCCACTGTGAGGAGAGATCTTTCCACTCTTTTGCGCTCAGCGAATGACCTTCTGGCAGCACGCCAAACGCGTCGCTAATGGTCGCCAGTGGGATCCCGATGCGTTGCGCAATTTTGATAATCGCCACGTAACGCAGCACATCGCGGGTATAACGGCGCTGATTGCCACCGTTACGGATGCTTTTAATCAGCCCTTTTGTTTCATAGAAATGCAGCGCCGAGACCGCTACCCCGCTGCGTTTCGCGACTTCACCCGGTGTGAGCAACGCTTTAATTCTCGGTAATCTCTTTTCCATAAAACCCCTTTACCTCAAGTTAACTTGAGGAATTATACTCCCCCGCAGAGAAAACGACCAATCAACTGAAAGTGTTGTATTTAAAGAGGGGCAACCTTATGTCACATCAGCAAATTATTCAGACATTGATTGAATGGATTGATGAACATATCGACCAACCATTAAACATTGACGCCGTCGCGAAGAAGTCGGGCTATTCGAAATGGTATCTGCAGAGAATGTTCCGCACGGTCATGCATCAGACGCTGGGGGATTACATTCGTCAGCGCAGATTACTATTAGCCGCGCAGGCGCTGCGCACTACACGCCGCCCGATTTTTGATATCGCGATGGATTTGGGATACGTTTCACAGCAGACATTTTCCCGGGTGTTTCGACGCGAATTTGATCGCACTCCGAGCGATTATCGCCACCAGCTAAACTAGCTGGTGCGCGGGACCAGAATGTGAACAGGGTGCTGCTGCCAGTCCATAAACTCTTGCGGCGGCATCGCCTTCGCAAAATGCCAGCCCTGGCAATATTGCACGCCACGCTTCAATAACCATGTCACCTGCTCCGCCGTCTCAACCCCTTCAGCGATGGTTTTCAGCCGCAAGCTCTGGGCCATCTCAATGATGTGTTCTGCAATCAGGTGACTGGTGCTGTTGGTCGTCAGGGTATCGATAAACGATTTATCGATTTTCAGGATGTCGACGTTCAGTGAATATAGGTTATGCAGGTTGGAATAACCGGTACCAAAGTCATCGATCGCGACTTCATACCCGGCCTGACGGAAAGCCTGAATCACCGGGGTGGTTTTCGGCACATCAATAAATCCGCGCTCTGTCACTTCAATCTTAATTTGTTGAGCGCGCACGGAATATTGCTGAGCTTTATCAGAGATCAGAGCGATGAGGCGAGAAGAGTGGAAATCGGACGCCGACAGGTTAATGGAGATATAAAGATGCGGGTTGTTCCCCAAGAAATGCCCGAGATCGTTAAAGACCTCTTCAACAACATAATCGGTAATCCGTTCGATCATGCCCTCTTTTTCTGCCAGTGGAATAAACTCGGCGGGACTCATCACCTGACCGTTAAAACCAGGCCAACGGAGTAGGGCTTCTGCCCCTACACATTGTTTATTTTTTATATCAATAATGGGTTGATAATGTACACACAGCTGGCGTTTATTTAATGCGCGGTGCAATAAACGTCCAGGTGAATTAAATTCTCGATGTGTGCGTGACCACACCAGCAATATAATAACGCTGCAAATCATTCCCAACGGCAGCGTCAATGTCGCCTGATGATACAGCATTTCATAAAATCGGGTATTCGAGGTTGAAACAATCGCGGCGATAGGACGTTTCGTAGAATTCGCGGTGGTGTAAAAACGGCCGTTACTTTGAAATGCTTGCTCAGGATTACCTAATAGCGAATGTAATAAAGAAATTTCAGCGTGTGGGCTGACGGAAAAGAAATTGTTAGTCACCGTATCATATACACCCCATGTCAATGCATGGTCGGCCGACATGACTTCACCGTATGATAATGGGTTAACCACTACAACATAATTTCCGCGCTGCATATATGTCATTTTATAACCGGCGAAGAACGGCGTATCGCGGAAATAATAGATAGAGACGTCGGGTTTACGTGTGTAATTTGCGGTAGGGATAATGTAGGGCTGATCTGGCGTGGAGACCGTGGAACATAAAAAGCGCTGACCATCTGCATATATTAAATCGGCTACGTAGAGACGGCCACGGACGACATTTAACATATAATGCCGATGCGTAGGCGAACACACTTCCCCCTGGTATTTTTTAGCAGCGTCGCGAGCTAAATCAACCTGTTCAATAACGAGTTCAGTTTTATCTAAAGCGAGTTGGGCAAAAGTGCGTAGCTGACTGCTTGTTTCGGTAACGGCTCTTAGCTGGGCAAACCATAGCGCAAGCATCACCGGTAGCAGAACTACCATGATGATCCCGACTACCCTCAGCACCTTGCGCCGTGCGCTACGATTCATTTCCGCCCTATATCCCTGCAATATGTGTGCCTGTAGTAATGAAGGCCGGATGCTTTGATAAACAGGTGATTACGTTGCATGAATCATGCGCAGTTAGCAACTGACTTTTAGTATTAAAATTCTCAAAGTTAGTTATGACGATAATATGTGTCCGTAACTCAAACTAAAAGTATGCGTTTCGTTTTTATTAGGGAAAGTTATTATCCAGCATTACCGGTGAGTTTTAAGATAACACGACAGGGGATCATTGATTAAGTCAAACTCGCGACAGCCTGAAAAAAACACAACTTAATCATGAAATTTAGGATTATTTGCAGATAAACATTCCGAATGATGATTTATAAATAATCAATGGCGATCACCGTTTTTCCTCTTCCGCTACGTTTTGCATCATATAATGCTTTATCGGCACGGGTAAGCAGTGAAGAGGTATCGCGTTGACCATGGCGGACCTCTACCACCCCTGCACTAAAAGAAAGAACCAACGATTTGTCTTCGACTCGCAGGGGTCTGTCAAAAAGTGAAGAACGCAGCATGGTGGAGAGTGCCATCGCCGCCTGACTATCGGCTTGTGTGAGCAGAAGCAAAAACTCCTCCCCGCCAACCCGACCCAGTGCAGAGAGCCTCGGGCTCAACTCACGCAGCCGGTCGCAAAAATAGACCAGGGCAGCGTCTCCGACCTGATGGCCCCACTCATCATTAATCTGTTTGAAATAGTCGAGATCGAACATCAACACACAGAAAGGACTACGCGTTTCTGACGGCTGATGTTGCTCCGCCGCCGCCTGAAGCTTCTGCAAAATAGCGGAGCGATTAAAACAGCCGGTGAGATCGTCAGTGGTGGCCCTCAACGCAAGCTGACGTTCCGCTTTTTTGCGTTCGGTGATATCCAGACCAATGTTCAAAATAGAGCCATCGGGCAGCAGAATATTCGACCATAAAATCGTGAGCTGTAAACCGTCTTTTCGCAGCGGGTGCCACTCATACATATCTTTCAGGGAGGAGATATAGATTGAATCACGCACCCTTCGTCGCTCTTCGGGGTCGGGATAAAAAAGCGCCAGAGGATTGGGATGGGCATTGATTTCTACCATGCTCCAGCCGAATACTTTTTCGCATTCACTATTCCACAACACGCAGCGGTTATGTCGATCAAAAGAGGTCATTAATACCGGGGCACGTTCAAACAACGTTTTATATTGAGTCACCACACGCTGCATCTCAATTGCCGTACGCTCTCGGGAAATAATTTCGGCAAAATAATCTTTGAGCTTTTCAGCGAGTACAACAACAATATTTTTCAGAACGGGCAACGTATTAATACGCTGCGAAAACGCGAGAAAGAAATAGCCGCTGCAACGTCCATCCCGGGAGGATAATTTACATAACACGCCGCTTTGTAATTGCGCATGCCCGGGATGCAGGGGTGAAAATATTACCCTACCGACATTTTCTTTCCAGTAAATAGACCGCCACGCGCGGTGATGCTGTTGCAGCAACGTGCTGGCCAGGAAATCCGTCACTTCAAAAGGGTGACAAGTCACCTCTCCCGCACAAACGACGCGCGGCTGAGCGCTTTCATCATCGATACTGACCCAGGCAAGCGTCGAGCCAAGCGTACGGTTGACCGTTTCTAGCATCTCAGACAGCGAACGCTGAAGAGTAAGCAGCGGCATTAGTTTTGCTAAAGCATGCAAAGCCAGCATGCTGTCGTTAATCACTTCGCGGCATGTGTCTTTCATCATTTTTATTCGCAGGTGATTGAATAATATAAATCGGGCATAACGAATAACTCAACATTCGTATAAAACTTGATTTAATGATTATTTAAAGACAGCGCATACTTATGTAAATATAAAAAATTGCATGTGTGAAGAAGAAATGACAATGAGAACAAATAATCTATTAATTCAGAAAGTTGAGTTATTAGTTGTGCGTATAATTAATTGTCCGATCAAGCATAAGTCATAGTATTAATACTGTAAATATTGTATATCCTGACCTAACGCGCACCTCTTTTCGCTATCCTAATGAATTCCTTATAAACACTCTGTAAAACTATCCCTTAGCTTGCGAAGATATATTCTCACGACAACGAATCCTTACGCGGAAGCGGCTTGTCACGCACAATTTTCCAGCAACAGCACTGGCGAATAAAAGAACAAACGTGATATAGTTCACACATATTTTGCAACGTGAAACATCGTTTCATTGTTACTTTTTTGTTATCTCGAGGATAGGTTTTATGGCAACCATTACTACCAGCATGGTTCTTTTGCGCTGGCCGTTATTGAGCGCAGTGATGATGTTTTTAGCCAGCACGCTCAATATTCAGTTCCGTAAATCAGATTATGCAGGGCTCGCCGTGATCAGCACCTTATTGGGGTTGGGCGCAGCATGCTGGTTTGCGACGGGCTTACTGGGTATTACGATGGCGGACGTGGCAACTATCTGGAGCAATGTGAAAGTCGTTATGGTGGAAGCAATGAGCCATACCCCACCCGACTGGCCGATGGTCATCACCTGATCAATCGCGCAATTTTCGCGTAAAGCATCGACTTTCTGAAACAAAAAGCCCTGCAAATGCAGGGCTTTTGGCAGAACAAAAACATGTCGTCTATAACAATCAGAACGGAATGTCGTCGTCGAAATCCATTGGGGGTTCGTTAGACGGTGCCGGTGCGGACTGCTGCTGCGGACGAGACTGCGCGCCGCCGCTGAACTGGTTGCCGCCGCCCTGTGGCTGTTGAGGCTGACCCCAGCTGCCCTGCTGCTGACCGCCGCCTGCCGGAGCGCCACCGCCCTGACGGCCACCCAGCATTTGCATGGTGCCGCCAACGTTAACCACGACTTCAGTCGTGAACTTCTCTGCACCGGACTGATCGGTCCATTTACGGGTACGAAGCTGACCTTCGATATACACCTGAGAACCTTTACGCAGATATTCACCGGCCACTTCGGCCAGTTTGCCAAACAGCACAACGCGGTGCCATTCAGTCTGCTCTTTCATCTCACCGGTCGCTTTATCACGCCAGGATTCGGAAGTAGCCAGCGTAATGTTGGCAACTGCGCCACCACTCGGCATGTAGCGTACTTCCGGGTCCTGGCCCAGATTACCGACGAGAATCACCTTGTTTACGCCTCTGCTGGCCATGATCGTGTCTCCTGAATTCGTTTCTTAATAGTGTAACGCGCGAGTGTATCATTTCCATGTAGCATTTTGATAGTTGCAGCATGGATTCCAGATATCTGCGTGAACCATACATTGTTGCACAACGAATCAGAAAATGCATTCCAATACTGTATATTCAAACAGGTCAGATTGTGTCATAATTAGCCGTTTCTGCCGTTTGTCCTTCAAACAAACCAGGCATCCGAGTCTCTACCGGGAAAGGTGAATGGATAAGATCGAAATACGGGGCGCCCGCACCCATAATCTCAAGAATATCAACCTGATAATCCCTCGCGACAAGCTTATTGTCGTGACCGGGCTTTCGGGGTCTGGCAAATCATCACTGGCTTTCGACACCTTATATGCCGAAGGACAGCGCCGTTACGTTGAATCGCTTTCTGCTTACGCGCGTCAGTTTTTGTCGCTGATGGAGAAGCCGGACGTTGACCACATTGAAGGGTTATCGCCAGCCATTTCTATTGAGCAAAAATCAACATCGCACAACCCGCGCTCAACGGTCGGTACCATTACTGAAATTCACGACTACCTGCGCCTGCTGTTTGCCCGCGTAGGCGAACCGCGCTGCCCGGACCATGACGTGCCGCTGGCGGCGCAAACCGTCAGTCAAATGGTGGATAACGTGCTGGCACAGCCAGAGGGCAAACGCCTGATGCTGCTGGCCCCCATCATTAAAGATCGTAAAGGTGAGCACGCTAAGACGCTGGAAAACCTGGCAAGCCAGGGATACATCCGCGCCCGTATCGACGGTGAAGTGTGCGATCTGTCCGATCCGCCAAAACTTGAGCTGCAAAAGAAACACACCATTGAAGTGGTTATTGACCGCTTTAAAGTGCGCGAAGACCTGACGCAACGCTTAGCCGAATCGTTTGAAACCGCGCTGGATCTCTCCGGCGGATCGGCGATTGTGGCTGACATGGACGATCCAAAAGCAGAAGAGCTGCTCTTCTCAGCGAACTTTGCCTGTCCGATTTGCGGCTACAGCATGCGCGAACTGGAACCGCGTCTGTTCTCGTTCAACAATCCGGCGGGTGCGTGTCCAACCTGCGACGGTCTGGGCGTGCAGCAATATTTCGATCCGGATCGCGTGATCCAGAATCCCGAGCTTTCGCTGGCCGGTGGTGCAATTCGCGGCTGGGATCGCCGTAATTTCTACTATTTCCAGATGCTGAAATCCCTGGCGGAACACTACAAATTCGACGTTGATGCGCCGTGGGGCAGCCTGGGCGCAAATGTTCATAAAGTGGTGCTGTACGGTTCTGGAAAAGAGAATATTGAATTCAAATACATGAACGATCGCGGTGATACTTCCGTGCGTCGTCATCCGTTTGAAGGCGTGCTGCATAACATGGAACGCCGTTATAAAGAGACAGAATCCAGCGCCGTGCGCGAAGAACTGTCGAAATTTATCAGCAACCGTTCCTGTACCTCCTGCGAGGGGACGCGTCTGAAGCGCGAGGCTCGCCACGTCTTTGTCGAGAACACCGCGCTGCCGACCATCTCGGATATGAGCATTGGCCATGCGATGGATTTCTTCACGAATCTCAAACTTGCGGGCCAACGCGCGCAAATTGCCGAGAAAATCCTGAAAGAGATCGGCGATCGTCTGAAGTTCCTGGTCAACGTCGGCCTGAACTATCTGTCACTTTCTCGCTCGGCAGAAACCCTCTCCGGCGGTGAAGCGCAGCGTATCCGTCTGGCAAGCCAAATTGGTGCGGGTCTGGTTGGCGTGATGTACGTGCTGGATGAACCGTCTATCGGCCTGCATCAGCGCGATAACGAACGTCTGCTCGGCACGCTGATCCATCTGCGTAACCTTGGCAATACGGTGATTGTGGTTGAGCACGATGAAGATGCGATCCGCGCCGCTGACCATGTGATCGACATCGGTCCTGGTGCTGGCGTGCACGGTGGTCAGGTCGTGGCCGAAGGCACGCTGAAGGACATTATGGCGGTGCCGGAATCGTTGACCGGCCAGTTCATGAGCGGCAAACGTAAAATTGAAGTACCAAAGCAGCGCGTCGCGGCCAATCCGGAAAAAGTGTTGAAGCTGACCGGTGCGCGTGGCAATAACCTGAAAGATGTTACCCTAACGCTGCCGGTGGGGCTGTTCACCTGCGTAACGGGCGTGTCGGGTTCCGGTAAATCCACGCTGATTAACGACACACTGTTCCCGATTGCGCAGACTCAGCTTAACGGCGCAACGCTGGCTGAACCCGCGCCGTATCGCGAGATTCATGGCCTGGAACATTTCGATAAAGTTATCGATATCGACCAAAGCCCGATTGGTCGTACGCCGCGATCGAACCCGGCGACCTATACCGGCGTGTTTACGCCTGTACGTGAACTGTTTGCCGGTGTTCCTGAATCACGTTCGCGCGGGTATACGCCAGGTCGTTTCAGCTTTAACGTGCGCGGCGGACGCTGTGAAGCCTGTCAGGGTGACGGCGTGATCAAAGTCGAAATGCACTTCTTGCCGGATATTTATGTGCCGTGCGATCAGTGCAGAGGCAAGCGCTATAACCGCGAAACGCTGGAGATTAAGTACAAAGGCAAAACGATCCACGAAGTGCTGGATATGACCATCGAAGAAGCGCGTGAGTTCTTTGATGCAGTGCCTGCGCTGGCGCGTAAGCTGCAAACGTTGATGGACGTGGGGTTGACCTACATTCGTCTGGGGCAGTCGGCGACAACGCTGTCTGGCGGTGAGGCGCAGCGCGTGAAGCTGGCGCGTGAGCTGTCGAAACGCGGGACGGGTCAGACGCTGTATATTCTGGACGAACCGACCACCGGTTTGCACTTTGCCGATATCCAGCAGTTGCTTGAGGTGCTGCATCAGTTGCGCGATCAGGGCAACACGATCGTGGTAATTGAGCACAACCTGGACGTCATCAAAACCGCTGACTGGATTGTGGATCTGGGCCCTGAAGGCGGCAGCGGTGGCGGTGAAATCCTTGTCTCCGGTACGCCAGAGACGGTCGCTGAGTGCGAAGCCTCGCACACCGCGCGCTTCCTGAAACCTCTGCTGTAGTTCTTAGACTGAAAGTTGCTGCCGGGTCGTATCCGGCAGCAACTCGATGGCCTGCTGATACGAAGCATCCACCAGATAGTAAATCTGCGAATCCGGCAGCGATCCATCGAGATAAATCGTGCTCCAGTGCGCTTTATTCAGATGCTTGCTGGGACGCACATCGCTGTGCTGCTGACGCAGTAAATCTGCCAGTTCCGGACTGGTTTTTAACGAGGCTGCCGGACGACCTTCGACATCTTTCACCATCGCAAACAGCACGTCGGCCACTTTGATTTGCGTGGCTTTCCAGTCGCTATGAACGCTTTGTTCAGCGCCGGTTTTATTCATGCAGTATTGCAATATCTCCGAAATTGTCATCTGTGTTCCCCTTTCAGTGGGTTGAATGCGACCTGAGAAACTGCCCCTTTAAGTGTGCAGCAAGACGGCGAAAGGTAAACCCAGGCAAGCCTGATTTGTTCAAAAAATAATCACAACTCAGTATTCGGAATTCACAATCACCTCTTCCCCGAACGCTCCCGCCATCGGCAACGGACGATATGTCGAGTTTGAAGCCCGTAACACGCGGATGCCTCGGGCACCAACATCGCGGGCAGCAGTGATGTCGTTATCCGAATCACCATAGAAAACTTTGATTTTTTTCTGTTCCAGCCACTGAGTTTTGGTGTTTTGCCCCGCTTTATCACCCGCAAAAATCACCGGATTCATATTTGCAGCCGGAATCGCAAAATCGCCCTGCAGCGTTTTAGAGACTGTTTCGGTTTTAGTCTGGCTGCGACCCGTCACGAAAAAGATACTGTCGCCGCGTTTAACGTGCATGGCGATCAGCGCACGGCCGACTTCTTTCGGAATGCTGAATTCATCCCAGCCGTTATTCATTTTTTCCCAGAATTCAGGATTTTTAAGGTATTCCTCGTTGGCTGGCGAGAAGGTTTTTTTACCGCGCCAGAAGCCAGGGCTAGAGAAAAGGACGGTATCGTCGATGTCGAAACCAACAGCCATAGGCGCGCGGCCCATCAGACTGTTTTCAATTTGTGCCACAGAGACCCAGTGAATGGGGGCTTGTTCAGCCAAAATGGCGGCGGTAGTCCCGGTATAAAGTGGTGTCGGTGCAGAAGCGCGGGCGACGACTGCACTATTTAGCGAGAACAATAAGCAGGCGGCGCTGAGCGCCAGTGTGATCTTGCGCATGTATTCCCCTGAATATTCTATTTTTTATGCTTTTAAATTGAGCGAATGGTCAAAAAACTATCAGACCATAACCTCTGAAGCAGATGATGGGAAGACAATTCTTAATATTAACCCTGGTAGAATGAGGGATATCACAGAGGGAGTCATCAGGATGGAACCCTCTCTGCGCGAGAGAGGGTTTGTTGGTAAGCACTTACATTACAGCAGCGAACGCCTGTGCAACACGCTGGACGTTGTGGGCGTTTAGACCCGCGACACACATGCGGCCACTGGCGATCAGGTAGACGCCAAACTCTTCACGCAGGCGGTCGACCTGTGCCGCGCTCAGACCGGTGTAACTGAACATACCGCGCTGTTTGAGCAGATAATCAAAGTTATGCCCCGGCACGGTCTCTTTCAGTACGTTCACCAGTTCCTGACGCATCGCCAGGATTCGCTTACGCATGGCTTCGACTTCCGCAAGCCACAGCGATTTCAGCTCGTCGTCACCGAGAACGGTCGCCACTACCTGCGCGCCAAAGGCCGGCGGGCTTGAATAGATACGGCGAACGGTGGCTTTAAGTTGCCCCAGCACACGCCCCGCGGCCTCTTCATCTTCACAGATAACGGACAATCCGCCGACGCGCTCGCCGTACAGTGAGAAGATTTTTGAGAAGGAGTTGCTGACCAGTGCAGGCAATCCGGCGCTGGCAATGGCGCGAATCGCGTAGGCATCCTCATCCATGCCCGCGCCAAAGCCCTGATAGGCGATGTCAAGGAACGGGATCAGGTTGCGTGTTTTCAGAACCTCAATCACCGCATCCCACTGATCGTTGGTCAGGTCAGCCCCGGTCGGGTTATGGCAGCATGGATGCAACAGGACAATGCTACGTTCTGAAAGCGTATTGAGCTTTTCCAGAAGCGCATTAACGCGCACGCCGTTGGTTTCGTTGTCGAACCACGGATAGGTGTTCACGACAAAACCCGCGCCTTCAAAGATGGCGACGTGGTTTTCCCACGTTGGGTCGCTTACCCATACGCCTGAATCCTGGAAGTATTTCTTCAAAAAGTCTGCACCCACCTTCAGCGCACCTGAGCCGCCCAGCGTCTGAATCGTTGCCACACGCTTTTTCTGCAACACCAGATGGTCCGCCCCGAAAAGCAGCGGCGCGATGGTATTGCGATAGGTGTTCAGCCCTTCCATCGGCAGATAAAGCGACGCGCCGTGCGGCACAGAATTCATGCGCGCTTCGGCTTCGGTGACGGCTTTTAGCTGAGGAATAATGCCGTCTTCGTTGTAATACAGACCAATGCTCAGGTTCACTTTGTCGCTGCGCGGATCTTCTTTAAAACGCTCCATTAAGGAGAGGATGGGGTCGCCGGCGTAGGCGTCAACTTTCTGGAACACGCGATGGTTCTCCGGATATCTAAGAGGCAGGGATTTCAACAATAAACCGGAAGTGAAAGAAGGTCGAGAGGATGTTAATGAAGTTGGGGTGCGGCCTGTTTGCCTGCACCCCAAATGCCTCCACAAAAGATGAAGGAGACGTTAGTCGACGTATTTCATTGCTACGCGCGAGGTCAAACGTGTAATAAGTTCGTAAGCACTCACTTTCGTTATTTCAGCAATCCGTTCAACGGGCAAACCTTCGCCCCACAGCACAACGGCATCACCCACTTTATCGTGAGCGTCTGGCCCCAGATCGACGCAAATCATGTCCATCGCGACACGGCCGACAATCTTCACCTCACGGCCATTCACCAGCACTGGCGTTCCCGAAGGTGCCGCGCGTGGATAACCGTCGCCATAACCCATCGCCACAACGCCCAAGCGCGTATCGCTCTCACTCACCCAGGTGCCGCCATAGCCAACCGGCTCACCCGCTTTGTGCTCGCGCACGGCGATCAGGTTCGACACCAATGACATCACCGGTTGCAGACCAAAATCAGGGCCCCAGGGTCTGTGTTCCAGCGGGGAAACGCCGTAAAGAATGATGCCAGGCCGCGCCCAGTCAAAGTGCGATTGCGGCCACAGCAAAATGCCGCCAGAGGCCGCGATGGAACGCATGCCCGGTTTGCCTTCGCAAAAGGTATTAAAAATATCGAGCTGCTGCTCCGTTGCGCCACATTCCGGTTCGTCGGCGCGGGCAAAATGGCTGACGATATTCACCGGCTGGTGCACGTTTTTGCACTGGCTTAAACGCTGATAAAACGCCTCGGCCTGTTCCGGACGTACGCCCAGGCGATGCATGCCAGTATCAAGCTTCATCCACACGGTAACCGGTTCGCTCAGTTCCGCCGTTTCCAACGCCAGCAGCTGTTCTTCATTGTGAATCGCGGTGTGCAGATGCTGATCGGCAATCGTCGTCAGGTCAGTGGCTTCAAAGAAACCTTCTAACAACAGAATGGGTTGTGTAATACCGCCCGCGCGTAAGCGTAGGGCTTCTTCGAGACGGGCGACGCCAAAGGCATCGGCATCAGGGAGCGTTCGCGCGGTCTCAAGAAGACCGTGTCCGTAAGCGTTCGCTTTCACGACTGCAACGAGTTTACTGGCAGGTGCCAGTTCACGCAGACGTTGCAGGTTGTGTCGCAGAGCGCGGCGGTTAATGACTACAGTTGCCGCTTGCATTTGAATTCCTTGCCGTAAAGAAAAAATATTCCTCTCAATCATTTGCGTCACAGCAAGGCGGCAAGACCGTAAATCCCCGGGAACTGAGATAACGAAGCGACCGGGGTGAACGGGTGAAGCCAACGCCGCTGTGGCGCGAAGGATGACGAGAAATTATTCGTCGTCGTATTGAGGTCCCGCGTAGTTATCGAAGCGCGACCATTGTCCGTTAAAGGTCAGACGTACCGTACCGATCGGGCCGTTACGCTGCTTACCAATAATGATTTCTGCGATGCCTTTCATGTCGCTGTTTTCGTGATAAACCTCGTCACGATAGATGAACATGATCAAGTCGGCATCCTGCTCGATGGAGCCGGATTCACGCAAATCTGAGTTAACCGGGCGCTTATCAGCACGTTGTTCCAGGGATCGGTTAAGCTGAGAAAGTGCGACAACGGGCACCTGCAACTCTTTCGCTAATGCCTTGAGCGAGCGCGAGATTTCGGCGATTTCCAGCGTACGGTTATCCGACAGCGACGGAACGCGCATCAGCTGCAGGTAGTCGATCATGATGAGACCAATGCCGCCGTGCTCACGGGCAATACGACGCGCACGCGAGCGCACTTCGGACGGCGTCAGGCCAGAAGAGTCATCGATATAAATATTACGTTTTTCCAGCAGGATACCCATGGTGCCGGAGATGCGCGCCCAGTCCTCATCATCGAGCTGGCCGGTACGAATGCGGGTCTGATCGACGCGCGACAGCGACGCCAGGGTACGCATCATGATTTGATCAGAAGGCATCTCCAGACTGAAGATAAGCACTGGCTTATCCTGCAACATTGCCGCATTTTCGACGATGTTCATCGCAAATGTCGTTTTACCCATCGACGGACGTGCCGCGACAATAATCAGATCCGACGGCTGCAAACCGGCGGTTTTTTTATTCAGGTCGTCATAACCGGTATTCACCCCCGTGACGCCGTCATGCGGCTGCTGGAACAGCGCTTCGATGCGTGCAACCGTCGAATCAAGCACGTCGGCGATATTGCGCGGGCCTTCATCTTTATTTGCCCGGCTTTCGGCAATTTTAAATACGCGTGATTCCGCAAGATCCAGCAGATCTTCACTGGTACGTCCCTGGGGGTCAAAACCGGCTTCGGCGATTTCGTTTGCCACAGAGATCATTTCACGCACGACCGCGCGTTCGCGCACGATGTCAGCGTACGCGCTGATATTCGCCGCACTTGGTGTGTTTTTTGATAACTCTGCGAGGTAGGCGAAGCCACCGACGCTATCCAGTTGCCCTTGACGCTCAAGCGATTCCGCGAGCGTGATCAGGTCAATCGGGCTGCCCGACTCCTGCAGACGCGCCATTTCGGTGAAAATATGGCGATGCGGACGGGTATAGAAATCGTCAGACACGACGCGCTCGGCAACATCGTCCCAGCGTTCGTTGTCCAGCATTAAACCGCCCAACACCGACTGTTCCGCTTCAATCGAGTGCGGCGGGACCTTTAGCCCGGCAACCTGAAGGTCGCGGTCACGGGGTTCAGTCTGTTTGTTGAAGGGTTTATTTCCTGCCATAGTGAATGGAGTTACCGAGATAAAGAATGGGTCGAAAGATTACCACATTTTCTGGAGGAATCATGGCAACGCGCATTGAATTTCACAAGCATGGTGGCCCCGAAGTACTCAAAGCGGTGGAGTTCACGCCAGCCGCGCCTGGTGAGAACGAAGTCCAGGTAGAAAATAAAGCGATTGGCATCAACTACATCGACACTTATATTCGCGGCGGGCTGTATCCACCTCCGTCTATGCCGAGCGGCTTGGGAACCGAGGCGGCGGGCGTGGTGGTCAAAGTCGGAAGTGCCGTTAAGCATATTAAAGAAGGCGACCGCGTGGTGTATGCGCAGTCGGCGCTAGGTGCCTACAGCTCCGTTCACAACGTCATCGCGGATAAAGTGGCGGTGCTGCCCAATGCCATCTCGTTTGAGCAAGCCGCAGCGTCGTTTCTCAAAGGGCTAACGGTCTTCTATCTGCTGCGTAAAACCTACGAAATTAAACCGGATGAGCCGTTCCTGTTCCATGCTGCCGCAGGCGGCGTAGGGTTAATCGCCTGTCAGTGGGCGAAGGCGCTGGGTGCAAAACTCATCGGCACCGTTGGCAGTGCGCAAAAGGCGCAGCGTGCAAAACAGGCTGGCGCATGGCAGGTCATTAACTACCGCGAAGAGAGCATTGCAGAACGGGTGAAAGAGTTCACCGGCGGTAAAAAGCTGCGCGTGGTGTATGACTCGGTGGGGAAAGACACCTGGGAAGCCTCGCTGGATTGCCTGCAACGCCGTGGGCTGATGGTGAGCTTTGGTAATTCCTCCGGTGCGGTGACCGGCATTAACCTGGGTATTTTGAACCAGAAAGGCTCGCTGTATGTGACTCGCCCTTCCCTTCAGGGATATATCACGACTCGTGATGAGTTGACCGAAGCCAGCAACGAATTGTTCTCGTTGATCGCCAGCGGCGTCATTAAAGTGGATGTGTCTGATGCGCAGAAATATCCGCTAAGCGAGGCGCAGCGCGCACATGAGGTGCTGGAAAGTCGCGCGACAGAGGGGTCGAGTTTGCTTATCCCCTAATTTGCTCGTTTCCCCTCAATCATTCATGTGGCAGAAAGGCGGCAATTGAATGAATCCCGGGAGCTTACGCAAGTCAGTGACTGGGGTGAATGAAAGTAGCCAACGCATCTACCGCTTAAATTATGAAGGGGTCATAAGAAATTGGGCTTCCCATAGGAAGCCCTTTCTTTTTTTAGTTCGGCTGTATGTAGGGTACAGCGCGATGAATTCTTTAACGGCAACAATAGTGACAGATTTGATAAGTAAATCCTATTCTGTTCTAAGCCATGTTGCCGGAAAAGTTACAGGTATGTGACGAACGCCTCAATACCTTAGTAACGAAAGCGGTTATTACGCTGATAGTTTGGGACTTTTGGCGTTTTCACTGCCCTTATGACCCACACAACCGCAATCGCCAGCAGTAACCACGGCAATAGTTTGATCATCAGCGCAAACAACCCGCCGACGAACATCAGCGCCGTGGCGACAACCAGCGCGGCGATAATCCCGAGCAATGAAATACCCGTCACCATCAACATGACAAAAAATCCAAGCACAAAAAGTAGTTCCAGCATGGCGCTCTCCCGAATATCCCACAAAGATGCCAAAGCTATTACAAGAAACGTGCCAAAATTAACTATCTGATTTACAAAATAAAACGCCCCGCAGTGATGTGCGGGGCGTGGTGAATTTGACGATCTTTTAGTGAAAATTATCGTTTGTCGGCAACCAGGCGCAAAGCGTGCTCCAGCACTTCAATATCCGCGCCCGCTTTATGCGCATTTTCACTCAGATAACGACGCCACTGACGTGCACCCGGAATCCCCTGGAAAAGCCCAAGCATATGGCGAGTGACGTGTCCCAGATAGGTGCCATTGCTCAGCTCACGTTCGATGTAGGGATACATCGCACGGACCACGGCAACCGGGTCGCTATCCGCACCCTCAATGCCGAAGATTTCGCGGTCAACCGTCGCCAGAATGCCCGGATTTTGGTACGCCTCACGCCCGACCATCACGCCATCCATATGCTGCAGGTGTGTTTTAGCCTCTTCGAGAGATTTAATGCCGCCGTTGATCGACATCGTCAGATGCGGAAAATCACGCTTGAGTTGATACACGCGCGGGTAATCCAGCGGCGGGATCTCGCGGTTTTCTTTCGGGCTAAGACCCGACAGCCAGGCTTTGCGTGCGTGGATGATAAACGTCTCACATTCGCCTTTCCCGGCGACGGTATCAATGAAATCACACAGGAATTCGTAGCTGTCCTGATCGTCGATTCCGATACGCGTTTTGACGGTAACAGGAATCGCCACCACGTCGCGCATCGCTTTAATGCCGTCAGCGACCAGCTGAGCATTGCCCATCAGACAGGCGCCAAACATGCCATTCTGCACGCGATCGGACGGACAACCCACATTGAGGTTAATTTCGTCGTAGCCACGCGCTTCTGCAAGCTTTGCACATTCTGCCAGCGCGGCCGGATCGCTCCCGCCAAGTTGCAACGCCACAGGATGCTCTTCTTCGCTGTAGGCCAGATAGTCGCCCTTACCGTGAATAATCGCTCCGGTGGTCACCATTTCGGTGTACAGCAGCGTATGACGAGACAGCTGACGCAGGAAGTAGCGGCAATGTCTGTCCGTCCAGTCGAGCATCGGCGCGATGGAGAAACGGTGTGCAGGGAAAGTGGACTTTAATTCTGACGACATGGCGAAGTTTTAGGCATCTGCTGGAAAAGGGGCGCTACTATAGCACAAAGAAAACCGGAGGCGCATGGCCTCCGGATCTCCTTAGAACGTCACGCTCAACTGCGCGCCGGCGCCCCAGGTTTCGTCTTCACCATACAGACCCATCAGATCCACATGGACGGTGTTGAACGGTGCAAATCCGACACCGCCGGTGAACACGTTGCTATCGTTACCCTTCACATCCGCACGGTAACCGGCACGGACTGCCAGCCAGCTCAGCGGGGTGACTTCTGCACCAACGCCCACGTACTGAGAGTTTTCTTCGCTTTTAAAGCCTTTAGTTTCGGTGAGGTCGCCATCAGCCGTTAAGGTCAGCATATCGGTGTGCCACGCCACGCCAGCGGTCACCAACGGACGGATCTGGTAGGTATCTTTATAGCTCACCACCTCTCCCGTACGGCCGTTACGGATACGGATGTCTTTGGTATCGATATCGCGAGACATCAGGTTCTGCCCGCTCAAGCCTACCGTCCAGTTTTCGCCAAAATCAGCGGTCACACCGGCATCCACGTTAAAGCCGGTATCGTCCGTGCGGTAACGGCTGCTGTTCCAGTCGTTGCTGTCGTAGTCGTAAATGGACGTGGTGTAGTTGTAGAGCCAGGTTTTCTGCAGTTTCGGAGTGATACCGACGGAAACCGGAATCTCCGCAATATCAAACTGGCGCGCAACCGCCACACCGTAGTCAGAGACAATCGCTGCCCGGCCTGACGCCGTGGAGTTGAGGTTTTTGGTAATTTGATCGGTGCCGTTTAATGCGGCGTCCAGTGCAACGCCACCCGCGACAATTTTGCTGTTCTGGATGCTGCGCAGATAATCGATATCCTGCTGATCGATAGAAGAGCTTACGCGCGCGTGCGCATTGCCTTTCGCCACAAAGGCCACAGAAAGCACGTTATTAGGAATACTGACCGCAATACCCGCGCCTGCATTTGCACGCGCCGTTTTGCCTTTCAGACTGCTGAGTTCGTCAGCGAGATCTTTTGCCGCGCCCTGGAACTGGTTAACAGAACCTAATGGGTTAGCGATGATCTCTGCAGCCGTCAGGCTGTCCACAACATCGCTGTAGTGGTCGACTTTGTCACTGATGTCGTCGATTTGATCCTGAAGATTATCTTTATCCGTAATTCTGGCGCCAACGGACGGCAAAATGACGGTAATGTCATCATCAGGTTTGGCTTTAGCCAACAGCGCGGGGTTGATTAACACCCCGCTGCCATAATTGCCCGCCGCCACCCCCGTGCCACCCATTGCATCACTACGCGCTTCCGTCCAGGTATTAGCGGCAGACGCCTGATTTGCCATCAGCAGAGATACAGCAATGCTAACCACCGAAAATTTAAATGTTTTTTTCACAGTATGCCCGTCTTATAGTGTTATTAAACAACCCCCGCTATTTACGCCCATACGGGAGCGAACTATTGCTGTGAATAGGAACCAAAAGACCTGCTATTTCCTTAAGTTAAATCACCCAACTGGCCTATTATATTTGTGACGGCCCTCAATATTTATAGAAGAGGATATTATTTTCGCCCAGGTTTTCCGTCGTGGGGACCAAAAAACTGCGGGGGATGGTCGACCCAGCGGTCTTCGCGTGTGGCGGCATACATCGGGTTAAGCGGGTAGTAGATGCGGTTGTGTTTTTTGTTTGCTTCCCCTACCACCAGTAGTCGTACATCCTCGTCGGTGTTATTGATAAAGGTATGGCATACGCCTGTTCCGGCAGGAAAACCGACGCTATCTCCTGGCTCCAGCTCCCACAAATAGCCATTGATCCACGCTTGCGGATGACCTTCAATAACGTGGATAAACTCTTCCTCGTCACTTTCCGCATGCGGATAGGAAGTGCGACGACCCGGCGGTAAACGCTCATGATGGATCCCAATACGCCTTAGCCCCATTTTGCGAGCCAGCGGCGCTCCAATTGCAAAGCGCTCTTCGCTGTCTGGATACGTCGAATCGTCAGCACCCTCGACGTCACGCCAGTGCTGAATGCAGTCAGGTCTTTTCATTGTTTATCTCCCCATGTTGCTTTGCGTCAGGTATAGCACACCGCGTGGGATCTCGGCGTTTTTAACAGAACATGATAAAGTGGGGGTTTTCCGGCCTACTACTCTTCGAGGTGCAAATGGATAAGACCACAACGCAGGAGCTGCTCGTACAAGCTGAAAAGCTCTGCGCGCAACGCAATGTGCGCCTGACCCCGCAGCGCCTTGAAGTTTTGCGTCTGATGAGCCTGCAACAAAACGCGATCAGTGCCTACGATTTGCTTGATCTGCTGCGTGTTAACGAGCCGCAGGCTAAACCGCCGACGGTTTACCGCGCGCTCGATTTCCTGCTGGAACAAGGCTTTGTGCATAAAGTGGAGTCCACAAACAGCTATGTGCTTTGTCACTTGTTCGATCAACCGACGCACACCTCTGCGATGTTTATCTGCGACCGATGCGGAGCCGTGAAGGAAAAAGCGGCGGAAGGGGTAGAGGACATTATGCATTCGCTGGCGGCAAAAATGGGCTTTGCGCTACGTCATAATGTGATTGAAGCACATGGCCTGTGTTCAGCTTGTGTGGAAGTGGAAGCGTGCAGCCATCAGGATGCGTGTCAGCACGATCACTCTATTCATGTGAAAAAAAAGCCGCGCTAAAATGCAAATCGGGCGGCCTTTAAGCCGCCCTCAGGGATAGTACGTCCTTGTACTGTCGGGTAGAACCTTTCGCTACGAAATTGTCTACCAGCGATAATCGTGACGTTTTTCCCAATCACCGACCTCTTTCTCGGCCTGATCTTTCTGGTAACCGTAACGTTCCTGAATTTTACCGACCAGCTGGTCACGCTTACCTTCGATGATAGTCATATCATCATCAGTCAGCTTACCCCACTGCTCTTTGGCTTTACCTTTAAACTGTTTCCAGTTACCGCCGATTTCGTCTTTATTCATAATCATGTCCTCATCGTTCGGTTATCACGTAATTTGAATCGTCCGTTACGTTCATTTCCTGCTGGACGTGATAATAATTGTAGATAAGGATTCGGCAGCCGTTTCGATATTCAGAATCTTTAACCATTAAGCCAAAAGAAGCCGCTACGAGAACCAGCTGTTTTTGCGCCAGTGACGCCGCCAGATAACCCATAGCGACAGGCCTCTCAGAGCCAGAAAGACAGCCAGCGCCAGCCACAAACCTTGGTTCCCCAAATAAGGCACGGTGAGCAAGGTCAAACCGAAACCCGCTGCGGCGACCGCCATGCTATTACGCATTTCTGCGCCACGGGTCGCGCCAATAAACATGCCATCCAGCAAATAACACCAGACACCCACCACCGGTAAAACCACTTGCCAGAAAATGTAATGACGAGCCAGCTCACGCAGTTCAGGTAATGACGTCAGAAGGGCGACAATCTGCCCACCAAACAGAGCGTAAATCAGCGCAAACACCAGCGCGACCAACCCGGATTGACGGCAAGCGGCACGCCAGACTTCCTGTAATTTCCCGGCCTGCCGCGCACCGTATGCTTGACCCGAGTGGGCCTCAACGGCATAGGCAAAACCATCCAGCGCGTAGGCGGTAAACGTCAGCAGCGTCATCAGCACCGCATTGACCGCAACGATCTCAGGCCCAAGACGTGCGCCCAATACGGTCATCGCCCCGAAGCATAGCTGGAGCAATAGAGAGCGCAACATGATGTCGCGGTTCAGCGCCAGCAGCTTACGCATATTGCCCCGCCAGGCATTTTTTAGCATCGCGAGCGAGACGCCACGCATCACCAGCACGCGTTTGACCATCCATAAGCCGATAAAGAACGTGGCATATTCTGCGACAACGGTTGCCAGTGCGGCACCCTGCACGTTCATATGCAAACCCATTACCAGCCACAGATCGAGAACGATATTCAGGACATTCCCCACCACCAGCAAAATGACCGGGGCACGGACATATTGCACACCGAGCAGCCAGCCGAGCAGAACGAGGTTAGCGAGCGATGCAGGGGCGCTGAGCCAGCGAATCTCCAGAAAACGGCGCGCCTGTTCCAGCACGGCCTCGCTGCCACCGACGATATGCAGTGCCAGATCGATTAAGGGCGTACGGAATACGGCAATCAGCAGCCCGGCACCTAGCGCCAGGATCAGCGGCTGTACCAGCGCCCGCCCAAGGCGAACGGGATCTTTCGCGCCAAAGGCCTGGGCGGTGAGTCCGGTCGTGCTCATACGCAAAAACAGCAGCAGCATAAAGAGGAAACTGGTCGCCATCGCACCAATCGCGATGCCACCTAAATAGACAGGAGAATCCAGATGTCCAATGACGGCCGTATCCACCAGTCCCAGCAAAGGAACGGTGATATTGGAAAAAATCATTGGCAGCGCAAGACGCCATAATGCCTTGTCTGAAGTTGTCAGCAGAGACATAGGAAATTACCAGAAGCGAGATAAGACAGTCAGGCTGCGTAGGTGACGCAGCCTGTCAGAGAGAGATTACAGCCATTCACCGTTGCGGATAACGCCAACCGCCAACCCTTCGATAGAGAAGGTTTGCTCGCGCAGATCCACGACAATCGGAGAAAACTCGCTGTTTTCAGGCAGAAGTTGCACAGTGTTACCCTGTTTTTTCAGGCGCTTAACCGTGACTTCGTCGTCAATACGCGCAACCACAACCTGCCCGTTACGCACATCCTGAGTTTTATGTACTGCCAACAGATCGCCGTCAAGAATACCAATATCCTTCATGGACATACCGCTAACACGCAGTAAGAAATCTGCGCTCGGCTTGAACATACCCGGATCGACCTGATAGTGGCCTTCAATGTGCTGCTGTGCCAGCAACGGCTCACCCGCCGCAACGCGACCGATAAGAGGGATGCCCGTTTCTTCTTCCACCAGTAAGCGGATACCGCGTGACGCGCCTGAAACAATCTCAAGAACGCCTTTACGTGCCAGCGCTTTAAGATGCTCTTCAGCGGCGTTTGGTGAACGGAAGCCCAGGCGCTGTGCGATTTCCGCACGCGTGGGTGGCATTCCCGTCTGGCTGATGTGATCCCTGATGAGATCAAACACCTCTTGCTGTCTGGCCGTTAACGCTTTCATTCCGCCCCCTGGGTGTATATACAGTTATGCTGTGAGTATATACAGTCAAAGGCGAATTTGGAATCAAAAACTGCACAAAAAACCAGAGACTTATTCGATTCCTGAAAGCTTATCGAAAATGTGACCAAAGGAGGGTGACCCAGGTAATGGCAGCGATGATAATCGCCAGCAGTACGGCGGCAGAGCCCATGTCCTTCGCACGACCCGAAAGCTCGTGGAAATCAGAGCCAATACGGTCAACAACGGCTTCGATAGCGCTGTTGAGAATTTCCACTATCATCACCAAAAGAACCGAACTGATGAGCAGCACGCGGGTAATGGCATCAACATCAAGGAAGCACGCAATAATCACGGCAATAATTGCGGCAACGCCTTCTTGCCGGAAGGCGGCTTCATTTATCCATGCCGCGCGGAAACCTTTCCATGAATATCCGGCAGCTTTGATGATTCGGGTAAACCCAGTGGTATTATTGGCCATTAAAAGAACCTTTTATTAGATTTAGCGTCAGTAACAAGGGCTGTGGCGGGTTTCGCAGCAGCCTGAAGTATCACGGGTAACAACAGAAATCTTGCGCGCTTTCTGTTATCCTTGCGCCGCAATTGCATTATTAACCAGAGGCTTTACATCGTTTATGTCCGGCTGGCCACGAATTTACTACAAATTACTTAATTTACCATTAAGCGTACTGGTAAAAAGTAAGTCTATCCCGGCGGAACCTGCGCTGGAATTAGGGCTCGATACCTCGCGCCCTATTATGTACGTTTTGCCTTATAACTCGAAGGCAGACTTACTCACGCTGCGCGCCCAATGTCTGGCGCACGATTTACCGGATCCTTTGGAACCCCTGGAAATCGACGGCACCCTTCTCCCTCGCTATGTGTTTATCCACGGCGGGCCGCGCGTGTTTACCTATTACACGCCGAAAGAAGAGTCGATCAAACTGTTCCACGACTATCTTGATCTGCACCGCAGCAACCCCGATCTGGATGTCCAGATGGTGCCGGTGTCGGTGATGTTTGGTCGTCGTCCAGGGCGTCAAAAAGGCGAAGAGAATCCGCCGTTGCGCATGCTTAACGGCGTCCAAAAATTCTTTGCCGTGTCATGGTTGGGTCGCGATAGTTTTGTTCGTTTCTCGCCGTCTGTGTCGTTACGCCACATGGCTGATGAGCACGGCACCGATAAAATTATTGCCCAAAAACTGGCACGCGTTGCGCGTATGCACTTCGCCCGTCAGCGTTTAGCCGCTGTGGGGCCACGATTACCTGCGCGTCAGGATCTGTTCAACAAACTGCTGGCATCCAAAGCGATTGCCCGCGCGGTGGAAGACGAAGCGCGAAGCAAGAAAATCTCCCATGAGAAAGCGCAGCAAAACGCCATCGCACTGATGGAAGAGATTGCCGCGAACTTCTCTTACGAGATGATCCGTCTGTCTGACCGTATCCTGAGCTTCACCTGGAACCGTCTGTACCAGGGGATTAACGTTCACAACGCCGAACGTGTGCGCCAGTTGGCCCACGACGGCCATGAGATTGTCTATGTGCCCTGCCACCGCAGCCACATGGATTATCTGTTGCTCTCCTACGTGCTCTATCACCAGGGGCTGGTTCCGCCGCATATCGCCGCCGGGATCAACCTGAATTTCTGGCCAGCAGGTCCGATTTTCCGTCGCCTGGGTGCGTTCTTTATTCGTCGTACCTTCAAGGGCAACAAGCTCTATTCAACGGTATTCCGTGAATATCTGGGCGAACTGTTCAGCCGCGGCTATTCCGTTGAGTACTTTGTGGAAGGTGGTCGTTCCCGTACTGGTCGTCTGCTCGATCCGAAAACCGGGACGCTGTCGATGACCATTCAGGCTATGCTGCGCGGCGGCACACGTCCGATTACGCTGGTGCCGATTTATATCGGTTACGAGCATGTGATGGAAGTGGGCACTTACGCTAAAGAGCTGCGTGGCGCGACGAAAGAGAAAGAGAGCCTACCGCAGATGCTGCGCGGTCTGAGCAAGCTGCGTAATCTCGGTCAGGGCTACGTTAACTTTGGCGAACCGATGCCACTGATGACGTATCTGAACCAGCATGTGCCAGAATGGCGAGAGTCTATCGATCCAATCGAAGCCATTCGTCCGGCGTGGTTGACGCCTACGGTGAACAATATCGCTGCCGATTTGATGGTGCGCATTAACAACGCGGGCGCGGCTAACGCCATGAACTTGTGTTGTACCGCGCTGCTGGCCTCTCGTCAGCGCTCACTGACGCGCGAACAGCTGACCGAACAGCTCGATTGTTATCTCGACATGATGCGCCATGTTCCGTACTCAACGGACTCAACCGTGCCGTCTGTGACGGCGGGTCAACTGATCGACCATGCGCTGCAAATGAACAAGTTCGAGGTCGAGAAGGACACGATTGGTGACATCATCATTCTGCCGCGCGAGCAGGCGGTGTTGATGACGTACTATCGCAACAATATCGCGCATATGTTGATGCTGCCGTCGTTGATGGCTGCCATCATCACTCAGCACCGTCGTATTTCCCGTCAGGAAATACTGCGTCATGTTGAAGTGCTTTACCCGATGTTGAAAGCGGAGTTGTTCCTACGCTGGAGCAAAGACGAGCTGGCGGCAGAGCTGGATAAACTCACCGAAGAACTGCTCCGTCAGGGGTTGATCGCGGTGAAAGACGATCAGCTGCATATCAATCCGTCGCGTTCTCGTACGCTTCAGCTGCTGGCTGCTGGCGCGCGTGAAACGTTGCAACGCTACGCCATCACCTTCTGGCTGCTGAGCGCTAACCCGTCCATTAACCGTGGAACGCTGGAAAAAGAGAGCCGCACGCTGGCTCAGCGTTTGTCTGTGCTGCACGGCATCAACGCACCAGAATTCTTCGATAAAGCGGTGTTTAGCTCACTGGTGCTAACGCTGCGTGACGAAGGCTATATCAGCGATACCGGAGATGCCGAGCCTGGTGAAACCATGAAGGTTTACCAGATGCTGGCAGAACTGATTACGTCTGATGTGCGTTTGACGATTGAGAGTGCAACGCAGGACGAGTAGCGGGTTTCTGCGATCCGCTTTAGTGCGGAGACTAAAACGGCAACCTGAGGGTTGCCGTTTTGCTTTTGGCCGCATGCGGTCTGGTGCTCTCACCCCAGCCCTCTCACATGTGAGAGGGAGCAAACACTAAAAACGGTCACTATCGTGACCGTTTTGCGTTTACCTAAGACCAGTAACTCATCGCCAGACCTAAAAATAGCACCAGGCCAACGTAGTTATTATTCAGGAAGGCTTTAAAACAGGCTTCACGATCGCGCCTGGCGATCAGCTTTTGCTGATACGCAAACAAAAGTCCCGCCACCAGCACCGACCAATAGAACTCCCAATTCAGCCCGTTCAGACGACCGATGACCACCATCAGCGCCAGTACGGCGACCTGTAATATTCCAATGATCAGTTTGTCGTGACGACCGAATAAAATTGCCGTCGATTTGATACCGATTTTCAGGTCATCATCACGATCGACCATAGCGTATTGGGTGTCGTAAGCCACCGCCCACAAAATATTGGCGAGAAACATCAACCAGCAGCTCAGCGGCACGGACTCACTGACGGCAGCAAACGCCATGGGAATTGACCAGCCGAATGCTGCGCCAAGTACCACCTGCGGCAAATGCGTATAACGCTTCATGAATGGATACACCCACGCCAGCGCCAGCGCCGCCACCGAGAGCAAAATCGTCATGGTATTCAGCGTGAGCACCAGCAGGAAAGAGAGGGCCACCAGCACCACAAACAGCGCGCGCGCCTCTTTTTCCGATACCTGGCCGCTGGGCAGTGGGCGATTGGCGGTGCGTTTAACGTGTCCGTCAAACTTACGATCGGCATAATCATTCACCACGCAGCCCGCCGCGCGCATCAGCCAGACACCTGCTACGAACACCGCCAGGATCCACAGTGGGGGCAAACCGGGAGACGCCACCCACAGTGCCCACAGCGTTGGCCACAGCAGCAGCAAGGCACCGATCGGTTTATCCGTTCGCATCAGGCGGTGAAAGGCCAGCAGCTTGTCCTGCGTCAGACTCCACTCCATTTTCATATCCTCTTAGTACAACGGCGATGCGGGCAAAAACAGCTCCGTCAGCATTAACGGTTTGCCGCTTAAGCGCAGGCGGGAACGGCGTCCCCACAGATCGGCATCGCGCCCTATTTCAATAAAATCACGGGTAAGCTCGGACGACGTAAAAAGGTAGCGTCCCAGCGGGGTTTTACCCAATGTTTGCAGCGCCAGTTCTGGGCCAGAAAGCGTGGATTGCGGAACCACGGTGCGCCCGGCTAGCCATGGCTCGCCATCCGCGCACAGCAGAATTTCACGCAGCCAATAGCGTTCTTCTTTTGGCAACAGCGGTAGTTCGCTGGAGACCTCATCAGCGGACACAAATCCTTCCTGAATCAGCGTCACAGTGACGTTTTTCCCCTGCTGCTCAAAACGTTTCGTCATGGAATCTTCCAGCAGCAACCAGTCGAGTTGCTCAGGGCTCAGCGCGGGTATTTGGTCAAAATAGCGCAGCGCACGCAGTTGCGTTAGCGCAGGGTGTGACATGCCAGACTCTCCGATACATAACGTATGGCTATTGTATCGCAGAAATGCAGGTTGGGGGCGTTCAAACGTGGATTAGCGAACATTATCGCAACAGTGGCGCAACAGCATAAACAGCGCCAAAAAAAGTGCGCCCACTCAGGCGCACTAAACTACTGACAAAATCAGCACTGTGGGGAGACGGTCACCCCTTGCCTTTTACACTGCTGATAAAGGTGGAACGGGCAGTGGTTGAACCTAAACGCTCAGCTTCATCAAGCAGCTTTAGCGCTTTGTCGACATCGCCGCTATCAACGGCCTGTTTGATCGCTTTGTTGAAGTACGTTTCGGTATCGTTCAGTACCGGTGCAGATTTTTTCACCGGAGCAGGTGCAGGAGCAGCGGCAATCGGTGCTGGTGCCGCATAAGCTGGCGCAGGCGCTGCGGTGTTGCCCACAGTGACAGGCCCGGTAGAAGAAGAGCCAAAGAGCGGGCCGACCAGAACGCTTGAGGCGCTGTTGGTAGACACTTTCAATTTCACAACGCCATCGGTGGTATGACGTGCGATAGGATCCGGGATATCCGGTACAGCGTTACCGATACCTTTAGCATAGGCTTTTGCTGGATCCAGCAGCGTTGTTGTCTGCTGGAGATCTTTATCGGTCGTGAAGACCAGTACATAAATCTTCTGCTGACCCAACGCTGGCGTCAGACGCATCACACCGCCAAGACGATCGGCGCTCATCACACCGGGCTCTTGATAGGTAAAATATTCGCTTGGGAAGAATGCAGATGGCGTCAGATTCTGATCGAGAATCAATACATTCGGTGCAAAGACGCTGGTTTGTTTGTTCACTTCACTGGAGAGCGTTAGAGTCAGTTCGCCAATATTTGCCGGTACGCTGTAGGCCGCTACAGGGCCGCTGATACCTGGGACGTTCAGGGTTTGACCGCCGGTCGAAAGCTGAGTCGTTTGCGTTTTAGACTGATCGACGGGTGTCCATACAAGTTGCTGCAACGCCGCCGCCGGAATAGCCGGAGCCGTCGTCGTATTCTGTGGAACAAAATTCACATTTGCGAGCGTGATGGCCGGAACGCTGGCCAATAACCCTGCTGACAAGCAAAGGGCTACAAGAGTTTTCTTCATTTTCATTGTTATCACCTCATAAAGCGCAGGTTCAGCGGTAGCCGGGCAATAGCGCGCCGTCCCTAAGGGATAGAGGGGCTTTCGCCCCTCTGTTTGATCGGTCCGTCAAATTAAGACGTTATTACCACCAGATTTCCATCTGAGCACCGAAGGACCACTCATCGTTGTCGCCACGGCTAAAGCTGTTCAGAGAAGTGTCACTGTAAGCAACGCCTGGGTTATAACCCGCTTTGGTGTTATTACCGCTTGGCGCATAGCCCCATTTTTCATCCCACTTGGCATAGGTCGCGAATACACGAATTGCCGGGCGAGACCAGATGCTGTCGCCAGCCTGCCATTGCTGTGCCAGGGTGATTTTGTATTGGTTGTTGGTATCGCCAGTCTCTTGAGACTTAACGTTGTCATAACCAACTTCCAGCAAGGTACTCATGATTGGCGTCCATTTGAACATTGGACGCACGCCCACTGTCCACCACTTAGTACCGTTATTGCTGTCCAGATTGATGTCCTGATACATACCGACATACATCAGGTCCCAGCTATCGCCTAAGGAGATCGCACCGTGGTCCAGAACACGCCACAGGTGGCCATTATTGTTCATCGCATAGTTGATATCATCGGAAGTGCCGATGCTTGAACCTTGCGACAGGCCTTTACCTTGTGAGGTCATAGAATCAGTTGCATATTGCAGCACAAACTTGTTGAAGCCTTTCAACATGCTTTGGGTGTGTTCTGCAGTGAACATCCAGCCATCTTTTGATGCACCGTCAACCAGATAATAGCCATCGCGTTCATTTGCACGGCCATAATCGGCACCCAGTTCCAGCGTACCGCCTGGGTTAATTTCCATCTGCGCTAAACGAACGTCGAAAACGTCATTCGCTGTGCGCGTGTTGTAGTCATAAATACTGTTGCTGGCGAAAGAAGAAGAACCGCCCGCTTCAGAAGAACGCGTCGCAGCCAGAGACAGTTTACCGAAGCCAACGTCGATGTTTTCCAGACCCGCACCAGGACCAGAAATATCCCAGTAGTAGAAGTCGATCATGTGAACGTCATGACGCTGGTAGAAACGCTTACCGGCCCAAATGGTAGAACCTGGCAGCCAATCAATCAGGTTTTTACCCTGCACGTTCGCTTCACGGAATGCCGGGTCAGTCGCTTCCCAGTCATTCTGCTGAGCAACGGAATACGCTACGTTGGTATCGAAATAGAAGCTTTTGTCACCTTCTTTCCAGACTTCCTGGCCCAGTTTAATCTCGGCGTACGTTTCACATTCGTTACCGAGACGATATTTACTTTGGGCACCCGTTGCCTGGAAGCATTGCTGCTCACCACCACTCCCGGTCCAGCCAATGCCAGAACGAGCATAACCTTTAAAGTCGACAGCACCGGCCTGGGCAGACAAGATGCCTGCCGCAATGGCGAGTGCCAGAGGAACTTTGCGCAGAGTAATCATTATTCTATCTCCTGAGATCATTGCTTTTCTTTGAACACTTCACCTGTCGGTTTCGTGCCTTTTATTGGGAGTGCTTAAACGCCGGGCTCTTTGTGCAACCGACGACATGCAGTGCCATCCTCACGGAACAAATGGCAACGCTCTGGCGGCAAGCCGATAGCGAATGTGGCACCCTCTTCTACCAACACCACGTCATTCTGGCGGTAAACCAGGTTCTGACGGATGGCGGGGATCTGGATATGAATCTGTGTTTCATGACCAAGCTGTTCAACGACCTGCACTTCACCTTCCAGTGTCACATCAGCGATCTGACTCGGCAGTAAATGCTCAGGACGGATACCCAGGGACATATTCGCCCCGACCTGTACGTTGGCGCTGTCCACTGGCAGCCAAATCTGCTGACGGTTAGGCAGTTCCACCTGTACCTGTTCGATAGCTGTCGCGGTCACTTTTACCGGCAGGAAATTCATTTTTGGCGAGCCAATAAAGCCCGCAACAAAACGGTCAGCCGGGTAGTGATACAGCTCTAAAGGTTTGCCCACCTGCGCAACGCGACCTGCGTCCAGCACCACAATTTTGTCGGCGAGCGTCATCGCTTCAACCTGATCGTGGGTGACGTAAATCATCGTGCGGCCAAGACGTTTGTGCAGACGGGAGATTTCAATACGCATCTGAACGCGCAGCGCGGCGTCCAGGTTAGAAAGTGGTTCATCAAGCAAAAAGACGCGTGGTTCTGCCACCAGCGTACGACCAATCGCCACGCGCTGACGTTGCCCGCCGGAGAGGGCTTTCGGTTTGCGCTCCAGCAAATGCGCCAGTTGCAGCACTTCAGCTACCTGATTCACGCGCTGGTTGATAACGTCTTTTTTAGCTCCGGCCAGCTTCAGACCGAAGGACATGTTTTCGGCAACGGAGAGATGGGGATAAAGCGCATAGGACTGAAACACCATGCCCACGCCGCGTTCTGCGGGTGGGACATCGTTCATGCGCGTCTCACCAATAAACAGATCGCCGCTGGTGATGGTTTCAAGTCCGGCAATCATACGCAGCAGAGTTGATTTACCGCAGCCCGATGGACCGACAAACACCACGAACTCACCTTCGTGGATGTCCAGATCGATGTCTTTCGACACCACTACGTCGCCCCAGGCTTTCGTTACATTCCGCAGCTGTACGCTCGCCATGCCCTTCTCCCTTCGTTACAACCTGTCACCGACAGAAACATTCAAGATGGGCTGAATATGGGGCATCCATTACTGTTGTGAATCCTCCACCCCCTCGTTTTTTTGTGGGGGAGGAGGCGGGAGGATGAGACCGACGGTTCTGCCCCCGCATCAGGCGGGCTGCGGCTAATTTCGTGATGCATGCGACAAAAATCTGCGTGTTTTTATGTGCGCCATGACTCATAACTTAAATCTATGCAACACAGATCACATAAAGAGGGGGTGGGGCGTAGGGCTAAGGAGGATGGAAAGAGGATGTCAAATAAGGAGACTGAGTCACGTTGAACGACCTCAGTGTATCCATGAGCACATCACCCAAAAGGATGGCAGATATGAAGATCAATACTGGCGCACGCGTTTTCGCCTTGTCCGCCCTGACAGCAATGATGATTTCCGCACCGGCGCTCGCCAAAATTGAAGAAGGTAAACTGGTTATCTGGATTAACGGCGACAAAGGCTACAACGGCCTGGCCGAAGTGGGTAAAAAATTCGAAAAAGACACCGGCATTAAAGTCACCGTTGAACACCCGGACAAACTGGAAGAGAAATTCCCGCAGGTCGCAGCAACGGGCGATGGCCCGGACATTATCTTCTGGGCGCATGACCGTTTCGGCGGCTACGCGCAGTCTGGCCTGCTGGCTGAAGTCTCTCCAGATAAAGCGTTCCAGGACAAACTGTTCCCGTTCACCTGGGACGCGGTGCGTTATAACGGTAAGCTGATCGCTTATCCGGTCGCCGTTGAAGCACTTTCTCTGATTTACAATAAAGACCTCGTACCGAACCCGCCAAAAACCTGGGAAGAGATCCCGGCTCTGGATAAAGAGCTGAAGGCGAAAGGTAAGAGCGCGTTGATGTTTAACCTGCAAGAACCGTACTTCACCTGGCCGCTGATTGCGGCTGACGGTGGGTATGCGTTCAAGTTTGAAAACGGCAAATACGACGTGAAAGACGTGGGCGTAGACAGCCCAGGCGCGAAAGCCGGTCTGACCTTCCTGGTCGACCTTATCAAAAACAAACATATGAACGCGGATACCGATTACTCCATCGCAGAAGCGGCGTTCAACAAAGGCGAAACCGCGATGACCATCAACGGTCCGTGGGCCTGGTCTAACATCGATAAGAGTAAAATCAACTACGGCGTCGCACTACTGCCTACCTTTAAAGGCAAGCCGTCTAAACCGTTCGTTGGCGTGCTGAGCGCAGGTATCAACGCCGCCAGCCCGAATAAAGAGCTGGCGAAAGAGTTCCTCGAAAACTACCTGCTGACCGACCAGGGTCTGGATGTGGTGAACAAGGACAAACCGCTGGGCGCTGTTGCACTGAAATCCTTCCAGGATCAGCTTGCGAAAGACCCACGCATTGCCGCCACCATGGATAACGCCCAGAAAGGCGAAATCATGCCAAACATCCCGCAAATGGCGGCGTTCTGGTATGCCACCCGTACGGCTGTGATCAACGCGGCAAGCGGTCGTCAGACGGTAGATGCTGCGCTGAAAGACGCACAGGGTCGTATTACCAAGTAAGACAGGCTGTCCCCCCCTCATCTCGGCCTTCTCCCTCAAGGGAGAAGGAGAAAACCGCCCCCTCTCCCTCAGGGAGAGGGCTGGGGTGAGGGTTGTTTAATTGTTGTAGAGGAAGATCCCCATGGATGTCATTAAAAAGAAGCACTGGTGGCAAAGCGACACGCTGAAATGGTCAGTGATAGGTCTGCTCGGCTTACTGGTGGGCTACCTTGTTGTTTTAATGTATGTACAGGGGGAGTACCTGTTCGCCATCATGACGCTGATTTTAAGCTCAGTTGGCCTGTATATTTTTGCCAATCGCAAAGCCTACGCCTGGCGCTACGTGTATCCGGGTGTCGCCGGGATGGGGCTGTTTGTCCTGTTCCCGCTGATTTGTACTATCGCCATCGCCTTCACCAACTACAGCAGCACCAACCAGCTCGCTCAGGAGCGCGCCCAGCAGGTGCTGATGGACCGTTCCTACCAGGCCGGAAAAACCTTTAACTTTGGGTTATATCCGACGGGAGATGAATGGAAGCTGGCGCTGTCGGACGAAGAAAGCGGTAAATATTATGTCTCCGACGCTTTCAAATTTGGCGGTGAACAAAAGCTGACGCTTAAAGAAGCGGATGCCCTGCCAGAAGGCGAACGCGCCAATCTGCGTATTATCACTCAGAATCGCCAGGCGCTGACGCAGCTCACCGCCGTGCTGCCTGACGACAGCAAAGTCATCATGAGCTCGCTGCGCCAGTTCTCAGGCACGCAGCCGCTGTACACACGGGCGGATGACGGCTCGCTGACCAACAATCAGACCGGCGTGAAATATCGTCCAAACAACGACATCGGGTTCTATCAGTCCGTGAATGCCGATGGCAAATGGGGCGACGATAAACTCAGCCCAGGCTATACCGTCACCATCGGCTGGGACAACTTTACCCGCGTCTTTACCGACGAAGGCATCCAGAAACCGTTCATGGCCATTTTCGTCTGGACGGTGGTGTTCTCAGTCCTGACGGTGATCCTGACCGTAGCGGTCGGCATGGTGCTGGCGTGTGTGGTGCAGTGGGAGTCCCTGAAGGGCAAAGCCATTTACCGCGTGCTGCTGATTCTGCCCTACGCCGTGCCGTCGTTTATCTCGATTTTGATTTTCAAAGGTCTGTTCAACCAGAGCTTCGGTGAAATCAACATGATGCTGGGGGCGCTGTTTGGCATTAAGCCGGCGTGGTTTAGCGACCCAACAACGGCTCGCTCGATGATTATCATCGTCAACACCTGGCTCGGCTATCCGTACATGATGATCCTGTGCATGGGCCTGCTGAAAGCGATTCCGGACGACCTGTATGAAGCCTCCGCGATGGACGGCGCGGGCCCGTTCCAGAACTTCTTTAAGATTACGCTCCCGCTGCTGATCAAGCCGCTGACGCCGCTAATGATTGCCAGTTTTGCCTTTAACTTTAATAACTTCGTACTGATTCAGCTTCTGACCAACGGCAGCCCGGACAGACTCGGCACCACCACGCCCGCGGGTTATACCGACCTGTTAGTCAGCTATACCTACCGCATCGCCTTTGAAGGCGGCGGCGGGCAGGACTTTGGTCTGGCGGCGGCGATTGCCACCCTGATCTTCCTGTTGGTTGGCGCGCTGGCGATTGTGAATCTGAAAGCGACACGTATGAAATTTGATTAATCGGAATCACCAGGCGTGATTGGCGCAGCCAGTCTGGGTTCAGACTGGCAAGTGAAATAGCCTGGAGCGGTATTAAGGAGTAAGAATTATTATGGCTATGGTCCAACCCAAATCTCAAAAGCTGCGCCTCTTCGCAACGCACTTAGGCCTGCTGATTTTTATCGCAGCCATTATGTTCCCGCTGCTGATGGTTATCGCCATCTCGCTGCGCGAGGGCAACTTTGCTACCGGCAGCCTGATCCCGGAAAAAATCTCCTGGGAGCACTGGCGACTGGCGTTAGGTTTTAGCGTCGAGCATGCCGATGGCCGCGTGACGCCGCCACCGTTCCCGGTTCTGCTGTGGCTGTGGAACTCAATCAAAGTGGCCGGTATTACCGCCGTGGGGATTGTGGCGCTTTCAACCACCTGCGCTTACGCGTTTGCCCGCATGCGCTTCCCGGGCAAAGCGACGCTGCTGAAAGGGATGTTGATTTTCCAGATGTTCCCGGCGGTGCTATCGCTGGTGGCCTTGTACGCGTTGTTTGACCGTCTTGGTCAATACGTACCGTTTATCGGTCTAAACACGCACAGCGGCGTGATCTTCGCCTATCTGGGCGGCATCGCGCTGCATGTCTGGACGATTAAAGGTTATTTCGAAACCATCGACGGATCGCTGGAAGAAGCGGCTGCGCTGGATGGTGCCACGCCGTGGCAGGCCTTCCGCCTGGTGCTGTTACCGCTGTCAGTGCCGATTCTGGCGGTGGTCTTTATTCTGTCGTTTATCGCGGCCATTACCGAAGTGCCGGTCGCGTCCCTGCTGCTGCGTGATGTGAATAGCTACACGCTGGCAGTGGGTATGCAGCAATATCTCAACCCGCAAAACTACCTGTGGGGCGACTTTGCCGCAGCCGCTGTACTCTCCGCCATCCCGATTACCGTGGTGTTCCTGCTGGCTCAGCGCTGGCTGGTGAACGGCCTGACGGCAGGCGGTGTGAAAGGTTAAGTTTCATCATGTTATGCCACTGCAACCCTCAACTTTGACGTAATGTATTGACCCAAAACTCTAAATTTCGGGGTGCTGGAAGACGGTAAGTGAGTGAATCCCAGGAGCTTACTCAAGTAAGTGACTGGGGTGAACGAGCGCAGCCAACGCATCAGCTGCCTGAAATATGACGAGTTAACTTGTGACTGTTGTTTGGCGGCCCTCGGGCCGCCATTTTTTTATTCGCGCTTCAGCCGTTTGGAGTTGCACAGCCACAGGGTGATCACCAGCAGCAGGATCGCCGCCGAGTAGATCAGCACGTCGAGCGGTGATTTGTGATCGACGATGATCAGCCGCACAATCGCGGTGATCCCGATATAGACAAAGTAACGCAGCGGGAAGTGAAAGCCGGATTGAAAGTACTTCACAATCAGGGCGATAAATTCGAAGTAGAGAAAGTAGACCACCAGTCCTTCCACCAGCTCATATTTGCTGGTTTGCTCGGGGGCGAACAGCACATCAGCCAGATGTACCGTTTCTTTGCCCAGAAAGACGACCAGTATCAGGCCAAGGCTCAACAGACCCATATTCAACACGGTCTGGAGAATCGTTGAGATAAACTCAACGCGCGGACGCGTCAGGGATGTCATACAGCACCTCACTCTCAGGGGCGAAGTACCTGTATAACGCAAAATTGTGACGGAGATCTATATTTTTTGTTTATGTTTTATGCAACACAGAATAGTCCCCCCATCACCTCCGACCCTCTCCCTAAAAGCGAGAGAGAGAATACGCACCCCTTTGGGCAGAGGATGAGGGGAAAGCATCAGCGGAAGTTCACGCTCCGATCGCTGGTCATGTCATACAGCTGGAACTTACGTCCAAGCTGCTGACCCCCGTCGCGTGTTAGCGGCGTCCAGCCTATTGCCGCACGGCTGCGAGTTGGACCGGATGAGAACAGATCTAACGGAATCGACACATATACGCCTTTGGTGAAGTCCCCTTCCCCGTATTCGTCTGGCGAAACGTTGGTAATCGTGGCGTAACCGCCGACCACCACACCGCTGTCGAAGCGTTTGGCGACTTCCAGCGTGCCGCCTTTATCGCCCGCCAGATACTGCCCGACGCTGGCTTTCACCAGCACGTCCTGCGCAAACGACGGCGTCCAGTATGCCGTCAGATGCCCGGTTTTAACGCTGTAATCGGTGAACTTCATCATGTCCTGCGCGCTACGCCAGTCACGTTGTTTCACGTAGTTGGCATCAAGACCAAACGCCCAGTTGCTGTCGACCGGGCGGTACAGGAGTTCTGCACCCGCGCCGCCGTACATGGTTTCCAGATAACCGCCATACACCTGGCCATAGAAACTGTTGCCGAGATACTGGAAGTAGTTGGCCTGCATGTTGTTCACATACACATCGTTCTGCACATACTCGCGCACGCGGGTACGCACACGCGGCAGTTTCGAGTCGCTTGGCGGATTAGTGTAGTTAAATTTGTCGTAGTTATTGGCGATGTTGCCAAACAGGCTACCGGTGGTCAGGAGATGATCTGTCACCCACAGATCCGCCGTAGCCATTACGCCCAACTGGTACATATAGAAGTTTTCTGGCCCACCCACAGACTGATTCAGCACCGGATCGACATGGAAATCAAAGCGAGATTTGTCGATATACCAACCCTGTTCGGTGGTTTCCGGCACCACCGGTTCTACGCGTTTTTGCACCAGTTCGGTTTCATGCCCCAGCGGTTCGCCTTCGAGATGACGCTTCAGGCTAGCTACGTCCGTTTCGGTCGTCACCTGCGGCATGTTGAGTCGATTTTCCGTCACGCGGATCGTGCGGATCCCATCCGGCAGATCGTTCATGATGATCCGATTGGCTCGCTCGATCCCTTCGCGGGAATCGCGATATTTCACCTGCTCGCCCGTGACGTACAGCGTGTCACCTTTTGCCTGGATTTTAGGATCGGCAAGGCCCGCATTGTATTTCAGCAATGTGAGCTGATTCGCCACCACCGAGTGCTGGATAATCGCGTCCTGCGGCTGCGGCTGATATTTTGGTCGCGCATTGTCGTTATAGGACGGCCGCATATCATTAAAGTTGGTGCGCAGCGTAAAACCAAACATCACGGTGTTGCCGCGCTCGTAGCTGAGGTTAACGTCGGCCCAATCGGTAACGCGATAAATGGCACCAACGTTAAACTTGCTCTTCTGTTCGATCTTGCCTGCAAAGTCCTCGGTGTAGTTGTTGCCCTCGTATTCCAGCTTCAGGCGTAGCGGCTGCCATGGCGTTTGGTATTCCACGCCACCAAACAGCGATGTCGGGCCGTGGAACATCTGGTCTCCGCTCACCGAACCGGCTTTCTTATAGCTGTTGTCGCGATAGCAATATTTGTCGCTATAGGAGCAGAATGGGTTTTTCACGTTGCCGCTGGTGCCAAGGTACCCCCAGCCCAAACCGAGTGAAAAATCAAACGGTCCCCAGGCTTTGCTGGCAACCAGGTATTCCGCATCAAAAAGCCCTGTCCCGCCGATATCGCGCGCACCCACGGATACCTGCGGCATCCAGTAACTCTCTTCCCACAAACGCACTTTGAGGTCGAACGCTTTGTCTTTGTAAGTCTGGTTGCCGGAAAACGCATCAACGCTGCTGTACTGTTTGGTGCGCACATCGGTATAACGCAGCGTCGTTTCCAGCCACGGGAAAAGCTGCACCGAAGCGGAGTAGTAGCGGTACTGGTCGTTATCGCGATAGTTGAGGCTGAGTTCGCCCTCACGCGCCATACGCGCGGTGGGGGTTTGCATCAGCCCGACACCGCCGAAATCCGACTGCGACGGACCAATGGGCGCCGGATACGTTTCGGCATGACAGGCAGCGCTTACGCACAGCGCCAGCATGCTATAGAGATAAGTTCTTTTCATTAATCCGGTATCCGCTGCGTCAGAGAGCGAAGAATGTCGGTGTTCAGCCCGTCATATGCCTTCGTCCAGAAGTGATCGGCAAAGCCGACAAAAATCACGCTGCCCGGCATGGGTTCGATGTGGCGCTTATTCCAGTACGCCACAGGGACGTTTTGCCTGCGGCCATCGGGATAAATCACCCACGCGTAGCTGTTTTCCGCACCACTCAGCACGCGTTGTTCATCCAGATAACTCGCCACGTCGCGTCCTGGCGTAAAGGGTTTTTGGCCTGGGCTGCTAACCAATCCCAGCACGGTTACGGTTGAAGGTTTCGCCACGATCCACAGCGTGTAGTCACCTTCCAGCGTCGGGTTGCCGTTTTCCGTTACGCGGACTTCATCGGGATCCAGATTCACCCGCTGGCGTCCGGTCACGGCGATCGCCTGCAACTGCTGGCGCACCGCATTGATTGCCGCCGCCGTGTCGCCGTCTTCCTGCTCAGCCAGTCCGGTCAGGCGAGCCAGTAAGGCCTGGTGTTTTTGTTCTGCGATCGCCGTTGCCTGGCGTTCGCTGATAATGGCGCCTGGCCACCAGCTGTTTGCCAGCCGGGGCTGCCCAACGAGATCGATCAGATGTTCAGCATTGGATAACGTTTTTGGCTCTTTATTGTCCGGGGTATAGACCTTAACAGTGCCCGCAGACCACGCCAGCGGCGCGGCGAGCGTGGCGATCAGCGCAACGCTTGTAATGATTTTCATGATTTCGCCGCCTTGATCAGGGTGGCTTTTACCGGGAAGAAATCCGCGCCAAGGTACTGCAACGACTGACGAATCTGCCCTTCTTCATCCACCCAAAAGCGGTTATGCCACGTCGCCCGATCGGTTGTAACTTCTTCATCCAGCACGCGGACCTGGGTTTCATCGCTGCCCAGCGTCACGGTATCGGTGCCGTCCCAGCGGAAAACGGAATGTGCCGTGGCGTAGCGGACCTGCTGGTGTTCGGTCCAGCCAAGAGTGCGCGTCCAGCTTGCACCATCGACAATTTGATTGGGTTTGATGAGCGGGTCCGCCGCGAGGTTATTCACCTCAAGCAGGTTGTCCCCGCCCAGCAGGGTTTTCACGATACGCCCATGCTGCGTCACGATGGTGGCCTGATCTTGCGTCACCCATTTCTGCTGCCCGTTTTCATCGAAAGCGAGCACCACAAAAAGCTGCGGTCCATCGTTTAACTGCATGTACTGGCTGGCATACGGCATGCTCTGGATGTCATCGTCCGTAAGATGTACGCCAGGCGTGCCAAACACGCTGTCCCACAGTGAGTTGCCCAGCCCTTTTGTGGTAGCTGAGCAGGCCTGTAAAAGCAGGCAAATCAGTATGATTGCAGGTCGCTTCACGACTCTTCTCCGAAGGGGGCGAAATAACCACACCGAAGTGTGGTTATGATTAAAACACCCGTGATTACTGAGTGCTGGTTGTCGTGGTGGTCGTGGTTCCGGTATTGGAGCCATCACCGCCACCGGTTGCCGCCAGAGCGACACCCACGGCCGAGCCTACGGTGCTTGTCGCCGTCGCGGTAGAACTCCCCGCAGAGGCAGACGTTGCTGCTGAGCCTGCTGCTTCCCCAACCTGAACCGGAGCTGCATAGACAGACGTTGCCGCAAGCGCAGTTATGGCAAAAATGCCATACAGTACTTTCTTCATAACAATTTCCCTTCAATGAATGAATGGAGATTTGCCCAAAAAGAAATTCAGGCGGATTCGAGTATACACAACTAAAGCAAGCGGATTGACGTACGGGGAAATAGCCAGGCGGTTTTAGGATAAATGGATGAAAGGAAATATACGTCGCAAATAAATATTAATAAAGATATTTAAATTCAACAACTTAAAATATAACAAACAGCATTAAGACTCCGTATTTTCCTAAAATAACCCGCAGTGATTAACAGGGTAATCTGGCTTTTCGGATTAAACTCAGAATAGAAATTTGCGTCAGGTAACGGACAACCGGAATTATCCGATAAAAAAATGCCGGCATTTCGCCGGCATTCATTACGGAATAAAGATTATGCGCGCCAGGATTTATAGCGATTAATCAGGCCATTTGTTGAACTGTCATGGCTGGTAATATCTTTATCATCACCCAGCTCTGGCAGAATTCGGTTTGCCAGCTGTTTGCCCAGCTCAACGCCCCACTGGTCAAAGGTGAAGATGTTCAGGATCGCACCCTGAGTAAAGATTTTGTGCTCATACAACGCAATCAACGCGCCCAGGCTGAACGGCGTAATTTCACGCAGCAGGATGGAGTTGGTTGGGCGGTTGCCTTCGAACACTTTGAACGGCACCACGTTTTCCAGCGTCGCCGGATCTTTACCTAAATCGCGGTATTCCTGCTCAACCACATCGCGCGATTTACCAAACGCCAGCGCTTCTGTCTGCGCAAAGAAGTTAGACAGCAGCTTCTGGTGATGATCGGACAGGGCATTGTGGGTTGTCGCTGGCGCGATGAAATCACACGGCACCATTTTGGTGCCCTGGTGAATCAGCTGATAGAACGCATGCTGACCGTTGGTACCCGGCTCACCCCAGATGATTGGGCCAGTCTGGTAATCCACCGCGTTGCCGTTACGGTCAACGTATTTACCGTTGGATTCCATGTTGCCCTGCTGGAAGTACGCCGCAAAGCGGTGCATGTACTGGTCGTACGGCAGGATCGCTTCGGTCTCAGCACCAAAGAAGTTGTTGTACCAGATACCGATCAGCGCCAGCAGAACCGGCAGGTTTTTCTCGGGCGCCGTGTTGGCGAAGTGTTTGTCCATCGCATGCGCGCCGGAGAGCAGCTCAACGAAGTTCTCGTAACCAACGGACAGAATGATCGACAGGCCAATCGCCGACCACAGAGAATAACGACCGCCAACCCAGTCCCAGAATTCAAACATGTTAGCGGTGTCGATGCCGAACTCACCTACGGCTTTGCCATTGGTGGACAGCGCCGCGAAGTGTTTCGCCACGTGTTTGTTGTCACCCGCCGTTGCCAGGAACCAGTCGCGCGCGCTGTGGGCGTTGGTCATGGTCTCTTGGGTGGTGAAGGTTTTAGACGCCACCAGGAACAGCGTGGTTTCTGGATTCACTTTTTTCAGCACTTCGGCGATGTGAGTGCCATCGACGTTAGACACAAAGTGCATGTTCAGATGGTTTTTGTACGGACGCAGCGCTTCGGTCACCATGAACGGGCCGAGGTCAGAGCCACCGATACCTATGTTGACCACATCAGTAATCGCTTTGCCGGTATAGCCTTTCCAGCTTCCGGAAATAATGTCTTCTGAGAAGGTTTTCATCTTCTCCAGCACCGCGTTGACTTCTGGCATCACATCTTTGCCATCAACCATAATCGGCGTATTGCTACGGTTACGCAGCGCAACGTGCAGCACGGCACGGTCTTCGGTGCGGTTGATCTTCTCGCCGGAGAACATGGACTTGATGGCCCCAGCCAGATCGGTCTCTTTCGCCAGATCCTGCAATTTCGCCAGCGTCTCTTCCGTGATGCGGTTTTTGGAGAAATCCACCAGCATCTGGTCGTCGAAGGTGGCGGAGAATTTGCCGAAACGGTCGCCGTCTTTCGCGAACAGATCCGCGATGGAGACGTCTTTCATTTCGTCGAAGTGTTTTTGTAGTGCCTGCCAGGCAGAAGTCTGCGTTGGATTGATGTTTTTCATTAGCAATACTCTTGTGATTTGAGAATTGTGACTGCGGTCGATTGTAGCGCCTGCGCGGAGAAATTGTGATGGTTTTTATGCCATTGGCCTGGCCTGTATCAAACGCGAGTGAAAAGACCCAAAAAGTATAGCTGCTGAATCCTGGGACTGCGGACGGTCAAAAGTAGCCCGTTCAGCGCTAAAGTGAAGGATAAAATATCGTCCTTTTATAAGTCCTGTTACTCAGGGGGTACCCCCCATGAAAAATCCGCATAATCCCAGCGTTGACAGGACTCCTCCCGCATTTTATTTATAGGGCGGTATTTGCGCCTGCACCTGTTTTCATTTCATTCTTGTGCCAGGGTCGCTTTATTCTTTTCCTACACGAGGATGTTATGACGAGTTTTGTTGTCGCCAAGTTTGGCGGGACCAGCGTGGCCGATTACGCTGCCATGAACCGCAGCGCCGATGTGGTGCTGGCCGATCCGAATACCCGCCTGGTTGTGCTCTCTGCATCAGCAGGTGTGACTAATCTGCTGGTGGCGCTGTCTGAAGGACTGGAAGCGACCGAACGCTTTGTGAAGCTCGATGCGCTGCGCAAAATTCAGTTCGATATCCTCGAGCGTATGCAGAAACCGCACGTCATTCGTGAAGAAATTGAACGCCTGCTGGAAAATATCACCACCCTGGCAGAAGCCGCCTCGCTGGCGACATCCACGGCGTTGACCGACGAACTGGTGAGCCACGGCGAGTTGATGTCCACCCTGCTGTTCGTTGAGATTCTGCGCGAACGCGACGTGATGGCCCAGTGGTTTGACGTGCGTAAAGTGATGCGCACCAGCGACCGTTTTGGCCGTGCCGAGCCGGACGTTGCTACGCTTTCTGAGCTGGCAAAACAGCAGTTGGCCCCGCGCCTCGCGGAAGGCATCGTCATTACTCAGGGCTTTATCGGCAGCGAAGCCAAAGGCCGCACCACGACGCTTGGCCGTGGCGGAAGCGACTACACGGCAGCCCTGCTGGGTGAAGCGTTGTATGCGACGCGCGTGGATATCTGGACCGATGTCCCTGGCATCTACACCACCGATCCACGCGTGGTACCTGCCGCCAAACGTATTGACGTGATTGCCTTCGAAGAAGCGGCTGAGATGGCCACCTTCGGTGCGAAAGTGCTGCACCCAGCCACATTACTGCCTGCCGTACGCAGCGATATCCCTGTGTTTGTCGGCTCCAGCAAAGATCCGAAAGCGGGCGGCACATTGGTGTGCAAAAACACCGTAAACCCACCCCTGTTCCGCGCGCTGGCTATGCGCCGCAAGCAGACGCTGGTCACGCTGCACAGCCTGAATATGCTGCATTCACGCGGATTTCTCGCCGAAGTGTTCGGTATTCTGGCGCGCCATAATATCTCCGTTGATTTGATTACCACGTCAGAAGTGAGCATCGCGTTGACGCTGGATACCACCGGCTCAACGTCAACCGGCGATACGCTGCTGACTCAGTCGCTGCTGATGGAGCTTTCCGCTCTGTGCCGCGTGGAAGTGGAAGAAGATTTGGCGCTGGTCGCTATCATCGGCAATAAGCTGTCACGCGCCTGTGGTGTGGGCAAAGAGGTGTTTGGCGTGCTCGACCCGTTCAACATCCGCATGATTTGCTATGGCGCATCCAGCTACAACCTGTGCTTCCTGGTGCCGGGTCATGAAGCCGAGCAGGTCGTGCAGAAACTTCATCATAATTTGTTTGAATAAAATTCCTTAGCAGGATAAACAATACCTATCAGCCGGGCACAGACCCGGCTTTTTTTATAACAAAACAACACACTAAAATCGCAAGGAAAGACTATGTTATCCGCCATCACCCGTCTGTTCCCGTTATGGGCACTGCTCCTCTCCGTGCTCGCTTATTATACACCAACGACGTTCACCCCAATCGGTCCGTGGGTCACCACGCTGCTGATGCTGATTATGCTCGGCATGGGCGTGCACCTCAAAATCGACGACTTTAAGCGCGTACTGTCGCGCCCTGCGCCCGTCGCGGCGGGCATTTTCCTGCATTATCTGGTGATGCCGCTGGCCGCCTGGCTGCTGGCGATCGCGTTTAAGATGCCCCCGGATTTATCCGCGGGTATGGTTTTGGTCGGCAGCGTCGCCAGCGGTACGGCGTCGAACGTGATGATCTATCTGGCGAAAGGCGATGTGGCGCTGTCTGTCACTATTTCGTCGGTTTCGACCCTTGTGGGCGTGGTTGCCACGCCGTTGCTGACGCGCTTGTATGTGGATACACATATTCAGGTTGATGTGATGGGGATGCTGCTCTCGATTCTGCAAATCGTGGTCATTCCGATTGCGCTAGGTCTGGTGATTCACCATCTATTCCCGCGCGTAGTGAAGGCCGTTGAGCCGTATCTGCCCGCCTTTTCCATGGCGTGTATTCTGGCGATTATCAGCGCCGTCGTCGCGGGTTCAGCCTCACACATCGCCTCTGTCGGTTTTGTGGTCATCGTCGCGGTGATCCTGCATAACACCATTGGCCTGCTGGGCGGTTACTGGGGCGGAAAACTGTTTGGCTTTGACGAATCCACCTGCCGCACGCTGGCGATTGAAGTCGGAATGCAGAACTCAGGTTTGGCTGCCGCGTTGGGTAAAATTTACTTCTCCCCGCTCGCGGCACTGCCAGGCGCATTGTTCTCGGTCTGGCATAATCTGTCTGGGTCGTTGCTGGCGGGCTACTGGTCAGGGAAACCCATTGAACCACAACACAACAAAGATGGAGTGAAAGAGGGTTAATTCGCTTCGCGCCAGGTCTGGCTTGCTTTACACTGAAGCCTCTATTACAGGAGGCTTCAGCGATGGCTACACCGAGATTGACCCAGAAAGACATGACGGAAAGCGAACAGCGCGAGTTGAAAACCCTGCTCGATCGCGCGCGCATTGCTCATGGACGTACGCTGACCAACGCCGAGACCAATCAGGTCAAAAAAGAGTACATCGACAAACTGATGGCTCAGCGAGAAGTTGAGGCCAAAAAAGCCCGCAAAGTCAAAAAAGCGCAGGCATTTAAACCCGACACCGAATCAACATTTTCCTGGTCAGCCAATACTGCACCACGTGGAAGGCGCTAATTAGCGCCCTTTCTTTTTGCGGCCAGGCTGAACAAAACGCTTTCCGGCTGGCTTGTTGCGTTCTTTTTCGGCGGAGGCCGGCGCGTTCACAACTGGCCGCTTAATGCCCTGAGTTTTCGGTTTGGACTTGGTCTTTGGCTTCGCGTCAGACGACGAATTTTCGATGAGCTTAAACAGTTCAATCAGCTCATCACCGCTCAAATCGCGCCATTCCCCGAGCGGGATGCCCGCAAGGCTAACGTTCATAATACGTGTGCGTTCCAGCTTTGTGACTTCAAAACCAAAGTGCTCGCACATGCGACGAATCTGTCGGTTTAAACCCTGAACCAGCGTAATGCGAAACGCAAACGGCGCCTCTTTTTTGACTTTACACTTCCTGGTGACGGTGCCCAAAATCGGGACGCCAGCGCCCATTCCACGAATAAAATCGTCGGTGATTGGTTTATTGACCGTGACCACATACTCTTTTTCGTGGTCATTACCTGCACGCAGGATTTTGTTGACCAGATCGCCGTGGTTGGTGAGGAAAATCAGCCCCTGTGAATCTTTATCAAGACGACCAATCGGGAAGATACGGCTGCTGTGGTTAACGAAATCCACGATATTGTCGCGCTCGCCATCTTCCGTGGTGCTGACAATGCCAACCGGTTTGTTCAACGCGATAAACACCAGATCTTCTTCGTTTCTTGGCTCGATCAACTGACCATTCACTTTGACCACATCGCCTGGGACGACCTGATCGCCGATAGCCGCGCGTTTACCATTAATAAACACGTTTCCCTGCTCGATGTAGCGGTCAGCCTCGCGGCGTGAGCAGATCCCACTCTCGCTAATGTATTTGTTTAATCGGGTTGATTGGTTGGGCAGCATAATTTCTCCTTTATAGGCGAAATATACCTTAGGTTGCCGGGGACAAAAAAGCGTTAGTATCCATTGATAAGAAAATCCAGCGCATCTCGCAAAGCCGTTCTCTCAAGGTTCAAATCAACGACACGTTCACCTAACTCTTTGGCAGGGATTCCGGCCATCATATGCGTCATGACAATATGTGGCTTTCCGGCGATCTCGACAATGGGACAAATTTTGGTAGGCGGCGGGCTCCCTGAAAGGTGTGTTAATTCAATAGCGGGAGCCACCAGTACATGTTTTAAAACGTTGGCAACCGGATGCTGAAGATTGATCAGATAGGGATAGGATTTCTTTCCGCTACCTGCATTCTCATAAGCAAAATATTGCTCCATTAAAACGACCTCTGAAAATCAGTGAATGAGCCGTTTTCGTCTACCCACTGGTTAACCGTTTCAATCGATGCCGCGTTGTCTCTTAACCATTCCGCCCGTTTGTTTTCGCGAAACTTTTCAAGTAATGCCTCTGTCAGCAGTGCCGACAAATTGATCTTTTGTTTGCGAGCTTCTTCCAATATCTCAGGAGCTAAGGAGACGTTAACCGACTTTTTGAGGCTTGATGTAGTGCGCATAATAACCCCCATCGCAATGCGTATGGATTGGCGAAGAGTAGCGTAATAAACGAGCATTTCCTAGACCCTCGGTAAAGTTGAGGGCCTAACGTTATCTCTCACGGAAATGCTCGTCATGCATTATGGTGCTGTTTTGCGAAGCGCTTTCCGGATTAATAATCATCTCTTTCGTCATCTTCGTCCGGCTGTTCCATCACGCTGTAGGCGACAGAGCAAAACAGCGAGTTGAGACGTTTCATGTCGCCAAGCAGCCCCAGGTGCAGTGAGCTGGTTTCGATACTTTGCACGTTTTGCTGATGCAGGCGGTCAACGTGCGCATGCGAGTAGCGGCGATTAAGGATACGGAAGCGGTGCTTATTGCGGCGTAAACGGCGTGCGCTGGGCACATCGCCGGAGAAGAAGACCGACATCGCCAGCTTCAGGTTGTTAAGCAACAGTTCCTGCAACGCGTCCAGTTCAGCTACTCCTTCCAGGGAAAATGCCCGGCGGGCCGCCAGCGATTTATCGGCGATTTCACTGCCCATACGCTCGACGATATCGGATGCCTGCTCAAGGTTTAACGACATCTCGATAATCTCCGCCCAGCGGCGGGACTCCTCTTCGGCCAATTCATCCTGCGGCATGCGCGCCAGATAGAGTTTAATGGCGGTATAAAGCACGTTGATATCGTCAGCCAGCTTACGCAGCTCTTTTTCTTCCCGCGGTTCACCGTGCATGACTTTTTTCAGGCCATCCAGCATCGTCTCCATCGCATCGCCAATACGCAGCGTCTCGCGCGCGGCATTGGCCAGCGCCAGCGCAGGCGTATCCAGCGCGGAGGTGTCCAGGTGTTTTGGCTTCAGGCGTGCGTCGAGCTCTGGCTCATCGCGGATCATACGCTTGCAGAAACGCGCCATTGGCCCGGCAAACGGCACCATTGCCAGGCAACGGACAAGGTTGTAGAAAACGTGGAAGTAGATAACCAGCTCAGCTTTCGGTAAGGGCAAATTGTCCATCGCGTTCGCCAGCGGATGTACAAACGGCAGAATAATCAGGCTGCCCACCAGCTTAAACAGCAGACTGCCGAGTGCTACACGGCGGGCGGCAGCATTGGCTCCGCTGTTGTTCAGCATCGCCAGCAGCCCCGAGCCGAGGTTTGCGCCGATCACCAGACACAGCGCCACCGGGAACGAAATCGCCCCCGCCGCCGTCAGGGTGGCGGTCAGCAATACCGCCGCCAGGCTGGAGTAACTGACGATGGCAAAGACCGCGCCGATTAACGCATCGAGCATGATGTCGCCGGTCAGCGAAGCAAAAATCACCTGCACGCCGTTAGCCTGAGTAATCGGCGTGACGGCCTGAACAATCAGCTCCAGCGCCAGCAGGATCAGCCCGAGGCCAATGCCCACGCGCCCGAGCTGGCCTTCGCGCGTCTGTTTGCGTCCCAAAAAGAAGATCACGCCGATGAAAATCAGTAGCGGCGAGAGCCAGGAGAGATCGAAGGTTAATACGCGCGCCATCAGCGCGGTCCCTACGTCCGCACCCAGGACGATGACCAGCGCGGGCGTCAGCGCGACAAGGTCTTGCGCCACAAACGAGGTGACGAGCATCGTGGTCGCATTGCTACTTTGCACAAGCGCGGTGACGCCAATACCCGCACAAAAGGCGAGCGGTTTCTTCTCAACGCTGCGGCTGAGGACGGTACGTAAGCGTGCGCCAAACACACGCATCACACCGGTACGGACAATATGGGTGCCCCATACCAGGAGCGCGACGGCAGAAAGCAGGTGTAACAGTGTCAGCACGGAAGTGGGTTCTCCTTATCGTTATGTGTTCCTTTGGTTATCTCCCCCGTTTTTTATGGGAGGAAAGACCTTCTTCCAGTATAAGGCTTTAAACGTAAGAAAGAGACAGGGCGCCTCATGAGCGCCCTGTATGTTGTAAGAAAAAGTGATTTAGGACTGGCAAGTCAGCAGGTTAATCCGCGTCGTAGCCCAGATTCGGCGCTAACCAGCGCTCCACTTCAGCGACACTCATTCCTTTACGCATGGCGTAGTCTTCCACCTGGTCGCGTTGAATCTGTGCGACCGCGTAATATTTGCTGTCAGGATGGCTGAAATACCAGCCCGAAACGGATGCGCCGGGCCACATGGCGAAGGATTCCGTCAGCTTCATACCGGTATGGGTTTCGACATCCAGAAGTTGCCAGATCGTCCCTTTTTCGGTGTGTTCCGGACATGCCGGGTAGCCTGGTGCCGGGCGAATACCCTGGTAGTTCTCGCGGATCAGCTCCTCATTGCTGAGGTTTTCATTCGGAGCATAACCCCAGTGCACTTTGCGCACGCGCTCATGCAGATATTCCGCGAAGGCCTCGGCCAGTCGGTCAGAAATCGCTTTAACCATGATTTTATTGTAATCATCGTGCTGCGCTTCAAACGCATCAGCCAAAGCGTCTTCTTCAAGTCCTCCGGTGACGGCAAACGCGCCAATATAGTCCGCTTTGCCGCTCAGTTTAGGCGCGACAAAATCAGCCAGGCAGTAGTTCGCAAAACCGACTTTTTCGGTTTGCTGGCGCAGGTGACGGCTGACCGCCAGCACGCTGGTGCGGGTTTCATCACGATAAATTTCGATGTCATCGCCCACACGGTTAGCCGGGAACAGGCCAACCACACCGCGCGGATTCAGCGTTTTTTCTGCACTGAGCTGGTCGAGCATATCGTTGGCATCTTTGAACAAGCGCTTGGCTTCTTCGCCCACCACGTCGTCCTCGAGGATGCGCGGATATTTCCCCGCCAGCGACCAGGTCATGAAGAACGGCGTCCAGTCGATGTAATTACGCAGCGTTTCGATGCTGGCAGTGACGTCCTGCACACCCAAACGGTGCGCCACGGGCGGCGTATAGCTTGACCAGTCGAAAGCCAGATCGTTTTCGCGCGCGGCGGCCAGCGTCACCGGAGGTGTACGCGGCTTTTTGCGCCCATGCTGAATGCGCACGGTGTCGTACTCTTTGCGCGTTCTCGCCACAAAATCATCACGTTGCGTGTCAGACAGCAGTGCGGAGACCACGCCAACGGTGCGCGAAGCGTTCTGCACGTAGACCGTTGGTCCGCTGTAGTTCTGCTCGATTTTGACCGCCGTATGCGCTTTCGACGTGGTCGCCCCGCCAATCAGCAGCGGAATGGTAAAGCCCTGGCGTTCCATCTCTTTTGCCACGTTAACCATTTCGTCGAGCGACGGGGTGATCAACCCGGACAAGCCAATCAGATCGGCATTCACTTCACGCGCGGTTTTGAGAATTTTATCTGCCGGAACCATCACGCCTAAATCAATGATTTCGTAGTTATTACACTGCAACACCACGCCAACAATATTTTTGCCGATGTCATGCACATCACCCTTCACGGTGGCGATCACCATCTTGCCGTTGCTGGAGCTTTTTTCTTTGCTGGCCTCGATATAAGGCTCGAGATAAGCCACGGCTTGCTTCATCACACGCGCGGATTTCACCACCTGCGGCAGGAACATTTTTCCCTCGCTGAACAGATCGCCCACTACGTTCATGCCGTCCATCAGCGGCCCTTCAATCACTTCGATAGGGCGTGCAGCCTGCTGGCGCGCTTCTTCGGTATCCAGCTCGATAAACTCGGTGATCCCTTTGACCAGCGAATATTCCAGACGTTTTTTCACATCCCAGGCGCGCCATTCCGCCTGCTGAATATTGGCGCTTTCATCGGCTTTACTGCCGCGGTATTTCTCCGCCAGATCCAGCATGCGTTCAGTGGCGTCATCGCGACGGTTTAAAATCACATCTTCCACACCCTCGCGCAGCTCGGCAGGTAAGTCATCGTAAATCGCCAGCTGCCCGGCGTTGACGATGCCCATGTCCATCCCGTTGCGAATCGCGTAATACAAGAACACGGCGTGGATCGCCTCGCGTACCGGGTCATTGCCACGGAACGAGAACGACACGTTAGAAACACCGCCGGAGATCAGCGCATGCGGCAGCTCACGTTTGATGTCTTCACAGGCGCCAATAAAATCCTGCGCATAGTTGTTGTGCTCTTCGATACCGGTCGCGACGGCGAAAATATTCGGGTCGAAAATAATGTCTTCTGGCGGAAAGCCGACCTCTTCGGTCAAAATCGTGTAGGCTCGGCGGCAAATCTCAATTTTACGCTCGCGGGTATCCGCCTGACCGACTTCGTCAAAGGCCATCACCACAACTGCCGCGCCATAACGGCGCACCAGTTTGGCGTGGTGGATAAACGGCTCAACGCCTTCTTTCATCGAGATGGAGTTAACGATGCCTTTACCCTGAATGCACTTCAGCCCTTTTTCGATGACGTCCCATTTTGAGGAGTCGATCATGATCGGTACGCGGGCAATGTCTGGCTCACCGGCAATCAAATTCAGGAAACGCACCATCGCCGCTTCGGCGTCGAGCATCCCTTCATCCATGTTGATGTCGATGATCTGTGCGCCGCTTTCGACCTGCTGACGCGCAACGTCCAGCGCTTCGTTGTATTTCTCTTCTTTGATCAGCCGTTTGAATTTGGCAGAGCCGGTGACGTTAGTACGTTCACCGACGTTCACAAACAGGCTCTCTTTGCTGATGGTCAGCGGTTCAAGGCCCGCCAGACGACAAGCCACCGGCAGCTCCGGCAGCTTACGCGGCGGCAAACCTGCGACGGCGTGACTCATCGCGGCGATATGTTCTGGCGTGGTGCCGCAGCAGCCACCAACAATATTCAGGAAGCCGGACTCCGCCCATTCGCGAATTTGCGCCGCCATGGTCACCGCGTCGAGATCGTATTCCCCAAACGCGTTTGGTAAACCCGCATTCGGGTGCGCGGTGACGTAACAATCGGCGATACGTGAAAGTTCCTGGACGTACTGACGCAGTTCGTCAGGCCCCAACGCACAGTTCAGACCGAAGGTCAGTGCATCCGCGTGGCGCAGAGAGTTGTAAAATGCTTCGGTTGTCTGCCCGGAAAGCGTACGTCCGGAGGCATCGGTAATGGTGCCAGACACCATGATTGGCAAATCAACGCCCAGCGCTTCCATCTCTTCTTTTACGGCAAAGATGGCGGCTTTGGCATTGAGTGTATCGAAGACCGTTTCGATCATGATTAGATCGGAACCGCCTTCCACCAGCGCTTTGGTGGATTCACGATACGCGGCCACCAGCTGATCAAAGGTGACATTACGGAAAGCAGGGTCGTTAACGTCTGGGGAAATTGAGGCGGTACGGTTGGTCGGCCCCAGAACCCCGGCCACATAGCGTGGCTTTTCCGGGGTACGCGCGGTCCATTCGTCAGCGCAGGCGCGCGCCAGCTTTGCTGCGGTGAAGTTGATTTCCGCCGACAGGGATTCCATCTGGTAATCGGCCATGGCGATGGTTGTCGAGTTAAACGTGTTGGTTTCGACTATGTCAGCACCCGCCTCAAAATAGGCGTGATGAATCGCCGCGATTACGTCGGGTTTACTGAGCACCAGCAGGTCATTGTTGCCTTTCAGGTCGCAGGGCCAGTCGGCGAAACGTTCGCCGCGAAAATCGTCTTCGCTCAGACGGTAGCTCTGGATCATGGTGCCCATGCCGCCGTCCAGCACCAGAATTCGTTCGTTTAACTGCGCACGCAGTTGTTCTATTTTGCTGCTCACACTCGCTCCCGACAACGCTCACCCAGGCCACCAGGCCAGTCATCCATACTGGCATAATCTGACAGAGCGGAGAAGTCACACAGCGTTAACATGAGACATGTTCACTATCACTCCTCCGATCAGTCAGGATAACGGTTGCAAAATCACCAAATAAAACGAAAATGATTTCCACGATACAGAAAAAGGAGTTCGCTATGGTTGCTACCGTTCCTGCAAAACGCGGCAGAAAACCTGCTGCCACTACCGCTGCTCAGCCTGCGGGTCAGGTCCAGTCATTGACGCGTGGATTAAAGCTGCTGGAATGGATAGCCGAATCGCACAGCAGCGTAGCGTTAACCGAGCTGGCGCAGCAGGCAGGCTTACCGAACTCTACAACCCATCGTCTGCTGACCACCATGCAGCAGCTGGGTTTTGTCCGTCAGGTTGGTGAGCTGGGGCACTGGTCGGTGGGCGCGCATGCGTTTATCGTCGGCAGCAGTTTCCTGCAGAGCCGTAATTTGCTGGCGATTGTGCATCCGATTCTGCGCAAGCTGATGGAAGACTCCGGCGAGACGGTCAATCTGGCGGTGTTGGACCAGAGCGATCATCAGGCGATTATTATCGACCAGGTTCAATGTACGCAGTTGATGCGTATGTCTGCGCCGATTGGCGGCAAGCTACCCATGCACGCTTCTGGTGCGGGAAAAGCGTTCCTGTCGCAGTTGAGTGAGGAGCAAGTCACTGGCCTGCTGCATCGTAAAGGGCTGCATGCTTATACGCATGCCACCTTGGTTTCACCGGTACATCTGAAAGAAGATTTAGCCCAGACCCGCAAACGCGGCTATTCGTTTGACGATGAAGAGCACGCGCTTGGCCTGCGCTGCATCGCGGCGTGTATTTTTGATGAGCATCGCGAGCCGTTTGCCGCGATCTCCATTTCCGGACCGATTTCACGCGTGACCGACGATAGCGTAACGGAGTTGGGTGCGCTGGTGATTAAAGCGGCCAAAGAAGTGACGCTGGCCTATGGCGGGAGCCGTTAAGGTTTTTGCTGTCTGGTGCCCTCACCCCAACCCTCTCCCACGGGAGAGGGCGAAAACACTAAAAACGGCAACCAGGTTGCCGTTTTGCTTTTACTCTGTGCGGTCTGGTGCCCTCACCCCAGTCCTCTCCCACGGGAGAGGGCGAAAACACTAAAAACGGCAGCCAGGTTGCCGTTTTGCTTTTACCTTCGCAGGCAAAAGCGCTGCCGCTTGCGGTACGCGTACACATCTTCGACATGCCCCTCTTTGATTCGCGTTTGCAGACCGCGCCAGTAATCGGCGCGGAACAGATCGTCGTGCATCTCTTCAAAGAGCGGCCCGATGCGCGGGTCGGCGCAGAGCCAGTGGCGAAACTCCTCCGGGAAGACATCGCCGGGTGAGACGCTGTACCACGGCTCGCTGGCGAGTTCATCCTCTGGATATCTTGCCGCTGGAATGGTGCGAAAATTCACCTCGGTCATGTAGCAAATTTCGTCGTAATCGTAGAACACTACGCGCCCGTGACGGGTCACGCCAAAGTTTTTAAACAGCATGTCGCCCGGGAAAATATTGGCCGCGGCAAGCTGGCGGATCGCGTTGCCGTACTCTTCAATCGCATCGCGCAATTGCGCCCCTTCAACCTGTTCCAGCCAAATATTCAGCGGCACCATGCGACGTTCAATATACAGATGGCTGATAGCAATTTTATCGCCCAAATCGGTGATTTTACCCGGCGCTTCCTGAAGCAGGAGCGACATCAGCGTGGGATCGATCTGGCGCTTATCCAGCACAAAGTTTTCAAACTCTTGCGTGTCCGCCATACGCCCGACGCGATCGTGCTCTTTCACCAGCTGATAGCAGGCGCGAACGTGCGCTGCCGTCATCTCTTTTTGTGGTGCAAACTGATCTTTAATGACTTTAAACACGCGGTCAAAACCTGGCAGCGTGAACACCAGCATCACCATCCCGCGGATACCCGGCGCCTCGATAAACTGCTCGTCAGTGCTGGTGATGTAGTGCAAATACTCGCGATAGCTTTCAGTTTTAGCGTGCTTCTGGCAACCAATCGCCATGTAGAGTTCGGCAGTGGTTTTGACAGGTAAAATTTCACGTAGCCATTCGACCAGCGCGGCGGGAAACGGAGCATAGACCATGAAATATGAGCGGGCGAAACCGAAGACAATGCTGGCCTCAGCGCTCGTCGTCAGGCAGGTATCGACAAACAGTTCGCCGTCATCAGAGCGATGGATGGGCAGCAAAAAAGGGAGCGTGGCCTCGGGTGTGATGAGTTTGCCAACCAGCCATGCCGCTTTATTGCGGAAAAATAGCTCGTTTGCAACCTGTAAATGACAGTGGCGTAACGTCTCTTCGCCAAGGGTTTCAACCAGATGCGCCGCGATGTAGCCGACGTCCCGCGCTTTATTCTGCCAGGGTAGCCGCAGGGGTAAGTCCGACAACACGTTGTTGAGGGCTTTTTCCCAGCCCTGTTCCGGGAAAAAATCTTTTGCTAACGGACGAGGGATCGCCCGAAAGCGGCGCTCCGGCTGAGAACTGAAAATAAATAACCGCTCAGGAGATAACGAGCGGTGGTCAAATAACCGACAATAGACGGAGTTGAAAAAGCTCTCCGCAATCTCGAAGCGCGGGTAATCCGGTAATAAATGGGTGTAGTGCTCTTTCACACGCAGCAGAAAATCGACGTCGGTGCTTTTGCCCTCGGTGATACAACGTAATTGCTCCACCACGAGGCCGACATGGTGATCATAAAGGTGGATACGCTGCTTCATCGCCTGCTGCACGGCGTGCCAGTCGGCGTGTTCAAAGCGCTGTTGTGCGCCTGAAGTGACTTCCAGAAAACGACCATACTGCGCATCAAAGCCCTGCAGAATGGTTTGTGCAATCAGTAACTCCAGACCACGCGACATAGTTTTCCCTCACCCCCTCCCGGAGGGAGAGGGAAAAATGCGGTTAGAACTGTGATTCTTCGGTCGAACCGGTCAAGGCGGTGACGGAGGAGGCGCCGCCCTGAATGATGGTGGTGACTTTGTCGAAGTAGCCCGTTCCGACCTCCTGCTGATGAGAGGCAAAGGTGTAGCCTTTTTGGCTCGATGCAAATTCTGGCTGCTGCACTTTTTCGACATAGTGGCGCATGCCTTCACCCTGCGCGTAGGCATGCGCCAGGTCGAACATGTTGAACCACATACTGTGAATGCCCGCGAGCGTAATAAATTGATATTTGTAGCCCATCTCAGAGAGCTGCTGCTGGAAGCTGGCGATGGTGTTGTCATCCAGATTCTTCTGCCAGTTGAAGGACGGCGAGCAGTTATAGGCCAGCAGTTTGCCAGGATATTTTGCGTGAATCGCATCGGCAAAGCGTTTCGCCAGCGCCAGATCTGGCGTGGAGGTTTCACACCACACCAGGTCTGCATACGGTGCATAAGCCAGACCGCGGCTGATGGCCTGTTCGATACCCGCATGAGTACGATAGAAACCTTCGCTGGTGCGCTCGCCGGTAATGAATTCGCTGTCGTAAGGATCGCAGTCGGAGGTGATCAGGTCAGCGGCATCGGCATCGGTACGGGCGATAACCAGCGTCGGGACACCCAATACATCTGCCGCCAGACGCGCGGCGACCAGTTTCTGAATGGCTTCCTGAGTCGGGACCAATACTTTGCCGCCCATATGCCCGCACTTTTTCACGGACGCCAGCTGATCTTCAAAGTGAACCGCCGCTGCACCGGCTTCAATCATGGACTTCATCAGCTCGAAGGCATTCAGCACGCCGCCAAAACCAGCTTCTGCATCGGCGACGATCGGCAGGAAATAATCGACATAACGCGGGTCGTTCGGCTCAATCCCCGAAGACCACTGGATCTGATCGGCACGACGAAACGTGTTGTTGATCCGATCGACAACCGACGGCACGGAGTTAGCCGGATAGAGCGATTGATCCGGGTACATGCTGGACGCCAGGTTAGCATCGGCCGCCACCTGCCAGCCGGAAAGATAGACCGCTTCGATTCCCGCTTTCGCCTGCTGTAACGCCTGTCCGCCCGTCAGCGCACCGAGGCTATTGATGTACCCTTTTTTCGATTCACCGTGCAGCAGACGCCACATTTTGGCTGCGCCAAGCTGTGCCAGCGTGCATTCCGGATTGACTGAGCCGCGTAATTTCACCACTTCCTCTGCGCTGTACGGGCGTTCAATGCCTTCCCAGCGCGGCTGTGTCCACTCTTTTTGTAATTCTTCGATCTGTTGGGTACGCGTTTTCATGTGCAGATGCTCCGTATTGTTATGAGGTGGATTTATGCAAGCAGGCGATAACCTGGCAGAGTGAGGAAGTCGATTAATTCGTCTGACGTAGTGATTTGTTCCATCAGACGCGCAGCGTCATCGAAACGACCACTGCTAAATCGGTGTTCGCCCAGCTCGTCCTGGATAGTCATCAACTCTTCGCCCAACATCTGGCGGAAAAGCGATTTCGTTACCGGTTTGCCGTTGCTGAGGGTCTTCTGGTGATGGATCCATTGCCAGATAGAGGTTCGGGAAATCTCGGCCGTCGCGGCATCTTCCATCAAACCGTAAATCGGTACGCAGCCGTTGCCCGAAATCCACGCTTCGATGTACTGCACGGCGACGCGAATATTTGCGCGCATACCTGCTTCAGTACGTTCACCTTCGCAGGGCGCCAGGAGTTGCTCTGCGGTGATAGGGGCGTCGTCTTCCCGGCTGACGGAAAGCTGGTTCTGCTTATCGCCTAATGTCCGGCTGAACACTTCCATCGCCGTGTCCGCAAGGCCTGGATGGGCAATCCACGTGCCGTCGTGACCGTTATGGGCTTCTAGCTCTTTATCCGCTTTAACTTTGCTCAGCACCTGATTGTTACGTTCGGCATCTTTGCTCGGAATAAACGCGGCCATTCCGCCCATCGCGAATGCACCGCGTTTGTGGCAGGTTTTAATCAGTAAGCGCGAGTAAGCGTTCAGGAAAGGCTTATCCATCGTGACTGCCTGACGATCGGGTAAGACACGGTCAGGATGATTTTTCAGGGTTTTGATATAGCTAAAAATGTAGTCCCAGCGCCCACAGTTCAGGCCTGTAATGTGATCGCGCAAGGCGTGCAGGATCTCATCCATCTGGAATACCGCCGGCAACGTTTCTATCAACAGCGTGGCTTTGATGGTACCGCGCGGCAAATCAAAGCGATCTTCCGCATAGCTAAACACTTCACTCCACCAGGCCGCCTCCTGCCAGGACTGGGTTTTTGGCAGATAAAAATAGGGACCACTGCCTTTTGCCAGCAGGTTTTGATAGTTGTGGAAGAAGTACAATGCAAAATCAAACAGGCTGCCGGGAATCGGTTCGCCACGCCAGGTAACGTGTTTTTCAGGCAGATGTAGACCACGTACACGGCAGATTAAGACGGCAGGATCCGGCTTCAGCTGGTAGATTTTCCCGGCTTCGTTGGTGTAGCTGATCGTGCCATTAACCGCATCGCGCAGGTTGATCTGGCCTTCGATCACTTTACGCCAGTCCGGAGCGAGTGAATCTTCGAAGTCCGCCATAAACACTTTAACGTTGGCATTCATGGCGTTAATCACCATTTTGCGCTCAACCGGGCCGGTGATTTCAACGCGACGGTCCTGCAAATCTTGAGGAATACCGCGAATTTTCCAGCCTGACTCACGAATGGAAGTGGTTTCCGAAATAAACCCAGGCAGCTTGCCATTATCAATATCCTGCTGTTGATGAATACGCGCCGCCAGCAGCGTATGACGCTTTGGTGCGAAGCGCATGACCAGCTCAGCGAGAAATTCGACAGCCTCTGGCGTCAAAATTTGTTTTTCCTGCTCTCCGTGTGGCTGATTAAAGGCCAGTTCGTCTGCTGCTGTTGCCTGTTGAGTCATTACGCTGCTCCTCATCAAAGATCCAAATACACTCATCCAATGCGAGCGAAAGATCGTTGGACAGTTTTCACTCAGCAGAGTTAAGACTATCTATTATTTTTCTAAAATCAAAAACAATTTCCATTTTAATTATAAAATGAAGTTAACTTACTGATTAAAAATGAGTTAAATATTTTTAAGAAGTGGGTTTTCATTTCGGGAATAAAAAAGGCACCCGAAGGTGCCTTATCTGGAGAGCTGAAACGCTTTAGGATCGTTAGAGTCAGTCAATTATTCTAGCGTTGGATTCATATGTCGCAGATCGTATGGCGTGATCTGGTAGACGTAATAATTGAGCCAGTTGATAAACAGCAAATTACCGTGGCTACGCCAGGATGCTCTGGGCGGGATTTGCGGATCGTTTTTGGGGAAATAATTGTACGGCACTTCCGGGCTTAGGCCTGCTTCGACATCGCGGAAAAACTCGCTTGCCAGAGTATGTGCATCGTATTCAGGATGCCCGGTAACAAAAGCGATACGCTTGTCTTTGCTGGCAAAGAGATAGGCATCGCCATCTTCCGTCTCGGCCAGGATTTCCAGATCGGTGTAATCACGAATAAGTGCGGCCGGGAAATCAGCATAGCGTGAATGAGGCGCCAGGAAAAAGTCATCGAAACCACGTGTCAGCAACGCGTGTGGATGAAGAATATGGTGTTCGTACACGCCAGACAGTTTGTCCGAACGCGTTTGTTTAGGGATGCCATAAAGAATATTCAGTGCCGCCTGAACCGCCCAACAGACAAACAACGTTGAGGTCACATGATCTTTAGCCCACTCCAGCACCTGTTTGATTTGCGGCCAATAGGCGACATCATTAAATTCAACCAGGCCAAGCGGCGCACCCGTCACAATTAATCCATCGAAATTGTCGTTACGGATATCTTCAAAATCACAGTAAAAGTTGTTGAGGTGCTCAGAAGGGGTGTTGCGTGACTCGCGTGCATCGATGCGTAAAAGCTGAACATCAACCTGCAGTGGAGAGTTCGACAGAAGGCGAAGGAACTGGTTTTCCGTTTCGATTTTTTTGGGCATCAGATTGAGGATAAGGACCTTCAGCGGACGAATTTCCTGACCTGTCGCACGCGAGGCCTTCATCACAAAGACGTTTTCTTCTCGCAAAAAATTGACGGCTGGTAGCTCGTCTTGCACCCGAATCGGCATAACCTTAGATCCTCACAGCATACGTATAAACGTTTAGACATCCAGATAGCTGACAATAACGAAGATTGATATGAATGTCGAGTCTGTATGAGAAAGGTGAGAAAGTTTCACGGCGGGAAATTATGGTGATTGGCTTGTTTTCAGCGCAGTTCACCCGAAAAACAAAAGCCAAAAACCCCGGACCTTGCGGACCGGGGTTCTTCTTTATTGATGCCTGGCAGTTCCCTACTCTCACATGGGGAGA